>Ga0265337_1001778_pt1 | contig 10388 bp, 28 predicted proteins | sample 42122metaG_FD_192441 | JGI IMG/M metagenome (GOLD analysis project Ga0265337, IMG submission 192441) | Rhizosphere microbial communities from Carex aquatilis grown in University of Washington, Seatle, WA, United States - 4-21-22 metaG | ecosystem: Host-associated > Plants > Roots > Rhizosphere >... | reverse complement strand
CTGCTTGCCGATGACGGGGCGGTTCCGCTCGTCGTCGGCACGGGCCTTATCGAGGGCCACGCGTCGGGCCTCAATTGCCGCCTCCTTCGCCTGCGCTTCATTGGCCTGAATCTTCAACCACGCCTCGAGGTCCTCGAACAGCTCCGGGATCGCCAAGGCAAGGACGTCGACTTTGGGCGTCCTTGCAGGTGACCCGCGCCAGACGAAGAGGTTGGTGCAGTCGACCCACTTGAAGCGATCTTTGGGCTCGACGGGCTGCGTGTGTTTGACGTCACGAACCCAATCGAGTGCTTCTACTTCACGGCCCACCCAGACCAGCGCCTCAGTGACCGTCGTGCTGCGAAAATCGCTGTAGTCAAGGGTGTCGCTGTGGTTGCGACTGGCGGTGTAGGTGCGTACCTTGACGACCCGACCCTCGAAGGTTAGCTCTTCACGGGGGTGCTCAACGCCACTGGCATCGCGCTCTTGGTAGACTTGCTTGATCGGCATGATCTAATCCTACCAGGATCGAGGTTGAACTTGCACTTTAGTGCCGGGCGGGAGTTGCGAACTCCCCTTCAGTGTGTCCAGGGCGTCCCCCGGCAAACTACGGCTTCGCCGCTTACCAAGCGTTGGCAGGTGGTGGGTTCCCTACTCTCGTGCCTGCGGGGTATTATCGAACCCCACGGGGAACCGCCTGGCAACGCTGGCGTTTTGCCACCACTTGAATCAATCTTACCACGGTCGAGGGCCGACTTGCACTGTCCTCGCAATTATACCCGGAGTGTAATTGTCCCCCACTTGCCTGTCGTCCTCCCGGGCATGCCTAGGTACCGCCCGACGGCCCACCGAATGGCCCAGGACGCTCAAACACGTCGAGGAGGTAGGACAACCCCTTGAGAAGTCGAGGGCACCGACGTGTCGGTCACCTTCAACGTTAGAGTGATGACCTTGCTGCCCCGGCGCATGCTGTAGGTGTGTCCGTCGTGACGGGTGAACTTCATCGACTTGTCGCCGATCGCACCGAACTCATGATTGAAAGTGACGAGGCCGTATTCTAACCACTCGATGAAGCTGACGATGTCGCGTTGTTCCTGCGCGGCGGGTGACTTGTTGGCCATGTGCGCTCCTTTCATCCTCAGGGCTTCGCCTTGTCCTCTTCCTTCGCCAACTGCACGTGCAGGTCGGCGATCTTCTTGGTGCTACGTTCGGCGAGCAGTTTCTCGGCCTTGTCGACGACACAGATGATGACGTGATCGACCACATCGACCACACCGTCCGCGCCCACATCGGCCCGCTCAGTCACGTCGAGCGTGTTGGCGTGATCCTTCAACCTCGCCAAGACGTAGGGCTGCACGTCAGCCATGGCACCCGACTTGTTGGGGGTGCCGTTGTTCAGCGGGACGAAGGTCAGATTGATCTGGTACCCCGGCAACCTGTCGAGCAAGTCACGGCACTTTTTCTGTCGCTCTTCCATCGTCTCAGTCTCCTTCGCCCGTAACACCCGGTACACGTGTGCCGCCAACAGCCTATGTGGGGTGTTGTCAACGTCCTGTAGCTTTAAATAGCGAGCCAAACGTCGCAGTGCCTCGGGATCGGTACGACGCAGTGACCACTTCGTGATCACTGCGACTTGCGAGCACCCTTCAGGTAGACCGTCAGCGCCTTGTGCAGCGCTTCTGCATCGACGGGTTGCAGCGCGAACTGCACCGTCCGCGCCGGGTTGTAGCGAGGTTGCAGCGAGAAGGCGAATTCGCCCGCTGACACATCGTTCTTTGCCACTGTCACTGTCTCGCCGTGGTTGACGAGGGCCATCGAAACCGTTCGAACTGTCTCTTCTTGCGTCATGGCTTAAGTCTACACTTGAACTGGAGAGGTTTACACCTGTGGGTGCTAACAAAGTTCCCACGACGACAGCGACGGAGCGTTGAAGCCTTCATCGTACCACCGCTCAGCGTCAGCGCACATGCGACGGGTGGCGCAATTGAGGGCGCGCCGATGGCGACGGTTGGCGATGCGCTTGTCTTGGCGACGGCTCTTGTAGCCGTAGCAGACGAGACGACGAGCGTCGCGACAATTAAACTGTACTGCAGGATGCGTGGCGATCATTGTAGGCCCCTCCTCAGGGTGCACTACAGTTCCGCGTGCTGTTCCTTTACGGTGTACCGTGTCATCGTCATCACCCTGTAAATATCAGCCTCGGCGAATTTTCCTGATGTTGGCCCGCAACCGCCAGCTCAACATACCAGCCTTGTCACCTGTCAACTGTCGCACCCTCACGTAGGCAGGTTGTGACTTGCGGCCACCACTAGAGAGTGGCACTATGAATGAGGTTTTCACCACGATGAATTGTTCGCCGGGTGCATGGGTGCCATTAATGACTGCGTCCTCGCCACCGGGAATGCCAGCAACGTGGGTGACGATGTCGCCGACCTCGAGCCCATGGTGCCCACGTGACAACCACCATACCGTCAGGCCGATGATGCCCAGCGCGGTGGCGATGCGATACGCGTGCTTTGACTGCATCACTTCTTGGCGGGGCGCGCCGCGAGCTCGGCGGCCGAGAACGGCTTATCCTCGGTGGATTGATAGGTGAAGGGCACCACTTCCCAACTGGTCGGGATGTCGTGGTGGGCATAGGCCCTGGCGTCGTAGTCCCAGTCGCCTTGCGTTATCAACGTCAGGTGCGACTTCACCGAACCCACCGACGACCACGTCTTGCCACACTTCGTCCACTTCGGGCGGATGCCGCCAGTCGAGAATAGGCCCGTCGCGGTGTCGCGGATCTTGTAGACGGTGATGTTCACGTGTTGCTGCCTCTCAACGCCGTCGGCTTCCGCGTAAGAAGATAGATGGGCGTGTTGTCATCATCTGCAAACGTCACGTCGTCACAGTCACCGTCGAGGTTGATGACTGCATCGTTTTCGACTTTGGGTACACGTGGTCGAACGTTTGGCCGTGGGGGTGATTTGACTGACAGGAATGTTGACATTGGGCTTTTCTCCACTCACAGACGGAACTTTTAGTGGTTCACGAAGGCGACGACTCACACATCTGCTTCGTCATCGACGTCCTCTTCATCAGCCTCATCATCTTCCCCCGCGGCGTTGGCCTCGTCGAGCTCATCTTCACCCGCTTGAGGTAGGTAATCGAGGTCGCTCATCCACGCCTTTGAAGCCACGTTCCAGTGCCGGTGATCATAGATCGAAAACTCGATCAACAGCTTTCCCAATTCCAGCCAGCTCTTGAGGCCAGCATGGTCGCCCCGGGTATTGAAGCGCAGTGAGGCGCTAAGTCCACCGGTGGTCAGCGTGTCCCACTGGCAACCCAATTCGAGGGCTTTGTGAAATATTGGGCGTGTGTGGACATACAGGCTGTGATGTGTGTGGACTAACCGGATGAGGCGCATGGTGTATCTATGATCAGTCTAACACGTCGTGCATCACTCTTTCACAACGGCGACGTCTTTACATCCTCGTGTGCTGGTTTCGTACCATCCGAACGTCTCGCCATGGGCAGTCGTCATTGGTCGACTGGCGTTCCTCACGTGCCACTGATGGCCGCCCATGAGACCCGAGATGCAGTTCCCCGTCGACTTGCGGACGCAGGTTGAACCACCTTCGTTGACCACAAATTCATCGACGTTACCCGAAAGGTCGAAGACCCCGAAGTCGGAGTGACATCCCGGTTCAGAACCCGACAGCACCAAGAACAGCCGAATGGCCTTGCTCATGGGATCGTTGGGACGCTTGGCATGAAAGACATCGATGCCCTTCAGGTGCAGGGCCTGATACGCCGGGAGACCGTAGATGTCGGTGTAGTGGCGATCGAAGTTGCAGATGGTCTTGTCACGGTGATAGCCATCTCCGTAAGGCAGCGGGTGCATGTTCTTGCCCTCGGCGGCCAGCGTCCACTCCTTCGCAGTACACAGGCGCTTGCCGACGGCAGCGGTTGCCTTCTTGGCATCGAAGTAGGTCATCCAATCCTGCGGGACTTGTCCTTCCTTGTTCGGCCACTCATAGCGATCCATGCAGAAGTCCATGTGCTGCGTCTTGGAGAGGCAAACCGACGGGTTCTGGTACTCCCCGCAAGCCTTGTCCAGCGAACCTTTACCCGGCAAGCGTTTGCCATTGCTGTCGGTGTTGTACAGGCACACGATGCGTTCGTTCGGGCAGTACTCACCGTCAACCTCGACCATGTCGGCCGGGCACCGCCCAGGCACCAACGGGATCTGCTCGACTGGCGTCGTGCACGTTGCGTCCGAGCATGCAGGCGCAGGATCGCTGGCCTTCACATCGCGCTCGATGCTGACGGGTTCTCTCGTGTGTGTGGGCGCAGGAACGCGTGAGCAGGCGAACGTCGTGATGAATGACGACGTGAAGGCAATGAGGCCGTGGTGAAAACGCATGGTGGGGTGACGATCCTTTGACCCCAAAATAAGCCTCGCTGGTACAACTTTACAATGGCCTCGCGTCAATCGAATTCCAGTACCTCACCACCTTGTACGTGCAGCCCACCGCGGGCCACGCGAACAGCAGGCCGATCAGCGGGAAATCGTGGTTGAAGAAGAAGATAGCGATCAACGCACACACGACGCACCCGAACGCCTTGAACAGCATTCCGCTGGGGGAGCGAGATCTCGCAACGTTGTTGATGCCGTCTGCTGCGATGGCACAGGCGAGCGTGCCGGCGATGACGCTTGTAGGGGCCCGACGTGCCAACATCCAGTACTGCCACCTGAACCCGTTACGCATGATCCGATCCTAAGCCAGACATGGGCGGTGTTGCACCTCATCACCCGGGCGCGAGGGCCCAACGCGTGATGTTCCCGTCATCGTCGATGCCCAAGTAGTCGACACGTAGGGGTGCAGTGTACTTCTCGACGCGCGTCAGCCGCTGCCATCGCTCGTAAAAGTCCGTCGCCGCGAATACGCAGAAGTTCCGCACCTGCCCATCGACCAAGTACGGGCCCGTTGTCGACCCGTCGTGACGTGACCGCTCAATGCTCAACACCAGCGTGGCTCTGGCAAACATGTGACCGGGTTGTAGTTGAAATGACATCGCTTCACCTAAGGTGACTGCCACACCCACTTCACGATCACATCCTCGTCGTCGATGCCCACCAAGTCGCAATCGATGCTGCATGGTTGTCCGAGCGTCAGGCTCGACCACGATACATGGAAATCATCCATGTGGACTGCATAGAAATTGTGTAGACGCCCGTCCATCAACCACGTGCCAACAACCCGATCAGGTGATGAATGGTGGGAGACACTGACGATCAATGCGCCGGCATGCAAACGATGCGTGCCGCACTCAAACATGTGACCGGGTTGCAACGTGTGAACGCTCACAACATTCCACGCTTCCTACTACCTAAGCCCGCGTATTGGCACCAGTGACACCCGCTGATGTGAATCGTACTGATCTCAAACCCCGCAACGCGTCCCTGACGCAGCCACCTACCCTGCACCACCACGTTGGTGCCGACGCCGAGCGGTTCGTACACGCTGATGACGAGGCAATTGTGTAGTAAATCACCCGGCTTGATGAGGCGGTGCTTCACGGTAGCATCTCCTCATAGAACACGTCGGCGCCCGCCATTATCCTCGACATCACATCGACGTTGTCGTCAGCCGGCAAGACTGACAGATGTGTGCCCTCTGCCAGCACGACAAACGCCCTCACCTCACGCTCACACCAGTACGTCCCGGTGACGGCGTAGGAGCGATCCCCAACGTTTACGGACACCACTAGGTGACCTTCGATCAAGTCGCCCGGTTTGAGGAGATGCTTCACAGTCCCAGCACTTTCTGCAGCTCGCGGCATGAAAACCACTGGCAACCGATGATATGGTGGCGGGTCAGCACGAACGGGTACACGCAGTCGGCGCGAAGCCAGTCTCCTCGTGCGATGACAATTACGCTGTCGTCGACGCCCATGTCGTAGTCGTGCGCAAAGTCAACGTGAACGACGAGGCAATTGTGTAGTAAATCACCCGGCTTGACGAGGAGGTATTTCACCATCACATCACCACGTTGTCAACCTACCTCGGTGGTCGACGTAATAGAAGTCATAAGCGTAGATAGACGGTTGAAATATCGCACGAAGATCGAAGTGTTCCTGGGTGGTCGGTCTGCGCGCGGCGAGAAAAAAGCACCTGAACTCTGACGACCCATTCGACCAAACACACAACCTGGTGCCCGTGATGCAGTCCCAGATGACAGGTTTGGCCTCGACCGACACCACCAACATGCCGTCGAGCATGTCGCCAGGTCGCAGCAATACACGAGGATATGAAGGCGCCGGCCTCATAGCCATCGCTGTCCTTGCGCTTCGTCCCCATCACCGATGAATTCCCACCTGGTGTCATACCACTCACCGGGCTCATCGAGGACGAAGTCAAACGGGTGATTAAGGTTCCATGAACCTGCCGTATTGCGGCCGACCATGTACCTGCGAAGGGAACTGTCGCTCTGCATCAGCAGCACCCACGTCGTCCGCGTATATGGCGTGTGAAGTTTCACCGCGATGACCAACGAAGTGCCGACTAGCGTGCCCGGGTAGATCCTATGGGTGAGGTCTTCGTAGGCCGTGCCGTGGCGCGATACCTTCACCATTTGCGCAGCGCTCCTGACGTGTCGAGGTACAGCGCGTCGGTGTCGCCGCCTGCTGTCGCCCAAGCGCGCGAGGAAGAGTACGCTAAGACATAGTGTCGCAGTTGACCGTTGACAAACCACGTGCCCTTAACGGACTCGCCATCATACACGGGTCTTGTTACGGACACGATCATGCCGGCGCCTGCCCCCACGAAGTCACCGGGCTTCACCACCTGAACAGTTCTCCTCGTTCGCTAGTGTTCAGCCTATCGATGCCTCTGTCATCCACGCCGACGGCCTGCATAAATGCAGGACTGTACCCGATGGTGTAATTGCGCAGTTGACCATTGATCAGCCACACGCCGCGTATGGGCTCGCCATAGGTAGTGGGCAATAAAACAGACACGATCATGCCGCAGTTCATCTGCACGAAGTCACCGGGCTTGACCACGTGAGCCTACAGTTTGATCGCTTTGCTGACCTTAGCAGGTAGCGGAATGCCCAGCATCAGTGACAACATACCGAAAACGCGCCAAGCGTTGAATTCACTCAGGATGACGGCGGTGTGGGTGCCGTCTTCGCAGATCATCAAGCCACCATTGCCCGTGCGCTCGATGCGGACGGTACCGTCTTCAGGCAGGCGTTCAGGTTGTTTGAGGTCTTCAACTTTGGTCGGCATGTGGGTTCTCCTGTGTGTCTTTCTTGCGGCGTTCCTGCAGCTCGGTGATGGCGGCGAACATGTGCTCGAGCGCTGGTAGCGTTGAGTGCATCCTCTCGCCCACGTACTTGCGAAGTGCCTCGAGTTGCTCATCGGTGAGGTAGGTCATGGGTTCTCCTGTGTCCACTGTGCGTAGGCCCGCAACACCTTGGGATCGACGTCAGAAGCATCGCGGCACCGGGTGTAGACGGGAAAGCGGGCCTTGCCGTCTTTCGTCAACCCGTCAGTCGTCAGCGGGTCAGGTTGTGCTTCGATCTCGACGATCTTGCCCACCCAGGCGTCGGCTCCGTCGAGCTGCACTTCAGCCCGCACCTTGTCGTTGAAACCGCCGCCCACCCGGGTGATGACGCCGTTGCTCAGCACTACATTGAAGCCGCCAAATCTACCTTCGTGCTTCGTCCCACGCCGACCCTCATAGTGACCGACGATCACACCTTCAAACGTTGTCACGGGCTTTAATTTCACGATGTTGTCGCTGCGCTTCCACTTGTAGGGAGCGTCCATGCTCTTAAGCATCACCCCTTCGAACCCATCATCAAGGCACTTGGCGAAGAACTTCTTGAGCTCTGTTTCGTCCTGCGCCATGATGTGCGGCACCTGACACACTGGTGACTTTGTACCTTGCTTGAACTCAGTGCAGGCAAGGATAACCTCATACACCAGTTTGCAGCGCTCAGCATACGTCAGTTCTGTCTTCTGTGCGACCCAATCGGCGAGAGGCACCGCGTCGAAGACGTTGTAGATGAGGCCACTGTCGTCCTTGGCCCGTCCCTTGTCAGAGCCACGCCCCGACATCATGATCGACGAACTCTGGTTCCAATCGGCCGCCATGCCCTCGCCGTCGAGGACGACGTTGTCGTATGACGCCGCTTCGAGCGCCGCCTTGATCGTCGGCATGTTCTCGATGACGGTGCCGTTGCGGGTGTAGCACGTCACCACGCCGTCCTTCTTGACGGCGATGCAACGCAGGCCGTCGAGCTTGGGCTCCACGCGGACGGGGTACGTCACTGGCTCGAGGAGCTTGATCCCCTCACCCTTGACGAATTCGCTCTTCAGCGTCTCGGCCAGAGCGACGGCGAAGGACTTCAGCGTGCCCGGCCACACCTTGTTGACGGTGCTCTCCTGCACTCCGACGCGCAGGTTCCTTAGGAGAATTCGAACGCACCACTTCTGGCACAGTTCACTGGGCATGTCGGCGAGGCGGCTCTCGACCAGCGCCTTCGCCGCGTTGCCAGTCACCTTACGCGTGGCCAGCTGCGTGCGCAGCGTCTTGATGAAGTCATTGACAAACTCGTCCTCGGAGATGTCATGCGACGGGACACCCAATTTGGGCATTTTCACCTTGCTGACATACCACACGGTGTACGGGTCCCCCGCGGCGACAAACACCTGCTTAAGCAACTCGTTGCGCCTGTGCTGGTGCAGCACGTCGCGTTTGGCAAGCGAACCCGCCGTTGCCTCAAGTTCTTCGAGAATGTCGACCACCGATTTGTCAGTCATGATCCAATCCCATCCAGCGTGGCACGTGCAAGGACATCCTCTAGCAACTTCACTAGGTCGGCGAGGTCCTGTTCATACGTGGGCTCGCTTTCGTAGTGCTCGTGTTCCTGCAGCCATTCAGCCGCCAGTTGCCTGATGTCCACCATGATCTAACTCTACCACGGTTGTGTGATGACTTACACTTACGGGTTGTTGCCCTTCTTCGCCTCGGCGTACGCTCGAGCAAACGAGCCTGCACCGTGACCCAGCGTCGTCGGTAGTGCCCGCGCTGCGTCGTAAGTTTTGCCCACCACGAAGGCGAAAATGAACATGCCACCAATGATGAAGAGGGCGAGGATAGAGAGACCGATGATTGTTGCGGTGTCCATGATCTAACTCTACCACAGTCACCACCGAACTTACACTGCCACTCACAAACCCAGGTTTGCCTTCGCCCGCTGGTAAACGGGTGACAAGATGCCCAGGCTGTAACTCAGCGACGTCAATGCTCGCTTGGCCGCCTCGGGGTACGCGCCCTTGTCGAACAGGTCTTGTGCGTCATCGAGGGCGACGACTGCGCTGGTCGCCATGATGCTCTCATTGTCGACGTACTTGTTGGCGACGGTGATCGTATCCTTAGCATGCCAACGTGCAGCGCTGGTCTGTTCATAGCCGTGATCAAAGCCGCACTCACCGCACGCCTCGTAGTCTGCGGGCACATTCACGGCACCACCTCGAAGATGCCGACGGGAAAGATGCCGACGGCGTGACTGCCCTGACCGACGGCGATCAACCGAAAGTCGTCAGGTTGAAAGCGCTTGTAGTTGATGGGCATCTTGTCGAGGGCGACCTCTGGCACCACGACGTACTCCTGACCCTCGACGAGTTCAGGGCGATCGCGGTTGCTGGTGCACTTGAGGCGGGTGCCAGGTAGCGGTAGGGCAGTGATCATGGGCACATCTCATTGGTCTCGGGTGATGCGGGCGGCGTACCGGGCGTCGGGTGCAAACTCCTGTGTAGCTCCAACAGGTTGTTGACGGTCTCAGTGAATGAGCGGTTCCCAGTCACCATGGCCAGGCCTTCGAGCATGTCGCCGCGGATCAAGTGATCGGGCACCCATACCTGCAGTACCCGGTAGACGTCAGTGATTGTTCTATTGCTAGCGACCATGATCAGATCATACCCCGATTAGGTGTTGACTTACACTGTATCATCCTCGCGCGCGTGGAGCAACCTCTTGTCAAGTGCACTGAGGGGCAACCACGTCAGGGTGCCTTCGGCACGGGCAATGAGCAAGTGAGCACCGCCAATGAACACCCAAGCCTTCATCACCGATGACCACAGCTGTTCATTGGCGGCCACGAGCACATTCTCGGGTTCATACACCCACTCGATCAGGTCGCCGGGTTTTAGGTCACGCTGCGTCGACACTGGGATCCCACTGGTGGTAGCACTCGACCAGCGGCTTGAAGAAGTCCTTGTCACCGAAAGTGAAGCCGACCGCCACGCCGTCAGCCATCAGCACGTAGAACTCGAACCACGTCTTCGTCGGCGCATGGCACAGCCACTGGCCTTCCTGCACCGTGTCGGGCGTGGCGTAGCGTTTGGGATAG
>Ga0265337_1001777_pt1 | contig 10389 bp, 9 predicted proteins | sample 42122metaG_FD_192441 | JGI IMG/M metagenome (GOLD analysis project Ga0265337, IMG submission 192441) | Rhizosphere microbial communities from Carex aquatilis grown in University of Washington, Seatle, WA, United States - 4-21-22 metaG | ecosystem: Host-associated > Plants > Roots > Rhizosphere >... | reverse complement strand
CGGCTTGCCGCGAGACCTAGGGTGAACTGTGTCTGCTGTAAATCGCCCATAAGCTATGGCGGGCTCATTGTTGCAGGAAACGCCGCAGCATTTATTGCAGCATTTGCCGCAAAAAAGAGCATTAACGCCTTGTTAGCCATGCACTTTTTGCAGGGATGGGTCCCGCAGGGCTGAATTTTGTCGTCTTTTTATTGCATTGCACCATATAGCTACGAGCAGGCGATTCGCTGAGCCTCAGTGGACGCCGACGCGGAGACCCGAAATGCAAGAGCCTTTGCCCGACGGCGGAACCATCCGCAAATTGTGGATCGGCGAGACCGACGTCTATCGCGACCACCTGCTCCGCCTCGACCACGAAAGCCGCCACCGGCGCTTTTCCGGCGCGATGGCGGACGAGGTGATCGCCCGCCATGCGGCAACCGCCAACGGGCTCGGCGTCGTGGTGCACGGCTTCTTCGTCGACGGTGTGCTGCGCGGCGCCGCCGAGCTGCGGCAGAGTGGAACGCTGTTCTCGCATCAGGCGGAAGCCGCCTTCAGCATCGAGCAGCCGTGGCAGAGCCACGGCGTGGGCACCGGACTGCTCGAGCGCACGCTGCTCTCTGCGCGCAATCGCGGCATCAAGTCGCTGCGCATGGACTGCCTGGCCGAAAATCAGCGCATGCAACAGCTCGCCCGCAAGTTCGACGCCGAGTTTTCGTTCGACTTCGGCAGCGTGACCGGCGAAGTCGATCCGCCGCGTTCGACGCTGCTCTCGCTGTTGCGCGAGGTCATGGCCGACACCCATGCGATCACTGCCCGCGTCTTCGAAGTGCAGGCTCGCCTGTTCGGGCCGGCGTGATATTTCCGCGCAAGTCTAATTAAGCGGATAGCTCGCCTCGACCACGTAGGGACCGCCGCCGACCGAGGCGCGCGAGGAAAACAGCACGAAGCGCGAGACGCGGAATGCGGCGGTGCGGAAGTAGCCGCGCGCCGAAAGATACTCGGCGACCGCATGGCTCGAGGAATCGCGCAAGCGCGCCAGCGTCACGTGCGGCGTGTATTTGCGCCCCTCCGGCTCCAATCCGATGCGTTGCATCAGCCGTTCCTGCTCGGCCTGCACGTCGAGCAAGGCTTGCGCCTGCGCGACCGATGCGACCACTGCGCGCGGTTTGCGGCCGCCGAATGATGTCAGTCCCTCCAGGTAAAGGTCGAACGCGTCGCGCTTGACACGGGCGAGCATCAAGGCGACCTCTTGGGCGATCAGGTCGTCCACGTCGCCGATGAAGCGCAACGTCAGATGATAGTTCTCCGGCGTGATCCAGCGCGCGCCCGGTAGTCCGCCGCGCAGCATCGACAGCGACTGTCCTACGTCGGCGGGAATTTCAACACCGGTGAAGAGACGCGGCATAGCAGTCCGACCCATTCAGGCCGGTACCTGGCCTGACATTTTTTTGTTTGCGCATGATCTTGTCCGAAAACCGGTTCCCACTTTTCGGGATCACGCGCGTATTACGACCCGCGCGCACTGCGCGCACGCGCGACCAACTCCTCGACCCGCGGCAGGATACGCGCCACGATCGCGTCGACGCCGGCGGCGTTCGGGTGCAGGACATCGCCCTGGTTCAGCTTGGGATCGGTGGCCACCCCGTCGAGGAAGAATGGATAAAAGACGAGCCGATGAGTCGAGGCAAGCGCCGGATAAATGGCATCGAAGGAGCGCACATAATCGGCCCCCATGTTGCGCGGCGCCCGCATGCCGGCGAGCAGCACGGCAATGTGCCGGTCGTTTAGTTTGGTCAGGATGCCGTCGAGCGCGGCCTTGGTCAGCTTCGGATCGAGCCCGCGCAAAGCGTCGTTGGCGCCGAACTCGACGATCACTGCCTCGGTGCCTTCCGGAACCGACCAGTCCAGGCGGCCGAGCCCGCCGGAAGCGGTATCGCCCGACACCCCGGCATTGGCGATGTTTGCCGCGATGCCTTTGGCTTTCAGCGCCGCGGCGAGCTTGGCCGGGAAAGCGGCGTCCGCCGGCAGGCCGAAGCCAGCGCTGAGTGAATCGCCCAGTACCACGATTTTCACCGGCCGCTCGTCGGCCGCCCGGGCGCCGCTAGGCGCCAGCCCACAAACAAACGTGACCAGGACCAGCACCGCGAGGCGCTGGACCCGGGTGGTCAATCTCCCATATGAGCGGGGTTGCGAAACGTGAGGTCCCATGACGAATAACTCCCAGGCGATGCCGGCCATTGCGCAACCTGCAATCAAACTTGCCGGTGTCAATCTCTCGCTCGGGCAGGGGGCGGCCCGCGTTCATATCCTCAAAGGCATCGACTTGAATATAGGCAGCGGCGAGGCAATCGGCCTGGTCGGACCGTCCGGGTCGGGCAAATCCACGCTTCTGATGGTGATGGCGGGGCTGGAGCAGACCGATACCGGGTCGGTCACGGTCGCCGGCGAGGACTTGAACGCGCTCGACGAGGACGCGCTGGCGCGCTTCCGCGGACGTCACGTGGGAATCGTTTTCCAGTCGTTCCACCTGATCCCGACCATGACCGCACTGGAAAACGTGGCGGTGCCGTTGGAACTGGCCGGCATCGCCGACGCGCAGGAGCGCGCGCGCAACGAGCTCATCGGCGTGGGCTTAAGCGAGCGGCTGCACCACTATCCGGCCGAGCTTTCCGGCGGCGAGCAGCAGCGCGTGGCGGTGGCCCGCGCGCTGGCGCCCAATCCGGCCATCGTGGTGGCCGACGAGCCAACGGGAAACCTGGACGAGGACACTGGCAAGCAGATCATCGATCTTTTGTTCGCGGGCCACGCCAAGCGTGGCTCCACACTGGTTCTGGTCACGCATGATTCCGCGCTTGCTTCGCGTTGTGGGCGGATCGTGCGGCTGCGCTCTGGCCTCATCGACGGCGTGAGCGGATCATGAGCGTCGCGACAATCACAAACACGCGCGAAAACGGCCGCTGGTTGCCGTTGCGCTTTGCGCTGCGCGAAATGCGCGGCGGCTTGCGCGGCTTCTACGTCTTCATCGCCTGCATCGCGCTCGGCTGCATGGCGATCGCCGGCGTCGGCTCGCTGGCCGCCAGCCTGGCTGATGGCCTGGCGCGGCAAGGCCAGGTCATCCTCGGCGGCGATCTGTCGTTCACGCTGATCCAGCGCGAGACCATGCCAGCTGAGCGGGCGTTCCTCGACAATCACGGCAAGGTTTCGAGTGCCGCGACCCTGCGCGCCATGGCGCGCATCGCCGACGGCAAGGCCACGCTGGTGGAAATGAAAGCGGTGGACGGCGCCTATCCGCTGTTCGGTGAAGCCGTGCTCGATCCGCCGGACGCGCTCGCCGGCGCGCTGGCGCAACGCAATGGCGTGTTCGGCGCCGCGGCCGATCCGATCCTGTTGACGCGGCTCGCCATCAAGCCGGGCGCGCGGCTGACCATCGGCAACGCCAGTTTCGAAATCCGCGCAACACTGAAGAACGAGCCGGACAAGCTCGCCGGCGGCATCGGCTTCGGGCCGCGATTGCTGGTGAGCCAGGACGCCTTGCGCGCCACCGGCCTGTTGCAGCCCGGCAGTCTCGTGCGCTGGCACTATCGCCTGCGCCTGCCCGCCAACGACACCAGCGACGCCGCGGCGAAAACCTTGACATCGCAAGCGCGCACGCAATTCCCCGAAGCCGGCTGGGATATCCGCAACCGCAGCAATGCCTCGCCGCAGCTCGAGCGCAATGTCGAACGCTTCACGCAATTTCTCACCATCGTCGGCCTGACCGCGCTGCTGGTTGGCGGGGTCGGCGTCGGCAATGCGGTGAAGAGCCATCTCGACCGCCGGCGCGAGATCATCGCGACCATGAAGGCGCTCGGCGCCAGCGGAAGGCGCGTGTTCGCGATTTACCTCACGCAGGTGCTGTTGCTCGCCGCTGTGGGAGGCGGCATCGGCATGGTGCTCGGCGCACTGCTGCCGTTCCTGATGTCGTGGACCTTCGGCGCGATCATTCCGCTGCCGATCGAGCCGGCGCTGCATCCGGCCGAGCTGGTGCTGGCACTGGTCTACGGGCTGATGACGGCGCTCGCCTTCGCGCTCTGGCCGCTCGGCCGCGCCCATGACGTGCCGGTCGGCGCCTTGTTCCGTGACGTGGTGGCGCCGCAGCCGCGCTGGCCGCGCAAGATCTATGTCGCTCTTACCGCCGCCGCCGTGATGGCGCTGGCCGCGCTCGCCGTTGTGCTGGCTTACGACCGGCGTGTCGCCATCATTTATGTCGGCGTCGCCGCCGGCGTTTTCGTCACCTTGCGGCTGGTCGCCAGCCTGCTGATGTTCGCGGCCCACCGCGCACCGCGCGCCCGTTCCACCGTGCTGCACATGGCCATCGCCAATATCCATCGGCCGGGCGCGCTGACCCCCACCATCGTGCTCTCGCTGGGCTTAGGCATCGCGCTGCTGGTCACCGTGATCGAGATCGACGGCAACTTGCAGCGGCAATTTGCGACCGAGCTGCCCGCCAAGGCGCCGTCGTTCTATTTCCTCGACATTCCGGCCGACCAGTCCGAAAGCTTCGACGCCTTCGTGCGCGAACAGGCGCCGGCGGCGAAGCTCGAGGAAGTGCCGATGCTGCGCGGCCGCATCGTCTCCGCCAACGGTATCCCGGCCGAGAATATCAAGCCTAAAGAGGGCGCCGCCTGGGTGCTGCAAAGCGACCGCGGCATCACCTATGCGGGCGACATCCCGTCCGGCTCGCGGCTGGTCGAAGGGAAATGGTGGGGGCCGGACTATGACGGGCCGCCGCTGCTCTCGTTCGAGAAAAAGATCGCCGACGGCCTCGGCCTCAAGCTCGGCGACCCGGTCACCGTCAACGTGCTCGGCCGCAACATCACCACCCGCATCGCCAATATGCGCACCGTCGATTGGGAGAGCCTCGGCATCAATTTCGTGATGGTGTTTTCACCGCACGCTTTCGACGGCGCGCCGCACAGCCATCTCGCCACTCTCACTTACCCCGACGGCGGCACGCCGGCGCAGGAAGGCGCCATCGTGCGCGCGGTCGCCGACAGCTTTCCCATGGTCACCGCCGTGCGGGTGAAGGACGCGCTGGAAGCGATCGGCGGCATCGTGGTCAATCTGATTTTGGCGATCCGCGGCGCCAGTGCGCTCACGTTGCTGGTGGCGGCCCTGGTGCTGGGCGGCGCGCTCGCCGCCGGCCACCGCCACCGGGTCTATGACGCGGTGATCCTCAAGACGCTCGGCGCCACCCGCCTCCGGCTGCTGGCCGCCTACACCATCGAGTATCTGCTGCTGGGGACCGCCACCGCGCTGTTCGGCGTGCTGAGCGGATCGCTCGCAGGCTGGCTGATCGTGGCCGACCTGATGCACCTCCGGTTTGCCTGGCTGCCGTTACCCGCCCTGGCGGCGGCGCTGGCCGCGGTTGTGGTCACGGTAGCGCTGGGGCTAATCGGCACCTTCACCGCATTGGGCCAGAAACCAGCATCGGTATTGAGGAATCTATAGTTTTCGCGACATTCCGCCGCGTCGCAGCATCCCCTGCTCCATCCGCGTGTTTTCGCCTATAATGCCGCCACAGGATTGTTAACGGTTGGCAATGATGCCAGTCATGATCGGGCCATATCTGGCGTACAGGCTCGGCCCACACTAGATTCAGTCCACGAACGCGACGGCTACCGCCGACGCGTCTGACACGACCGGCAACGAGCCGGGACAAAGAGAGGGAACTTCGATGTCGGACTTCGACCGTAACGTAGCTGCCCGCGGCATCGGCGCCGCGCGCGCGACCGCGATCGACGTAGGCCTACGCACCTACATGATCCGCATTTACAATTACATGGCCGCCGGCGTCGCCCTGACCGGCGTCGTCTCCTGGGTGACTTTCAACGCAGCTGTCGTCACCGATGCGACCGGCCGCATCACCGCGCTGACGCCGTTCGGCCAGACGATCTTCGGCGGCCCGCTGACGATCGTGCTGTTCCTCGGCACGCTCGGCATCGTGTTCTTCCTGAGCTTCCGCATCAACAAGTTGCAGGCGAGCACAGCGCTCATCCTGTTCATGCTCTATGCCGGCCTGCTCGGATTGATGCTGTCGACAGTGTTCCTGCAATACACCGGCGCATCGATCACCCGCACCTTCTTCATCTCGGCGGCCTCGTTCGGTGCACTGAGCCTGTACGGCTACACCACGCAGCGCGATCTCTCGCCGATCGGGTCGTTCCTGGTCATGGGCCTGTTCGGGCTCATCCTGGCGATGGTCGTCAACATGTTCCTGAAGAGCACCGGGCTCGATTTCGCCATCTCGGCGATCGGCGTGCTGATCTTTGCGGGCTTGACCGCCTGGGATACCCAGAAGATCAAGGAGATGTATGACGCGAATGACGACGGCACTATCTCCGGCCGCAAGGCGGTGATGGGCGCGCTCACGCTCTATCTCGACTTCATCAACCTGTTCTTGTTCCTGCTGCGCTTCATGGGCGATCGCCGCTAACGCAGCGCACCAATGAATACAGCGCCCGGGCCTAATGCCCGGGCGTTTTCGGTTTGATAGGCTGTACGGCGCATGACCGTCGCCATCCGCCCCGCCAAAACCTCCGATATTCCGGCCATCACCCGCATCTATGCGCATGCCGTCGAGCACGGCACGGCGTCGTTCGAACTCACGCCGCCGGATGAGGCCGAGATGACACGCCGCATGAACGACCTCACCGGCAAGGGCTATCCGTATCTCGCGGGCGAGATCGATGGCGCGCTCGCCGGCTATGCCTATGCCGGACCCTATCGCGCGCGGCCGGCCTATCGATTGACGGTCGAGGATTCGGTTTATATTGCGCCCGATAGGCATCGCCGCAGCATCGGCCGCGCCTTGCTCGCTGCGCTGATCGAAGCGACTGCGGCACGCGGCTTCCGGCAGATGATCGCGGTGATCGGCGACTCGCCCAGGCAGGCGGCCTCGATCAGCCTGCACGAGGCCTTGGGCTTCCGCCATGTCGGAATTCTGCAAGATGTCGGATTCAAGCACGGCCGCTGGCTCGACAGCGTGCTGATGCAACGCGCTCTCGGTGACGGCCGGAAGACTGAGGCCTAATTCGCCACCAGCGACAGAGACACGTCGATCGAACGCAGCACGCGGTCGAGCTCGTGGCCGCGGCGCACGATCAGGCCGGTCGCCGAGATCACGCTATAGGTGCCTTGGCGGCGCGCCAGCTTGGGACTTTTTTCGATGCGGTAGAGCGGGACTTCCGATGCGCGGCGAAACACCGAGAACACCGCGCGGTCTTTCAGAAAGTCGATGGCGTAATCGCGCCATTCGCCGGCGGCAACTTTGCGGCCGTAGAGATCGAGGATGCGCTTGAGCTCGCGGCGGCTGAAGGTGACTTGATTCACGGGGGCGGGGCTACTGCGCGCCGGGGATCCGCCCCCGAGGGACTGGCTGGGATCGATTTCGCCGGAACCGAACGTCATACGGCGCCTCCTTTTGTTGGGCTAATGATCGCGCCGGGAAGCGCTCACGGCAAGAGCCTCATTTTGGCAACAAGTGCCGTGGAAACGGGCAAAACCGCCGCCAGCCGATCACGAACTCGTTAAAAGCCCACACAATAACGCCCTATTTCGGTCAATCGTCGGTCACGCTGGGTTGGGATAAAGTGGACGTTGCCTCAAAGGCCCGGTCCGGTTCGAGCTCCGGATTCCTCAGCCCCCCAGCCCCCCGGGGCTCTGCCGACCGGGCCAGTTTGAGTAACGCGTACGGTTCAATCCCCTAAGTCTTCGGGTCGGCTAGTCGCCGGCCCGAATTTTTTGTGGGGCGAATTGCAAAATGATTAGTGGAGGCTGACGGTGGCGGCGCCGAGCATCAGACCCGGCTTGGCGGCGACGCCGCTTTGCACGATGACCGCAACGCGGTCGATATCGCGCAGCGAAAAATCGGCGTCGGCAAGTTCGGCCATTGGCAGGCTGAACGTTTCCGCGTTGCCGTTCCAGTCGCCGAGCTTCACCCAGCGGCGCACCACGTTGGTGTAGGCCAGCGTGTGGCCGCGGTTTTCGCCGCGTTCGATCGCGACCTGTGCATTGCTGATGATCGGACATAGCCAAACCTCGGCGCTGCCGTGTTCGCCGTTGGCGGCCGGAACATTCACGGACACTTTGCCGTCCGTGACGGCAATCGTCACCGGCAGCATCAAGGGCGCCGCGCTTTGCCGCGTCTGCTCGATCGCCTGTTCGATCGCCGCCTTGTCGCTGCCCAGCACATGCACGATGCCGTTGACTACGACTTGGGGCGTATAGACCTCGCGGTCGCCGCGCGTATCGGCGTAGGCCCGCTCCCGGTCGGAATGGCCATGCAGCGCGAGCGTGTCCTTCCAACCCAGATAGTCCCAGTAGTCGACGGGCAGGCTCAGGGTCACCAGCGTCGGATCGCGCGACAGCTCGCCGAGAACTTTGTCGGCGGCTGGACAGGACGAGCAGCCCTGGCTGGTGAATAATTCGATGACCGCGCGCGGTTCGCCGGCACTAGCGGGCAGTGGCGTCATCGAGGCGGTGCAAACCGCTGCGGCCGCAAAGGCGATGTGGCGATAGTTCATGCCGATCCCACGATCCCCCTGCCCGGCGCGGCACCATATAGAACGCCTCGCCAATCACCCGCCACTCACTTCGCGGTGAGCGAGCTTTGACGGCGGGGGTCGAGCCAAATTGCCGGTCAAGCGGCCAAGTGGCGCAGCACGTACTGCAGAATGCCCCCGTTCTTGAAGTAATCCAGCTCGTCCTGGGTATCGATGCGGCAGATCAGCGGCACGCGCTTGAGCGTGCCATTGCCGGCGACGATCTCGGCGATCAGCCGCTGGCGGGGTTTAAGGTCGCCATGCAGCCCGCGAATCGTGACCTGCTCGTCGCCCTTCATTCCCAACGACTGCCAGGACGTCCCCTCCTCAAATACCAGCGGCACCACGCCCATTCCGATCAGATTGGAGCGGTGGATACGCTCGAACGACTGGGTGACGACCGCGCGCACCCCGAGCAGCACCGTGCCCTTGGCGGCCCAGTCGCGCGAGGAGCCGGTGCCGTATTCCTTGCCGGCGAAGATAACGAGCGGAACGTTGTCGGCCCTATATTTCATCGCCGCGTCGTACATCGTCATCTTCTGCTTCGACGGGTAGTGGATGGTGACGCCGCCTTCGACGCCCGGCACCATCTGGTTCTTGATGCGGATATTGCCGAAGGTGCCGCGCATCATGACCTGATGATTGCCGCGGCGCGTGCCGAACTGGTTGAAATCCTTCGGGCGAACTTGGTGATCGCGCAGGTACTCGCCGGCCGGGCTCGCTTCCTTGATCGATCCCGCCGGAGAGATGTGGTCGGTGGTGATCGAGTCGAGGAAAAGCCCGAGGACGCGAGCGTCGACGATATCCTCGACCGGCCGCTGGCGCTTCTCCATGCCCTCGAAGTACGGCGGGTTCTGCACGTAGGTCGAGCGGTCATCCCATGCGTAGGTCAAGCCACCCTTGACCGCGATCTTGCGCCAGTTGGTATCGCCCTTGAATACGTCGGCGTATTTCTTGGCGAAGATCTGCCGGGTTATGTTCTTGGAAACGTATTCGCCGATTTCCTTGTTCGATGGCCAGATGTCTTTCAAAAAGACCTTCTTGCCTTTTTGATCGACGCCGAGCGGATCCTTCACCATGTCGACATTCATCGAGCCGGCGATGGCATAGGCGACCACCAGCGGTGGCGAGGCGAGATAGTTGGCGCGCACGTCGGCGTTGACGCGGCCTTCGAAATTGCGGTTGCCCGAGAGCACCGCGGCGGCCACCAGGTCGCCGTCGTTGATCGCCTTGGAATTTTCCGGCGGCAGCGGTCCCGAATTTCCGATGCAGGTGGTGCAGCCGAAGCCGACCAAGTTGAAGCCGAGCTTGTCGAGATCTTTTTGCAGCCCGGATTTTTCGAGATATTCGCCCACCACTTGCGAGCCGGGCGCCAGCGAGGTTTTCACCCACGGCTTGACGGTGAGCCCCTTGGCCGCGGCCTTGCGGGCGAGCAGGCCGGCACCGACCATGACGTTCGGATTGGACGTATTGGTGCAGGAGGTGATCGCCGCGATCACCACGTCGCCGTGGCCGATGTCGTAGTTCTTGCCCTCGACAGGCACGCGCTTTTTCGACTCGGCGCTCTTGCCGAATTCCTTGTCCATCGAATTGGCAAATCCGGCCTTCACTTCCTTCAACGCCACGCGGTCCTGTGGGCGCTTGGGGCCGGCGAGCGAGGGCTCGACCGAGCCGAGTTCGAGCTTGAGAATGTCGGTAAATATCGGGTCGGGCGTGGTCTTGACGCGGTACATGCCCTGCGCCTTGGCATAAGCCTGCACCAGCGCGATCGTTTCGGACGGGCGGGCGGTATCCTTCATGTAGCGGATGGTGTCGTCGTCGATCG
>Ga0265337_1001775_pt1 | contig 10395 bp, 9 predicted proteins | sample 42122metaG_FD_192441 | JGI IMG/M metagenome (GOLD analysis project Ga0265337, IMG submission 192441) | Rhizosphere microbial communities from Carex aquatilis grown in University of Washington, Seatle, WA, United States - 4-21-22 metaG | ecosystem: Host-associated > Plants > Roots > Rhizosphere >... | reverse complement strand
CCGCCGCCTGCGATCGGTCAAGCTTTGCGCCCGATGCCGATTTCCGCCGGACCGTTTGCAATGGCCGCCGCTCCTCCCGAAATTTCGATCGTCCTTCCTGCCCACAATGAGGCGGACAATATCGCGCCGATGTGTGCCACCCTCAAGGCCGAATTGACGCCGCTCGCCAGCTACGAAATCATTTTCGTCAACGACGGCAGCACCGACGGCACACTGGCCGCGGTGCGGGCGGCCGCCGCGCGCGATGCGGCCATCCGCTACATCTCATTCACGCGCAATTTCGGCCATCAAGCCGCACTGCGCGCCGGCCTGCGCCATGCCCGCGGCGCGGCGGCGATCGTGATGGATGCGGACTTCGAGCATCCGCCGCAATTGATCCGCGCCCTGGTGGCGAAATGGCGCGCCGGCTTCAAGATCGTCGGCGCCCAGCGCATCGACGACGCGGAAAAGGTATCGCTGCTCAAGCGCGTGACGTCGCATTTGTATTACCGGCTGCTCGATACCATCGGCGACATGCACATCGAACCGGGCAGCGCCGACTTCATGCTGCTCGACCGGGTGGCGGTCGATGCCATCAACGCGCTGGACGACCACGATCTGTTCCTGCGCGGCATGGTGCGCTGGTTCGGTTATCCGCTGGCCACGGTGCCTTTTCATCGCGGCGTGCGCCAAAGCGGCGAGAGCAAATACACGCTGCGCCGCATGATCGAGCTCGCGGTCACCGGCATTGCCGGGCACAGCCTGCGGCCACTGCGCTTCGCCATCTATCTGGCGCTGGGCTTTGCCGGGATGGGCGCGCTGTTCGTCGTCTATTCGATCGTGAGCTTTTATTTCGTGCAGCACACCGTGGCGGGCTGGACCTCGATCATGGCGGCGATCGCCATTCTCGGCGCCGCGCAACTGCTCGTGCTCGGTGTTTTCGGTGAATATCTCGGACGCATCCTGCGCGAGACGCGCAAACGCCCGAACTACATCGTGGCTGAGACCGAGGCGGACAAGCCGGTGGTAAAGGCGGCGGCGAAGACGCGCAGGCGCGCGAAGGGCTAGGCCCGGTCGTTTCGCTCAGCCGCAGACCGCCGATGCTGCTCGTCGGCGACGATCTGACCGTCGAGCAACTCGACGTGACGATCCATGCGCTCAGCCAATGCGAGGTCGTGGGTGACCGCCACCACTGTCTTGCCATGCTTGTAGACCAGTTCGCGCAGCACCTCGAACACCTGCTCGCTGGCCTTGGAATCGAGCGAGCCGGTCGGCTCATCGGCGAGGATGATCGGCGGCTCATTGGCGAGCGAGCGTGCTACCGCGACGCGCTGGCGCTGGCCGCCGGAAAGCTGGTCCGGCCGCTTGTGCACGTGATCGGCGAGACCGAGCGAGGCGAGCAGGTCATGGGCGCGCGTGCGCATGGCCTCCGGCGACAGCCGCCCGAGCGCGCGCATCGGCAGCATGACGTTGTCGAGGATAGTAAATTCCGGCAGCAGGAAATGAAACTGGAACACGAAGCCGAGTTGGGTGAGCCGCGTCAGCGCGCGCTCCTCCTCGTCCATGTGAACGGTCAACCGGCCATTAATCAGCACCTCGCCCGCGGTCGGCAGGTCGAGCAGACCGAGCAGATACAGAAGCGAAGATTTGCCGGAGCCGGACGGCCCGGTGATCGCCACGAACTCGTTTTCCACGATACGCAGGGTGATACCGTGCACCAGCGTGGTCGGCACGATGCCGGGCAGGATGCGGGTGACGTTGCGCGCCTCGATCAGCGCCGTCGCTGCCGGCGCGGTTTGCACGCTTTGCGTCGCGGTCGCGGTCATGTGGCGCCCCGGATGATCTCGACCGGATTGCCGCGCGCGGCCTTGCGCGCCGGCTGGTAGCCGGCAATGACCGACGAGACCAGCGCCACCATGCCGGCCAACAGATAGTGCACGTAGGTGTAGGCGAGCGGCAGGTAGTTTGAATCGATGAACGGATTGGTGATGCGGACCGAGCCGAGCGCGACGCAGAGCAGATAGCCGAAGGCGAAGCCGATCAGCGCCCCCACCAGACCGATGATCAGCGCTTCGACCACGAAAATCATGCGCACGGTAAACTCGCGCAAACCGAGCGATTTCATGATCGCGATATCGCGCGATTTCTCGTGGGTGATGGTGGAGATGATGTTGTAGGTGCCGAAGCTCGCCACCAGCAGGATGGCGCCGACCACGGCATACATGATGATGTTGCGGATGATGAAGGTCGAGAGCAGGTCCTCGTAAGCCTCCTGCCACGACACCGATTTATAGCCTGTGTCGCGCTCCACGCGGGCGGCGATTTCGCGCGCCTGCAACGGATCGGCTAGCCGGATGTGCAATTCGTTGATCAAGCCGGTCTGTTGCGCGAGGATTTGTCCGGTCTTGGTCAGTACGTAGGCCGTGCCCTCGTCCTGCTGGCGCACGCCGGTATGGAAGAAACCGACCACCTGCGCGGTGATGCGCGCGCCCTGGCTGGTCTGCAGCGTGATGTTGGCGCCGATGCGGGCGCCGATCTTCTCCGACAACCGGTCGCCGATGACGATGGCGTTGGTGGCGCGGTAGAGCGCGATCAAGCTGGCGCCGCGCATCTGCTGGGGCAGCTCGGACACTTTGCTTTCGCGCCGCGGGTCGATGCCGGTCACGGTGGTGGCGACGTCGTGGTTGGCGTAGCGGATGATCGCCTGCACCTTCGCCGAAGGCGCCACCCCGCCCGGCATCCAAGCCTCCAGCGCGGCCATGATGGCGAGCGGATTCTTGATGCCGGGCCGGCGCGCTTCCGGCGTCAGGCCGTGGATTTCGGCGGCCTCGAACAACACCTCTGCCGGCTGCTGCGGCGGCGTGCGCCGCTCGTCGGTGACGGTGATGTGCGGCAGCGTGTTGATCAGCCGATGCGTGAAGTCGTCCTGCGAGCCCTGCATCAGCGAGGCCATCATGATCGAGAAGCCGACCCCGGTGGCGACGCCGGCGACGGCGAAGCCGGTCTGCCGCACGCGGGCGCGTACGTGGGTCAAGGCGATATCGAAGATGAGGTTCACGGCCGTGCAGCGATGACGCGGACGCGGGCGCCGTCCGCGAGGTCGGTCGCCGCCGGCGAGGCCACCCGCTCGCCGTCGGCAAGGCCGGAGAGCACTTCGACCACGCGGGTGCCGCGAATGCCGATCTTGACCTCGCGCTTGCGCACCGTGGCGCCGTCGAGCACGAACACCGCATTGCCTTGCAGCGCGTCGGCCGGAATCATCAGCGCGTTCGGCTTTTCGCGCGTGACGATATTGGCTTCCACGCTCATGCCGGGCTTGAGCGGGGTATCGTCAGGCAGCGCCATCTTAACGCGAAAGGTCTTGGCGGCCACGTCACCCATGGGCGTGATCTCGCTCACCTTGCCTTCCAGCCGCCGGTCGGGAAACGCGTCGGTGCGGAACAGCGCGGTTTGCCCGATCGTGACGCGCGGGATGTCTTCCTCGTTCACCTCGGCCACCACCTGCAGCGGCTTGGGCACGCCGACGCGATAAAGGATTTGTCCAACCTCGGCGATTTCGCCGATCTCGCCGTCGCGGCGCAGCACGACGCCATCCATCGGCGCCACGATGGTGTAGTCGGCTATCTTCTCGGTTTGCACGGAGATCAGACCCTGCACTGTGCGCAAATCCATGGCGGCGCGTTCCTGCGCCTGCGTCGTCGCAGCGCCGCGTGTGATCAATTCGCTCACCCGCGACATCTCGCGCTGGAGGAAGTCCTCACGCGCCTTCAGCTCCTTGAGCCCTGCCCGCGCTTGGCGATCATCGAGCAGCGCCAGCACGTCGCCCTTGTTGACGGTCTTGCCCTCGCAGTCGCAGATCTCGACGATGCGGTCGCGCACCACGCTCGCCACCTTGGCCCAGCGCACCGGTTCCACGCCGCCGGTGGCGTAGACGATCTCGACAGCGGTGCCGCGCGCGGCGGCGACGGCGGCAACTTGCTGCCCCACCCCGAAGCGCCACCAGCCGGCCGCCGCTACCAGCAGCAGGATCGCGGCGGCAATCAGCCATTTTCGTTGTGTCATGCGGACGAGCTTACCCGCGCCAGATGGCCGGATATTGACGTAGCGCAAGCTTGCCGCGCCGCGGTTGCGGGTGTCACGCCACCGCTTTGATGATCTTGCCGACCTTGTCGAAGATCTCGCCGATCTGGCTTTCGCTGACGATCAGCGGCGGGCTCAGAGCCAGCGTATCGCCGACGCCGCGGATCATCAGATCCTGCTCGTGGAACGCCAGCTCCATCGCCTCGAAGCCGCGTTTTCCCACGGCGTCGGGCTTGCTGGCGAGATCGATGCCGACGGTCAGGCCCACGGGACGAATATCGAGCACATTGGGCAGGCCCTTGAGGCTCATCGCCGCCTGTGCCCAGGGCGCTTCCAACTTGCGCGCGCGCTCGAAAAGGTTTTCGTCGCGATAGAGATCGAGGGTGGCGAGGCCGGCCGCGCAAGCGAGCGGATGCGCCGAATAAGTGTAGCCGTGGAACAATTCGATGACGTGCTCGGGCCCGCGCATGAAGGCGTCGTAGATGCCCTTGCGCACCAGCACGCCGCCCATCGGCACGCTGCCCGAGGTGACGCCCTTGGCGAAGGTGATCATGTCGGGGATGACGCCATAGCGCTCGGCGGCGAAGGCATAGCCCAGGCGGCCGAAGCCGGTGATGACCTCATCGAAAATCAAAAGAATTCCATGCTTGTCGCAGATCGCGCGCAGACGCTGGAGATAGCCTTTCGGCGGCGGCAGCACGCCGGTCGAGGCGGCGACCGGCTCGACGATCACCGCCGCGATGGTGGAGGCGTCGTGCAGCGCCACCAGCCCCTCAAGCGCTTCGGCGAGATGGCCGCCCCATTCCGGCTCGCCCACGGTGAAGGCCTGCTCGGCGCGATTATAGGTCGTCGGCAGATGATCGACGCCGGCAATCAGCGCGCCGAACATCTTGCGGTTGCCGACGATGCCGCCGACCGCGATGCCGCCGAAGCCGACGCCGTGATAGCCGCGCTCGCGGCCGATCAGCCGCACGCGCGCGGCGTTGCCGCGCACGTTGTGAAACGCCAGCGCGATCTTGAGCGCGGTGTCGACCGCCTCGGAGCCGGAATTGCAGAAGAACACATGATCGAGATCGCCGGGGGCGAGCGAAGCGACGCGGCTCGCCAGCTCGAATGCCTTGGGGTGCGAAAACTGGAACGCCGGCGCGTAGTCGAGCTCGGCCGCCTGGCGCTGGATCGCCGCCACGATCGGGTCGCGGTTGTGGCCGGCATTGGTGCACCACAGGCCGGCGGAGCCGTCGATCAGCTTGCGGCCTTCGGCGGTGAAATAGTGCATGTCCTTGGCGCGGACGACCAGGCGCGGGCGCGCCTTGAACGCCCGGTTGGCCGTGAACGGCATCCAATAGGGCTCGAGATCGTTGGGAACCGTGGCGGTTGCGACGCTCGCTTTACTCGTGGCCATGGGGCCGCCTCGCTGTTATTGGCAGGGGCGGTTTATCCGCTTTCGCCGATAATGACAAAGGCCGAAACGGCTGCTACCACGCGGCGATAAATCAATTTCAGCGACTCAGCATAAGCCGCCGATGGCCAAGCCAACCAAGCTCAAAGCCCGCCTGCCGCGCGGCCTCGCCGACCGCGGGCCGGCCGAGATCGCCGCCACCAGGCATATGGTGGAGGCGATCCGGGTGGTGTTCGAGCGCTACGGCTTCGAGCCGGTGGAGACGCCGGCGATCGAATACACCGACGCGCTCGGCAAGTTCCTGCCCGACCAGGACCGGCCGAACGAGGGCGTGTTCTCGTTCCAGGACGACGACGAGCAGTGGCTGAGCCTGCGCTACGATTTGACGGCGCCGCTGGCGCGTTATGTGGCGGAGAATTTCCAGAACCTCGCGCTGCCCTATCGCTCGTACCGCTACGGCTATGTCTATCGCAACGAGAAGCCGGGCCCGGGCCGCTTCCGCCAGTTCATGCAGTTCGACGCCGACACCGTGGGCGCGGCGAGCATGGCCGCCGACGCCGAGATGTGCATGCTCGCGGCGGACACGATGGAAGCGCTCGGCATTCCGCGCGGAAGTTATGTGGTGAAGGTGAATAATAGAAAGGTGTTGGATGGCATTTTGGAGGTAATTGGGCTTGGCGGCGAAGAACATTCGGGCAAGCGGCTGACCGTGCTGCGCGCGATTGATAAGCTCGACCGGCTTGGCATCGACGGCGTGCGAATGCTCCTTAGCAAAGGGCGCAAGGATGAAAGCGGTGATTTCACAAAGGGCGCAGGGCTGGACGAGAAACAAGCAGAACTTGTTTTGCGCGCAATAACTCCCGGAAAGCCCGCGTATCACATTCCTGGAAGTGGTCTCGATCCAAATCCGCCGCTTGGGCCTGAGGGTGCTATAGTGTTCAATCTCGGACCAGTTGCGCTTCCAGCTTTTTCAAACAAGACGTTTCAAGAAGGAAGCTTTGAACTGGATCAAATCAGAATGTTGGTGGAGTCTCAGGGCTACGCCCAAGATCGAATTAGGATTGATCAGACCGTCGTCCGCGGCCTCGAATATTACACCGGCCCGGTCTACGAAGTTGAGCTGCTGATCGAGACCAAAGACGAGAAGGGCCGCCCCGTGCGCTTCGGCTCGGTCGGCGGCGGCGGACGCTACGACGGACTGGTGTCGCGCTTCATGGGCCAGCCGGTGCCGGCCACCGGCTTCTCCATCGGCGTCTCGCGACTGCAGGCGGCGCTCACCGCGCTCGGTAAGCTCAACAACAAACCGGAGCCCGGCCCGGTGGTGGTCACGGTGTTCGAGCGCGACCGCGTCGCGGATTACCAGAAGATGGTCGCGGCCTTGCGCGCCGCCAATATCCGCGCCGAGCTCTATCTCGGCAATCCGAAGAACAATCTCGGCACCCAGCTCAAATATGCCGACAAGCGCGGCTCGCCTTGCGCCGTCATCCAGGGTGGCGACGAAAAGAAGCTTGGGCTGGTGCAGATCAAGGATCTGATCGCCGGCGCAGAGATTGCCGCCACCGAGGATCGGGCGGACTATCTCAAGAAGCAGGCCGACGCGCAGTTCGCTGTCAAGGAAGACGAATTGGTTGAGGCCGTGCGCAATCTGCTCGCCCGCCACAAGCTGGGCTAGCCAACTGGCGCGCCGCTTGCATTACTAAGCCCGCCACCCGGTGACGCCATGAAGACTCTGACCGTCCGTCACGCCACCACCTATCGCTACGCCCGGCCGGTCAGCTTCGGTCCGCACCGGCTGATGCTGCGCCCGCGCGATAGCCACGACCTGCGCCTGGTGTCCGCCGAGCTGACGCTGTCGCCGCCCGGGATCGTGCGCTGGATGCACGACGTGTTCGGCAATTCGGTCGCGCTGGTCGATTTCCAGGCGCCGGCCGCCACGCTCAAGATCGCCAGCACGCTCAAGATCGAACGCTACGGCATCGAAGGTCCGGTGTTTCCGATCGCGCCGGAGGCTGAATTTTATCCCTTCATCTATTCGAGCAGCGACCGCGTCGATCTCGGCCGTCTGCTCGAGCAGCACTTTCCCGATCCCAACGGCGTGCTGGCGCGCTGGGCGGAGAGCTTCGTCACGTCGCGGCCGATGCGCACGCTCGAGCTGCTCACCAAGATGAACGCCGCGCTGCAACCCAACATCGTCTATGCCGAGCGGCACGAGCCGGGCACCCAGGCGCCGTGGGAAACGCTTGAAAAGAAGCGCGGCGCCTGCCGCGACTTCGCGATGGTGTTCATCGAGGCGGCGCGCCATCTCGGCTTCGGCGCCCGCTTCGTCAGCGGCTATCTCTACGACCCCGCGCTCGACAAAGGCGACGCCACGCAAGCGGTCGCCGCGACGCACGCCTGGGCGGAAATCTATCTGCCGGGCGCCGGCTGGATCGAATACGACCCGACCGACGTGCTGATCGCCGGAGAAACCCTGATCCGCGTCGCGGTCACGCGCGATCCGTCGCAAGGCGTCCCGATCTCGGGCAGCTATACCGGTGCGATTTCGGATTTTCTCGGCATGACCGTCGAGGTAACGGTGACGCAGGCGCAGGGCTGAGCCGCAACGGAAATTTCTCCGTTCGTCCCCGCGAAAGCGGAGACCCAGTGCTAAATCTTATGCGCCAATTTTGTCGCTCTGGATTCCCGCTTGCGCGGGAATGAACGGGGTGTGGCCTACGGCCTCTGCGGCACGCGGCTCGGCTGCGGACCGCGCATTTTCTGCACATCGAGCACATTCATGGTCATGCCGTTGCTCATAATGACGTCGCCGGGCTTTTGCCCCGCGGCACAGGCGCCGAGCCATTTTGCTTCGATCTTCATGTGCGTCGCCGCGCCGGGAGCGGCGCCCGGCATAGGCGGGCCGCCTTCCCGCGTCGAGGTGACGTCGATCGTATAGGCGCTGTCGAAACTGCCGCTCACCACCGCATGCGAGGTGGTGGTGCTGGCGCCGAACGTGCACACCGAGTCGATCGTAATGGTGCCGCCGGAATTCTTGACGTCCTGTTTCGCGCAGGCCTGCTCGTTCGAGCCGCCGAAATTGGCGTTCATCAACTTGTCTGTAGCGGCATCGACGCATTGTTTCATGACCGTGGGCGGCAGGTTGCGGCCCTCGAACACCATCTTGACCTCCCACTGGCCGGCCTTGCGCGTCGGCAGGTCGAGCGCGAAGGCGGGCGTCGCGAAAGCCAGAAGGCCGGCGATCAAGGCAAGCGAACGAGACATAGCTCAAGTCTCCATTGCGGATGGCGTGATCGTAACACCGTATCGCAGCGGGAAAAGCGCCGGGTCCACGCAAGGGAAGCGGAAATGCGCGGCGTTTCCGGCGTCTTCGAAATTTGTTAACGACGCCAAGCATTTGGCCGCAAATTTCGTTAAGCGCAATCTTTAATCAACGTCGAATCCTTAAGCCTGGCGTGCTAAAGGGCCGCCTCACTCGGTGGTCTGGAACAACGATGGACGCGAGCGTGAACACGCAGGCGAAAGGGCCCGACGCGCGGTCGGAGGCGCTGGTCGCCTCCTATGAGCGCGCCGGCTACGCCCGCATTACGCCCGCCATCCTGCAGCCGGCCGAACCGTTCCTCGACCTCTCGGGCGAGGACATCCGCAAGCGCATGTATCTGACCACCGCGCCGGGCGGCGGCGAATTCTGCCTGCGCCCCGACCTCACCATCCCGGTGTCGCGCGATTATCTGGCTTCGCCCTTGGCCGGCAAGCCGGCCGCCTTCTGCTATCTCGGCCCGGTGTTCCGCCACCGCAGCGACGCGCCGGCCGAATTCCTGCAAGCCGGCATCGAATCCTTCGGGCGTCCCGACATGGCGGCGGCCGACGCCGAGATGCTCTCGCTCGGGCTGGAAGCCACCGCGCATTACGGGCTGGCCGCACCCGACATCCGGATCGGCGACGTCGCGCTGTTCGCCGGGCTGATCGCCGGGCTCGATCTGCCGCCGGCCTGGAAACGGCGGCTGGTCAAGGATTTCAACCGCAAGAGCAATCTGGCGCAGGACCTCGACCGACTTGTATTGGGCGGCAACAATTCGCGCCCCGAATATCAAGGCGTGCTGGCAGCGCTCGCCGGCTCCGATCCGAAGGGCGCGCACGCGCTGGTCACCGACCTGTTGTCGATAGCCGGTATCAAAGCCGTCGGCGGCCGCTCGGTGGCCGAGATCGCCGAGCGTTTCCTCGAACAGTCCGCGCTCGGCGTCAGCGCGAAATTGCCGCGCGATGTGCGCGCGCTCATCGAACGCTTTCTGGCTATTGCCGGCGATCCCGACGAAGCGGCGGCCGAGCTGCGCGCGTTCGCCGGCGAAGGCAATATGACGCAGGCGCTGACGCCGGCAATCGACCTGTTCGAAAGCCGCACCGGCTTCCTGGCCGCGCGCGGCATCGACTTGCAGCGCGTGCGTTTCTCCACCGCGTTCGGGCGCGGCTTCGATTATTACACCGGCTTCGTGTTCGAACTGACCGACCCGGCGCGCACCGGCGATCCGCTGGTCGCCGGCGGCCGCTATGACGGGCTGTTCACCCGGCTCGGCAGCACCGCACCGATTTCGGCGGTCGGCTTCGCGGCCTGGATCGAGCGCCTCGCGGTTTATGGAGGCGCGTCATGAGCGCCCTCGTACTGGCCGTGCCGGCCAAGGGCCGGTTGCAGGAAAACGCGGAAGCCTTCTTCGCCCGCTCCGGCTTGGCGCTGATCAAGCCGCGCGGCGCGCGCGACTACCGCGGCGCCATCGCCGGGCTCGACGGCGTCGAGGTCGCTTATCTCTCGGCCTCCGAAATCACCACGCAGCTGGCGGCCGGCGCCGTGCATCTCGGCGTCACCGGCGAGGACCTGGTGCGCGAGATGATCCCGGACGCCGACAGCAAAGTGGTGCTGATCGAAGGGCTCGGCTTCGGTTTCG
>Ga0265337_1001770_pt1 | contig 10407 bp, 10 predicted proteins | sample 42122metaG_FD_192441 | JGI IMG/M metagenome (GOLD analysis project Ga0265337, IMG submission 192441) | Rhizosphere microbial communities from Carex aquatilis grown in University of Washington, Seatle, WA, United States - 4-21-22 metaG | ecosystem: Host-associated > Plants > Roots > Rhizosphere >... | reverse complement strand
CCAGCGCCATGGGATCGTATCTCTTCTACGCCCAGCACAATTTCCCCGGTGTCCTGTTCAACGACAAGGCCGGGTGGACCTATGAAAAAGCGGCCATGGAATCCTCGAGTTTCATGAAGACCAACCCCATCATGGCCTGGTTCACGGCGAACATCGGCTATCATCACATTCATCATCTGAACTCGCGCATTCCATTCTACCGCCTGCCCGAGGCCCTGCGCGGGATGCCGGAACTACAGGCCGTGAAAACAACCTCGCTCCACCCCGTGGAAATATTCCGCTGCCTGCGATTGAAGGTCTGGGACGTGGACGCGCAACGCATGATCAGCCTTCGCCATCTGTTCCGGGCCAGCACGACGTTGGCTCGCGTATCGGAACCGCGGTTGACGCCATAACCCTGAAACGAACATAAACTGATGTCCTTTACAGCTTCTCAAATCGCCGAGCGGGTCCAGGGCGAAGTCGTGGGCGACGGATCCACCCCGTTGACGGGATTTTCATCGGCCGACCACGCCCGGGCCGGTGATCTCACCTTTGCCGACAAGGCGGAATATTTCGTTGCGGCCGAACAAAGCGCCGCGGCGGCGATTCTGGTCTCGGGCGATTTCAGTTCCACGAAGAAGGTCGTGATTCGCGTGCCCAGCGCGCGGGTGGCGGTGGCGAGATTGTTGCCCATTTTTTTTCCGCCGGACCAGATTCCGCCCGGCATTCATCCCAGCGCAAGCATCGACCCCTCGGCGCGCGTGGATGCCACGGCGCATATCGGGCCCAACTGCGTGGTTGGTGCCCGCGTGCAGATTGGCGCGCGCTCGGTGTTGATGGGCGGCAATCATGTCGGGCGCGATTCCAGCCTGGGCGAGGATGTCTGTTTGTTTCCCAACGTGGTCATTTACCCCCGGACGGTCATCGGTCATCGCGTGATGATTCACGCCGGGACGGTGATCGGTTCCGACGGCTACGGTTATGTTTTCGACGAGGGCCGGCATCGCAAAGTGCTGCAGGTCGGCAACGTCATCATTCACGACGATGTCGAGATTGGCGCCAATTCAGCGATTGACCGCGCCGCCCTGGGCTCCACCGTGATTGGCGCCGGGACGAAGATCGACAACCTCGTGCACGTGGCGCACAACGTGGTGATGGGCCGCCATTGTCTGGTCATGGGCCAGGTTGGGTTTGCCGGCAGCACGCAGCTCGGGGATTATGTGATCGTCGCGTCGCAATCCGGGATTGCGGGGCATTTGAAACTCGGCCATCAGGCCATGGTGGGCGCAAAATCCGGGGTGATGCGCGACATTCCAGCCGGCGGAAAAGTCCTGGGTATTCCGGCGGCGCCCGACAAACAGGCGAAACGTCAAATGATCGCGGTGCAGCAATTGCCGGAAATGGTTCATCGCCTGCGCGAACTGGAAAAACAGGTTGGGGAACTTGCGGCAAAGCTGGTTGATCAGCCGCAGGCAAGTGACGGGTGACCGGTCTTCGCTTCCATCCTTCACCTGGCTTCGGAGGAAAAGCAGAAGCTTCGACCCGGCAGGCAAGTGACAAGTGACGGGTGACAAGAAGGGAGAAGAAATGAAAGATATCGAACGTCGGTGGAACTCCGCCCTTCGGGGCTTCTCTTTGTGATCTCTGCGTTCCTTGCGGTTTAATCCGTATCTGGCGTCTTCGATTTCAGGTTTGGGTGACGCGCCCAGTGACGCGCCCTACCTTTCGTGTTAATTCGAGTGGATTCGTGGTTGAAAATTGTTTCTGGTTGAAGTTTGGGCGTCACGGAGATCCACCCTCCGGGGTTTTAAACAGAATTCAACGAAGGGAACGAAGAAGCATGTCAGACGGTGCCAGGCTCCGCTACCGCCATGCGCAGGTCGCCATCGAAACCCGCGGGTTCAAGGGCCGCTGCGCGCACGAAAATACCTCGCCGGGTTAGATCCATGTGGCGCGCTGACCAATAACCGGGCGCCCGGAGCTTGCGTCGGTAAGGTTGTCCCTACGGACGAGGCACACTGTTGATTTTCCCCTGAAGGGTTGGATCGCCTGGAAATTTGGCCAGACCAAGCCGCCAGGTTTGCAGTGCATAGTCGGGTTTGCCGATCTTTTGGTATTCGTTGCCCAGGATGACATACGTTTGGGCGAACTGCGGTTGCGGCGCCATCGTTTCCTGCTGGTCAATGAGGCTCGACAGGCGCTGGACGACGTCGTTGTCACGGGCCGGGTCCGCCGGCCAGTAGGACATCGAGGTGGCCTTGACGAATTGCGCCTCCCAGTTGGAGGGATCGATTTTCAAAGCCGCGTTGAAGCTTTGATCGGCCTGCATCGCCAGAATGCCGATATCATTGGGATCACCGCCCGCGTCACGGATCGCGCGCAGCTTGTTTAGTTGCGCCTCGCCTAGGGTGGTGGGCAGTCTTGGATTGTTGGGATCGTCCGCCGTTCGCTGCTTCAACTCGGCAATCGCTTCATCCAACCGGCCCGACTTCAGGAGCTGTTGAAACAACGCGTGTTTTTGCTCGCCGGTTTTCGCGGAGAGCAGGCCGTCAACCAATTGATGGATTGCGTTGGTGGAGCCCTCGGGTTTCGTTTCATTCGCCGTCATGGCCGGAATGGAAGCCGGTGCGGGCCTGTCCGGATTGGCTGGCGTCGTTTCCGGCACTTCCGGTTTCGGTCCCGCGTTGCTTTCCGGCGGCATTTGGCTCGGCGACGATTGGGCCACCTGCGCGGGGGCCGGCGGCGTCTTCTGGCGGTTCAAATAAATGAGGGTTCCGGCAGCGACGGTGACAGAAACAACGACCAGAGTGACGATGAATGGTTTCATATTTTTCTTTCGAGAAGTTGAAGGTTAAGAATTTCCCTGTTCCCGCCGGCGGCGGGCCCGCGCCACAATCCACGCCTGCAAAGTCACGGGAACCACCCAAACCAGGTTCAGCCAGACGGTGAAACGGGCAATGATCTGCGAGCAATGGAAGAACAGGTTGGGCCCGATAAACTGCCGGGCGATGCCATTGTTGGCCTGGGCGGCGTGCGCAATGCCACCCAGCGCAAAATCGTGCGCGAGCGAAATGCCGCCGACCGCCGCGTTCCAGGCAATGGCGCAACAGCCAGACGCCTGCCAGCCGATGGCCAGGACGCCAAACGTCCACGCGCCCAACGCGAAACCGCCGAACACGAACAGGCCCAGCGCAATGGCGCCAAAAGGCAGTACCCCCACCGCACAAAGGCCCACGCTGAACGGCGCGACAGCAATTCCGCCAAACGCGAACAGGCCGCCCACGGCAAAATTGCCCACGGCAATCCAGGCCGTCACCGGTTTCTTCAAAACATCAAACCGGTCGCCAATGCAAATGTGAACGAGCGGCAATCCGAACAAACTGAACCGGCTGCGGTGTTCCCAGGCCGGTTTCGGAAAACGGCCCGCATATTCTCGCGCCAGAACTTCGGAAAGATACCGGCGACGCCGGCGCAGCGCCACCAGGCCAAAAGTGAAGTGCGTGACCAGATAGATGACGACCAGTCCGTTGATCAGCAAGGTGAACAACAACGAGTGGTCCGGCTGGTTTCGGCACAGCCAAAAGGACAGTAACGCAAAGGTCAGGAAAAATCCCGCAGCACGGACGGCGGTTTTTCGGTAGAAGGATTTGACGTGTCCACGTTCTTCATCCGACTCCGCCTTGTCCAGGCCGATGCGATAACAGGCATAGTTGCCGAAAAAAACGGCCAGCATGCCCAGCATCGCGCCGAACAAACCCAGCACCCCCGCCGATTTGGCTGCCGCGCTGCCTTTGGCGGCAGCGGCGCCGAGGGTGGCGGCTTTGGCGGAGATGGTGAACGCGGGCAACGCGGCCAGGACCCCGAGCGTGAAAACTTTTCCCGGATTCGTCCGTTCCAGTGTGCCTTCCACGAAGGCGAGCACCCGTTCGTGCAACAATTTCCGCCCGCGGGACAGCCGTTGTTTCACGGCGTCCTCACTCAATTCCAGGTTTCGCGCGACGGCCTCGATGGATTGGTGTTCGCGGTAGAACAAGACGAGCGGTTCGCGGTAAATTTCCGGGATGCATTCGAGGGAACGCCACAAAATCGCCTGCTCTTCGTTGCTGATGGTTTGTTCGGCCGGCTGCGGTTCGGGCGAGCGGGTGTCGTCAACCTCATCGAGCGATTCAGCCCGGTGACTCGGTTCGCGTCCCGATTTGCGCAGCGCATCATACGTAAGGTTGCGGGAGATCTGGCACAGCCACGAACGCAATTTTTCCGGCTCACGCAAACTGGCGAGTTGTTTCCAGGCGGTGACGAATGATTCCTGGGCCAGGTCTTCGCTCTGGCTGAGGCTGCCGGTGGCGCTGTAAGCCAGCGAACAAAGGAGCGATTGATATCGGGCCACAATCCCGCCGAACGCGTCGCGGTCGCCGGCCAGACTCTGTGCCACCAACTCGGTATCGCTGGCATCTATCGTTTTCATTGCTGATATTGTCATCATGTCACCGCATAGGTCTCAAAATAGGGCAACGAGGTGACAAAGAAAAGCATCGGTGCATTCGGGCCGTCGAAGCACGAATGGCGCTTGACAACGACTTGAATGTGGCAATTATTCCGGCAAGGAGTGCGACGGTTTCCATTTATCTCAACCGGCACGAAAATCATGACGACCGAGCATTATCGAAATCTGGTGGTCGGCGGCGGCGAGGCGGGCAAATATCTCGCTTCAACATCGAACATTCAATGAAAGCCGTCGGATACACCACCACGGGTTCGGTCGATGTGCTGCAAGACATCGATTTGCCAAAGCCCACGCCCGAGTCACGCGACCTGCTCGTCGAGGTGCGGGCCATCTCGGTGAATCCGGTGGACACAAAAATCCGTGCCGGTGGTGGCCCCGGCAGTCCTGGCGGCTCGGCCAAGATTCTGGGTTGGGATGCGGCCGGGGTCATCGTGGCCGTTGGCAATGAAGTCACCCTCTTCGCTCCGGGTGACGAGGTCTATTATGCCGGCGCGCTCAATCGCAGCGGCTCCAATGCTGAATACCATCTGGTTGACGAGCGCCTCGTTGGTCGCAAGCCGGCGAGCATTGGTTTCGCCGAGGCCGCGGCCCTGCCGCTCACCACAATCACTGCCTGGGAAATGCTTTTTGACCGGTTGAAAATCCGCGTCGGCAAGCCGGCGGGTGCGGGTTCGCTCCTCATCATTGGCGGGGCCGGCGGGGTGGGCTCGATTGCCACGCAACTTGCTCGCCGACTGAGCGGCCTCACCGTCATCGCGACCGCTTCGCGACCGGAAACCCAATCGTGGTGCCGTGACATGGGCGCACACCATGTGATCGACCATCGTCAACCGATCGCTGCCCAGGTCAAGGCCATCGTTCCCAGCGGGGTCAATTACGTCCTGGCGCTGACCCGCACCGAGAGTCACTTCGATCAAATCATCGAGGCGTTTGCCCCGCAAGGCGCGCTCGCCTTGATCGAGAGTCCGGCCTCCTTGCTGGATATCAACAAGCTGAAGCCCAAGAGTCTTTCGCTGCATTGGGAATTCATGTTCACCCGCTCGCTTTACCAGACCGCCGACATGGGCGAACAGGGGCGGATACTAAATGAGGTTGCCGGACTGGTGGAGGCGGGTCTTATCCGATCCACGATGAACGTCAATCTTGGTGTGATCAACGCCGCCAACGTCAAACGCGCCCATGCCATTGCCGAGAGCGGCACGGCCATCGGCAAGGTCGTCCTCGCGGGATTTTAATTTTTCCAACCCAAACCGGCGAGGAGAGGCCAACGTTGGTGGCCGGTGACAATAAAGGCACGCGCGAGGGAAGGGGATATCAACAGAAAATGTGCGTCTTTTGCGACCAAGCATGGTTGATTCATCTGCCGAGCATTTTTGCGATGACGAAGATGACGAAGGCTCCAAAAAGGCCTCCGCCTCCGAGCAGATAAATCAAAGAGTAACCCGCGGCGGCAAACAGGGGATGTATAATCAGTGCAATCATAGGTGGTTTCGTTTGTTGGTTGTGGATCGGTTTGGGAATCAGTTGCTGCTGGTCAGGGCGAACTGCACCTCCAGCTGGTTGTCCACATTCCCGGTGTGCACAATCCGATTCGCAATTTCACCGATGAGATGTTTTTCCGTTTCGCTATTGACCGGTCCGCACAATATGACCCGGCCATCAATGGCGGTGATCTTCACGTTCTTGGCATTCGCGGACATCCCGCGATCCGCGACGATTTCTCTCCGGATCTGGGCCTCGGTTTCCACGTCGGTCTGGTGGTTGCCCTGATCCAGCGTGGTCAGGGTGCTGCCATCAGGATCACGAATACCCAGCCGGGTGTTATCAGCATCGGTCGTCGCGGCGGGGCTGAAGTAAGGCTCCACGGCATAAGCGTGATACACCCCGCCGGCATAACCGGGCTGGCTGAAATCGGGCCATTGACCGGCTTTGAAATGCAGTGAACCGGCCAGCATCTCCCGGGAGGTGTCAAGCCGGAGGGCATCGTGTTCCGCATTGAACCGGAGCGCGGCGGGCGGCACGGGGCTCAACTCATCCCCCAGCTCGAGAAATCCGCCGGTGGAAATGATGACCGCCACGATGCGGCCCGCCGATACGTCCACCATGAAATTTTCCACCTTGCCGATTTCCTGACCCTGCAGGTTCTTGACCGGCGTGCCCAGGAGTTTGCCGGCTCTTTGCACATAACCCAGGCGCACCCAGGCATTGTTGGCCCGCCGCTCATTTGAATAATATTCCCGCGTCCAGGCGCCGTCCGGGTTGAGGGTTGAAATCCAATTGTTGGTAGCTTCCAGATTGCGGGCGGTTTCCACGTTGCCGGCCCGGTCCAAGGTGCGCCCGCTGTCCGTATTGATTGATCCATCCAGACGGTGGGGCCGGGTTGAGGCGACAGTTCCATTCAGGCTGGCATTCCGGTATCCGTCGCAGTCGGCAACGAAATAAGGTTGTTCAGCATAACGACCAGGGACCTCTGTCTCCCGGTTGAACTGCGTGTCGGCATCCCACCTTGAGGCATCAAACACGGGCGCCTTCGCGATTTTCCATTTGCCGGCGTCCAGTTGAAGATCTTTGGCAACGTCATCGTAGCGCAAGGCTCCCGGCGGCAACGCAATGAGTGCATTGGTTCTGCCGAAAAATCCACCGGTGGAAAGAATCACCCGCACGACGCGTCCGGACTCCACGTCCACAACGAGGTCCTCCACCTGGCCGAGGTTCTCGTTCTGACGGTAATGGACGGTCATGCCGATGATGTCTGTGGCCCTGGCCGCGCCATTCAGCTGTTCCGAGCGTGACTGGGACATGCGTTGGTAGGTGGGGACGGTTTCATCCGCCAGCCCAGAGAATGAGAATGCCAGGAGCGACACGACGGACGCGCTGGTGAAGATTTGCAGTCTCCGTTTCATAATTTTTCAAAATGATTTTATAACCGCCTTCAAAATAGGCGGGGAACCTGACGAAGGCTATGGGGTGTTACCCTATTGAAGCGTGCGACGGAAAACATCGAACGGAGGCGGCGCGCACGGCCTGACGCGCCCCGCCTTTGGTAACTTGTTGCGGTCGAAAATATTCCCGGGAACAATTTCCCGGTCCGCTTCGCCTAATTTTCAACACGGGTTGAATCGTCCGACAAGAATTAAAAAATGTCGGAGGATGGATAATAAAAAAGTCAAAAGAGGGAAGTTATGTCCAACGAACAATTGGCGGCGCGGAGATCATGCACTTTCAGACCTGGCAGGACAAAGCCGGCAATGCTCCTGAATTGACGGACAACCATGGGAATGAAGTGTTCCCGGTACTCCCCCATGCACCGGATCCAACTCCGGATGGCATCGATCATTCCGATCCGACGGACACGAATCAAATCATGCCCGCGCCGTGCAAATTCATCAGCACACATCTGCCGCTTTGTTCGGTGATCCGCCCCGTCTCAACGGGGCAGGCTGGCGCGAGGGCGGCGGTTGCGGGTCTGACCGGAATGGCCCTTAGTTAAGGCCTAAAACTTTCCTGGTCAAGTGTTTGCGGCGAACGACGCCGGGCACATTTTCAAAGAGGATTCGCCGGGAAAGTTTTTGCATCTGTTCAACGATGCGCTCCAGATTTCGCTGGTTGGCCACCGCTTGCTTGAGCCAAAGATATTGCTCCCGGGATAAAGCGACGGTGACGGTTTTGGCCCGCACCTTGCGGGTCCAGACATAGCGGCTACCCTGTTGGCCTGGGGCGCGTTCGAACACGCTACCCTGACTGACATAGCCCAAGCGGGCGATTTGCCGCTGGAGCTGGCGGTAGGGCGGCGGGAAGGCGCTGGTTTTCATCGCTCTATTGAAGCTTGAAACGGGCGGTCTGTCAATGTAGTAAGTATATATACTTACTATGCCCACACCTTACTTCCCTGCCTTTCGCTCGCGGCTGGCCTCCCTGGGCCGGCGCACCACCCAAACCATCCGCCAAGCCACCCTGGCCCAACTCCAGGAACACCTGCGTGACTTCCTGCCCGCTCCGCTGCTCTCGACTGAGGATGAGGGGCTCAACAGCCGGGAACGCATCTTCAGCCTGCGCCTGACCTTTGAATGCTTCATCTGGCAGATGCTCCAACCCAAAACCTCCTGCCGTGAGGTGGTGCGTCAAGTACAGGCACTCTTCCGCTTGCACGACCAAGGCCCAGTCGAGGCGGGTGATTCGGCTTATGTCCAGGCGCGCCAGCGGTTGCCCAAGGAACGCTTGGAAAAAGCATTGGCCGCCACCGCCCAAGCCGCCGACCGACGGATAAACCCCGGCGGCCATCTGCAGGGGCGCACAGTCAAAGTCGTGGACTGCTCCACCACGCAACTACCCGACACTGCGGCCAACCAGCAGTGTTACCCCCAACCCGGCGGTCAAAAGCCTGGTTGCGGCTTTCCGGTGATGAAGTTTCTGGTTCTCTTTTCCTTGGCCAGCGGTGCTGTGCTCACCGTGGTCATGGCGGGCTGGCGTAATCATGATCTGCGCTTGTTCCGCCGGGTTTGGGACCAACTCAAAGCGGGGGACATCAGCCTGGGTGACCGCGCCTTTGGCGATTACGTCACCTTGGCCAGCCTGCCCCGGCAAGGCGTGGATGTGGTGGCGCGTCTGCACCAGAACCGGAAGGCAGATTTTCGCCGGGCCAAACGGCTGGCCAAACACGACGGCCTGTTCGTGTGGACCAAAGGCTGGCAGCAATCGAACATCTTATCGATCCGGGAATGGTCACAACTGCCCGGCCAGATCACCGTGCGGCTGCTGCGCTTTACCGCCACCATTCGCGGGCACCGCGCCCGCCGCATCACGCTGGTGACTACCTTGCTCGACGCCAAACTCTATCCGGCAGAGGAACTGATGGCGCTCTATTGCCGCCGGTGGCGTTTGGAGTTGTGTCTGCGCGATCTTAAAACGACGATGGGCATGGAACCACTGCGGTGCCACTCCCCGGCGATGGCGCAAAAGGAACTCCTGGCCTATCTGGTCGCCCACAACCTGATGCGGTGCGTTATGGTCCAGGCGGCCGCCCAGTATGAAGTGGATTTGGAACGGGTCAGTTTTAAGGGCACCGTGGACGCTCTGCGTCAATACAGCAACGCCATCGGGCAGGCACGCAACCGGAAACGGCGCCACCAATTATGGGAGGATTTATTGCTCAATCTGGCACGCGATTTGGTGCCCTTGCGGCCCAATCGGCGTGAACCGCGTGCGGTCAAACATCGCCCCAAGCCTTATCCTTTGCTTAACCAACCGCGCCACCGCTTCGTGGAAATCTCCCACCGCAGCGACTACTGGAAAGGTCGCCCTCGCAATTATCGGAGGCTTAACTAAGGGCCATTCAGGACCGACCGGTTTCGACCCGTTTCGCGTTTCCAGGACCCGTTTCCACGCCCAGCAGTTTGCAAAACGCGAAACTCCAGGCTCTGCGGGTGGCGAAGGTCAGGAACCTGTCATTGGAAAAGGTTCTGGCGCTTGTTCATGCGAACACCGACCCTGCCAGTCTTGGGTTCCTCGGCGAACCGGGCGTGAACGTGCTGACGTTAAACCTGGCCTCGGATGCAGCAAAATGAAGGGTCAACGTCACTCGTCCGCAAGTCTGGAGGCCGGCCTGCAAAGCGGTAATTTGAGGCCGAAGGTCGCGCCTTTTCCCACGCCGTCACTGTGCACCTGGATGTCACCTCCAAGTTGCCGCACGGCCAGCGCGGCGCTGTGCAATCCGAAACCATGACCCTCTTTCTTGGTGGTGAATCCGTGTTCAAAAAGGCGGCTGAGATTTTCGGGGGGAATGCCAATGCCATTATCCCTAACGACGAAGTGGATGAACTCACCGCCATTCGTCACCTGTAGGACCAATTTCCGGTCGGGCCGGTCTGAAGCCTGGCAGGCGTGTTTGGCGTTGCGAATGAAGTTGACCAGGATCTGCAGGA
>Ga0265337_1001767_pt1 | contig 10424 bp, 9 predicted proteins | sample 42122metaG_FD_192441 | JGI IMG/M metagenome (GOLD analysis project Ga0265337, IMG submission 192441) | Rhizosphere microbial communities from Carex aquatilis grown in University of Washington, Seatle, WA, United States - 4-21-22 metaG | ecosystem: Host-associated > Plants > Roots > Rhizosphere >... | reverse complement strand
TGATGAGCGCGCAGCTATCGGGCCGGGGATTCAGCAGGCCGCCGCGCGAGCCGACCATCGTCTCGGTCGAGGTGATGATTTCCTCGCGGATGGGATCAATCGGCGGGTTCGTGACCTGCGCGAAAAGCTGTTTGAAATAATTGTAAAGCAACTGCGGCTTGTTCGACAGCACGGCCAGCGGCGTGTCCGTGCCCATCGAACCGAGCGGCTGCACGCCGTCCTTTGCCATCGGGCCGATGAGGAAGCGCAAATCCTCGAACGTGTAGCCGAATGCCTGCTGCAACTGCAAAACTTTCCGGTGCGTCGGCTCGGTATGCTCCGCCGGCTCCGGCAGATTTTCCAGCAGCACGTGATATTTTTCGAGCCATTCTTGATACGGATGCGCCTTGGCAAATTTATTTTTCAGTTCCTCGTCCGCGACAATACGGCCGAGTTCGGTGTCCACGAGGAACATGCGGCCCGGCTGCAATCGGCCTTTTTGCAGGATACGCTCCGGCTCCACCTGCAACACGCCCGCCTCCGACGCCATGATGACCATGTCGTCCTTCGTGACGTAATAACGCGACGGGCGCAGGCCGTTGCGATCCAGGCACGCGCCAATGCGGATGCCGTCGGTGAACGCGATGGACGCCGGGCCGTCCCACGGCTCCATCAGGCACGAATGATACTCGTAAAACGCGCGTTTCTCAGGCGACATGCTCTCGTGATTTTCCCACGGCTCGGGAATCATCATCATCATCGCGTGCGGCAGTTCGCGTCCCGCCATGACGAGCAGTTCCACCGCGTTGTCAAACATCGCCGAGTCGCTGCCGTCGGTGTTGATGACGGGCAAAACCTTCTTGATGTCGTCGCGAAAAAGCTCCGAAACAAAATTCGCCTGCGCCGCGTGCATCCAGTTGATGTTGCCGCGGAGCGTGTTGATTTCGCCGTTGTGCGCGATGTAGCGATACGGATGCGCGCGGTCCCAGCTCGGGAAGGTGTTCGTCGAAAACCGCGAATGCACCAGCGCCAGCGCCGTCGCCATGCCGGGGTCGCGCAAATCGGCAAAGTATTTTTTGACCTGCTCCGGCATCAACATGCCCTTGTAAATGACCGTGCGGCTCGACAGGCTGGAGACGTAAAACCAATTGCCGCCGGATATTTTCCCGCCATAGCGGATTTGCTGCTCCGCCAGCTTGCGGATAACGTAAAGCTTGCGCTCAAACGCCTGGTCGTCCTTCAGCGCCGGATTGCGCCCGATAAACACCTGCATCATGTGCGGCTCGGCGGCCACGGCCGTTTTGCCGAGCGACGAATTGTCCGTCGGGATGTCGCGCCAGCCGAGCAGCGTCTGGCCTTCGCCGGAAATGATTTTGGCGAGCGCGACCTTCACCGCCTCGCGCTCGACGGCATCTTTCGGCATGAACAACATGCCGACGCCGTATTGACTTGGCGCGGGAAGCTTGAAACCAAGTTGCTCAACCGCCTTCGCGAGAAATTCGTGCGGCACCTGCATGAGGATGCCCGCGCCGTCGCCGGTGTTCGCCTCGCAGCCACACGCGCCGCGGTGATCGAGATTGCACAACGCTTGCAACGCCTGCTGGATGATGGTGTGCGACTTCCTGCCCTTGATGTTGACGACGAAGCCCACGCCGCAGGCATCGTGCTCGAATTGCGGGTCGTAAAGACCCTGCTTTGGCGGCGGCACGGTTCGCACCCCACCGGGATCCTGATTTTGCTTTGTTTTGCTGGTCATTTCTTCGGCGACTGACGCCAGTCATTCGTTTATTTTTGACTAAAAATCAACCGCTGCGCAATAAATGATTTCAAAATTCACGCGCCAATCGCCAATCTACACCACGCCGGTAAAATGTATATCGCGTGAGAAAGAACCAAAATAATCTGTTACCTTTTCGCCGCGGCGTAAATATATCAGTGAAATGCTGAATGACGACCTGACCTTGCTGCGGGAATATGCCCGGCGCAATTCCGAGGAGGCGTTTGCCGCGCTCGTCTCGCGCCACGTCAATCTGGTGTATTCCGTGGCGTTGCGGCAGGTGCGCAACCCGCAACTGGCCGAGGAAATCACGCAGGTGGTGTTCATCATTCTGGCGCGCAAGGCGGACTCGCTCGGCGACAAAACCATCTTGCCCGGCTGGCTCTGCCGCGCGGCGCGATATGCGAGCGCCAATGCGTTGACCATTCAACGGCGGCGACAACACCGCGAACAGGAGGCGCACATGCAATCCATCTTGAACGAACCGATGCACGACGAAACCTGGCAGCAAATCGCGCCGTTGCTGGACGGCGCCATGGAAAAACTTGGCCAAAAAGATCACGACGCCGTCGTGCTGCGATTTTTTGAGGGCCGGAATTTCAAGGAAGTCGGCGCGGCACTGGGCGCGAGCGAAGACGCGGCGAAAATGCGCGTGAGCCGCGCGCTGGAAAAGCTGCGGAAATTTTTCACGAAACGCGGCGTGGTTTCGACTACGGCCATCATCGCCGGGGCGATTTCCACCCATTCCGTTCAAGCCGCGCCGGTGGGCTTGGCAATTTCAACCGTCTCCATTGTGAAGGGTGCAACGGCGACGGTTTCAATCTTAACCCTTGTGAAAGGAACGTTAAAACTTATGACATTGGCAAAAATTAAAACCGCCGCGCTTGTCGTGGCGGCAATTGTTCTGGCAACCGGAACAACGGTCGTTGTGAACAAAGTCGTCGCACAATCGAGCGTCGAACCTTCGATTGACGAGTCTCTATGGAAGGCCGACGCGCGCACTTTGGAAAAAGTGCCGCCCGTGTTGATCATTCGACCCACTAAATTTACCGGAAGCGGGGCGAATCTTAACAGTGGCGACAAGGCAATGCTGATGAACTCTTCCATCAGTGGCTTGTTAAGCGTGGCTTACGGATTCTCCGAATCGCGCGTGGTTCTTCCCGACAACGTCTCGAAGGAACGCTTCGATCTCATGCTTACGCTGGCAGACCACCCGAAGGAAGCGCTCCAAGCGGAAATCAAAAGCAAATTTGGCCTGGTGGCCCATCCGGAAACCCGCGACGTGGACATCCTCGTGTTGAAAATCAGAAACGCCGATGCGCCGGGGCTTACTCGCAGCAGCGGTGGAAAGGGAAGTTCCATGTCTTCAAGCTCTTCGTCCGGCACTTTGCCGCCGGATATAGCGGCGAAATTTCGCAACCTACCCGGCGCAAACTCCGGCAACCAGACCACGATGAAAAATCAAACGATGTCCGACCTTGCCCGGTATCTTGAAAAAGGGCTTGGCCAGCAAGTGATTGATCAAACCGGCACGACGAACCGTTTCGACATGAAATTTCAAGTGCAGGCGCAGAACAATGAGTCCAAAGAAGACGCGCTCAAACGGACCGTCCTTGGACAACTCGGACTCGAACTTGTGCCGAGCAGCGAATCAATGGAAATGCTCGTGGTGGAAAAGGCGAAGAATTGAAATTAGATCTTGGATGTAAAAATCCACCCCGACCCAGGATGAAATATGACGACCACAAAAACAAAGACATTCCTTGTCGGCTCGCTGACGATAAATGCGATAACTCTAGGGGCGTTGATTTTTCTTCTGAAGACATTGATGATCCTGCCAAACACCTCGCCGCCCCTGGTCAGATTCATTTTTACCAACACCCCCTCCGCGATAGTTGATGCAGCCGGACAAGGGGCGCTTCGCTGCTTGCAACCGGACGCGGGTTTTTCAACAAACTCCATCAACGCAAACAGATAAAACCATGGATCAGCATTCACCTGAAGTTGTGAAATGGTGACCACGATGAAAGCGGGAGTGTGATATGAGAATCATTCCTTCGCAAATCAGACCGGCGTTCACGCTCATGGAATTGCTTGTGGTCATCGCCATCATCGGCGTTCTGGCGGGATTATTGTTGCCCGTTCTTGCGAGCGCAAAACGGAAAGCCGCGCAGACCCAGTGCCTCAACAATCTCAAACAACTCGGCTTGGGCATGAAAATGTATGTGGACGAAAACGAGGATGCCTTTCCCGGACTAGCCTCGCGGCACAACGGCTATCGCAAGGAAGATTGGATTTACTGGCGGACAAACTCCGCGCTATATCCGCCGGTTGAGAAAAGTCCGATCATGAGTTCCGTGGGCGCCGTAAACGGCAAATTGTTTCACTGTCCGTTGGATGATATTCAGGAACGGCTTGCGGCCAATTACAGCGATCCTTACGGCCCTTACCTCTACAGCTACAGCTTCACCGGTTATGGTTTGAGCCCTGATAACAGCAATATCGGCTTGGGTGACGAAGCCAATCCAAATTATGGAATGGCTTCCGTCATTGTCGGCGATCCCGCAAATCCAACCGTTCAACTATTCAAAGAAGCTCGCATCGTCAATCCCACCTCCAAAATCATGCTTGCCGAAGAGCGCGGTTCAACCAGCGCAAAGGACAATCCGGGACAAGATGGCGCTTTCATCACGGATGGCCGCTGGATGCCGGAAAATGACTTGCTCACCATCCGGCACGGCCGCAAGGGCGACGTGATATTCGCCGACGGACACGCTCAGGCTGTTGATTGGGAATTCGCCAACGACATCACCAATTCGCGGCCGGATTTGTGAAGACGCAATCAAGCCGCGAGCCAATCGTTGCCGTGAACAACATCCGAGTGGACTCCTCCGCCACAGTTGCGTTGTTGCCGGAGCACGGGCGCGCGATCATCCGGCAATAGTGCTGAAAGCTGCAAATAAATTGTCGGTTTTGGCCGGACAGCGCACACTTATCGCTGAATGCAACCCTCGGATGACAGCACGTTGTTGCGGCAATATGCGGAAAATAATTCCGACGAGGCGTTTGCGGCGCTGGTGACGCTGCATATCAATCTGGTTTATTCGGTCGCGCTCCGGCAGGTGGGTAATCCGCATGCCGCCGAGGAAATCACGCAGGCCGTTTTCATCATTTTGGCAAAAAGGGCGGCGCAGTTGCGGCATGACAAGGCCCTTTCCAGTTGGTTGTTTCAAACCACGCGCCTGACGGCAAACAATTTTGTCAGAAGCGAAACCCGCCGTCATCGCCGTGAAGAGGAGGCCTATATGCAATCTGTTTTGGATGAATCCGGGACCGAGGTCTGGCCCAGAATCGCGCCGTTGCTGGACAGCGCTGTCGCGGATTTGCGCGAGAAAGACCGCCAGGCCATCGTGCTCCGGTTTTATGAAGGCCGGAATCTGCGCGAGGTCGGTCTGGCCTTGGGTGCGAGCGAAGACGCGGCGGAGAAACGGGTCAACCGCGCGCTGGAAAAGCTGCGGAATTTTTTCTCAAAACGCGGTGTGAGTTCCACCACGGCCATCATCGCTGGGACAATTTCCGCCAATTCCGTTCAAGCCGCGCCGGTGGCGCTGGCAGAAGGTGCGGCCGTTGTGGCGCTGGCCAAGGGCGCGACAACTTCGATTTCGACCTTAACGCTGGTGAAAGGGGCCTTGAAAGTCATGGCTTGGGCAAAGGCGAAAACGGCAATTGTCATTGGTGCCGGCTTGCTGCTCGCGGCGGGAACAACCACCATTACCATCAGAGAAATCGAAGCGACCCGGACGTTGACCATCCGAATGCATGTTGATGGAAGCGACTTTCTCCAGGTGAGCGGAAACCAATTGTGGCTCGAGCACGCCTTCTACGTGAGGCCCGACAATCCGATTTACGTGAATGGCCGCCCGTGGGCGCCGACATGGGATGGCAACGTGAGCACGAAATACACGGGCTTGAAGCCGGCGTTCAATTCGCACAATCCGCAGAAGATTCAATTGGCCGTAACCGCAGGCCGCGGACCCGTCAGTATCGCGCATTTGCCCGCACCGGATAACAACCAAACGCTGGCTGTTCTGATTAACGACAATGATTATGACGGGCAAGATTGGTATGAGTTTACGATCTCGTGGTGAAGAAAAAATGAAAGGTCAATCCTATGGCTGAATTCACATTTCCCTGTCCACAGTGCAACCAACGCATCCAGAGCGATGCGAGCTATGTTGGCTTGCAAATCAATTGTCCGGTATGCCAAAAGGCAATTATCGTCCCGCCCGTGCCGCCACCTACCGCTGCCGGAACCGGCGAACGGATGATTCAGATTAAAACCTCCACGCTGCGAACGGTCACGCTGCTCGGAGCAGGCGTTTTGGTCGCGGTGGGTATTCTGGCGCTGACGATTCACCTTCTTGCCGGACCAAAACCCCTGACTTTCAAGGCATTTGTTGATGGAGTTGACGTGGTAAAATTGTCCGGAAGGAACCTATGGATTGAGCACCTGTATGATCAACTTCCAAGCAGAATGTCCATTAACGGCAAGAAATGGAATCCGGTTTGGGACAAGAACACGAGCGCCAATTATGAGTTGAATCCGGCGTTCAAGCCAAGCAATGCGGACAGCGTCAAATTGACCAAGCGCACCGGGCGCGGGGCAATCATCATCATGGAAGAACCAACTCCGGGAAATGATGGAACTCTGGTGATCAGACTCGATGATGGCGGCATCGGAGGAGCGGACTGGTATGAATTTACCGTTTCGTGGTGAAAAAGAAACACCGGACAAAGCATTAGCGCGTCGCCTGCGGAAACAAATTCACGTTGGACAAATCTCCTGCTTCGGTGTGTCATGGATGCCGACAATATGAATCCCAGCGCCGCACATCGCGGGCGTGCGTTCACCCTGATCGAGCTGCTGGTGGTCATCGCCATCATTGCCATCCTTGCCGCGCTGTTGCTGCCGGTCCTGTCCAGCGCCAAAGCCAAAGCGCGGCAGACCCAATGCCTCAATAATTTGAAACAAATCGGGTTGGCGATCCAACTTTACACGGATGAAAATGACGACGTCCTGCCCGGGCCGGCATTGGTTCAGGTTCCCACCGGTTACAATTCCGACCACCTGATAGTGCTTCCCTTTTATCTCCGGCACTATCTGGCACTGCCGGACCCGCCCTCGACAAACCTATTGAGCCTCATCTGGCCTGTCATTACCTGTCCGGCACAAATCCGCTACCCCATCCCGTCCGACGAGACAATCGACAGGCGGGTAACTTATTGCGACAGGGGCGCGATCCTTCCTTCCGATCCAAGCTCGCGCCCATTCGGCTATCCTTTGACGAATTTTCCCGGAATCCCGGGCTCGCCTTACAAGCCGCTGAAGCTGTCTGCCATTTCGAGTTACAAGAGTCCCGACCGGACTTATGCTGTGCGTGATGTGGACATGCAATTGGACAGTGGCGCTGTCATTTATTGGAGCACGGTGATCTCTCCCCAAGCGGTTCACGGCGGCGATCTGCGGAACGGGGTTTTCTTTGATTGGCACGCCGAGGCAGTGCGCGGCGCAAACGGATTGGGATTGGAGTAAGCATGAATTTTCCGGGCATGAACCTGCGCGGTCGAGCATTTACATTGATGGAACTGCTGGTGGTCATCGCCATCATCGCGATTCTCGCCGCGTTGCTTGTGCCGGTGCTGTCCCGCGCCAAGGCGGCGGCCAAACGGTCGGAATGCACCAGCAATTTGCGGCAAATCGGCATCGGCATCCATTTGTATGCGGTGGATCACGATGACACGTTGCCCAGCGTCGCCATCACCAACGGCATGCCGTGGTCATTCCAATGGCGTTTCTTTAAGGAACTGACCAAAGGTTACGAAGGCTTGACCGGCCCCTCCACGTCCAACGACAAGCTGTTCGCCTGCCCGGCGGACACGTTTTATTATCTCAACGCGACCGACACTCCGCTGATCCGCGCCAGCATGCACGACGACCCGTGGGCCGATTATTCGAGTTATTGGTTCAGCCGGTTGAACCTGGTAACCGACCCGACGACGGGAGAATTTTACCACGGCATCGCCGGCCGGAAAATCAGCTCCATCCACAATCAAGTCAGAACCTTGATGGTGGTGGACCAGCCCGCCGTCTTCGCCTATTCCTGGCACAAACCGCAATCGCTGACCGATCCGGGTCCGAACGAAATCAATGATTCCTGGAACACGGCGGTGTTCGTGGACGGCCACGCCAGCTATCTCAATTTTTATTACGACGACAGCAAAGACACCTTCCCGTGCTTTTACAACCCGCCGGATAATTACGATTACCAATGGGGCGAAGATTGAGGCTTTGAGGACCATTCAACGCCGCTGCAAAATGTTCTATGCGTTGCAAACCATTTTACACGCCGCCCGCGCATTGTATAATGTCCCACTGTGAATTCGCAAAAGCGTCAGCGCGTCGTCTGCGGCATGAGCGGGGGAGTGGACTCCTCCGCCACGGCGGCGCTGTTGCTGGAGCAGGGCTACGAGGTCATCGGCATCACGCTCAAGCTCTGGCCGCAGGATTGCGTCAACCGCGCGGAGGACAAATGCTGCGGCCCGCAGGCCGTCACCGACGCCCGCGCCGTCTGCCACAAGCTCGACATCCCGTATTACCTCATTGACGAGGCGGCGGAATTCCAGAAGCACGTCATCCAATACTTCGCCGACGAATACAAGGCCGGCCGCACGCCGAATCCGTGCGTGATGTGCAACCAGAATCTCAAGTTCGGACGGCTTATTGACCGCGCGGACCAGCTCGGTGCGAAATATATCGCGACGGGACATTTTGCGAGGATTGAGCGCGCCCCGAATCCTACAGTGGTAGGGACATCGCGCTGCGATGTCCTCACCCGCGAAGCAGCGGGCGAAACCCTTGCGCTGCTGAACGCAGCGCGGACGGCGCAGCGCGCCGTCCCTACCACAGGGCGCTATCTTCTCAAGCGCGGGCGGGATTTGAAAAAGGACCAGAGTTATTTTCTTTTCTCGCTGCGACAGGATCAACTCGCGCGCGCGATTTTTCCGCTCGGCGAAAAGACCAAGAGCGACACGCGCGAAGTGGCGCGGCATTGCCAGCTCAAGACCGCCGACAAGGAGGAGAGCATGGAAATCTGCTTCGTGCCGGACAACAATTACGGCGGCTTTCTCCAGCAGGCGAATCTCGTGCACAAGCATCGCGGCGAAATCACAGACGTTCACGGCAATGTCCTCGGTCATCACGACGGCATCGAATTTTACACCATCGGCCAGCGCAAAGGACTCGGCATCACCACGCCCAAGCCGGTTTACGTCGTCGAGCTGGACGCGGAGAACAATCGCGTCGTCGTGGGCGACGATTCGGCGCTCGACCGAGATGAATTCACCGCCGACCGCTGCAACTGGCATCCGTTCGACAAGCTGACCGGGCCAATCGAAGTCACGGCGAAAATCCGTTACAACCATCCCGGCACACCCGCGACCGTGACGCCGACCGGCAACGGCTCGGTGAAAGTGAAATTGCATTCGGCCCAACGCGCCATCACACCCGGCCAGGCGGCGGTGTTTTATCAGGATGATTTGGTGGTCGGGGGCGGATGGATTGCGCGTTAAGACCCGAAGATTAGATTTTAGACTGTTGACAATTAGACAGTGATGGAGCATTTTTCCCGGCATGAAAATACTAATGCTTTTGGCCGCAATCATGATTGTTCAAGTTGTTTCTGCCAGCGCGGCGGATTCCATTTACGACATTCCGCTCAAGGACATTGACGGCAAGGACGCCACGCTCAAGCCGTATGCCGGCAAGGTGGTGCTCATCGTCAACGTCGCGTCGAAATGCGGTTTCACGCCGCAATACACGGCGCTCGAAACCATTTACCAGAAGTATCAGTCACAGGGGCTGGTCGTGTGCGGTTTCCCGTGCAACCAGTTTGGCGGGCAGGAACCCGGAACGGACGCGGAAATCAAGGAATTCTGCACGTCAAAATACAGCGTGACCTTCCCGATGTTCGACAAGCTGGAAGTCAACGGCGCGAACCGCCATCCGCTCTATGTCGCGCTCGCTGGAACTGACTCGCCGTTTCCCGGCAACATCAAATGGAATTTCACCAAGTTCCTGATCGGGCGGGACGGCAAAATCCTGAACCGTTTCGATTCCAGTGTGAAACCGGATTCAGAGGAAGTAACCAAAGCCATTGAAGCTGCGCTGGCAACGAAATAAAATCACGCCCCGTCCGGCGGGCGGATGCATTGCGCGGCAGTTCAAACCATTGTTCCACGGGCAATTCGATGGCTCGCCCGGAGACCGGTGACGATTTCCGTGCCGTCGGATTTTCCCGGCACCGACGTGGTTTCAATCCGTCCGGAAATTCAGTTGCCGCCGGCATCGTAAGGCTGAAGTTTCCATTCGTAGAAGCCGCCTTTCGGCTTACGAAACCAGTTTGTAACCGACGCCGTGGATGGTGAGCAGATGTTTGGGTTCGCTGCCGTTGTCGCCGAGTTTTTTGCGGAGTTGCACGATGACCTGATCCAGCGTGCGCGTCGTGCCGTAATAATTGTAGCCCCAGACCTCGTTCAGCAACTTGTCGCGTGACAACACCTCGCCGGCGTGTGCGTGGAAGACCTGCAACAGTTTTACTTCCTTGGCCGT
>Ga0265337_1001766_pt1 | contig 10425 bp, 7 predicted proteins | sample 42122metaG_FD_192441 | JGI IMG/M metagenome (GOLD analysis project Ga0265337, IMG submission 192441) | Rhizosphere microbial communities from Carex aquatilis grown in University of Washington, Seatle, WA, United States - 4-21-22 metaG | ecosystem: Host-associated > Plants > Roots > Rhizosphere >... | reverse complement strand
GACCCTTTTATCCCAGCAGCGACGACATCGCGCAGAGGGTCGTCGCCCGCGTCATGGCCCTCTCGGACGAGGAAATCGCCCGGCTGCTGGGCCGGGTGCTGGGCGAGTTTGCGGACCGGCACGAGCGTGTGGAACAATTTTTCTGCAACCGCTTTGCGCAGGTGCGTCATTACCTGGGCGAGACGTGGGAGCCTTCGGCGGAACGGCAGATGCTCATTGGCGCTCACTTCACGCACGAGTATTCGCCAGAGTCCACGGCCCTGTTCAATCCGTCCATCGTGCCGCATCCCGACCAGACCGGGCTGCCCCGGGGCGCGCTGCGTTTCATCTTGAGCCTGCGGGCCACGGGCGAAGGGCACATTTCCTCCATCACCTTCCGCATGGGCACCGCGAGCGCGCAGCATCGCATCACGCTTGTGGCGCCCGTGCCGTTTGTGACCGAACCGGAGCGTGTGCCCAACCCGGCTTACGAGAAGGCGCTCTTTGCCCGGAAACTCCAGGAAGCGGGGGTGCAGAATGACTTCAGCCAGCGCGTGCTGGATCAACTCCCCGAGACTTTCATCCTGGACGACCTGCACCATGTCCTGACCGTGAAGCGCCGGCAAACCGACCCGGCCGACGCCACGACTGACCGTGCCGCGCGCGGCATCCTGCTGCTGGCCGAGTCGAATTACGAAGTGCGCTTTGCCCCCGACAGCCGGGTTTCCCAGCGCGTCCTTTTTCCGTCCACGGCCAGCCAGAGCAACGGCATCGAAGACGCGCGCTTCGTCCGCTTCCTGAACGACGACGGCAGCTTCACCTACTATGCGACTTACACCGCCTACGACGGGAAAATCATCCTGCCGCAATTGCTGGAGACGCCGGACTTCGTGCATTTCAAATTTCGCACGCTCAACGGCCCTGCCGTGCAGAACAAAGGCATGGCGCTGTTTCCGCGCAAAATCAACGGCCATTACGCGATGCTCTCGCGCCAGGACGACGAAAACATTTTAATCATGTTCTCCGATAACATTCATTTTTGGGCCGAGCCGAAAATATTAATGTCGCCCGCGCAACCGTGGGAATTCATCAAGCTGGGCAATTGCGGTTCGCCGATTGAAACCGAACGGGGCTGGCTGGTGTTAAGCCACGGTGTCGGCGCCATGCGGAAGTATTGTCTCGGCGCTTTCCTGCTCGACTTGAACGACCCCAACCGCGTCATCGGCCGCCTCCCTGAACCGTTGCTATGTCCGAACGAAGCGGAGCGCGAAGGTTATGTTCCGAACGTGGTTTATACCTGCGGCGCGCTGCTGCACGGACGCGAACTCATCATCCCCTACGCGATGAGCGACTCCGCCACCAGCTTCGCCACCGTTTCCCTGGATGAACTGCTGGCCGCGATGGGGTGAATGGCTCAATCAGGCTCCCCCCTTCCTCGTCCAAGAAATCCACAGGTAGGGTTACACCCCATGGCGGCCTAATGTCCTGTTGGATTACCCTCACTCCATGAATAACAGGAAGCTTTTCTTCCAGACAAACAAAGTTGGATTTGTGTTATGCGGCGTGCTTCTGGGCACGCTGACCGGATGCATGGGTTACATTGACGGGCCGCGCGCCGGGTATTATGCGGAGCCGTCTGTAGTTGTGGTGCAGGACGACTACGTTTATTACCCCGACTATGAGGTCTATTACAGCAGCGGCCGGCACCAATACGCTTACCGGGAAGGCAACGTGTGGGTTTCGCGGCCGGGACCGCGCGGTGTCTCGGTTGACGTGTTGCGGGGTTCGCGGTCCGTGAGGATGGATTTCCATGACTCCCCGGAACATCACCATGCAGAGGTGGTCAAGCAATATCCGAGAAACCGGGAGCAACCCGGCTCGAATCAAGGCCGGAATGACAATCGGAAGAATGACCAGCGCGACCAGCGCGGGGATCACAGCGGAAGATAATCGGACGAATCATATTCGCACATTGAAAGGAACATTATGTTAGGAACTGTTTTACTGGTTTTGCTCATTCTGATGCTGATTGGTGCATTCCCTGCATGGCCGCACAGCCGGAGTTGGGGTTATTACCCGAGCGGCGGACTGGGCGCGCTCTTGGTCATTCTGGTTGTCCTGCTGTTGCTGGGCATTATTTGAACCAAGCGGTTAACGCCATCCAAGCGGAAGACAACATTAATCGAAGTGCCGCAGGTGAAGTTTGGGGAAATTTCCGGCGACCGCACCGGCGGAATCTCGGCGCAAATCCGCGGGCGCGTCGCCGCACGCCAGCATGAGCGATTCAAGGAGATGCCGAAAACCACCTGCAACGCGCGGACGCGCGCATTTGACATTTGCACAACGCATAATCCACATACGAACCGGCGAAGGATTGCACCTGACCGCCAAGGAACAGCAGATTGATACGGGTGGCATGGCGCGTGACGATGCTGTAACGCTGAACGGAAGGATAAGTTGAAGCATATTGGCCGGGCGCGTCAGCCTTTGCGACGACAGCCGCCAAGGCGGGCGGATGTGCTCCGACGTGCTGCAAACAAACAGAACCGTCCCGTCATTGAGGAAATCCAGGGCGAGTTTTTTCAATCTGCGTTATCACGCGGCCACACGCCCGAAAAGACAGCCGAAGTATGGGGATTGGTCACGTGCTTTGCTGGTTATTTCCACTACGCACAGTCAGCCATTTAATGGCTAAAAAGTTCTCGACAGCGTTCGGATATGGGCGTAATTACTAACAAAGTTGGAAAATCCTGGCATTCAAAATACGATGATGTTTCGACCGCTTCTTTTGATTCGTGAGTTTACCCGGCTATCCGTGCCGTTAATTTATGTGGTTGAACCGGCTAATTGATTGCCATGAACCTTTCCACCGTCACTGCTTTCACGTCCGGGCTGCTGCAATGCGCGGTGTTTGGCTACGGGCTTTGGCTGATCCGCCGCTTCGGTGCGGCGCGCGTGGGGTGGTCGCTCGTCTGCATCTTTTCATTGCTGGCGTTGCTCCGCGTGTTTCTATTCCAGCCCGGTTTTGAGTTCGAGGTGATGGTCAATCTCGTTTTCGGCGTGGTCGCCATGCTGCTGCTCGCCGGCATGGCGCAACTGGAAGCCCTCCTGCGGGAACGGCTGCGGGCGGAGTCCGTCCGAAAGCAATCCCAGATCGACCTGGAAACCAGCGTCTCGGAAAAAACGGCGGAGTTGACCAAGGTGAACGGTGAATTGCGGCAAATGACCGAGCGTCTCAAGTGTGAAGTGGAAGAACGATCGCAGATGCAGTTGCAGGCGGAGAAAACCCACAAGGACATGCTGATTGTTTCCCGGCAGGCCGGCATGTCCGACGTGGCCACCAGTGTGCTTCACAATGTTGGCAACGTGCTGAACAGCGTTAATGTTTCCGCCATCCTCGTGGCCAACCATCTGGATGAGCTCAAGATCAACCGCATTGTTCAAATCGCCCAACTCCTGCAACAACATTCAGCCGACTTTGGGGATTATCTCACAAACAATCCGCAGGGAAAACAATTGCCGAACTTTCTCATGCAGCTCGGCAATCATCTGTCCGACGAGCAGGAACTGTTGTTGCGGGAAATTGGCTTCGTCAAAACCAAGATTGACCATATCAAGGAAATCGTGGCGACGCAGCAAGGCTACGGCAAAGTCTCCGGAGTGGAGGAAAATGTCCAGGTTACTGAACTGGTTGAGGATCTATTGCGCATCCACGCGGTCGAACTGGAGGAACAAAAAATTAAAGTTCAGCGCGAATACGAACCCAACCTGCCGGAAATTTCCGTGGACAAACACAAGGTGCTGCAAATCCTCCTCAATCTCACCGCCAACGCCAAACACGCCTGCGAGGACTCCGGCCAGCAAGAACGGCAGGTGACCGTGCGAGTGTTCAACGGTGATGATTGTGTCCGCGTCGCCGTCAGCGATAACGGTGTCGGCATCTCCGCGGAGAACATCAAAAAAATTTTCAGCCATGGTTTTACCACCCGGAAAACCGGGGGACATGGTTTTGGGTTGCACGGTGCCGCTCTGGCCGCCAGGGAACTGGGCGGCGCCTTGCGCGTGCACAGCGATGGGCCGGGCAAGGGTGCAGCCTTTACGCTTGAACTGCCATTGAAACCCAAACGCCAAACTTATGGAAATTGAACCCGTGGCTCGCAACCGTCGCATCCTGATCGTGGATGACAGCTCCGCGATTCACGAGGATTTCAAAAAAATCCTGGTCCGGAGCAACCCCGCCGGGAACGATTTTGAAAAAGCCGAGGCCGGCCTTTTCGGACCGCCGAAAACCGGGGACGGGCAAGATGGGGATTTTGAACTGGCGTCCGTCTTTCAGGGGAAGGACGCTCTGGTGGCGGTGAGTGAAGCGGTGACGGCCGGACGCCCCTTTGCGATGGCGTTCGTGGACGTGCGAATGCCGCCGGGCTGGGACGGCATTGAAACCACCGCACGGCTTTGGCAGGCCGATCCCGACCTGCAAATCATCCTGTGCACCGCCTACTCGGATTATTCCTGGAAGGAAATGCACGCCCGGATCGGCGCGACGGACCGGATGGTCATTTTGAAAAAGCCTTTTGACGCCATCGAAGTCATGCAACTGGCCAACGCGCTCGCGGAAAAATGGGCGCTGTTGCAGCAGACGCGGATAAAGCTCCATGATTTGGAGCAGGTGGTCAACGAGCGCACGCGGGAATTACAGACCTCCAACGGACAATTGCGCGACACAGAGGGAAAGCTCAAGCATTTCCTGTCCAAAAATCCGGCGGTTTTGTATTCGCTCAAATTCGAGGCCGGCAGCCTGGTTCCGTCGTGGGTCAGCGACAATTTCACCAGCTTCACCGGCCGCAAAATTGAGGACTGGTATCAACAAGCGCCGGAACGGAATTATGTGGAGGAGGAGGACCGCCGCACGGTGTCCGACAGCCTGAAAACTTTGCTCGCGCAAGATCATGTGAGCCTGCAATACCGCATCCGCCGGCGGGACGGAGTCGTCCGCTGGGTCCGAGACGATCGCCAGTTGCTTCGTGACCACGCCGAGCAGCCGGTTGAAATCGTCGGTTGTTGGACCGACATTACCGAGCGCAAACAGCTCGAAGAACAGCTTCATCAGTCACAAAAGATGGAGGCGTTCGGACAGCTGGCCGGCGGCGTTGCCCATGATTTCAACAATCTGCTTACGGTCATCCAAGGTTATGTTTGCATGTTGCAGGCCAAGGACTGCACGGCTGAACACCGGACAACGGGCCTGGCCTCGATAGCCAAAGCCGCAGACCGCGCCTCCAATCTCACCCGGCAATTGCTGACATTCAGCCGCCGCCAGCTTTTCCAGCCCAAGACGCTTGACCTCAATGAAGTCGTCGCCAGCACAAGCCAGATTCTGCAACGGTTGGTCGGAGAAAGTATCACGCTGGAAACCCAGTATATGTCCGGGGATGCCAGCATCACGGCCGACCAGCACATGCTTGAGCAGGTTCTTATCAACCTCGCAGCCAACGCGCGTGATGCCATGCCCAAAGGCGGCCAGCTCGTCGTGTCCACTTCGGTTTGCGAAATTGACAGTGGGCAAGCCTGCCAGCAAGGCAGATCCCGGCCTGGTCGGCACATTTGTTTGTCCGTAACCGACACCGGTTGTGGCATTGCCCCCGAACACCTGTCCCGTATCTTTGAACCGTTCTTCACCACCAAGGACGTTGGCAAAGGCACGGGGCTGGGACTGGCCAGTGTCTATGGCATCGTTAAACAGCACGAAGGCTGGATTGAAGCCCTGAGCAATGTTGGCAAAGGCACCACGTTCAGGATTTTTTTCCCCGCATCCTCGCAGCCAGCCATTTCCGCCAGACCCTTGACACTTGTCCAACCAGCGCGCGGCGGCAGCGAAACCATTCTTGTTGTCGAAGATGAGTCAAGCTTGCGCGATCTATTATGCCTCACGCTGCGGCAACATGGCTATCGGGTTTTCACTGAAAACTCTGGGGCCGTGGCTCTCAGCTCATGGTCTTCCCGCCTCGATCAAATTGACCTGCTGCTCACCGACATAGTCATGCCCGGCGGCATTTCTGGCTGGGAGCTGGCCGGCGCCTTGCAAGCCGAGAAACCAGACTTGAAAGCCATCTACATGAGCGGTTACAGCATCGACGTCAACAACCACGCTAAAAACGTCCGGTTCCTTGCCAAACCCTTCGACCCCGATACGCTGGCCCAAGTGGTGCGCGCCTGTCTGGACGAGGCAAAAAAGGATCAACGGCACCGCCAAAATGCCGACGGCACTGCCATCTGAACCTTGCACAATCTGTGTAACACCAGCCTAAACCTGACACATCCCCCGGCTCGCCAACAAATCGCAGTCCGATGCAATAAACCAATTGGATGAACCGCTCCACCAACCCGACAATCTGTCAGACATTATCCAACGCCGGCACCGCGCCCGCAACCGCCAGCGCCGCTAAACTGGACCCGGGCGTTTGATTTGCTGAACGCGCAGCGGAGAATTCAGACCCGTTCCGGTCGCCCCATTCAATTCTGCGGAGTAACGAAACTTGGCTGCCGGAATGGAGCGGCAACCCGGGCGGAGTGCAAAGCACTTTTGCCTCCGGGTTGAATTATCCTTATGGACACGCACGAATTGAAGCAATTTTGCGGACCGGACGAGGCGACGAGGAAGATGCTCCAGAACGAGATGGCGGATTTGAATTTGAGCGCGCGGGCTTACGACCGAATCCTCAAAGTGGTGCGGACGATTGCAGATTTGGTGGGCACGGAAACGATTTTCGCCAACCACGTTTCCGAGGCAATTCAGTATCGTTCCCTGGACCGGCAATTGCGGGCTTGAACATTTTTCACGCGGTCTTGTCCTTATTTGTGGGATTGAATAGGCTGCTGCAAAGCGGACATGATTTTTTGAGCTTTGAGTGAACGCATGCTGGACAAGTTTTGCCGGATCGTTATTTTGTTTTTCGCCGCCTGCCTCTTAATTACAAGCGGGCGCGCGGCCGGCTTCACCGCATCGCTCGACCGTGACACCATCACGCTCGGCGAGCAGGCGACGCTGTCGCTCAAATTTGACGGCATCCAGCCGCAGAACGCGCCGGCCTTGCCCGCCGTGGCCGGCCTGCAATTTCAATACGTCGGGCCATCGAGTTCGTTCAGCTTCATCAACGGCCAGACCAGCTCCAGCATCACCTACAACTATATCGTGGCGCCGCAGCGTGACGGCGAGTTTGTCGTTCCGGGGATGCGGGTGGATGTGAACGGCCAGCAGTTTTCGTCGTCGTCGCTCAAATTAACTGTGTCGAAGGCGAACGCGCCCACCGCCGCCGCCGTGAATTCCGGCAGTGAAGTCGCATTCCTGAAATTTGTTTCCCCGAAAAACAAAATTTACATCGGCGAACCGGTGGTCGGGCGGCTTGATCTTTATTTGCGCGACGACGTGCAGAACTTCGGCAACTTCCAATTGACCGGCGCGCCAGCCGCCGGTTTCAGTCCCGGAAAAATCGCCGAATTGCAAAGCCAGCGGCGTCGCGTGCAGGTCGGCAACCGCGTTTATACCATCATTCCCCTCGCGGTGCCGCTCACTGCTGTCAGAACCGGCCCGCTTACGCTCGGACCGTTCACCGCCAGCGCGGTCGTCGTGCTGCCCCCGCAAAATGAGGGCGGCGATCCGTTCTTCCGGCAATTTTTTAACCAGGGCGAACAAAAGCAAGTCATCCTGGCAACGGATCCGGTCAACGTGGAATCACTGCCGCTGCCGGAACAGAACAAGCCCGAGAATTTCACCGGGGCCGTCGGCAATTACACGATGACCGCCACCGCCGGCCCGACAAATGTGACCGTTGGCGACCCCATCACCGTCCGCGTGCAGATTTCCGGGAATGGTGCCTTCGATGGCGTCACGCTGCCGGCGCAAGATGCGTGGCGCGAATTCAAAACCTATCCGCCCACAACCAAACTCGAAACCAGCGACCAATTCGGCTTCCAAGGCACGAAAACGTTCGAGCAGATCATCTCGCCGCAAAATTCCGACGTGCATGAACTGCCGCCGCTGACGTTCTCGTTCTTCAATCCCGACGACGGCCAATATCACACGCTCACACAAGCGCCAGTGCCTCTCGTCGTCAAGGCCGCCGGCGCGAGCCCGATGCCGACGATTGCGGCGAATAAGAATTCTACGCCGGAAAATCAGCCACCGCAGGATATTTTGCCCATCAAAGAAAATCTCGGAACGCTCGTAACGGAATCGTCTCCGCTCGTGGCGCAACCGGCGTTTCTCGCCGCGCAAGCCGTGCCGGTGCTGGCATTTCTCGCCGCCTTCGTCTGGCGCAAACGCACGGACAGTCTCGCGAATAATCCGCGTCTTCGACGGCAACGCGCGGTCGCACAGCTCATCGCCAGTGGAATGGACGATTTGAAAAAATATGCGGCGGAAAACAAACCAGACGAATTTTTCGCCGCGCTGTTCCGGTTGATGCAGGAGCAGTTGGGCGAACGGCTGGACTGCCCGGCGTCGGCCATCACGGAAAACGTGATTGATGAACATTCCGTTTTGCGCGGCGCACCCAAAACCACGCTCGATTCGCTGCGTGAGCTTTTCCAGCTTTGCAACCAGGCGCGTTATGCTCCCGTGCGCGGGACTGCTGAGTTGAACTCCGTCGCGGCGAAATTTGAGAAGACCGTCGGCGAATTGCAGGAGGTGAAGGCATGAAAGCAAGTTGGTCAAGAATTTGCAGGAGACGAGGTAACGAGTCTCATACAAAAACATTGGAGGCTTCTCACGCCGTCTCCTGCGGGATTTTGGTTGTGCTCGGCGCGCTGGTTTTCGCCGGAGACCTTTTTGCCGCCGACGTCGCCACGGATTTCTCGGCGGCGAACAGGCTTTACGCCGAGGGCAAATTTTCCGACGCGGCAACGGCCTACGGAAATATGCTCCAGACTGGCACCCGGTCGCCGTCGCTGTTGTTCAACGCGGGCAACGCGGAATTCAAGTCCGGCCATTTGGGCATGGCCATCACCGCATATCGGCAGGCGGAACAGTTGTCTCCGCGCGATGCGGAGCTTCGGGCGAATCTCGCGTTTGTGCGCAATCAAGTCCAGGGCGCAACCGTCCGCGAAAGCCGCTGGCAAAGCTGGATCGGCACACTTTCACTGAATGAGTGGGCCATGCTGGCGACGGCATTGTTTTGGCTGACGTTTGCATTGCTTATTGCGCGGCAGCTTCGTCCGGCGATTGTTCCGAAGCTGCAAAGCGTGACGCGCCTGGCTGTGGTGCTGACAGTCTTTTCCAGCATAATGGTGACATTGCAGGCGGCGAATCATTTTTCCAAATCAACTGCCGTGGTAACCGCCTCCGGGGCGACCGCGCGCAGCGGCCCATTCGACGAGGCGCAAAACGCGTTCACCATGCATGACGGCGCGGAGCTTTCAGTGTTGGATCGCCATGGCGACTGGGTTCAGGTTGCTGACGGCTCCGGGAAAACCGGCTGGTTGCCGGTGAAGCAAGTTGAGATTCTGCCCGGAGCGTGAACAGCGAAAATTTATTGAACGCAGTCAGAAGTTAGTTTGTCCATCGAGAAAATCAGTTAATAAATATGAGCACAGGAATCAACGCGATTAACGAAGCGGTAAAGGAAGCGAGCGCTTTCACGCATCCGCTTTTCAACGAACTCGGAAAAGTCATCTTCGGGCAGAATTACCTCACCGAGCGGCTGGTTATCGGCCTGCTGGCCAACGGCCACGTGCTCCTTGAAGGCGTGCCAGGCCTCGCCAAGACGCTCGCGGTGAAATCGCTGGCAAACTGCATGCACGTCAAGTTTTCGCGCCTGCAATTCACGCCGGACATGCTGCCCGCGGACGTCATCGGCACGCAGATTTACAATCCGCAATCCGGCGGCTTCAGCACGCGCAAAGGCCCGGTCTTCGCCAACCTCGTCCTCGCCGACGAAATCAACCGCGCGCCCGCCAAGGTGCAAAGCGCGTTGCTCGAAGCCATGCAGGAAAAACAGGTCACCATCGGCGACCAGACCTACAAACTCGACGAACCCTTCCTCGTGCTCGCCACGCAAAATCCCATCGAGCAGGAAGGCACGTATCCGCTGCCCGAGGCGCAGGTGGACCGCTTCATGCTCAAGCTCAAGATCGGCTACCCGTCGCGCGCCGAGGAGCGGCAGATTCTCGAAGTGATGGCGAAAACGAGCGGCACGCCCACGTGCAGCGCCGTCGTCACGCCGCAGCAAATCCTCAAAGCGCGCGAAATCATCAACGACATTTACGTGGACGACAAGGTGAAGGATTACATCGTGGACCTCGTCTGCGCCACGCGCGACCCGGACCATTACAAGATCGCGGTGAAGGATTTCATCCAGCTCGGCGCGTCGCCGCGCGCGACCATCGCGCTCACGCTGGCGGCCAAGGCCTACGCGTTCCTGAAAGGTCGCGGCTACGTTACCCCGCAGG
>Ga0265337_1001764_pt1 | contig 10426 bp, 16 predicted proteins | sample 42122metaG_FD_192441 | JGI IMG/M metagenome (GOLD analysis project Ga0265337, IMG submission 192441) | Rhizosphere microbial communities from Carex aquatilis grown in University of Washington, Seatle, WA, United States - 4-21-22 metaG | ecosystem: Host-associated > Plants > Roots > Rhizosphere >... | reverse complement strand
CGGACTTACCTTCACTGTCTAACAGCCCGCCTTCCTTGAGGAGACGTCTGATCTCATTCATCCGCTGGCGGCGACGGCGTAGAACTTTTCACAACCCCCGGTGCTGACGCCGTAGCTGGTTCGTCGGCGTACGCTCCTTATCGGTTTCCGGCACGTCGAAGGTACGGGTGCCCCAATCGACGATTTCGCTACCGCTAGCGTTCTCTTTGATAATGGCCCAGCCGCATGAACCGATGCCTAGGTCGATGCCGAGGGTCAGTTCGTCGCGAATATCCATGCCCTTGCCCCGCAATTCCTATTTTTATCCACAGGTCAATTATTGACGGGTCGCTGTATAAGCCGCAATATTCAATTGGGAGTCGGTTGGGAAACCACGGTAAAGTGGTTATCCACTGAAGGATTACCCCTTGGCCGCAAGGCCAAGGGGGATTCCTGTGGCTCTATGTGAGTACGTGCTCGTACCGGCATTGAGGCCTAGGACTGTCGTATCGTGAATAGCCGCAAGCCGCGCCGTAAGAGGCTACAACCAGGAGGCAGGGGCCAAGCTCTTATTCCGACGCCATAAAGCCCGGACCTCAACGCCATCGAAATTACGATAAGCAGACGCCAGAACCGATGAGGCCGTCCGGCGAAACATGACGCCGCCGACCACGAGGCCGGTGCCTATCAGCGCGAGGTTGCTAGCGCCGAAGAGGCCGAACGTAGCGCCGGCAATGGCTTCACCAACGCCGGGAATAAACGCTGCAGCGATCAACACAGCGCCTACCAAGATGGATACCCAGCCGGACTTGCCGCCCGAGAACGCCGGGACGATGTGGAGGTCCTGCACATCGCTCTTGGCCTTCAACGATTCGATTGTGTCGAAGCCCAACACCTTTATGGTGGGCCGTGTCCCCTCGAAGATGTTCGGCTTGAACAAGCCCTTCTTGACCTTCTGCAAGCCGTTGATCGCCTCGCACAACTCCAAAAATTAGGCCTTGCAATCCGTCGACGGGCTCCTATGTATCCGCTCAGCCCGGTTATTGCTTCTGCTTCTGATTCAGAAACCAACTCCAAGAAAACGAAACCGAAAACAAATCCGGCCCGGGCGAGAACCTGCGGGGCATCCTCGCAGAAAAACCTTCGGTTCTTTCTTTCTTTGGAGTTTACAGCCTTGACCAAAATCCCCAACTCGCCTCGCGCGGGCGTGCGAGATCGTGCCCCCATCTTCAGGTCCGGGGTCGTCGGCCCCACCGCACTGCCGGCCGCGCCGTGCACCACCCATCTCAAATCGGACGATTTGGCTGAACGCTGGGGGGTAACCAAAGCTGCCCTCGCGAAGCAACGCCTTCGGGGCGATGGCTGCCGGTTCCTCAAGCTCGGGCGGCGCGTCGTTTATCGGCTTTCCGATGTTGAGGCTTTCGAGCGAGCGAGCGAGCGGCGCAGCACAAGCGACACCGGCCCGGACTTGGCGCACTGAGGGCCGCTCACGTGATTGCCGACACTATCACCGTTCTGCAGTGTGCAGACCCCAACCGCACGGCCCAGAAGACGTTCTTGGCGGACGGAACCGATGTGCCGTACCGCGCCGGGGCGATGTTCAATTACGAGGTTCGCACCTGCGCGGGGATCGAAGCTTTTGCCGCGCTGCTCACCGAAATCGAGCAAGACCCTTGCAAGTTTATTATTCGAGGCAGGCCCAAATCGAGTCTGATTCCGGGACATCGCGTACAACGCCGATACCTAGACCCGGGGGCTTGCTTCGACCCCCAGCCCCGGCTCCTGAATGGCGTCGATAGCGATCAACTCGAAGCGCCCGAAGCGGTGAATCCCACATCTCGGGAGGCGCTTGAGTATGTCGTCTCGCACCTGCCGCCCGAGTTTCACAACATCTCCTATGTAGCGCAATGGTCGAGTAATGCCGGGCGTAGAGGGCAGAAGATAAAAGCTCATTTTTGGTTCTATATGACCACGCCATGCCGTGATGAAGATATGAGAACGTGGGCCAAGTCACTCAATGCGAGCTTTTCGAGAGGTAAAGAGAAAAAGGTCAAGCTCGTCGATCCGGCCCTCTACACTCCGGTCCAGCCACATTACACCGCCCGGCCGAGATTTGAAGGCGTCGAAGACCCGTTCGCCAATCGGCCGCGAGTGGTGTTCGTCAAGAAGGCCCTGCAGCAGGTCAACATCAAACTCCCGGAGCGTGCTTACAGCGAGCCTCGGCAGCCCCGTGAGACCGATCCCGAACTTGTGTGCGACGATACCGGCAAAGCGGTGGATGGCCGCGAGGGACTGCTACTGGGCATCCGCTGGCGCGTTTTGCATAACAACAAGCCTACGACCGAGGATGAATTTATTGACCTCGTTTGGGAGAAGTTCCAGGCCGAGGCCGTGCTGGGCGAGACGGCCTACTCTTCGACCGTTTGGACATTCGACAAAGTTGCTAAGTCCTGCCGGGCGGATTGGAAAAGGTGGGGTGCCGTCATACCGGAAGCACCCCGCGCTACATTGACGGCGCCGGAAGCTAGTGAACAATCACGAGCCGCCATTCGGCACGCCCTGAGCGGCCCCGGGTGTACTGGCATCAAAGGCACGCCGGGAATGGGGAAGACGGTTGTCGCGGCAAATGAATTGATTCGATTGCCGGGCGTCGAAAAGATGAACGGCGAGGTATACGCCCCAACCCGGGCGATGCAACGCGAATGGCATGAACATCTCGTAAAGGCCGCGGGTGCCAGCAATAAGCCGGTTCGGGTTCTCACGATGTTCGGGAGGGACCGCGACAACTGCAAGAAACACACGCTCGCGGCGGAGCTGGAGAAAAATTCGATCCCGGTCGGCCCGGCTCTGTGTCAGGCCAAAGTGAACGGGCAGATCGTTCAATGTGAGCACTTCAAAGGCTGCCCCTATCTCGCGCAGTTTGATTACAAAGGGCCGGGGCTGAGGATTTATAATCACGCCCACCTCGCGACCCCGCGCAAGAAGGGGCTGGGCGAGCCGCAGATCGTGGTGATTGATGAAAATTTTACTTCCACGCTGGCCCCTCCGGGTAAGCCTGGAATCGTCACCGCACTACGGGGGACACTGCCCCGGCCTATGAAGGCGGAGGGGTTTACCGAATCGCTGAAGGCCCGGGAGAGGGCCTCAGCGCCGATCAAGGAAATCACCCGCGCTATCGAGTCCGGCCGACCGATTTTGGAAGAGCTTCGCGGTCGCGGCCTTGATGCGGAGATGCTTCGCGAGGTGGCGGAGGCGATTGTAGAAAAGCCATCATTGGGCGTGCATCCCGGCAAAACGGCCGCTGAGATTCGTGCCCACATCCAAAGCTCGGACCGGAAATACCGGAGGCTTGCCCTGAGAACTATCCGGGCGCTTGAAACGGAATTGAGGCTGACTGATCGGCGTGAGTCTCACGCGGTTAAGAGGGTTGAAAACGACGCGAAGCTATGCGTGAGAACCGAGCTTCCGAGAGTGGCGGGCGTCGAGACCATCATGATTCTCGATGCCGATTTGGAGGAAGAAAACCTGCGACCAGCCTTTCCCAGTATCCGGGTGGTGAGCATCGACGCCATTCAGCGTGCCGAGTTCTCTCAATGCGAGGACCGCAGTTTTAGCAAGCGGTCCCTAGGACTACTCCCGGGCCAGGAATTGAATGTGGCGGCAATCGCAAAACTTGCGGAGCAGATTCGAACCACGGCGGGGGGGAGGGGTTTGGTTGTCACCTATAAAAACCTCATCCCACACTTGAAGGAACTGCTCCCGGGGCGGTTCAAGTTGATCCACTTCGGGGGTTTCCGGGGGAGTAATCGCTACAAGGACTGCGACAGCGTGTTCGTGATCGGTCGCAACTTCCCAGGCTTTGATGCGGTCGAAGACCTCGCCAGGGCGTTGCATTACGATGATCCCGAGCCGCTAAACTTCTCCAAGCCAATCCGACGGCGTCATGCCGTAGGGCCGGGGGTTGTCGAGTGCCAGGACTATATGGACTCAAGGCTGCAAGCCATCATGAGGTCCATTCGCGAGGCCGAAACCCGTCAGGCGGTGGGGCGGCTCCGATTGGTATACGCTGACGCGCCAAAGCAGGTATTTCTGTACTCAAGTCAGCCCGTGGGGCTTCCGATTGACCGGCTTTTTGCTTTCAAGCCCGACAAAGCGGAAATCTTGGTCGAAGAGCTGGGTGGCTTTTTGCCTCTGAAAGCAGAGGACCTAGCCCGACTCGTACCGGCCCACTTTAGCGCCGTGGGGTGTGCCCAAAAGTGGCGTGATCTAACTACCCTTCGTCGCATAAGTAATCTTTATATGCGACGAAGGGTAGTTAGCCATTTCGTCCCGTACCGCCACGGAAACCAACCCGGCCCGCCGTCCAGCATGTTGATAATTCCCAGCATGGTCCTGCATCCCGAGAAGTCATTGCCCGCAAAGCTGGCGGCTCCGGGCGAGGACCCGGCGGGGATAGTTGTCTCGCCGTTGCCGTGGGTGGTGGTCCCGAATGAAGACCGGCCCGAAGAGCTTCGCGATTTCCCACTTGTGCAGGTGTACAAACTTGCCCCTTGAGCGGCTTTCTTACACAAATTGAACTGTATTTTATATCACGAAAGAGCACCTAAAAATGAATCAAAATGATTCATCTGGTACGAAATACAAAAGGCCATCACAACTCACGCGAACCCCACACGTGAGGACCACTCCATGCTGTTGTACACAACTCCTTCCGGAAACGGCGTTAGCGTCGGCGTGAACCCGGACCGGATCACCACTATCGAACCAAGCGGGGATGGTTGCCGCATCGGTTTCGGGGACGGTTACGTAACCGTTCGTGAAAGCTTCGACACAGTACTGAGCGACGTGATGAAGCGCCTTGATCTTCGTCTAACGCCGTGCAAGCGGAAATGAGCGCCGTGGTCTTTGAAGAGGCCGATGAACGGTTCACGACCAAGCAAGCTGCGGCCTTCATCGGGTTCTCGCCGATCACATTGCACGATTGGCGTCGCCGCCGTACCGGCCCCGTCTTCTACCGTGTTTCCCGCCGCGTCTTCTACTTGAAGAGCGACCTCATAAAATTTCTAACAGCCCGCCGGAGTCTACCCGAATGAACCCGACCCTTGCTTCCCGAATGACCGCTTGGCGCAGTGAGGCACACCCCTCGCCGATCATGTCCCATGCCGTGTGTAGCGATGGTGCCGACGATACCGATGACAACTGCATGGTAGGCCGGGCTGTGTACTTTATTGCGCTCACGCTCGCAGGCCAGATTGCATCGACCGAACTCACGGACAAGGTGGCCAGATTGCACCGCCACGGGCATGAGTTGCATATCGTGGTTCGTGAGCCTGTCAGTCCCGAGCTTGCTTACTACCTGAGCAAGGGCTTCGAGACCGCGACCGGCGGCGAGCGAAAGACCTCAGATGTCCGGCTTCATTTGCCCGGTTCCGGTTCGTTCGCCAAAATCTGGCAGGAGCGGCGCTTTGCGGCCTCTGACATCGACCCGATGGGGCGGCGTCAGCGTGCAGTGCGGTGATTAATTTGGAGCGCCTTCGGCGCTTACCGCCCCGTCCAATCGGCACCTGCCCGCCATGGCACCCGGTCGATACCCAGATGGCAGCCGCCTTGCTGCGGACTCACTCTAAAACCTTACTTCGCTGGCGAAAGTCTACATTCGGCCCACAGTCCGAGCCCCATAACCTCTATGTCGGCAATCACCGGTGGTGGCTTCCGGGTCGATTGCTGGAATGGTGGGAGTCGCGAGTCCTGCCAGCGGGTGAGCGGCGTGACTACGCCCAGATAGTCGCCGATTGGCGGGCCGAGAACCGTTACATGTGCACGTTGTTCGATGATGAACACTTGGTCCCGGAAGCCCTCCCCAAGCCCCGGAAACGGCGTAAGCGGACATCGTAGTTTGGTTCGGGACTGTGGCTTCTTCCTCCTTGGGTCATGGTCCTGAAAATGAGGCGGTGGTCGGGATACTCCGCTTCAAAAGACCCCGGCGCGACCTGAAGCGCGCCGGGGTCTTTTTGCTTAACCATCCCCATCCGATCCAATACAAATTTCGGCAGTATTCTAATTTGAAAAGGCCCCGGCGATAGCCGACGCGGCGCTGAAGAGAACGGAAGCCGCTGTCCAGATAGCCGCGAACATGTTGAGCCTTGAACTCTTCGCGATGGCATCAAGTGCGCCCGCAAGAAACGGAGCCGTTGGTGTTGCCATACCACCGCCAAATATTGCACCCCCAGCCCGCGCCCGGATTTTGATTGTGCTGGCCTTATACCAGTAGACGGCAGCCACAATACCAGCGCATGCGCCAATGACGGCCAAGACTATCGACACGAATTTTGCCGAATTCACTTCGCTGCCCTCTCTCTGACGGTTCCAGCGCTGCCCTAGGCTTGCCGATGGAATTGGGCGCGTCGCCGTCACACGCGGCTTCTAGCCGACGGTGCTGGCGCGGCGCCGGGACCGTGTAGCACTATCACGCCCGGCCGGGCGCGCTTGATCGGGATCACGTCCACCCCCCTGGCAGGCGTCATGCAATATTTGCCCCATGCTTCCATGAGTTTGGCGCGCTTGTCGAACAGATCACCACGCCGGTAGGCGGCTTCCACCTTATCAGCCACGGCATGAGCGAGCGCCGCTTCTGCGACCGTCCCGGCATAGCTGGTACTTTCCTCCACCCAATCGCGGAACGTCGAACGGAAGCCGTGAACTGTCAGATCATTGCGGCCCATGCGCTCAAGCGTCTTAAGCATCGCCATGTTCGACAGCGGCCTATTGAGCCGCTCACCAGGGAAGATTGCCCCCTGCCCGCCAGTGGCCTTCTGGCGCTCGCGTAGCAGCGCCAAGGCAGGCTTAGACAGTGGAACGCGATGCTCACGCCCGGCCTTCATGCGCTCGCCTGGGACCGTCCAGATAGCATTGTTAAGGTCAATCTCCTGCCACTGAGCATTGATGGCTTCGCTCGTGCGACTGGCAGTGAGGATCGTGAATAAGAGACACTCGGCTCCCAGCCCTTCCTGTGCTCGCAGATCGGCTACAAAGCTCGGCAACTCCCCATAGGGCAATGCCGGATGATGCTCGACACGCCCAACCTTCGCATGTGGCGGGAGCAGGTTTTTAAGCAGCCCTTTCCACCGCGCCGGATTATCGCCAGACCGATACTCGCGAGCCGTCGCCCAATCGAGCACCGCTTCGATGCGACCGCGCAAGCGGCGAGCCGTCTCGGTCTTGGTCGTCCAGATCGGTTCCAACACCTTGAGGACAAGGCCCACATCGACGGCGGAGACTGGCAAGTCACCGCACACGGGATAGGCGTATGTCGCCAGTGTCGCCGTCCATTGTTCGGCGTGCTTGGCGTTCCGCCACCCCGCCTTGTGGGCTTCGATGTAGCCTTCGGCACATTGCCGGAATGATATCGCCTTGGCCGCTTCGACGCGTGCAAGGGCGGCTTGGCGGTCGCGGTCGTCTATCGGGTCAATGCCGCGCGCCTTGAGCTTTCGAGCCTCTGTGGCCCGCGCTCGCGCGTCTATGAGCGAGATTTCGGGATATGGCCCGAGGCCCATTTCACGCGACCGTCCGTTCAGCATGTAGCAGAACAGCCACGACCGCGCCTTAGCCGACGTAACGTACAAGTAGAGGCCATCGCCATCGGGATAGGGGCCGGGCTTCGCCTTGTTCAAGCGATCAGAATTTAGCCGATTGGTCTTGCGTGGTGCCAAGGGTTTCTTCCCCCAAATCTTCCCCCAAATCTAACCGGCATTTGGGTGACACGCAATCTACTTATCAGAACGATGATAAACCTCACCATTCACGGTAGGCCTTATGAATCAACGATTCTTGGCACCTTCTGGTATCTTCCTGGAATCTACGTCCATCAGGAGGAAACGAGACTTGACGGACTCTCTGTCCGCCATATCGGAATTCGGAGTCCTTGACGGCGATAAAGCCATTTTCGGCATAAATGTCCTGGATGTTTCCCAAAAGTAGTTGCGGGCGTCCAAACAGGCTGCTGTCGTCAAGACCAAGAATGTTGACCGCCTGAATAGGTCCCGCTCCTCAGCTTGGGGAGCGCGCCGCCGGAACAGAGCGGCGCCGCATACTTAACCCCGGGAATGCTCTCCACCTCATCCAAGACATAGTCCGGCAGGGGAATCGAGTTGGCTACCGTCTGCACGGCCCGGTCCATCACCCACATCTTCGCCCTGATATTGATGACGTTGGCAGATGAGCGGCTCAAAATCCCGGAAAAGAGCGATGTCACCTCGATCATGCGGAAGACGGCAAACGTAATACTTGCCAGCAGGGCCGCAAATTTGGCCCGGTCGTTCACCAGGAGCTTGTCGGCAATACTGAGAATTCCCAACATGGCTCCGGCTGCTGATCGTTGAATTAGGAACGCTTGCGGCGGAGGCTGAGGATGTAGCTGATCGCGTTGTCCTTTTGCTTATCCATGAGCATGAAATTGGGCATCGTCATGGGGATCGTCTTCTGGTCCCAATGCGTCGTGGTTATAAAGCGCCCTAAGGAAATTGCCGTGGTATTGGGTCTGTTGGCGATTTCTTCAAAACTGGGAGTATGCTGAATCAGTTGTGGCGGAAACTCCTGATCAGCAGCGACAACGTGACAGGTTGAGCAAACCGCAAGTGCTAGCTTTCGCCCGGCATCGATGGAATTTTTGTCGCTGACACCTTCGGCGACCGCCGATGTGGCGAGGAAGCCCACAAGCGAAACCAACGCGACTGTCGGCAGGGGTCTATTCATTTTGTTCTCCATATTGCACCGCGATGAAGGAGCGGTCTCGTCCTTACGGTGGAGGCGGAGGCATTCGCGGCGCTCTAATCCCGCGACCTGATTGCTTTTCGCATGCATGCACTGAGAACGTTTTATTCGGCCATGGGAACACCGCTACTGTGACCTTGGCGGATGGATGACGCACCCGGCGGGGAAGCATGATGCGCCGCCCCTAGCTAATGCGGCGGCGCTCTCAAGCTCATGATGTAGATAGCGACTTCCCGGGTGGATTGATCGGAGAGTCTTTGATTGGGCATGGTGATCGGACGCGACTGCATATCCCAGCCCGTGCTGGAAATGAAATTGCGCAGCGAATCGACCGTCGAATCGGGCCGGTTTGCGACATCCACAAAACTCGGCCCCGCCTGTACCAGGACCGGCGGGATCGATTGGGCTGGTTGAACGATGTGACAGGTGGAACAGACTGCTCGAGCAATCCTGTAACCGGCACGAACCTCAGCCGTTGCTCCGGGACGAAACACATCGGAAACCGGCGGTGATGGTGTAACGGGAATCATCTGCCAGGAATCGTAGCAAGCTTGCACATCGGGATAATATCCCGGCGGGTCATCGCAGTAGTACCAATACTGCGGGGAGATCGGCATGGGAACCGGAACCAGATAATCCGAAATGTAGGCCGGATAGGGATAGACCGGTTCAGGGTAAAAGTACCAGAAGCCGCCGACCACCCACCACCAGCCCAAATACCCGGCATGCTGTTCGTGACGCCACACTCCGCCTCGCCACGCGGAAAGCTCCCGCGTGTTGAGACGAGCAAAGTCGCGGCCATGGAAATTGTCCGCCCGGCCGAATTGCGGGCCCAAGTCGCGTTCCGAATTGGGCGCGATAGGAACGTGCACGCGCGGCGAAATTCTCGCCGAGGGAGGAAGCGGTCCACCATGGGGGCCTGCCGGCGGCCCTTGGCGGCGCGAAGCGCCGGCGTCCGGCCCCGTCCCCCGTCCACCAGGGAAATTCCCACGCGGCGCGGAACCGGCTGACCCACGGCCAACGGGATCTCGCAGCCCTGTCTGGACGATATCTTGGGATGGCGTATTCCCCTTCTGCGGCTGGGCGCCGGTAGGCAAGGTCGCGGCCACAAGCGCCACCACGGGGAGTAGATAGGAAGCATGCGTCGAAAGCTTGCTGGGCCGCATCGCAAATTCCTCCTGATCGGAAGGATTAATTCGCGCCTCTTTGCATGAAATGGGTTGACCCAAATCAATTTGGGTCCTCGCGGAGAATTATGTCTTTTTGAGAAAGCCGTCATGTTGCTGGGTTGCGGGGCAGCGAAAGATACCGGCATCGTGCGCGCCGAGCGCGTGGGGGGCGTCCTGGAGCGTCTGCAAGGTGTCGCCGATGAGATCTGGAACAGTCTGGTGCGCAGAGAGTCAAAAGCGCATTCTCATGATGTCGCCGGTCAGATGATTGGCGTAGCGGGTGGGATGAATTGTCGGCAAATGATGATTTTCACCAGCACGACGTCATAGCGTTCCTTTCCAATCCGGCGAGCTACGAAGCCGGCGTTGGAACGGTCGAGCGCTGCGAAACACATGGTTCAATCGTGTTTCTCGCCGGCGAGCACGCTTACAAGCTCAAACGGGCGGTCAAGTTTCCCTACATGGACTATTCGACCGTCGGCCGGCGCGAACAAATGTGCCGGCGGGAG
>Ga0265337_1001757_pt1 | contig 10450 bp, 9 predicted proteins | sample 42122metaG_FD_192441 | JGI IMG/M metagenome (GOLD analysis project Ga0265337, IMG submission 192441) | Rhizosphere microbial communities from Carex aquatilis grown in University of Washington, Seatle, WA, United States - 4-21-22 metaG | ecosystem: Host-associated > Plants > Roots > Rhizosphere >... | reverse complement strand
TCCCGTCAATGCCATCGCCTCCTCCGCAGCCGCGAAGGTGGAAATGCACCTGCGCGTGCCGGTCCGCACGGCGCCGACGGAGAGCTTGATCGTGAAGCCGCTCGTCCCGCTCGAAATCGCCGCCAAGTCCACGGACAAGAAGATGCGCGTCAAGACGATCAAGCACACTGACTGCGTCGAGGTGGGCAAGGATAAGTTTGACGAGGTGGTGTCAAGCTTCCTGGAGAAGGCCGGCGAGTCGAATGTGATCAGCATCTCGACCATTGTCTATACGCACTTGGACATCGGCACGCAGAAGCTGCTCCAGGATTTCGGCGTGATGGTCGTCTATCGCGGCTAGCCCAGGACTTCGGCCTTCGGGTTTCGGGCTTCGGATTTGAATCGCCCCGGGCCGGCGGAGCGCCTTGACTGGCCCCGCGCCCCTCGTTACTCTGTCCCCATGCATAGCCGGTTTATTCGCCTGGTGCTGATTGCGGTTTGCCTGCTGGCCTTTCCGTCCCGGTCGCCGGCGCCGCTGATTTATCGGCCGGGAGAAGGCTGGACCTACGAGCCCGTCGGCGCCGAGGGAGGGCGATGGCAGCGCCCGCGCGCCAAAGAGCAGATGGAGGTCGCCCAGCTCGCGTTCGACCGGAAGGATTACAGTGTGTCGCTCAAGGCGGCGCGCCGCGTGGTGCTGGTGTGGCCGCTGTCGGATTACGCGCCCCAGGCGCAATACCTCGTGGCCCGCAGTTACGAGGCCAAAGGCGACGCGGAAAAGGCTTTCAAGGAGTACCAGAAACTATTGGAGAAGCAGCCGAAGATTGCCAACTTCGGCGAGATTCGGCGCCGCCAGTTCGAGATTGCCAACCTGTTCCTCGCCGGCAAACGCTTCAAACTGTGGGGCACCCTTCCCCTCTATCGGTCCATGGAGCGCACCGCCAGGATGTATGCCGATATCGTGAAGACCGGGCCGTACAGCGATGTCGCGCCCCAGGCGCAATTGAACATTGGCACCGCGCGCGAGAAGGAGAAGGCGCTCGGCTTTAGAGCTCCCGACTATACGGCCGCGGTGGCCGCTTACGATCTTGCCGCCGATCGCTATCACGACCAGCCCCAGGTGGCCTCCGAGGCGATCTATCGGGCCGGGCTGGCTTACGAGAAACAGGCCCAGAGCCCGGACCGCGATCAAGGCACCGCCGGTCAGGCCATCGCCAAGTTCACCGATTTCATAGCGCTCTACCCGAACGACCCGCGGGTGCCCCACGCTCAGCAGACCATCGCGATGCTCAAAGGCGAGCAGGCGCGCGGCTACTTCGAGATCGCACAGTTCTACGAGAAGCGCCATTTGTGGAATGCCGCGCGCATTTACTACAACGAGGTCCCGTTGCGTGATCCCAATTCACCCTATGCGCCCAAAGCGCTGCAGCGCCTTGACCAGCTCAAGCAGCGGCTGCAAGCGCCGGCCAAATAGTATGAGGCTTTGGCAGTGGCTGCTGGTCGGTCTGATGGCGCTCGGCGCGAGCGGCTGCGCCGGCTACAAGCTCGGACCCGTCAACGGCCTGGCCGCGCGCGAAAAGTCGGTGCAGGTCATTCCGTTTAACAACCAAACCCTGGAGCCGCGCCTGACGGACGCCGTCACCAGCCAACTGCGCAATGAGTTGCAGCGCGATGGCACCTACCAGCTCGCCACCCGGAACGACGGGGACATCATTGTCACCGGTACCATCAGCCGCTATGAGCGGTTCGAGGTCAGCTTCTCGTCAGGCGACATTCTGACGGTGCGGGACTACCGGTTGGAGCTGACCGCGCACGTGACGGCGCGCGACCGCAGCTCCGGCAAGGTGGTGCTCGATCAACCGGTCAAGGGCACCACCCTTATCCGGGTGACCACCGATCTGACCAGCACGGAGCGCCAGGCGCTGCCGCTGCTGGCGGGCGACCTGGCGAAGAATGTGACGGAGTTGTTGGCGGAGGGAACCTGGTAGCCCGGCGTTTGTGAATAAGTCGGGCTTGCCTGCCCGCGGCCATTTGGTAGCAATGAGCCGTCTTGATTAACGACCAAGAACTTAAACAACTATGATGAAATCTGCCCTCAAACTCGGAGCCATAGGTCTCCTGGTCGCCGCCATCGCCGGCGCGCCGACGCAACTCCTGGCTCAAACCACCAATAAGGCCGCCGCTACCAGGAAGGCCACCGTTGAAAAGAAAGCGCCCGCCGAGAAGAAGCGAACCGGAGGCGGGGTCCACGGTAACCTGGCAGCGATCGACAAGGTCGCCAAGACCATCACAGTAGGCAAACACACTTACCAAATTACGTCCGACACGAAGATCTCCAAAGCCGGCAAGCCTGCCACTCTGGAAGACGGCGTTCAGGGCGAGTATGTCAGCCTCGGCTATCACGCCACCGATGACGGGAAACTTAACGCGACGACGGTGAAGTTTGGCGGGCCCCAAGCAAAAAGCGCGGAGAACACGAAGGCCGAGAAGAAGACGGAGAAGTAGTTTTCACGCTGACGCGTTACGCGAGCAGCCCCCGCAGACCCTCTATTTGGTTCGCGAAGGTTTGCGCGAACTGGTGTTGACCCAGCTACGTTGGTGCGCGCGCGTGAGAACTCGCGAGTCATCCCCGAAGGTTGGCCTTGGCCCAGGCGGGAAGACAGCGCGGAACGAGCCAGGAACCAGCCAACTGCTCTCTTACTGCTCGGTTGTAGTTCCGTTGTATTCCCGTTGTTGTTCCGTTGTACCTCCGTTGTTTGCCGGTTGTACGTCGATGGCGCATCCGTGGTATCTCCGTTCGGGCTCTCCTCCCATGTGGGGGCAGTTGCGGTCGCCCTGCCCGGCCGCTCGTCACCTCCGCCACCAGCTTGTCTTGCTCTTGGAGCTTTTGCTCTGGTCGTTCTGGGTATAGTGCTGGACCAGCCATTGGCTGCGCGCCGCTTCCAGCGCCATGCGGAACTCGTCATAGCTCAGGTACCGGTCGGCCGGGTTCTTTGCCATGACCTTCATCAGGGCGTCGCTGGTAGGCTGTGAGATCTCAGGGACAACGAGATTCGGCGGGGTCAGCGCCGTGTGCACGTGGGCGGCGACCAGTTCCTCCACGCTGGGCGCTTCGAAGGGCACATGACCCGTCAACGCATGGTAGAGCGTGCAGCCCAGACTGTACATGTCCGACAGGAAGGTCTCGCGCTCCCGCTTGATCTTCTCTGGTGCGACGTAGTAAGGCGTCCCCTCCGTCACCGAGCCTGAATCGGCCTCGGCCTCGGCGCTGCGGGCCAGGCCAAAGTCCACCAGCTTCGGCTCGCCATCGGCGTTGAAGAGGATGTTGCCCGGCTTGATGTCGCGGTGGAGCAGGTTGTGTTTGAGCGCCATGTCGAGGGCGGAGGCAATCTTGTACCCGATATCCAGGACTTCGAGTTCCCCGAGGCACCCGTGTTTCTCGATGCGCGAATCGAGGCTGCCCCGGTCCGCCAATTCCATCACCAGATAGCGCTGCCCCTCGAACTCGTCGAAAGAGTAAATGTGGATGATATTGGTGTGGTTAAGGGAGGCGCAGGCGCGCGCCTCGCGGTAGAAGCTTTCGAGCGCCACCGGGTCGTTCTCCAGTTCCTTGCGCATCAGTTTCACCGCAACCAGGCGTTCGAGCACGGTATCGAAGGCCCGATACACCTTCCCATGCCCGCCCGAGGCAATCTTGCTGCGCAGTTCAAACTGGCGCACCTGCATCGGCATCATGATCGGATAGCCGCAGCGTTTGCACGGTTCGGTGGACAGCGGGGGGAGGTCGCCTGGGATGAAGACCTTGGCTTCGCACCCGCTGCAGGTGACCATCTTCAGCGGCTTATCGGTCGCACTCATTATGCTTCAATAGTAGCATCCACCGTTCCGGCGACAAGTCTCTTGGCGTCAATATTCGGCCACCAGCGGGCAACCCCGCTGCTTTGTTGTTCTTGCTGGGTTAACTGGTGGTCGGGGCTGTGCTCCAAGGTGCCCCGGCGATGCCCCGGCGATGCCCCGGTGTAGTCCCCATGTGCCTCGCGTAACCATCTGTGGTTACTTCACTTGCACAGTGTATTCATTCGTAAGTATGTGTGGTTTAGGCACTTAACTATAGTTATCGGTTCTTCCTCTACTCCCACCATGGGCACGAGGTTGGGCGCGTTACTCCGAGTGCGCCGTGAATGTCGAGGGCGGGTCGAAATGCAGCGGCTTCCGCCCCCGTCTCGTAGCGTAGTTACGGCTGCGTCAAAGATCGTGCGGGATAGGGTTGACAAAGGCCGTCGGATGGTGTTTTATTAGCGCGTTAGCAGATGAAATACACGGTAACAATTTGCCTGTGTGGCCAGCGAACCGATGGACAACAGTCCATGTGGCATCGCTGCACTGGCGTTGCGGGGGGGAACGGCTAACCGATAGAGACAATTTCCCAAGAGACCCGCGATTGTCAGACAGTCGCGGGTTTTTTGTTGAATGATGACGCCGGGACAGGCGTCGATAACGAAAGGTAAATACATGAATGCAAACTACAGAAGGGTGCCGACCAGATTCGGCCCCGAAACAGGGTTCGAGGTCAGGCCGACCCGGCCCGCGCCGTTCCGGGCGCGGGAGGAAGCTGAGCTCGAACGGCTCAAGGCCCGGTTGCTCGCGGAACAACTGGAGGAACGCGGCGACGCGCAGCTCAGCACCCAGTTGCGGCGGGCGGCCGATGAAGCCGCCGCCTTGGCATGGGTGACGCGCTATCCGTTGCTCGTCTTTCCGACATTGTTTGAAGAGCAAGCGGAAGCCGCTTTGCTTCGCGCAGAGCGGCAGGAGCAGGTACGTCAACGCAGCCGCGAGCTGCTGGCCGCATGAAACCGATGCCGATTAACCGGGGAGGTCACGTCGTGCGGGGAGCCGTTTCCGCGAGCGAATGCCGTTCGGCTTCGCCCGCGCAAACGGTTCCTCGCTGCGGCGTCTTGCGGGGCACGCGGTCCCGCGAGAGCGTGGCTTGGGTGCGGGAAGAATGCGCCGACTGACGTTGGCGGCTAGGCGGGTATGAAGGAATCGCGTTAGGCTGGATGCGCTGAATCTGGTTGACCGGGTTTGGCGCGCGCCGATAGGGTGCACGGGATGGGTCAGCAACTAGTCGAGCCAAATCACTGGATGATTCTGCCCTTTGGGCTGCTGCTCGGCATCATTGCACTGGCGCCGACACTCTTCCCGCATTGGTGGGCCAAGCATTATCCCAAAGTCGCGTATTCGCTCGGCGCTATCACGCTCGGCTACTACTTGTTCGGCTTGCACGCCTACGAGCGCACGCTTCACATGGGTTACGAGTATCTCAGCTTCATCGCGCTGATCGGCTCGTTGTTCGTCGTCTCGGGCGGCATTCACATTAATGTGAAGGGGGAGGCGACCCCGTGCACCAACACGCTGTATCTGTTGCTTGGCGCCCTGCTGGCGAATCTGCTCGGCACCACCGGCGCTTCGATGCTGCTCATTCGGCCTTGGATCCGCATGAACCGGCACCGCATCACCGGATATCACGTCGTCTTCTTCATCTTCATCGTCTCCAACGTGGGGGGCTGCCTGACTCCGGTGGGCGACCCGCCTCTATTTCTGGGTTACTTGAAGGGCATTCCATTCTGGTGGGTGGCCGAGCATTGCTGGCCGATGTGGGCGGTGGGAGTGGGGTTTCTGCTCGCCTTGTTTTACATCATCGATGCGGTCAACTACCGGCGTGCGCCCCAGGAGATTCGGTCCCGGCAGGCGGAAGCTCCCGAGGAATGGCGGTTCGAGGGTTTGTGGAATATCGGCTATCTGCTCGTCATATTGGGCGCAGTCTTCCTCAATCGCCCGCCTTTCGTGCGGGAGGCCTTGATGTTGGGCGCTGCCGCCGCCTCGTGGTTCACCACCCGGAAGCAAGTCCACGAAGCGAACCAGTTCACCTTCCATCCGATCCAGGAAGTGGCGATACTATTCATCGGCATCTTCGCAACAATGATGCCCGCGCTGGATTGGTTGCAGAACCACGCCGGACAACTGGGCCAGCCAAGTCCCGCGTTATTCTATTGGGGGAGCGGGCTCCTTTCGAGTGTGCTGGACAATGCGCCCACCTACTTGAGCTTTCTGAGCGCAGCCTTCGGCATGCTTATTGACCCTGAGGTCATTGACAAAGCGCAACTGTTGATGCAAAACCATACCACGGTCCTGGCCGGCATGGCCACCGGTCCACACGCCGAGCAGATTCGTTATACCGTCGAGGCGCTGCAAAAATATCACAGCGCGGCTCTCGCCACCGGCAACGCAGGGAGGGAGGAGATCGAGGTGGCCTTCCTGCTCGGCAACCACGAGTTCAACCGTTACATCCTGGCCATCAGCATCGGGGCGGTCTTTTTTGGCGCCAATACCTATATCGGCAACGGCCCCAATTTCATGGTCAAGGCCATCGCCGACCACCAGAAAGTCCGCACCCCGAGCTTTGTCGGCTACATCATTAAGTACGCCCTGCCCTGCCTGGGGCCGTTGCTGTTACTGATCTGGCTGCTCTTCCTCCGCCGGTAACGCGCGGGCTGGACGGCAGAATTACCTTGCGCGTTTTGCCGAAGTTTCGGAGGATTATGGCTTAATTTGATGGTGAAGAGCGGAGTGCGTACCCTTTACAACATCCTGTTTACTGTCGGCTTTATCCTGTCCTCGCCGTATTACTTCATGCGAATGCGGCGGCGCGGCAATTGGCAGAAGGGCTTCGCCGAGCGTTTTGGCAAATACGACGCCAACCTCAAGCAGGCCATCACTAATCGTTACACACTCTGGATGCACGCGGTAAGCGTCGGCGAGGTCAACGCCTGCACCCATCTCATCCGCGCGCTCGAACAACGCCTGCCGAACCTCAAAGTAGTCGTGTCCACCACCACGACGACGGGCATGGGTGAATTACGGCGCAAGCTGCCCACCCACATCTCCAAGATCTATTATCCGCTCGACCGCCGCCATTATGTCATCCGCGCGCTCAGCACCATCCGCCCCGAGGCCATCGTGCTGGTGGAGGCGGAGATCTGGCCGAACTTCCTTTGGCGCGCCCGCGACCAGGGTATTCCGGTTTTCCTGGTCAATGCGCGTTTGTCGGACCGCTCGTATCGCGGCTACAAGCGCTTCGGACTTTTGTTTAGACCACTATTCCGCTCGCTGACGGGAGTAGGAGCGCAGAACGAGGCGGATGCCGCCAAACTCCGCACCTTGGGCTGCCGGCCGGAAGCGATCCGCGTCGTCGGCAGCCTGAAATACGACGCGGCGAAACTGGACGAGCGCCGCTTGCTGGATGTCCCGGCCCTGTTGCGTCAGGCGGGCGTCAAGCCGGGCGCGCAGCTCCTGCTCGGCGGCAGTACGCATGCGGGCGAGGAAGCCATTCTTGCCGAGCAATTCCTGCGCTTGCGCTCGCGCGCTCCCGACCTGTTTCTCGTGCTGGTTCCGCGCCATTTCGAGCGCAGCCGGGAGGTCGGCAGCGAACTGGAAGCTCGCGGTCTCAGGTATGCCTATCGCAGCGAGATCATGGCTCAAACCCAGTTCGAGCCGGGGAAGATTGATTGCTTGATAGTTAACACCACCGGCGAGCTCAAATACTTTTACGAACACGCCACCATTATCTTCGTCGGCAAGAGCCTGGCGGCGCAAGGCGGCCAGAACCCTATTGAACCGGGTGCGCTCGGCAAAGCGATGGTTTTTGGCCCCCACATGCAGAACTTCGCGGAAGTGGCCCGCGAGTTTGTGGAGCAGAAGGGCGCGGTTCAGGTGCGGGATGCAGCAGAGCTGGAGAGGGTCCTCGGCGAACTGCTGGCGGATGAGTCGCGCCGCGAACAATTAGGCCGCAACGCGCTGAAGGTCGTTCACGAGAACCTCGGCGCCATTGACCGGACGGTCGATATGATCGTCGAGCATCTCGCCATCAGCTAACTGTCTTCAGGACAAGATCCGCCGTCCTTCGTCGAGGAATATGCCTTTGAAGTTCATTTCCAAGGCCTGCGGATTGGAGGCTTTGCTCAGGGCTTCCTGTTCGCTCACCTTCCCTTGCTTCACCAGGTTGAACAATGCCTGATTGAAGTTGACCATGCCGTCCTCGCCGCCGGTCTCGATGGCCGCCGCAAGTTTGTCGAGCCGGTTCTCTTCGATAAGCTTTCGCACCGTGGGCGTGTTGATCATGATCTCCAAGGCGGGCGTCATGCTGCCGGCGAGGGTGGTCACCATGCGCTGGCAAACGACCGCTTGCATGGTGCCAGCGAGCTGGCGGCGAATCTGCTCGCGCTCGTCGGCCTTGAAGAAGTCGAGAATGCGGCTGACCGCCTGGGATGCGTTGGTGGTGTGCAGCGTCGAGAGCACCAAGTGGCCCGTGTCGGCAGCGCTCATGGCCGAGGTGAAACTGATCGAATCACGCATTTCGCCAATCATGATGATGTCCGGGTCTTGCCGCAGGATATGCTTGAGCGCGTGATGGAAGGAAAGCGTGTCCAAGCCAACTTCACGCTGCTCGATGACGCATTGATTGTCTTCGAACACGTATTCGATCGGGTCTTCCAATGTGACGAGGTGCTTCTTGAAATTGGCGTTGATGTGCTCGATCATCGCGGCGAGCGTGGTCGATTTGCCGCAACCGGTTGAGCCGGCCAGGAGCACAATGCCGCGCGGCGACTCCGCAATCTTCTTGATTTGCTCCAGCAGGCCGAGTTCTGCGAAGCTGGGGACGTTGGTCTTGACATGGCGCATCGCCAGGCACCACTGGCCACGCTGTTGGAACAGATTCGTGCGAAACCGGCCAATGCCGGGCACAAAGTAGGAGAAGTCCGCTTCGCGTTCCTGCTCCACGCGTTTGCGCAAATGGGCCGGGGTGATCTGGTCCACCACTTTGTTCAGCCATTCATCGGTCGGAAACGGGCATTCGATGGCGACAAGCTGGCGGTTAATGCGAAATATGACGGGCGTGCCCATCTTGACGTGGATGTCCGAGGCTCCACCTTCAACCGCCGTCTTCAAAATGCGCTGAAACATTTCCATATCCCCCAGGTTAACAAATCGGGGCGAGGAACCAAAGACGAAAAGGCGGAAATGAAGCAGTGCGGGGACTTCTGAAAACCCCTCCCAACACCTCAGCGCTTGCCGCCCACAGGGGCAGCCGACGGCGGCAATAACCGCCCGGTCATCGGCGAATCAGAACCGGGAGAACGGCTACTGCATCCCAGATCGTCGCGGGGTTGCCGCGCTTCCCTGGGTTGAAGATGCCTTGGGGGTCCGGGAGAAACTAACCGAGCAGCGTGTAGGCCATCGTGGACAGGCGGGCCTGTGCCTGCTTGGAAAGGCCCGTGAAGACCATCGACACATGATAACCGGCGTGCTTGTTCCCGGTGCAGGCAATGACAACCCCCGTGCAATGGACCCTGCCGCCGTCGCCCGGCGACTGCAGCGTCATCGTCATTTCAGCCCATTCCGAGAAAGGCGTGGCGCTGCGAAACTCTATGCCGTTCTTGTGAATGATGACGGAGTTGGGGGAGAGAACCAACCGGGTTTGCCGGGCTTCGAGGGTGACTTCGTGCAACGACCCACTGCTTTCGATTTTTCTGGCGCTCATACAGCACTATCAGAATAGCATGCCTGGCAAAATCGTCAAATTAGCTGGCTCAAACAGCAGCATAAGACTTCACCATTCAATCACCGCGGCGCCCCACGTCAGCCCCGCGCCGAAAACCACCATCAGGATCAAGTCGCCACGCTGAATGCGCCCGGAGGCGACCGCCTCATCCAGTGCAATGGCCACCGAAGCGGCGGAGGTGTTTCCGTATTTCTGGAGATTAATAAACAGTTGTTCGGGTTTGGCGCCGAGGCGGTCAACGACGGCATTAATGATGCGAAGATTGGCCTGGTGGGGAATAATACAGGTGATGCGTGAGATATCGATTTCACAGCGGCGCAGGGCTTCCTCCGCGGCGGTTTGCATCGCCTGCACAGCGTTCTTGAAGGTTTCCCGGCCTTCCATGCGCAGGTAATGCATGCCGGAGGCGACCGACTCCGCCGTCGCCGGACAACGGCTGCCGCCGCCCGCCATGAAAAGCAGGTTCGCTTTCCGGCCATCCGCGCCCATCACCGCCGTCAGCAAGCCGTGCGCGTTAGGGCGATTCTGCAACACCGCCGCGCCCGCGCCGTCGCCAAACAGAACGCAGGTGTTGCGGTCTTTCCAGTCCACAATCGAGGAGAGCTTTTCCGCGCCGATGACCAGGACGGTATCATACGTGCGAGACATGATGAACTGCTGTGCGACTTCAAGTCCGTAGATGAAGCCTGAGCACGCCGCTTCCAGATCGAAGCCCGCCGCGCGAAACGCGCCGATTTTGCGCTGCACCAGGCAGGCGGTCGAGGGAAAGGGCATGTCCGGGGTGATCGTGGCCACAATGATCAGATCGATCTGTTCCGCAGTAACTCCGGCTCGCTGCATGGCGCGGAGGGCGGC
>Ga0265337_1001756_pt1 | contig 10456 bp, 9 predicted proteins | sample 42122metaG_FD_192441 | JGI IMG/M metagenome (GOLD analysis project Ga0265337, IMG submission 192441) | Rhizosphere microbial communities from Carex aquatilis grown in University of Washington, Seatle, WA, United States - 4-21-22 metaG | ecosystem: Host-associated > Plants > Roots > Rhizosphere >... | reverse complement strand
ATCCTGTGCGTCCTGTTCGCGGTCGTTGCGCTGGCCACTTTGAAACTAAGATGAAACCGGCAATCCCATTGAATAAAATGCGTTTTGTTCCTTGCGCAAATGGCGCAGGGCTGTTAATAACTTCAGGAGCAACGGCTGGACGCGCCCGAACCGGCGGAACGGTTTCAATTTCACCCGACGGCGGAAAATTCAGCGATGATTTCAAGCCCGTGCCAACGAACAGAAACAATTTAACAAGCCGTGGAATTTGCCGAGGGAAAATTTCGCAGCGAAACAATCAAAACCACCTCGAAGAAAGGACGCCAACCGCGCCAAAAAAATGAACAACCCCAATCCATTCCTCCCACAAGGTTCCGTGCTGGAACAAAACAAACGCCGCTCGCGCATGAAGCTCGCCGTTTTCTGCGTGCTCGCCGTCGGTGTCTGCGGTCTCACCGCGATGCTCATCCAGGGCTGCAAACGCGAGCAGACCGTTGAGAACACGCCGCCGGTGGATACGAACACTTTCGCGGCGGATACCAATTTGCCGCCGCTCGAAGCGTCGAATCCGCCGGTGACCGTGCCGCCGGTTACAAACACGCCGCCGCCGGTTGTTGCGCCTATTGTGCCGGAAAATGCCGGATCTGAATATGTCGTCGTCAAGGGTGACACCTTGGGTAAAATCGCCAAGAAAAATGGGGTGACACTCAAGGCCCTCGAAGCGGCGAATCCTGATGTCCAACCGACCAAACTGAAAGTGGGCCAGAAGCTCGCCATTCCAGCCGGCAACGCAGTCGCTCCGGCAACCGCTGGCACTTCGGCAGGGGCCGATATGGGAGGTGGATCAACCGGGGAAACTTACGTCGTTAAATCCGGCGACACATTGACGAAGATTGCCAAGTCGCACGGCACGACCGTCAAGGCGATTGAGTCTGAAAACAATCTGTCCACGACCAAGATCAAGGTCGGCCAGAAGCTGAAGATTCCGGCAAGCGCCGCAGCCGCAGCCGCGGCTCCGGCCCCAGCTCTCGTGCCCTCCGCGCCAGTGGCCCCGCCGGTCACGACGCCCGCGCCCGCTGGCACGCCGGCCGGACAATAGCCGCAAAAAACAGAGCGGCTGGCATTCGAGATGTTGAAATGAAAGTCGCCGTCACAACTCTGGCGTTTTGTGTCGCCGCCCTGCTGGCGCTGGGGCTGGTGATGCTTTACAGCTCGAGCATGACCCAGGTCGGCGCGCACTATTTGATGCTGCAACTCGTCTGGTGCGCGTGCGGCTTTGTCCTCTGCGTGGCGGCGACGGCTTCCGATTATGAGTGGCTCAAAAAAGCGGCGTGGCCGCTTTTCATATTTGCACTGGTTCTGCTTGTGTTGGTCATCCTGCCGCTGCCGCATGGCATCACCAAAATAATCAACGGCGCGCATCGCTGGTTCATTCTTCCCGGGATGCGCCTGCAACCATCCGAACTGGCCAAACTTGCGCTCATCATCATGCTTGCGTGGTATTGCGAACGCAGCCAGCGGCAGATGCATACCTTGAAGCGTGGCGTGGTTTTGCCGGGGCTGCTGATTGTCCCTGTGCTCGGCCTGATTTTCATTGAACCGGACCGCGGCACTACCATCTTGCTGGCGGCCGTCAGCGGTTCGATGTTGCTGGTTGCCGGCGTTCGTTGGAAACACGTCCTGATTCCGGCTGCGGTGGGCGTGGCGGGACTGGTCGTTTCCATCTTGCACGACCCGATGCGCATGAGGCGCATTTTTAGCTGGTGGAATCTGGAGGAGCACAAGGATGGCGTCGGCTATCAGGCGTATCAGGCGATGATTGCGCTCGGCTCCGGCGGCTGGACCGGCCTCGGTCTCGGCAACGGCCGCCAGAAGCTCGGCTTTGTGCCGGAGCACCACACCGATTTTATTTTTTCCATCATCGGCGAGGAACTCGGTTTGGTTGCCACGCTGCTCGTCGTCGCCGCGTTTGTCGTCATTGCCATCTGCGGCATTTACATCGCATTGAATTCCCGCGACACCTTCGGCTTCCTGCTGGCATTGGGAATCACGCTGTTAATCAGCCTGCAAGCCGCCATCAACATCGGCGTCGTCACCAGCGCGCTGCCGAACAAGGGTCTCCCGCTGCCGTTCATCAGCTACGGCGGCTCGAACCTGCTGGCCATGTTTGCCGGCCTCGGGATTTTGTTCAGCGTCGCTCGCCACGCGCCCGTGCGCGAGAAAATTTCAAAACCGGTCGTCGAAGCCGACGACAATCCATTTGCCGCGAGGGCAACATGACCAGCCCGGAAACCAAAACGCCCTTCGTCGCCATCGCCTGCGGCGGAACGGGCGGGCATCTCTTTCCGGGACTCGCCGTTGCGAAGCAGTTGAAACTGCGCGGCTGCGAGGTGGCGCTGCTCGTCTCGCCCAAGGATGTTGACCAGCAAGCCGTGAAATCCGCGAACGGCATGGAAATTTTCACGCTGCCCGCCATCGGGCTGCAAAATCGGAATTATTTCTCCTTTGCCGGCAGCTTCGTGAAATCCCTGTTTGCCGCGCGGAAATTCTTCCGCAAACGCGGGCCCGCTGCCGTTCTTGCGATGGGCGGGTTCACCAGCGCGCCGCCGATTTTTATCGCGAAGGACATGGGAATACAAGCTTTCCTGCATGAATCCAACACCATTCCGGGCCGCGCCAACCGTTTTCTCTCGCGTTTCGTGGACGGTGCGTTCGTTGGATTCCCAGAAGCTGCCGCGCGATTGAAGACAAGCAAGGTCGCGGTAACCGGCACGCCTGTGCGTCAGCAATTTCAACCGCAGGACGCCGCCCGGTGCCGGAGCGCGCTGGGCCTTGACCCCGACCGTCCCACGATTCTGGTTGTCGGCGGCAGCCAGGGCGCAAGCGGCCTCAATGAAATGATTTTGTCCGCGTTGCCCTGTTTCGCGGAGCGCGGGCGGCTCGCCCGCGAGTTTGGGTTGGGCGGCGAACACGCGGGCGGGCCGCCCGCGCTCCAATTCCTTCATCTCACCGGCGCGAAGGATTTTGAAAAGGTCAGCGCCGCTTACTCTGCGCGGAAATTGAATGCCGTCGTCAAACCGTTCCTTGCGGAAATGGATTTGGCGCTCGGCGCGGCGACCGTTGCTGTCAGCCGTGCCGGCGCGTCGTCTCTAGCGGAAATCGCCGCGATGCGCTTGCCGGCATTGCTCGTGCCGTTTCCGGCGGCGGCGGACAATCACCAGTTTTCCAACGCCGGCGCGTTTGAGAAAACCGGCGCGGCGGTGCTGCTCGAACAGAAAAATTCCACGCCGGAAAAAATCGCGGCAATCCTGGCGAAACTGGTCGAAGATGAAACCGCCCGTTCGCAGATGCAATCCGCGCTGGTGCAGTGGCACGCGCCGAAAGCGGCGGAGCAGATTGCGGAAAATATTTTGAGCGCGGTCGCACGACGGCAGGAGAAAATGGCGCAATCAAAGACAAAAACGTGCGGATGTGGTCACGCGCACGGCGCGGCAAGGCACGCCCATTAAAATGACGCCGACCGCAGACATTTTGGAAAAACCAATGCGAGCCGAAGGAAACATTGCCGATGAATTGGCGGAACTTGTTTCACCCGCGACGCTCATCCATCGCCATGAGCCGCTGGCAAAGCATACGACATTGCGCGTCGGCGGCCCGGCGGATGTTTATGTTGAGCCGGCGTCCGAGGGGGATTTGGCCGCCGTCCTGAAATTTTGCGGTGCTCACGGCGTGTCGTTCTTCGTGATTGGGCGCGGCTCGAATCTGCTCGTGCGCGATGGTGGTTTTCGCGGTGTCGTCATTTGCCTGTCGCACGCGGATTTCAGCAAGGTTGAAATCATCGGCGAACGCTTACGGTGCGGCGCGGGCGTGAAATTGAAGAATATTGCGATTGAGGCCCGGCGCCGCGGCTTGAGCGGCTTGGAATTTTTTGAGGGCATCCCCGGCAGTGTCGGCGGAGCATTGCGCATGAACGCCGGCGCGATGGGTAGCCAGACGTTTGATGTCGTCGAGTCGGTTCGTCTGATGGATTTCGATGGTGACATCCGCGAATTTACGCCGGAGGAAATGACCGTGAAATATCGTGGTTGCGCCACCCTGAAAGATCACATTGCGTTGGGCGCGGTGCTGAAGGGCAGGGTGGATTCGCCTGAATCCATCGCGCAACGAATGAGCGCGTTTAGCCAGAAACGCTGGAGTTCGCAGCCCGCCGCTCCGAGTGCCGGGTGCGCGTTCAAAAATCCGCCGTCCATCCCGGCGGGCAAATTGATTGAGGAGCTTGGCTTGAAGGGAGTGCGCGTCGGCGGCGCGTTCGTGTCCCAGGAACACGGCAATTTCATAGTCAACGACAGCAATGCGACGGCGCGCGATGTTTTGGAACTCATTGCGCTTTTGCAGGCCAAGGCGAAGGCCGCGCGCGGGATTGAATTGCACACGGAGGTTGAAATCATCGGCCAAGATTGAAATGCCAGACAAGCTGAACATTGTCGTGATGCTCGGCGGCCCCAGCGCCGAGCGAGAAGTGTCGCTGCGTTCGGGCGCAGGCGTGGTGAAGGCGTTGCGTTCGCTCGGTCACACGGTTTTTGAGATTGATCCCAAAACTCCGGACTGGGTTCTGCCGCCGGGCGCGGAGGTCGTTTGTCTCGCGCCGTTGCATGGAACTTACGGCGAGGATGGTCAAGTCCAGCGGCAATTGGAAAAACTCGGCGTGGTTTACACGGGTTGCGATTCGGAATCGAGCCGGCTGGCGTTCGACAAGGTGATTACAAAACAACTTTGCATCAAGGCCGGCGTTCCAACGGCTGAATTTCTGGTTGTGAATTCGGAAAAAGCTCCGCTGCCGGAGAATTTGCCGTTGCCGCTGGTTGTGAAACCGGTGCGGCAGGGTTCGAGCGTTGGCCTGCGATTTGTCGAGCGCGCCGCCGACTGGCAGGATGCGCTGGCGGAGGCGCTGAAATTTGATTCCGAAGTTTTGGTCGAGGAAAAAATCGTCGGGCGTGAGACGACGGTTGGAATTTTGGACGACAAGGCTTTGCCGGTTGTCGAAGTGCGGCCAAAGGTCGGCAGCTACGATTACAAAAATAAATACACGGCGGGCTGCACTGAATATTTTTGCCCGGCGGATTTTGATGAGGCGACGACGAAACGGATTCAGGACGCAGCCCTCGGCGCATTTCACGCCGTTGGCGGACGCGACTACGCCCGCGTGGACGTGATGGTGCGAGCTGATGGTTCGACGGTCGTGCTCGAAGTCAACACGCAGCCGGGCATGACGGAGACGAGCCTGTTGCCAAAAGCAGCTGTCGCCGCTGGAATCAGTTACGAACAGCTTTGCCAGCGGATGATTGATCTGGCGTTGAAGAGGAACATGGCGGAAAGAATGGGTGATAACACGGCGTTTACGGCAAAAATCTGTGTTGCGACAATGAGTTGACGACAAATGTGGTTTAAGCGCAAACAAAGAAATCGCCGGTTGCATCGCGGGCACGTGCTCGACGTGAAGCTGCGCTCCGAGCAGGTGCGGGCGACGCGCACCCGTCTGGCAATCATGGCGGTCAGCATCCCGGCCTTCACGATTTTCGGGCTTTATCTGCTCTGGCGCACCGGCGAGTGGGCGCTCGACAAATTCGTCTATGAAAACTCCGAGTTCGCCATACAGCGCGTGGAAGTGCAGACCGATGGCGTCATCACCGCAGACCAGTTGCGCAGTTGGTCCGGGGTGAAACCCGGCGCGAATTTGATCGCGCTGGACCTGGCATCGGTGAAACGTAACCTCGAATTCTGGCCGGTGATTGATTCCGTTTCCGTCGAGCGCGTCCTGCCGCGCACGCTGAAAATCCGTGTGACCGAGCGTAAGCCGATTGCACAGGTCAACATGCCGCGCGTCAATGGCGCGAGCGGCGTCGCAATCTCCGTCTTTCAACTGGATGCCGCCGGTGTTGTCATGCAGCCGTTCGACTCGCACTCGAACGTGATTCCGTTGTCGCAGATGAAGAACGGTGGCCTGCCAGTCATCACGGGATTGAATGTTTCCCAATTGCAGCAGGGACATCGCGTCGCATTGCCACAGGCGCAGGCGGCACTGCAATTGATCACCGCATTCGGCCGTTCGCCGATGGCCGGTCTGGTGGATTTGCGCCGCATTGACGTGTCGGCGCCGGGCGTTGTCGTCGTGACGACGGGGCAGGGCGGCGAAATTACTTTCGGTCTGCAGAATTTGGAGCAACAATTGGGGCGCTGGCGCGAAATTTTCGATCTGGCGCGGAGCAGGAACAAAGTGATTGTGTCGCTTGATCTGGCGGTGGCCAACAATGTGCCGCTCCGCTGCACGGAAGCCGACGCCGCGCCGCAAAATCTTAATCCCGCAAACACCCGGAGGAAAAATGTTTGACGATTCGAACATCATAGTCGGTCTGGAAATAGGCACGTCGAAGGTCTGCGCCGTTGTCGGCGAACAGGCTGCCGACGGCGCGCTGAATATCATCGGCCTCGGCCAGTCGCGCTCGCGCGGCGTTCGCAAGGGCGAGATCGTGGATCCGAAACAGGCCGAGGAGGACGTGCGGAATGCCATTGTTGAGGCCGAAGGCATGGCCGGCGCGGAAATCAGCAACGTGTATCTAGGCGTCACCGGCGGCCACATCCGCGGCTTCAACAACCGCGGCGTCCATCCCGTTGTCTCCGCCGACCGTGAGATTTCCGACGATGACGTTCAGGATGTTGTCAAAAATGCCAAGGCCATCAATCTTCCCGCAGAGAACAACGTCGTTCACGCCATCCGCCAGCATTTCTTTGTGGACGGCCAGGATGGCATCACCAATCCCGTCGGGATGCTTGGCTCGCGGCTTGAGGTGGACGTTCACGTCGTTCACGGCAACACGAACCGTCTTCAGAATGCCATCCGCCTCGTCAAGGGTTTTCAGATTCAGGTGAACGAAATCGTTTTCAACGGCCTTGCTGCTTCGCTCGCGCTTCTTTCAAATGAGCAGAAGGAACTCGGCGCGCTCGTCATTGACATTGGCGGCGGCACCACGGATTACGTCGTCTATGTCGGCGGTGTCATCAAGCATACCGGCGTCCTTGCGATTGGCGGCGACCACGTCTCCAACGATCTCGCCTACGGCTTGAAAGTCTCGTTGAGCCGCGCGGAAAAACTAAAACTCGAACACGGCTCGGCTGTCGTGGACGAGTCTGCCCAGGGTCGCGCCGTCACTTTCACGAACGAACTCGGTCTGCCCATCAAGACCATCAACGCCGGTCATCTCCAGCGCATCATGTCGCTTCGTCTTGAGGAAATGTTCCAGCTCATCGCGCAGGATTTGGAGCAGGCCGGCCTTTTCGATTACCTTCGCGCCGGGGCTTTTCTCACCGGCGGCGGCGCGCGCATCCCGCACGTCGCGAAGCTCGCCCAGCCGATCCTCCAATTGCCCGTTTCCATTGGCCAGACCAATTCCATCAGCGGCCTCAAATCTGCGCTGGACCAGCCCGAATTCGCCGCCGCCATCGGCCTTGTCAGATTCGGCTCCTTCAAGAACCGCAAACGCGACGGCAAACCATCCTTCGCGCAGGGAATCAAAGGCGCCATCTCCAGCCTCTTGCGCCGCTCCTGAACCAGACTCGTTATGAAAACAAAATCTGAAAACCCCGGTGCAATCCCCGAAGCGGCGCCCAAGCCCGCCGTGAAAATTTTCGGCGTCGGCGGCGCCGGCGTTGCCTTGCTCGATGCCCTGAACGCGGAGGAATTCGCCGGCGCGGGTTTTGCCGCCATCAACACCGACGCCGCGTCGCTCGCTGCCTCGTCCGCGACCGTCAAAATCCACCTCGAAACTAAACTCCTGCGCGGCCTCGGCACCGGCGGCGACCCCGAACGCGGACGCGCCCTCGCCGAGGAGCAATTTTCCACTCTTAAATCCGCCTGTGACAGCGCGAATGTCGTCCTCATCATCGCCGGACTCGGCGGCGGCGCGGGCAGCGGCATCAGCCCCGTTCTCGCGCGCGCCGCGAAGGAGACCGGCGCGCTCGTTCTCGCGTTCGTCACGCTCCCGTTTGTCTGCGAAGGCAACCGCCGCCAGCAGCAGGCGCAGCAGGGTTTGGAACAATTAAAATCCGTCGCCGACGGTGTGATCTGCCTGCCGAACCAGAAGACCTTCAAGCTCATTGACGACAACACCAGCGTGCTCGACACCTTCCGCATCACCGGCGGCTTGCTCGTCGAAGGCGTGCGCGGCATCTGGCGGCTGCTCACGCGCCCCGGCCTAATCCAGATTCATTTCGACGACCTCTGCGTCCTCGTCCGTGACCGCCATACCGAGAGCGCGTTTGCGTTTGTCGAAGCCAGCGGCCCCGCCCGGTCCCGCGAAGCCGTTGAAAAGCTCCTCGCCCATCCGCTGTTGGATGAAGGCCGCGCCCTCGCCGACGCCGACGCCGTCCTCGTGAGTTTGATGGGCGGAAAGGATTTGACCATGGCCGATGTCAACCGCGTGATGGAGCAAATCGGACGCTACTGCGAGCGCGCCCAGATCATCATGGGCGCGGCGGTGGATGCGGAAATGAAAGGCCGTCTGTCCGTCACCCTTGTCGCCGGGAAAAGCAATGTCCCCAAGGCCGAGGCTCCTGCGGATTCGCCGGACTCGCTGGGATTGCGTGAAATCGCCCCGCGTTCCGGCACCCGCCAGAATTCGCCAACGCCGTCGGTTTCGCTGGAACAGCGCGAACAATTGACCGCGCGCCATTCCGGCAACAAGCTGCTCCAGACGCAATTGCCGCTGGCCATTGTTTCCAGGGGCCGGTTCGACAAGAGCGAGCCGACCATCCACAAGGGCGAAGACCTCGACATCCCCACCTACGTCCGTCGCGGTGTGTCGTTGAATTGAAACTTCAATAGTTTTTAGCCCACGAGACGAGCTTGCCGTCCGCGCCAAAGGTCAGTTCCAGCACGTGGTCTTTGTAGGTCTGCACGACGGGCTGGCTTGGACCCATCCCGCCGGTGGGGCCGGCGTAACCGCCGTTGCTCACGATCTCGGTTTTGCCGTGCAGGGTGATCCATTGATCCACGATTTTTCCATCGCTCAAGGGGTTTTGCCTGTCCGGCGAGCCGAGTTCGGCCACGGCTTGGTCATGGGTGTAACTGCCCACGCGGCTGTTCCAATCCACCTGCGGCGTCGTTTTGCATCCGGCAATGAATGCGGCGACAAGGAATAACATGGCCAGCGACAGGGCTTTGGAGGCGAGGTTTGTTTTCATGGCGTTAATGTAACCAAGCATCGTAGAAGTGCAAATGGTGTTTGATGCGGATATTGCGCACAATTTGTCCGCGTGTTGGAGTTCAAGCTTTAGCTTGTTCAGGGGACAGGCTGAAGCCTGAACTCCAACTCAAACATCCTTGCGCGGGAACAGCGGCGCTGGCTCGCCGATTGTGTGGCCGGCGGGCAATCCACCCCAGATGGCGGCGTCCAGTTTGTCCGGCGCTTCAGTCAGGGCAAGCTGTGCGTAAATTTTCGTGGCGGTGCCGGGCAGGAACGGGCGGAGCAAAACGGCGAGCACGCGGCAGGTCTCAGCAAGGTTGTAAAGCACCTCATCGAGCCGCCCGCCTTGGCGGGACTGCGCCGGGTCTTTCGCCAGTTTGAATGGCGCGGTCTGATCCACGTATTGGTTCGCGCGGGTGACGAGTCCCCAGATGCTTTGCAGCGCGGCTTGAAGCTGGTTTTGCTTGAGCAATGCGCGGGTCTCGTCTGCGGCTTTCGCGGCGTCGGCGGCGAGTTCGTCATGTTTCGCCGGAACGACGCCGTTGCGATATCGCTTGAGCATCGAGAGCGAGCGGTTGACGAGATTGCCGAGGCCGTTGGCGAGTTCGGCGGAATATCGCGAGCGGAAACCGGCGTCCGTCCAGTTGCCGTCCGGACCGATGTCGAGTTCGCGTAAAACATAAAAACGGAAAGCGTCCAATCCCCATTCGTCAATGACGGCGACGGGGTCAACGATGTTGCCGGTGCTCTTGCTGATTTTCGCGCCTTCCTTCTGCCACCAGCCGTGGACGAGGATTTGTTTCGGCAGCGGCAGGCCCATCGCCTTGAGCATCACCGGCCAGAAGACGGCGTGGAATTTCACGATGTCCTTGCCGATGACGTGGATGTCCGCCGGCCAGAGGCCGAGCGACGGATGCGCGGCGGCGATGCTCGCGTAATTCACGAGCGCGTCGAACCAGACGTAGGTGACGAAATCCTTGTCGAAGGGCAGGGGAATGCCCCAGTTCAGCCGCGCGGCAGGACGCGAGATGCAAAGGTCTTCGAGCTTGTTGTTTTTGAGAAAGCCGAGCACCTCGTTGCGGCGATACGATGGCGCGATGAAATCCGGGTTCGCTTCGATGGTGTCAATCAGCCATTGCTGGTGCGCGCCGAGCCGGAAGTAATAATTGTCCTCCTTCAATTCGACCACTTCGCCGTAGCTTGGGTCAAACGCGCCGTCGGGCAGGCGGTCCTTTTCC
>Ga0265337_1001754_pt1 | contig 10459 bp, 9 predicted proteins | sample 42122metaG_FD_192441 | JGI IMG/M metagenome (GOLD analysis project Ga0265337, IMG submission 192441) | Rhizosphere microbial communities from Carex aquatilis grown in University of Washington, Seatle, WA, United States - 4-21-22 metaG | ecosystem: Host-associated > Plants > Roots > Rhizosphere >... | reverse complement strand
CCCCGTGGTGTATTCGTTGATCTCCTGCATGCGGGCGGCGATCTGACGGATAGCCTCGACCGCGCCGCCGGTCGAATTCTGCACTGCGAGGATGTGGCCGGCGATTTCCTCGGTCGCCTTGGCGGTCTGCACCGCCAGCGATTTGACTTCCGACGCGACCACCGCGAAGCCCTTGCCGGCTTCGCCGGCGCGCGCGGCTTCGATGGTCGCGTTGAGCGCGAGCAGGTTGGTCTGGCCGGCGATGTCGCGGATCAGCTTGATCACGTCGCCGATCTTCTGCGCGCCGGAAGCCAAACCGGCGATCTCGCCGTCGGTTGAGCGCGCCTCGCTGGTCGCGATCCCGACCACGTTGCTGGTATAAATGAGCTGGCGGCTGATTTCGGCGATCGAGTGCGACAGTTCTTCGGCCGCGACCGCCGCGGTCTCCACATTAGCGGAGGCCTCGTTGAACGCCCGCGCGGCGTTTTCGGCGCGCTGCGAGGTATGGTCGGAGGAGCCGAGCAGCGCGCTCGCGGTCGAGCGCATGGCGATCGCGCTGCCGCTCACGCTGGATAGAAGTTTCTCCGCCTGCGGCCGGAACGAGGCGATCGCCGCGTCGATGGCCGCGCGCCGCTGCTCCTGCTCTTGGCTCGCGGCGCGTTCCTGCTCGGCGCGGCGTTGTTCGGTGACGTCCGCATGGGTGGACACCCAACCGCCGCCCGGCAGCGGCTCGTTCTTGGCGAGCACGATGCGGCCGTCGCTGGATTGCACGTAAAATTGCGTGCTTTGCCCATTGTCGATGTTTTCAAATATCTGTCGGCAATAGGCCTCGATGTCGCCGGAAAACAATCCTGTTTCCTTGCGGTGCTGCATCAGTTCCTGCAGCGAGCAGCCCGGCCGGACGATCTCGGGCGACAGATTGTACATGCCGATATAACGGCGATTGGTGAGAACAACGCGGCCTTGTGCGTCGAACATGCACAAGCCTTGCGTCATGTTGTCGAGTGCGTTCGACAGCCGGCGATTTTGCACGACCAAGCGGCGATACCAAACGCCGACCGATGCCAGCGCGGCGATGCCCAGCGCCGCGAGCAGCAACGCCTGGCCGGCAACGGTCGATGGAACAATGGACGAAAGCATGCCGGCCTGGGTGCGGTATCGCGCGCCGATATTGGCCGCGAGCGATTGCGATATGGTTAACGTTTGTTTCCCAACGGTTGTCCACGAAATCGCTGGCAACTTGCACGCTGCGACAATTCGCAGCGACGGAGCGGGATCGTCGCGCCATGCGCGGTTAACACGTTCGCAAGGTTAATCAGTCCATAAAAAAACCAGTCGCATTGTCTGCGATCCGGCGGCGTGTGCCGGCAAGCGCATGATCCCGAAAAGCTTGTCCTCGACTCAATCGGGGATGGGCACCGGTATTGATCATGCGCCGAGTGAATGTTGTTGCGTGGCGTGAGCGGGGTCATGGCGGTTTCGCGTAGGCGTCAACGGCGAAGACAAGCGTCGATCGGCGTCAGTGCGCTGATTTTCGCGCTGCTGCCCAACACGATCGGCTTCCAGGATCTCGGCGCGCTGCTGGTGCGCCAGCCGGGAGTTGCCGCGCGCGCGCAGGGGCATGTGATCGCTTCGCCGTTCGGCACCATCCACGCCGCCATGTTCAGCCTGCCGCGGCCGATCGGCACCGCCATCCCACACCCGCCTCTCTATGCGCTGGCGAATTTCGACCCGACCGACATCACCGGCTCGATCGCCTCGCAGTTCCTCGGCGACCCGAACGCGCCGCTGCAATTCCCTGCCGTCAATCGCAAGAGCAAGCGCGACTCGTCGCTGGCGCGGCCGCGCGAACCGCTGCCGCCATTGCCGCCGTTGCTTTCGATCGAGCCGGCTCCGCAGGCGCAAGCCGACGCGCCGCGAGCCGATGTGCTGCTCAAGAGCGACGAAGCCAATAGCCGCTTCGATCCCTATTCGGAATACGAATTTGCCACGATTCCGGACGACCAACTGACGTCGCCCGATGTACATCTGTCCTCTGCGGATCATTCGCCCGCCCGTAAGGATGGTTCCCAAATCTATTTCGGCGCCGATCCGCTGGCCGCGGTGCAGGAGCCGATCACACCGTGGGCGCCGGGCGAGGCGCCGGTGGTGATGGCGTCCGGCGATCCCGACATCAAGCAATCGGCGCTCGCTCCGACGCTGCCGCGTGGCGATGACAAGGCCGGAGAAACGATCGCCAGCAAAGGTGAAGTTACCGGCGTCGACCAACGGCCGAAATCGCCGGCCGAGCGATTGGCGCTCACCGGGCCGGCGCTCGCCAATGCCGAGAAGTGTCTCGCCAACGCGGTCTATTTCGAAGCGCGCGGCGAATCGGTGCGTGGGCAGATCGCGGTCGCCCAGGTGGTGATGAATCGCGTGTTTTCGCCGTTCTATCCCAACGACGTCTGCGGTGTCGTCTATCAGAACGCCCACCGCCATCTCGCTTGTCAGTTCACCTTCGCCTGCGACGGCATTCCCGACGTGGTGACCGAGCCAGACGCCTGGGCGCGCGCCCAGCGCATCGCCCACGACATGCTCGGCGGCAAGCTGTGGATGCCGGAGGTGGCGAAGGCCACCCACTATCACGCCTATTGGGTGCATCCCGATTGGGTCAATGAAATGAACAAGATCTACAAGCTCGGCGTCCATGCCTTCTATCGTCCGCGCAACTGGGGCGACGGCTCCGACGAGCCGACCTGGGGCGACGCCAAATTGACCGAACAAGAGGCCGCCAAGGAAGAACAAGCGGCTCCGGTCAGCCATAGCCTGGAATGGCTTCGGTCCGACGACGGCAAGGCCTTTGCTCGCCAAAACGCTCGTTAATAACGGTTCCGCTTCAACCATGCGCGGCGCAAATGGCTAGGATCACGATAATTCGTTTTGGCTAGGCCCACGGGCTCTATATGGTCCGGCCCGATCAATTCGGCCGGAGAAATTTCACGATGACATTGCAAGGGGCGGTTGCGAAATCAGCGGCCGGCGTCGGCTGGCGCACGCCCATGGTGGTGATCATCTGCGGCTGCCTGATCTCCACGATCAGCTTCGGGCCGCGGTCCTCGCTCGGATTCTTCCTCACGCCGTTGTCGCAGGCCAATCACTGGGACCGCGAGGTGTTCGCGTTGGCCCTGGCAATCCAGAATTTGCTGTGGGGCATCGGCCAACCCGTCGCCGGAGCGATCGCCGACCGCTTCGGTGCCCCCAGGGTTTTGGCAGCCGGCGCCGCCTGCTATGCGCTCGGCCTGGTGATAATGGCGCATGCGACGACGGCCACGGCGTTGACGTTATCGGCCGGCGTGCTGATCGGGTTCGGCCTTTCCGGCTGCGCTTTCACCATTATCGTCGGCGCGCTCGGCAAGCTGGTGCCGGCGAATTGGCGATCCACGGCCTTCGGTTTCGGCACGGCCGCTGGCTCGTTTGGTCAGTTCCTGTATTCGCCACTCGCCGTCGCGCTGATGGATGCCTACAGCTGGCAGACGGCGCTGACCATCTTCGCCGGGCTGATGTTGTTGATCCTGCCGCTGTCGATCGCGTTATCCGCGCCGCGTAGCGTCACAGCGAATATATCCGTCGCGCCGGCAGCGCAGCAATCGCTTCGGCACGCGCTGACCGAGGCCTTCGGACATCGCAGCTACGTGTTGCTGGTGCTCGGATTCTTCACCTGCGGATTTCAGCTTGCCTTCGTGACCGTGCATCTGCCGTCCTATTTGCTGGATCGCGGACTTTCGGCCGAGGTCGGCGGCTGGACGCTAGCGACCATCGGCCTGTTCAATATCGTCGGGTCGCTGACGTCGGGCTGGCTCGGCAATCGGATGCCCAAGCGTTACATCCTCTCGATCATTTATTTCTCCCGCGCCATTGCGATCGCCGTGTTCATCACGTTGCCGCCGAGCACGGCCGCCACGCTGATCTTCGGCGCCGTCACCGGACTGCTCTGGCTGTCCACCATACCGCCGACCTCGGGGCTGGTGGCGGTCATGTTCGGCACGCGTTGGCTCGCCATGCTGTTCGGGTTCACCTTCTTCAGCCACCAGGTGGGCGGCTTCCTCGGCGTCTGGCTCGGCGGCTACGTGTTCGACCATTACGGCTCGTACAATCCGATCTGGTGGCTGTCGGTGATGTTCGGCGTGCTGTCGGCCATCATCAACCTGCCGATCGTCGAACAGCCGGTCGGGCGGCTCGCCCCCGCGGCGGTATGAGCCGCTTGCGCCGGGCCGCTGACGCTGCGAAAACCCGCTCGGGTTCGGGACAAGCAGCGAGGCAGGCGTGGCGACATTCAAGGCGATAGTGATCGAGAAGGCGGACGGGGCTACCCGGGCCGCGCTGACCGATTTCGACGAGGCCAATCTGATGGACGGCGACGTCACCGTCCGCGTCGAATACTCGACGGTCAATTACAAGGACGGTCTCGCCATCACCGGCAAGTCGCCGGTGGTGCGCCGCTTCCCGATGATCGCCGGCATCGATTTCGCCGGCACGGTGGAAACCTCCAGCCACGCGGCCTGGAAGCGGGGCGACCAGGTGATCCTCAACGGCTGGGGCTGCGGCGAGACCCATCTCGGCGGCTATGGCGAGAAGGCGCGGGTGAAGGGCGATTGGCTGGTGCCGCTGCCGGCCAGCATGAGCGCGCGCGAGGCGATGGCGATCGGCACAGCGGGCTACACGGCCATGCTGGCGGCGATGGCGCTGGAACGCCACGGGCTCACGCCCGAGCGCGGCCCCATCGCGGTGACCGGGGCGGCCGGCGGCGTCGGCTCGGTGGCCGTGGCCATCCTGGCCAAGCGCGGCTTTAGCGTGAGCGCGGTCACCGGCCGGCCGCAGGAGGCCGAGTATCTGAAAGGCCTGGGCGCGGCCGAGATTGTCGAGCGCAAGGAGCTCGCCGGGCCGCCCAAGGCGCTGGCCAAGGAGCGCTGGGCGGGGGCGGTCGATTGCGTAGGCTCGACCACGCTCGCCAACCTGTTGTCGATGACCCGCTATGGCGGGGCAGTGGCCGCCTGCGGGCTGGCCGGCGGCATGGATCTGCCGGCTTCGGTTGCCCCGTTCATTCTTCGTGGCGTGTGTCTTTACGGCATCGATTCCGTGATGTGCCCCATTGCGCGCCGGCGGGAGGCCTGGAAACGCCTGGAAAACGACCTGGATCGACAAAAACTGGCCGCAATGACCCGTGAAATAGACCTTTCCGGGGTTCCGGCGGCTGCGGCGTCCATCCTGGCAGGGCAGGTGCGCGGGCGAATCGTGGTCAAGATCGGGTAAACATGTTCAGGATTTAGCGACGAACGGCATGTACATTTCCCTGGTCTTGAAGAGCATGCCCCGAATTTCGTAGTGAGTGGTGTTGGTCGGAGTATTCTTATGGTGCGTAGCGTCGCGTTGCTGATCGGTGTTCTGACCGCGGTCCCGGCGCTTGCCGGCGAGATGAGCGCCGACGAGGCGCGCCGCTTCGTCATCGGCAAAATGTTCTCCTACACCTGTTTCGAAGGCACGCGCGGGCAGGGCCGGGTCCATCCCGACGGCTCGGTGGTCGGCTCCATCCAATTCCGGGGCGAGGGCCAGATGCGCTACGCCGCGCTGCCGGCCGGCACGCTGCGGGTGAAGGGCGAGTCGGTTTGCGCCTCGCTGCGCGGGTTGCCGATCGAGCCGTGCTTCAACCTGGAGCGCACCAGCGAGGTTAGCTTCCGCGGCTCGGTTTCGGGGCTGGGTTTCGCCTATTGCGAATTCACCCGCAATCAAGGCCGCCCGCACGTCGTGCGCAGCGCGCACAGCGAACACCTGCTCGGCCTGCGGCCGTCGCTCAGCGCCAATAACAACTAGCGTCAGTTTCAATTCGCAGTCATGGCCGGGGCGAAGTCAGTCCTTGGCCGGGAAAATCATCGTCGTGGTGGTGGCGTGGGCATAAAGCTTGCCGGCGCGATCCTTCACATCGCCCTCCGACGTCGCCACGGTGCGGCCGCGATGCACGATGCGGCCTTCGGCGCGCACCGGCCCGGTATCCTTGGTCATCGGGCGCACCAGATTGAATTTCAATTCCAGCGTGGTCCAGGCGTCACCTTTGACGAGCGTCGAGAACACCGCGCAGCCGAGCGCGGAATCGAGCAGCGTCGCCGCGAAGCCGCCATGCACGGTGCCGATCGGATTGTAGTGGCGGTATTCCGGCAGGCCCTCGAACACGGCGCGGCCGTTCGCGACCTCGATCAGGTGGAAACCGAGCACTTCGCTCATCGGCGGGTTAGGCAGCGTGCCGTCGACAATCGCCTTGAGAAAGCCGAGCCCGTCATAGGATTTCATGACCTCGGGCGAAACCACGCCGTATTTTTTGCCAATCACGTCGTCCCCCGTTTAGGCGCGGTCCGCTTTGAGGCTGAAAGCGAACTTATTTTGGCTGTTCTGCCATGTCCACTTAGGGCGTGGACTCATAAAACATAGCCAAAAGCCGACCTGCACTAGCCGCCGACGAATGTCCGCTTTCGGGGGGTAAAGCGGACATGCGTAGGACAGCGCTGAATGTCCGGTTATGACCCATACAGACTTGGACACGGTTACACGTTAATCTTCAGAAGACGTCTAATGTTCCGACTCCTAAAGATCATTCGATCGCCACCGCTTCCAGCTCAGGCACGCCCGGTATCTTCCGCGTGGCGCGGATCAGCAGCACCAGCGGGATCATCGCAAACGTCAGCAACATCAGCAGCTTGAAATCGTTGAGGTAGGCGATCATCGCGGCCTGCTGGGTGACAATTTGGTCGAGCATGGCGAGGCCGGTATCGGTGTGGACGTTCAAGTTGGCCGCCACATCCGGCATCTGAAGCGCATCATTGAACGGCGTCACGCCTTCGACAATGCGCGCGTGCATCTCGATGGTCTTATCGGTCAGGTTGGCGATCACCATGGAAATGCCGATCGACGAGCCGATATTGCGCACCAGCGTCAAGATCGAGGTGCCGCTGTTGCGCAGGTCCCCGGGCAGCGTCAGGAACGCAGCAGTTGTGATCGGCACGAACAACAGGCCGAGGCCGACGCCCTGAATGACACTGGTGACCACGATCGTGTATTGCGTCGTGTCGAGTGAAAATCCAGTCATGTAATAGAGCGTGCCGCCGGTGAGCATCAGCCCACAGAGAATGAGGTAGCGCGTCTCCAGCAGCCGCATCAGCCGCGGCGCCACCATCATAGTCAGCAGCGTGCCGACGCCGCGCGAGCCGAGTAGGAAGCCGGCGGTCTGGATCGGAAAGCCGAGCGCGTATTGCATGAACGGCGTGATCAGCGCCATGGTGCCGAACAGCACCACGCCGATCACCACCATGAACACGCAGCCACTGACGAAGTTGCGATCCTTGAACAATTCGAAGCGCACGAATGGCTCCCGCGTCGTCAGCGAATGCGCGAAGAAATAGTAGAAGCCGGCGATCGAAACAATCATCTCGATCCAGATCTCGTTGGCGCCGAACCAGCCGACCTGCTCGCCGCGGTCGAGCAGCAATTGAAGCGAACCGATGCCGACGGCAAGCGCCAGAAACCCATACCAATCGAAGCGCAGATGCTCGTGGCGCTTGGTTTCCTCCATGAACAGCAGCATGCCGATAACGGTGCCAATGCCGATCGGCAGGTTGATCAGGAACACCCAGTGCCAGGAATAATTGTCGGTGAGCCAGGCGCCCAGAGTCGGACCCATGATCGGGCCGAGCATCACGCCGATGCCCCACACCGCCATTGCCTGGCCGCGTTCCTCGAGCGAATAGGCGTCGAGTAACACCGACTGCGACAGCGGCACCAGGGCGGCGCCGGCCATGCCCTGCAACAGGCGGAACAGCACCATCTGCTCGATGTTCTGCGCCAGCGCGCACAGGAACGAAGCGACGGTGAAACCGGCGACGCAGGCGATGAACAGCTTCTTGCGGCCGAAGCGGTCGGCCATCCAGCCGACCGGCGCGGTCATGATGGCGGCGGCGACGATGTAGGAGGTGAGCACCCAGTTGATCTGGTCGAGCGAGGCGGAGAGCGAGCCCTGCATATAGGGCAGCGCGACATTGGCGATGGTGGTATCTAGCGCCTGCATGATGGTGGCCGTCATGGCGCAGACCGTCACCAGCATGCGCCGCAGCTTCGGCGACATCGACGCGAAATGCGCCGGATTCATCGCGTATTGTCCTTCAGTTTCGGCGACATAAACGGCAGGCGGCTATGGCCGGTGTCGATATCCACCACGACGCTCATGCCGGAGCGCAGCAGTCGGGTGTTCTCGTCCTTGTCAAAGGCGATGCGCACCGGAACGCGCTGCACCACCTTGACCCAGTTTCCCGTGGCATTCTGCGGCGGCAGGATCGAGAATTGCGCGCCGGTGCCCGGACTCACCGCAATCACGGTGCCCTGGAAGGTGTGGTCGGGGAAGCTGTCGACGTCGAGCGTCGCCTTCTGCCCGATGCGCAGATAGGTGATGTCGGTTTCCTTCGGATTGGCATCGACCCACGGCGTCTGGTCGTCGATCACGCTCAGGATCGGCGAGCCGGCGGCGACGAAGCGGCCGACCTGGATATTGTCCACCTGCGTGGCGATGCCGGAGATCGGGGCGCGCACGACGGTGTGGTCGGAATCGCGCTGCGCCTGGTCGAGCACAGCCTTGGCTTGCGCATATTCCGGGAACTGCGCAATCGGAAGGTTGGGATTTCCGAGCAACTGACTGAGCGTCGTGTCGCGCTGCTGGATCGCGAACTGCGCCTGCAGCTGCGCCGTCACCATCGCCGAGGCGGCGGTATCGAGGTCGGCTTGCGAGCCGGCCTGCGTGCTCACCAGCTTGTTCTTGCGGTCCACGTCGCGCTGCTTGAGCTCGACGTTCTTGTTCGCCAGGTCAACCAGCGTGGCGAGCGACGTAAGATTGGTTTTCAGCTTGTCGTAGTCGCTGCGCGCGGCGGCGAGCTTAGCCTGCGCCTGCTCGAGCGCGAGACGGAATGGGACGGGATCGAGGGTGAACAGTTCATCGCCGGGCTTGACGTGCTGGCCCTCGACGATGGCGACGTGAATGATCTTGTCGGATATATCCGTCGTGATCAGCACCTTCTGCGCGCCGACATAGGCATTGTCGGTGGAAATATAGCGTCCGCCCGCGAAATAAAGGACGAGCCCGATCAGAGCGGCGATCGCCGGCAGAATCACCAGCAGGACCGTGCGCAGGCGTTTGCGCCTGAGTCGCGTGAAACGGCCGGAATTTTTAGCCGCCAAAGCGTCCGCCGCCGGTGAGCTCTTGGCTTCCGGAGCGGGAACGATCTTGAGGGGCTTTTCACTCATGACAAATCAACCGTTGACGGCATCTTGCTGTTGCGCATTGGCGCTGATGGCACGGCGCAAATTGTCCTTCATCGTGCAGAGCTCTTTGAGCATGCGCTCGACCGTCTTGGCATCGAGGCCATCGAGCACGGTCGCCATCATGTCTTGTCCGAGTTCCATGAGCTGTTCGAGCAGCGGCCGCGCGGCCGGCATCAAGAATAACCGGTTGGCGCGCCGGTCGTTCGGATCTGACCTGCGCTCGATCAGCCGGTTGTCGGCCAAGCGGTCGAGCAGGCGGGTGAGCGAGATCGGCTGCAGGTCGAGCAACTCGGCGAGTTCCGATTGCTTGAGGCCTTCGGTACGGTTGATGCGGACCAGCACTGCCCATTGCGCACGCGAGATGCCGAACTGGCGCGCCCGCTGGTCGGCGTAAGTTCGCAGCATTCGCGCTACGTCCATGATTGTAAAAGCGATTTCCCGATTGATCGGCTGCGCGGGCATGGCCAGAACTCTCCAAAATCATCGTTATAATAAGCTAGCTTATAATCAGTTCAATGGGCCTTTTGACGAATGGTCGGCGGATCTCAAGCGGCGTCTTCGGCCGGCTACCGAATGTCCGCTTTTGGCACTTAGCGGACATTCCAACCACATCTGTGAATGTCCGTTATTGGGAGTAAAGCGGACATGGCACACGGCGTGTTTTATGAGTACACGCCCTAGCGCCAATTGCAGACATTCATACACCTTGAGAATATTACGCCATTCCCCCGACAAATCCCTCGTTCCTATCGTCATGGGTAAGCGAGATACGCACGCCGCCGCGGCAGAATCGGTCCGAGCAACACAGACTGTATTCGACCTCATCGAGATAGAAATTCCTGAACCCCGGCTCCGCAATGAGTTTTGCTTGCGTCTCATAGCGCGCAAGTCCGCATCGTTTGCACACGACCTCGATGGCCGTTGCGGCGTCCAAGTCGGCCAGTTTCAGGTCGGTTTTCCAATTCACCAGAAATCCTCCGCGCGCGGAATCCGGGTGTAACTAATCTTGCCGCCGGCATAGCCGCCGGGCGGCGGCGTCCACGGCCCGATGCTGACCAGCGTGCGGCCGTGTTTGCGGTTGAGGGTGTCGATGGCCGCCGTGGTGTCCTCCCATCGGCGGCGTTGCTTGTCGTCATTAAGCAGAATA
>Ga0265337_1001752_pt1 | contig 10466 bp, 8 predicted proteins | sample 42122metaG_FD_192441 | JGI IMG/M metagenome (GOLD analysis project Ga0265337, IMG submission 192441) | Rhizosphere microbial communities from Carex aquatilis grown in University of Washington, Seatle, WA, United States - 4-21-22 metaG | ecosystem: Host-associated > Plants > Roots > Rhizosphere >... | reverse complement strand
CGTGCCGCAGGTCGAAATAGGTCCGCAAGCCGTCGACTACCAGCAAGGGCGCCTGGTTCGAAATATCGGCCGGCGCCGGTGTGCCGGTCTCCCGCTCGCTGGTCGTGAGAGTCATGGCGCGCGCCAATCTTTTCGATTGCGCATGATCTTGTCCGAAAACCGGTGTCCACTTTTCGGGATCATGCGCTAGTTACGCAGCCGCGGGTCGAGGATGTCGCGCAGCGCGTCGCCGAACAAGTTGGTGCCGAACACCGCGAGACTGATGGCGGCGCCGGGGAAGATCACCAGCCAGGGCGCGGTGCGCACGTATTCAGCGGCCGACTCCGACAGCATGCGGCCCCAGGACGGATGCGGCTCGGGTACGCCAAGCCCGAGGAACGACAGCGACGCCTCGGTCAAGATCGCCGCGCCGAGTTGCGCGGTCGCGATCACGATCAGCGGCGCCAGCGTGTTGGGCAGCACGTGGCGGACCGCGATGCGGAATTCGCTCATGCCGACGGCGCGCGCCGCCTCGACGAAGGGCTGTTCGCGCAGCGTGAGCGTGTTGGAGCGCACGACGCGCGCGGTATAGGGGATCAGCGGGATCGCAATGGCGACGATGGTATTGTCGAGCGCCGGTCCGAGCGCCGCCGCCATCACCAGCGCCAGCACCAGCAACGGCACCGCTTGCAGCACGTCGACGATGCGCTGGATCACCAGATCGACCCAGCCGCCGAGATAGCCCGAGGTCAGGCCGAGCGTCACGCCGAACAGGCAACCGAGGAAGGTCGAGCCGAGCCCGACGGCGAGCGAAATGCGCGCGCCGTAAACGATCCGGCTGTAGATGTCGCGGCCCATGTTGTCGGCGCCCAGCCAATGCGCGCCGCCCGGCGGCACCAGCGAAGCGAGCGCATTGGTTCTGATCGGGTCGTAGGACGTGATGAAATCCGCGAAAATGGCGGCGAACACGAATAGCGCCATGATCGCGGCGCCGACGACGCCGAGCGGATACGCGGCCGCGTGATAGCGGATCTTCGACCACACGCCTTCCGCGCGGACAGTATCCATGGGCCCCGGGACGATATCGATACTCGCCATGCGCTCGCTCACTTTTTTCTGCGCATGATCTTTTCCGAAAACCGGTTACCACTTTTCGGGATCATGCACGTTACCCTGAATATTTGATGCGCGGATCGAGCACCGCGTAGAGCATGTCGACGAGGAAGTTGATCGACACCGCCACGATCGCGATGAACATCACCAGATTCTGCACGATCGGATAATCGCGCCAGCGGATCGCCTCGACCAGGAAGCGCGCGACGCCCGGAATGTTGAACACCGTTTCCGTCACGATCAGTCCGCCCATCAGGAAGGCGGTCTCGATGCCGATCACCGTGACGACCGGCAGTACCGCGTTGCGCAAAGCATGGTGGTAGTTGACGTTCTGTTCCGAGGCGCCTTTGGCGCGCGCGGTGCGGATGTAGTCCTGCCGCAGCACTTCCAGCATCGACGAGCGCGTCAGGCGCATGATCAGCGCCGATGAGCGAAAGCCTACCGCCGCCGCCGGCACGCTATAGAGCCCCAACGCGCTCCAAAATCCCGCCGGCGTACTGCTGTAGATCGGGATAGTGCCAAAATATTTCACGAACGCCATCAGGATCAACAGGCCGAGCCAGAACGCCGGCATCGACAGCCCGCTCAGGCTGATCACCCGCAGCGTGTAATCAAGTCCGGAATTCTGCTTGACCGCGCTGAGCACCCCGAGCGGCACGCCGAACACGATCGCAAACGTCAGCGCCAGTCCGGCGAGCTTGGCGGTGATCGGAATGCGCGGCAGGATCTCATCAAGCGCCGGCTTCTCCGAGACGTAGGAATAGCCGAGATCGCCGCGCGCCAAACCGCCAATCCACTGCACGTATTGCACGGCGATCGGCTGATCGAGACCCAGTTCCTTTTCCAGCTTTGCTTTTTCCGCGACGTCGATCATTCCGGCCGCATTGAACACGATATCCGCGATGTTGCCGGGCACCACCCGCAACATCGTGAAGATCAGCACGGAAATTCCGAACAGCGTCAGGAGCATCAAGAAGAAACGCCTGATCAGATAACTCGCCACCAAGCCCTCCCATGGTGTGCGGAAAAAGGCGCGCCCGGCCTCCCTCTATCGGCCAAGCGCGATGCCGGAGCTTATTTGTCCAGCCAGACGTCCTCGTAACGGTAACCGTTATAGGCGCTGTTGTTCATGATCGTCATGTTTTTGACGTAGGGCTTCCAGCAGGTGCCCGACCGCGCGTGCATCAGGATCGGACGCGCCACATCCTCCTGAAGCTTCTTGTCGATGTCCCACACCATCTTCTTGCGCTTTTCGACGTCGGTCTCGACCGATTGCTTGTCGAACAGCGCTTCCAATTCCTTGTTGCAGTAGTGCGTGTAGTTGCGCTCGGACCCGCAGGCATAGTTCTCATAGAAAGCCTGGTCTGGATCGTCGATGCCGTTGCCGGTCAGGTTGAGGCCGACTGAATAATCGTTGCGCGCGACCTTCGCGAACCACTGGCTCGATTCCACCGGATCGAGCTCGGCATCGATATAGATGCTCTTGAGTTGATCGATCAGCACCACCGCCGGATCGCGATAGGTGGCGAGGTTGCGCGTCGACACCTTTATCTTGAGCGGCTTGTCCGCGCTGTAGCCGAACTTGGCCATGATGGCGCGGGCTTGCTCGCGCGATTTATTCACGTCGCCGTAGCCGGGAATGGTCTTGAGCATGTCCGGCGGCATGCCCCAGACGCCTTCCGGTGGCGGCAACAATGTTCCGCCGGCGTCGGCCTGCCCCTGGAAGATGATGTCGATGAACGACTTGCGGTCGAGCGCGAGCGCCATCGCCTTACGCAGTTCGATGTTATTGAACGGCGGGCTCTCGAGATTCATGATCAGGTTGGTGCTGACATTGATCGGCGCGATCTCGCAGACGGCGGTGGGATCCTGCGACTTGACGTCCTTGATCAGCGCAGCCGTCATTTCGGTCGGGAAGGTCATATCGACATTGCCGGCGACGAAGGCGAGCACCGCGGTCGCGCGATTGCTGATGATTGTGTATTGGATGCCGTCGAGATAAGGCAGGCCCTTCTTCCAATAGTCCGGATTTTTCGTGAGCGTGATCGATTCGTTCTGCTTGAACTCCACGAATTTGAACGGACCGGTGCCGATCGGATGCGTGCGCATTTGCGCGGCGGTGACGTGGCACGAATACATCGGCGTATAGCCGGAAGCGAGCATCGCCACCAGCGAGGGCTGCGGCCGCTTGAGCTGCAGCGTCACCTCGAAATCGCCATTGGTGGCGACGTCGCTAATGTTACTGAACAGATCCTTGCGCGGATTTTTCCGGAACTTGTCTTGTCCCTTGCCTTGCAGCAGGTCGAATGTGCACTTTACGTCCTTGGCCGTGAAGGGCTGGCCATCGTGCCACTTGACGCCCTCGCGCAACTTGAACGTCAATTTCAGGTTGTCCGCGCTCCAAGCCCAGCTTGTCGCCAGCTCCGGCACGATGGTGCCCATGCTGTTTTGGGGCTTGTGCTGATCGTATACCACAAGATTGTTGTACAGACCCATCGCGGGGGCGTTGACCGAGAAGGTCGCCTCCTCGTGGATGGAAAGGCTGGGTGGCGTCTCGCGGTGATAGACTTTTAGAATCCCGCCATGTTTCGGCTCCGCCGCCTGGGCGGTAGAGAGCGTGAGACTGGCGAGAATAGCTGTCGCCAAAGCGATAAGTTTCGTTCCCATTGGATCCTCCCAGAGATGCGCGGCTGACGCGGCCGTGGCTGGCCGGCAGCCCATTTTTTGCTTGTTATGATGGCAACGCTACCCGGTATGGTAGCCTCGATCAACTCGACAAAAGTAAGCCGGGGCCCGCCATTCCGGCACGAAACCGCCGCCGCTTGCCAACGGTCCGGCCGCGCCGCACGATGGCCCTATGATGGCGCCCGCCATCGCGTAGAAAGCCGGAGCGGCAATGGTGACTGAGAGCGACAATATTGTCGCCGAAACGGCGGCGCGGATATTTGCCGACCTTGCCGATCCTCAGACGATCAACCGCGCCCGCGATAGCCGCTGGAAGGAAAAGTTGTGGCGCGCACTATCGGAGGCCGGCCTGCCGCTGGCCTGGGTGCCGGAGCAACAGGGCGGCGCGGGCGCGAGCCTCGCCGAGGGCTTCGCCATCCTCGCCGTCGCCGGCCGCTATGCCGTGCCGGTGCCGCTGGCGGAAACGCTGATCGCTGGCTGGCTGCTGGATCGCGCCGGCATTGCAGCCCCTGCCGGCGCAATGACCGTCGCCCCCGCCCGTCCGCGTGACCGGATTGCGTTGAACGCCGACGGTACCTTGAGCGGACTTAGCCGCGGAATTCCCTTCGCCAAAGATTGCGAACACATCGCGGTCGTGGCCGCCGGCGACAAGGGCGCGGCGATTGCCTTGGTGAAAACCGCCGACTGCCGTGTGAGCGAAGGGCAAAATCTCGCCGGTGAATCGTCCAACGCCGTGGCCTTCGAGCGTACCAAGGTCATCCGCAGCGCGCCGGCGCCGGCCGGATTCGATCAATCCGCGCTGATGCTGATGGGCGCCGGCGTGCGCAGCGTGCAGGCCGCCGGCGCGCTCGAGGCGATCCTGTCGCTCAGCGTGGCCTACGCCAAAGAGCGCGTAGCGTTCGAGCGGCCGATCGGAAAATTCCAGGCCGTGCAGCAGAATCTCGCGCGGCTCGCCGGCGAAACCGCCGCCGCGCTGGCCGCCGCCGGTTCCGCCGCCGACACCATCGCGCAATCCGCGGCGTTCGACGACACGGTGTTGCTCGAAGCCGCTTCCGCGAAAGTCCGCACCGGCGAGGCCGCCGCCGAAGGATCGGCCATCGCGCACCAGGTGCATGGCGCGATAGGCTTCACCAACGAGCATATTTTGCATCGATACACGCTTCGCCTGCTGTCCTGGCGCGACGATTTCGGCAACGAAAGCTACTGGGCGGCGGCGCTTGGCGAACTGGTGGCGCGGCGCGGCGCCAATCAATTCTGGCCCATGCTGGCGGCGCGGTAGGAATAGTCCATGAGCACCGATCTCCGCTTCGACCAAATCCGCCTGCCGCCCGCGTGCGACAAACTGCGCGCCGAAGTGCGCGCCTTTCTGGCCGAGGAAGTGGCCGCCGGCACCTTCGTGCCGGATCGGCCCGGCCATGGCGACAACCATAATCGCGCGTTCAGCAAGCGGGTCGGCGCCAAAGGCTGGATCGGCATGACCTGGCCGAAAAAATACGGCGGGCAGGAACGCAACTTTCTGGAGCGTTTCGTCGTCACCGAAGAATTCCGCGTCGCCAACGCGCCGGTGCGCCTGCACTTCGTCGCCGACCGGCAGAGCGGCCCGATCCTGCTCAAATACGCGCCCGAGCACATCAAGCAGGACATCCTGCCGCGCATCTGCCGCGGCGAATTGTGTTTCGTCATCGGCATGAGCGAGCCGGGCTCCGGTTCCGACCTGTTTGCCGCCAAGACCAAGGCGACCAAGGCCGACGGCGGCTTCCGCATCAACGGCTCGAAGATCTGGACCAGCAACGCCCATGTCGCCGACTACATGCTCGGCCTGTTCCGCACCTCGCCGCCCACCAAAGAGAACCGCCGCCACGGCCTCACGCAGTTTCTGGTGGACATGAAGTCGCCGGGCATAACGGTCAATCCGATCTATCAGATGAACGGCCAGCACGATTTCAACGAAGTCGTGTTCGACGACACCTTCGTGCCCGACGATCACGTGCTGGGCGAAATCGACGGCGCCTGGAAACAGGCGACCAGCGAGCTCGCCTATGAGCGCAGCGGACCCGAGCGCTTCCTGGAAACTTTTTACGTGCTGGCGGAACTGGTGCGCGCACTCGGCCCCAATCCCGATTTGCGCAGCGCCGAGGGCCTCGGCCGCCTGGTCGCGCAGCTGCACACATTGCGGCGGATGTCGGTGTCGGTGGCCGGCATGCTGCAAGCCGGCCAGGAGCCGGTGGTGGAAGCCTCGATCGTCAAGGACGTCGGCACCATCTGGGAACAGAAGCTGCCCGAGCGCGTGCGCGATCTCGGCGCGTTCCTCGAGCCGGAGGCGGGCAACCGGGTGACGCTGGACGAGCAGATCGCCTTCGCCATGACGATCGCGCCCAAGCTCACCATTCAGGGCGGCACCACCGAGATCCTGCGCGGCATCATCGCGCGTGGCCTCGGACTACGGTGAAGAAGGGGCGCGCGGTGCCGGATATCGGAAAAATGCTTTGGCCGAAAACGGTCGCCGTGGTCGGCGCTTCGTCCGACACCAAGGGCCTGCGCGGGCGCATCCTGGAAGTGATGCTGAGCCACCCTTATGCCGGCAAAATCTATCCGGTGAGCCGCAGCGCAAAGGAGGTGCAAGGGCTCAAGGCCTACGCCTCGGTCGAAGCGCTGCCGGAACCGGCCGATCTCGCCATCCTCATTATTCCCGCCGAATTCGTGCCTGACGAGTTGGAACGCTGCGGCCGCGCCGGCATCAAGGCGGCTGTCATTCTTTCGTCCGGCTTCGCCGAGGAGCCGGGCGGGGAAGGCCAGCGCATGCAGGCTGCCATCGCCGCCACGGCGGTGCGCTACGACATGGCGGTGAGCGGACCCAATACCGAGGGCTTCGCCAATATCGAAGCGGGGCTGTGCCCGACCTTCAGCCCGGCCATGGACAAGAACGCCGGCGCCATCCGCCCGGCACGTCCGCTCGGAAAGGGCCAGGTTTCAGTGATCTCGCAAAGTGGCGGGCTTGGCTTTGCCTTCTTCGACCGCGCGCGCTCGCGCAATCTGGCGTTCCGCCACATCGTCACCACCGGCAATGAAGCCGCGCTCGAGGTCGCCGACGTTCTCGACTACCTGCTCGACGAAGGCGGCACCGACGTCTTTCTGCTGCTGCTGGAGGACGTGAAGTCGCCGGAGAAATTCAAGCGCGTGGCCGAGAAAGCGCTGAAAGCCGGCAAGCCGCTGATCGTCGGCAAGATCGGCCAGTCGGAACCGGGCATTCGCGCCGTGATGTCGCACACCGCCGCGCTCGCCGGCTCGCAAGCCGCCTACCGCGCGATCTTCGAACATTATGGCCTGATCGAATGTAGCGACTTCGACGAGATGATCGATCTCGCAGCCGGCTTTCTCGCCTGCGGCGACAAGTTGCCCGCAGGCCTGCGCATGGGCATCTGCACCTCCTCGGGCGGCGCCGGCGTGTGGATGGCGGACGCCTGCGCCGCCGCCGGTCTCGACGTGCCGGTGCTCGACGATGCGACGCGCAAGGCGATCGACGTGCACCTGCCGTCCTACGGCACCTCGCAGAACCCGGTCGATTCCACCGCGCAAGGCGTGCACAAATATGGTTATGCGGAATTCGCGCGGCTGGTCGGCCAGTCGCCGCTGGTCGACGGCGTTATCGTCGTGGTGACCGCGCGCCGCTCGGCCTTTCTGGAAACCGATCTGCCGAAGCTGCAGGCGCTCGGACGCGACTCCACGAAGCCGGTGTTCATGTGGACCTACACGCTGCCTTCCGACCGCAGCGTGGAAATCCTGAACGAAGCCGGCTATCCGCTGTTTACCGGCGCGCCCGGCTGCGCGCGCACCATGCGGGCGATGGCGGATTACCGGGCGCTGCGCGAACGCCTGCTGCGGCCGCCCGCACCCGTCACCGGCGCCGGGCCGGACCGCGCCGCCGCGCGCGCCATGCTGGCGAAGTCCGGCCCGGTGCTGTGCGAATGGCACGCGCGGCCGGTGTTGGCGGCCTACGGCATCGGCGGCAAGGAGGCGGGACAGCTCGTACATTCGGCCGCCGAGGCGGAAGCCGCGGCCCGCGCGCTGGCGCGACCGGCGGCGCTGAAAGTGCAGTCCGCCGACATTCCGCACAAGACCGAAGCCGGCGCCGTGGCGCTCAATATTTCTGGCGACGGCGCGCGCGCCGCTTATGAGCGCGTGCTTGTTGCTGCGAAAATATATGCGCCGCACGCACGTATCGACGGCGTGCTGGTACAGCCGATGGCGGCGCCCGGCCGCGAAGTCATCCTCGGCGTCAATCGCGATCCGAACTGGGGCCCGCTGCTGATGGTGGGCTTGGGCGGCGTGCTGGTCGAAGCGCTCGGCGACGTCGCGCTGGCGCCGGTGCCGCTCGATCACGCCGCGGCGCGCGCTTTGCTCGGCCGCCTCAAGGGTTCAGCCGTGCTCGGGCCCTTTCGCGGCGCGCTGCCGGCCGATACCGACGCGCTGGTCGAATTGATGGTGCGGCTGTCGCTTTTCGCAGCGGATCATGCCGACGAGATCGCGGAGATCGACCTCAATCCGGTCATCGTGCACGCCAAGGGGCAAGGTGTTTCCATCGTAGACGCCTTGATCGTCAAGCAACAGCCGTCTCCAGCGCAACACCGCGCGGCCGAGTGAAAACACACAAGGAATAATGCCATGGGCCCATTCAAGGATATCGCCGTCGAGAAAACCGGTCCCGTGGCGCTGATCGAGATCCGCCGGCCGCCGAATAATTTTTTCGACATCGCGCTGATCCAGGAAATCGCCGGCGCTCTCGAGGCGCTCGACCAGGACGCCGAATGCCGCGCCGTGGTGCTGGCCGCGCAGGGCAAGGCGTTTTGCGCCGGCGCCAATTTCGGCGACGGCGGCACGCTCAACAAGGAAGGCCAGCGGCCCGGCGAGCTCAACCGCGAAAAGGCGGTGCAGCATCTCTATCTCGAGGGCAACCGGCTGTTCCGCACCAAGAAGCCGATCATCGCGGCGGTGCACGGCGCAGCGGTCGGCGGCGGGCTCGGCCTTGCCATGGTGGCGGATTTCCGCGTCGCCTGCCCGGAGACGCGCTTTTCCGCCAATTTCACCCGGCTCGGCTTCCATCCCGGCTTCGGGCTGACGGTGACGCTGCCGCTGGTGATCGGCGCCACCAAGGCGGCGCTGATGTTCTACACCAGCCGGCGCGTGCGCGGCGACGAGGCTTATGAGATGGGGCTCGCCGACGTGCTGGTGCCGCAGGATCAGGTGCGCGCAGCGGCCATGAAACTTGCCGCTGAAATCGCCGAGAACGCGCCGCTCGGCCTGATCTCGACACGCACCACCATGCGCGGCGATCTCGCCGACCGCGTACGGGCCGCCACCGAGCACGAGCTCAAGGAGCAGACCTGGCTGCGCAAGACCGACGACTTCAAGGAAGGCGTCAAGGCCACGGCCGAGCGGCGGCTGCCGAGTTTCTCCGGCCGCTGATGTCGCATCCACTGATCGAAGGGACGCTGCATGGGCTCGCCGTTCTGGAATTTCTCCATAGCGGTCTATGGCGCGAGCGCGGTCCAGGACGAATGTCTCAATCTGCAGGATCAGTTCGGCCTCGACGTGAATTTGATTCTGCTGTGCGCGTTTCTTGGAGCGGTCCATGGCGTCACTTTGACATCCGGCGACATTGCGTCGGCCCGCCAGGAAGTCGATCAATGGAACGAACAAATCGTGCGCCCGCTACGCGCCGCGCGCCGCCATCTCAAGACGATTAATTTGCAGGATGCGGACGCCGCATCGGCGGCGGACTTGCGCAGGCAAGTGAAAGCCGCAGAGCTGGAATCCGAGCGCATCGAACAAATACTGCTTGAGCGGTGGGCCGATACGCGGCTGGCGACATGGCCGCGCGGCAAATTACGCGAGGCCGTCGTCGCAAACCTGCAAACGCTACTGGCCGCCTATGGCGTCGGCCCCGAGCGGCTGGTTGCCGCGCATGCAATGCAGCATCTCATCGCGGCGGGGCTCGATCGGACGGCAAACGCGTAGCGGCGCGTGGCGGGCGGTATTTCAATCCACCTAGCGGCGTTCATTGCCTGTGCTGCACCTGTTCTGGTCTGGCAACGCGACTTAGTGGCAATAAAGAACAGATCGGAACGCCAAGGTCACGCGGTCATTGGGAATTCAACCGGTGTTCGATCACGAGCTTGTTGGAAACCTGGCGCACGCCGGGCGTCACCTCGACCGCGACTCTGATCGCATTCTTCTCGGTCTCGGAATCGACAATGCCCCATAGCTCGACCGTCCCGTTATTGACGACCACGCTGATCGTGGACGGATCGGCCCACGACTTCGACCGCAATTGTTCGATGATGTTGCTGTGCAGGGTCAGATCGTCGACCGACGCGTCCGACTTCCTCGCATGCTCGAGGCTCACCAGCGCCTGGACGAGATTAGCGCGGCTCACGATGCCGACAAGCTTTCCATTGATCACGACCGGCACGCGTTTGATGCGATGCTTTTCGAGCAAGGACGCGATGTCGCTCAGCGTCGTGTCCGGCTGCACGCTGACCACCTTATGCGTCATCACGTCGGCGGCCTTGCGGGCGTGCGACTTCACAAATTCAGAGGCCAGGATTTCTTTCCCGGTCAGAAGCTCGAGCCACCATGAGTGGTGCCGCTCGGTGCCGGCTTCCACGCGATGAAGCAGATCGCCTTCGCTG
>Ga0265337_1001744_pt1 | contig 10498 bp, 8 predicted proteins | sample 42122metaG_FD_192441 | JGI IMG/M metagenome (GOLD analysis project Ga0265337, IMG submission 192441) | Rhizosphere microbial communities from Carex aquatilis grown in University of Washington, Seatle, WA, United States - 4-21-22 metaG | ecosystem: Host-associated > Plants > Roots > Rhizosphere >... | reverse complement strand
CTCCCCTCCGCTTCCTGCGGCAGGACCGTGAGCTAAAGGCCCGCTTTTCTACGGCGCGCCGATTCTCACGTCTATGGCCGTCGCAATAGCGACAAGCTACCACGCAGGCCGGGCCGGATAGATCAGGGACGCGCTACCATTGCGAAGACTGCCACGGACCACTGTATGCAATGATGGCGGCCGCAATGGAACGTTCCTTATCGCCCGATCGCCCATATGCGCGCCCCTCATCGCGAGTCAAGTGCCCTCCTATCCCCGCGGGAGGATGAATGTTATACCCTTACAACGATAGGAGCGAAAAAAACAATGCGTGACCATTCTCATCTTGCAATTGCCAGGCGACTGAAACGCGCCAATGGTCATCTCGAGAGCATCATCGAAATGGTCGAAAACAATCGACCTTGTGCTGAGATTGCCCAGCAGCTGCAGGCGGTCGAGAGCGCGATCGAAAGCGCCAAGAAGACGATGATCCATGACCACATCAGCCACAGTCTCGAACGGTCCTTCAAGACGCACGGCCAGAAGGGACAGGCTGCGTTGAGAGATTTCAAGCTGATTTCGAAATATTTGTAAGGCAGGCCGCAGCTCGCCGCTTTGATGTCCGTTGACAGCAGGCTCATTCGGCCGCGATGGGCATGGGTCACATCGTTTTTGGCGATCGCACTCTAAGGCGAATGTTGCCGCGTCCGCATGAGCCTCCGATGGCGGCCTTCCGGCCATGGCGCTATCCCAGGGTGGCGTAAGAACGTCCGACTGGGAGACCTAGCGGCCAAACCAAATCAGCAGCGTACCTCCGAGAGCAAGGAGAAAAGCGCCCTCGTGCCAACGGGTAAGACCAGAACCGGCAAACTTCTCTCTCTCGATGTAGGCGATCCACAGCACGACAACTCCAAGCAAACAGCTGAGCAGGCTCGCCGCTCGCGCAGGTGCGTCTCCAGACCAGAGCATGGACAGGGCAAGTATGACCGCCAACCGAAAGGCCAGTCGCCCCAACGTGGCAGTAGAACCCTGAGTGTTAAGCATTTTGCGTCACGCATCGACTCGAACAGTAGGGGTATGTCAGAGGCCCCACCTTCGTGTGAACCAGACTTTGACGAAGTGCGTAAGGACTGCATACATCAGCAGCATGGCGGTCACCAGCGGCCAGTAGGTCCACGGCAAGGGCACGAAACCCAGGGCAGCTCCAGCCCAAGTGAAGGGCAACGTCATGCCGATCGTACAAATGATGATCGTCGTCGTAATGAGCGCGGGACTTGCGCGACTCTCGATGAAAGGAATCTTGGCCGTCCTGATAATGTGAATGATCAGCGTCTGCGTCAGCAGCGATTCGACAAACCAGCCGGTTTGAAACAACGGCGCGTTATTCCAGGCATCGAACACAAAAAGCATCATGCCGTAGGTTGCGTAATCGAATATCGAGCTGATCGGTCCGATGAAGATCATGAACTTGAATATGTTGCCGATGTCCCATTTTCGCGGTGAAGCCACATACTCATCGTCGACATTATCGGTCGGTATCGTCGTCTGTGAAAAATCGTAAAGCAGATTGTTCGTCAGGACCTGGATCGGCGCCATCGGCAGGAACGGCAGGAAGATGCTTGCCCCGAGCACGCTGAACATGTTCCCGAAGTTCGAGCTCGCGCCCATCTTGATGTATTTCGTGATGTTCGCGAACACCTTACGACCTTCCGTTACGCCTTCCTGAAGGACGAGAAGGCTCTTTTCGAGCAGGATGATGTCTGCTGACTCTTTGGCGATGTCGACCGCGGTATCCACCGAGATGCCGACGTCAGCAACTTTCAGGGCTGGACTGTCGTTGATGCCATCGCCGAGGAATCCAACCACGTGTCCCTTGACGTGAAGGGCTCGTACTACCCTTTCCTTCTGCTCGGGGTTCAGTTTGGCGAAAACGGTCGTGCGGTCGGCGACCTCGGCCAGTTCGGCATCGGTCATCTGGCCGATCCGGCTGCCCAGCACAATTTCACCTGCCTCCAGTTGAACCTCGTGGCAGATCTTGCGCGTTATGACCTCGTTATCGCCCGTGAGTACCTTGACCTGCACGCCTTTCCGCGCGAGCGCCGCGATCGCCTCCATTGCGCTCTCTTTCGGAGGATCCAGAAAGGCAATGTATCCAAGAAGCGTCAGGTCCGCCTCGTCCTCGACCGAATACACCGTCTTCGACGGCTCCATTTCCTTGTAGGCTACCGCGACGACGCGAAATCCGTCGGAATTGAGGCTGCTCGTCTGTTCTTTGGCTGCCACGAAATGAGTTCCGTCGAGCCGGCCCACCTCGCCGTTCAGGCAGTATTTTGAGCAAACGGCGAAAATCTCTTCGACGGCGCCCTTGCAAATGAGCAGATGCTTCGTGCCGTCGCGCCTGACGACCACGGAGAGGCGCCGGCGTGTGAAGTCAAAGGGGATTTCGTCGACTTTCGAATAGCCGCCGTCAACCCGCAATCGTTCATCGAATTCAGCGTGTGCAAGCACTGCCTTGTCGAGCAGGTTCTTCAACCCGGATTGGAAATGGCTGTTCAAGAACGCGTACAGGAGCACTTCGTCTGAGTCATTTCCCTCGATATCGATGTGCCGTTTGAGGATAATTCGATCCTGGGTGAGCGTGCCCGTCTTGTCGGTGCACAAGACGTCCATCGCCCCGAAATTCTGAATGGCATTCAGCCGTTTGACGATCACTTTCTTGCGCGACATTGCGATCGCGCCCTTGGCGAGATTAACCGTCACGATCATCGGCAACATTTCGGGCGTGAGGCCGACGGCCACCGCCACCGCGAAAAGCAACGCCTCCAGCCAATCGTGCTTGGTCAGGCCGTTGATCAGGAAAACGGCAGGAACCATCACAAGAATGAAGCGGATCATCAGCCAGGTGAACCTGTTGATGCCCTGGTCGAAGGCGGTCGGAACGCGGCGTCCAGCAATCTCGTGGGCGAGCTGGCCGAAGAAGGTGTTCCGACCGGTCTGCAAGATCACGCCGGTGCCGTACCCGGAAACAACGTTCGCGCCCATGAAGCAGACGTTCAGGAGGTCGAAGGGGTCCTCGCACGCGGACGTGCTGGATTGGCCGTGTTTTTCCGCAGGCATGGATTCGCCGGTCAGGACGGCCTGATTGACGAACAGATCCCTGGCCTCGAGCAAGCGCAGATCCGCCGGGATCATATCCCCGGCTGAGAGCCGCACCACATCCCCCGGCACGAGTTGATCCATTGGAATCTCTGTGAAGGGGTCATCCGCTCGGACAGGTCCGCGCCTGACACTTGCGGTCGTGTGAACCATGGCGCGCAGCCGGGCTGCGGCCTCGTTCGACCGGTGCTCCTGGATAAAGGCGGTCGTGATCGCCAGCACGACCATCGCAGCGATCACGACGGCAGCGCGAACGTCTCCCAAGAGAAAAGAGACCACCGCGAGCGTCAAGAGCAAGGCGTTCAAAGGGTTGCGCGCGCGGTTCCAAATCTCCTCGGGAATGGTCGGTTTGCGTTCCCGGGCGACCAGGTTAGGTCCAAGCTTCTTCAGCCGCGTCGCAGCTTCAGTAGCCGAGAGTCCTTCCGGCGTCGAACCCACCTTCGTGCAGGCTTCGCTCGGCTCAAGGCGGCTTATTGCCGCGAGCCAGCCGTCGTTTGCCGCCACACCAGCACCATGGCGATCAATCGTCTTCGTCGGCTTCGATAGCAAGTGCATGGGTGTATCCACCAGCCGGGACAGCGGGAGCCATACAATCATGATGGGGTCTGGCTCTCTTGCGGGAGATCAAACAGATGGAGGCTTCAGCTATCCCGCGGCTTAGCGGCATGTGGCCGGTGGCGGAGGCGTTCCCGCATGGAAAGTGAGCGCGGGGCGCGGCGGGCCTTGTCGTCCAGATTTGAGAGGATGTCGCGGTGAACGGATGGTCTCGACGTGAGGCATGAAGGTTTGGTGCTCTTCTGATCTGCCCTTTGGCGGTTCGCCGCGAGCTGAGTTGGACCTGCCTGCGCGGGTGCAAAAGCCAGATCGGCCCAATGTGAACCGTATCGCTTCGTCCGGCCGCCGACTGCCTGTCCGCTCGTCGCAGTCGTATCGACAATTGTTCGCAGATGAGCAGCGGTCCAGACGGTCCAGTCGCCTCGCAAACGATCCTCCATGGCGGATGCGGCCTATCCTCCAGGGGGGATAGCCAAATTGCTTGACAGGGTCCGACAACAGGCGTACGGGCCGATCTGTGGTTGGAACCAGATCGTTCTGGACCGCATTGAGGACCAAAGGCAATCCGAGCGGAGTCGAGAGACTCCTGAAAGAACCATGGGCAGTAGCATCTCTGGCATGACCCGCCCCGTTACGGGGCCCGTGATGCCGCAGAAATTCAGAATCGATCGTGTCGGCTGCGGCCGCGTGAGGATTGCCGGTCGCGCCTAGCGACCCGCCATGCTCACCATCCCGTCGCCGAGCGCGGGGTGGAGGTGAGCGATGTTCGAGAAATTCGCAAAAATCCGGCGTGGCGTGCAACGGCCGAACGGCCTGCGGAGCGCAGCGGTTGGTTTTTCCCCAATCTATACCAACGACAACCGGCTTGGTTTTGGTCGCCCGCAGGCCCAGCGTCCGCGCGAGGCGCTGGTCTGCCGTTGGTCGCTTACCTCTGATGGAGGGCGCCTGGAGTGCCGGTGGGAGTTCGCGGCCATTGCGGACGAGCCACCCGGCAATCAAGGCGAGCTGCCGTATTTAAGCGCTCCGCGCCTCGTTCCGGGCGGCGGGCAAGTGGCTGCGCTCGAGCAGATCGCCGTTTAGTCGAACATCGATCCCGCCAGTTCAGGGGATGCACAATGAACATCATGAATCCTGCTCACAAGGAGGTCAGCCGGGCCGCCGTGCTCGACGAGGCCCATATCGGCGATATCCATGGCGCACTCGGCACCATCCGGCACCATGATCATGGGCCGCGGAGGGGATTCTGGGCGCGATGGAGAACGCTGATCGCGATCCTAGGACCGGGCCTCATCGTCATGGTGGGCGACAACGATGCCGGCGCATTCGGCACCTACACGCAGGCCGGGCAGAATTACGGAACGACCCTGCTATGGACGCTGATGCTGCTGATCCCGGTGCTCTATGTGAACCAGGAGATGGTGGTGCGCCTTGGCGCGGTGACCGGGGTCGGTCATGCACGGCTGATCTTTGAGCGCTTCGGCAAGTTCTGGGGTGCGTTCAGCGTGATAGACTTGTTCCTGTTGAACGCACTGACGCTCGTCACCGAATTCATCGGGATCAGTCTGGCCTTGCGGTATCTCGGCCTGTCGCAGTTCTGGGGCGTGCTGGCATCTGCCCTGATCGTAATGCTCGCTGTCAGCACTGGAAACTTCCGCCGTTTCGAGCGGTTCGCAATCGTCCTGGTCTTCGGCAGCCTGCTGCTGGTGCCAGTCGTCTTGATGGTACATCCGCCGGTGGAGCAGATCGCGGCTGACTTCCTGGTTCCGAAAATGCCAAAGGACGGCAATCTCAGCGAGGTCATGCTGCTGATCATCGCCGTCGTCGGCACTACGGTTGCGCCCTGGCAGCTGTTCTTCCAGCAAAGCTATCTCATCGACAAACGGATCACGCCGCGCTTCATCCAATACGAGCGCTGGGATCTTTGCCTGGGCATCGCGCTCGTTATCCTGGGCGCGGTGGCGATGATCAGCTTCTCGGCGGCGATTTTCACGGGACGACCTGAGTTCGGCAATTATACCGATGCGTTGGGTACGGCGGTCGGCTTGGAGAAATATGCCGGTCGTCTACCAGCAGTGCTATTTGCGCTCGCCCTACTGGACGCCAGTATTGTTGGCGCTGCCGCGGTCTCGTTGTCCACTGCTTACGCAATCGGCGACGTATTTTCCTTGAAGCATTCACTGCATCGCAGGCCGTCGGACGCGAAGGGTTTTTATGGCGTCTATTTCGCACTGATCATCGTGGCCGCTGTCCTCGTGCTGACGCCGGGAACGCCGCTCGGGCTGTTGACGAACGCAGTCCAGACTCTGGCTGGCGTGTTGCTGCCGAGCGCGACGGTGTTCCTGCTGCTGCTATGCAACGATACGGCGGTCCTAGGCCCCTGGGCGAATTCGCGGATGCTGAACCTCTTCACCGGGGCCATTATCGCGGTGCTGGTGCTGCTGTCGACCATTCTTACGGCTTCCGTGCTTTTTCCGGACATGGGCGAGCAATGGATCGTGGGCATCCTGGTTGGCGGAAGCATTCTTGGCGGCCTACTGACCATCGGCGCAAAAATATTCGAGCTTTCGCGTCGCCCGTCTGCCGCGCGCGCCTGGCCAAAGCGAGCCAAACGAAAGGTTGACGTGTACGACAATTGGCGAATGCCGCCGCTTAGTGAGCTGCCTCCGGCCCAACTCAGCGTGCTCAGTCGGGTGTGGATGATCGTCCTGCGCGGCTATCTCCTCGTCGCCGGCGGTTTGGTGCTTGTGCGGATATTCCAGCTCGCCACCGCGGGGGCTTAGCGATTGCAAGAGGTGAGGTGCAGAGCGGATTCCGCGCCTCGGTTCTGGCGTGCTCGCCCTTGCAAAGATCGAACGGCTACCTCGAAAAGCCGTTGCCGTTCCATAACAGCCTGGAGGCGCAGAAATCGCCACAATTCACGTTGACGGCAGCCCGTCCCGCCTTGTCATCCATATCGATTTCGTGCGTTTGGGCCTGCCACACCTCACGGGTCTGCCCCCTTTCATCGGTCAAGAAGATACGATGCATGCACCCCGCAGAACTGCACAGTGCAGAAGGTTGCGCACAATGGAATTGATCGAAGTGGAGCGACACAAATTGCTGCCCAATCTCTGCTCGGAGATATCGTAGAAATCCGGTTCGAGCCCTGGGTTCGTCATCTCCGCAAGCCTTCTGAGCTGCGCGGATGGCAGAGCCGATTGGTGCGGGTAAATGCTGAAGCTTGTCAGCGGACAATGTCGACCAGTCGTTTCGCGTGCTGACTGAGCCTCGGGCCGAAGCCGGGGGGGTCATCGCGAGGACAATGAGTGTTATGATAAGCGCCAAATTTTTCATGGCTGGGTTCTCCTGGACTCGTGCCCCCGACGTCGTCAGCGCTGCTTAAAATAATCATATCACTTTCGGACCTGAGCCATTGGCGCAAGCGCCTGGGTGACAAGCTTGAGCTCCTGCTCGCGGAGAGTCTGCGTGTGGCGCATGACACAGGCGCATTGCGTCCGCGCGACCTCAAGCGCGTCACGGTGGACACCACGGTGCAGCCCAAGGCCATCACGTTTCCGACCGATGCCAAGCTGCTGCATGCGGCTATCGAAGGGCTCAACCGGCTGGTCCGCAAACACGGCGTGCAGTTGCGGCAGTCGTACCGACGTATCGCCGAGCGAGCTGCGATGATGGCTGCGCGCTATGCCCATGCCAAGCAGTTCAAGCGCCATCAGCGGCAATTACGCCTGCTGAAGAGCCGGCTCGGCCGCATCATCCGTGACATCCGCCGCAAGATCGAAGGTCGCCCCGAGCTCGAAGCGGTGTTCGAGGCCCCGCTGGCCCGCGCGAGCCAGATCAGATCGCAGCAGCAGCGCCAGCGGGGCTGGAAGCTCTATTCCTTCCACGCTCCCGAGGTCGAATGCATCGGCAAGGGCAAGGCGTCCGCGCCTTACGAGTTCGGCGTCAAGGCGTCGATCGTCACCACCAACGGCCGCGCCCCGGGCGGCCAGTTCGTGCTCCACGCTCGATCTCTCCCCGGCAATCCCTACGATGGCCATACGCTCGGCAGTATCATCGAGGCGACCGAGAAGCTGACCGGATGCGCCATCGAGCGCGCCTATGTCGACAAGGGATATCGCGGCCACACGACGGAGCGCCCGCGTCGCGTCTTCATCTCCGGGCAGAAGCGCGGTGTCTTCGGCGCGATCGAACGTGAACTCCGCCGCCGCTCCGCCATCGAGCCGATCATCGGTCACATGAAGAGCGACGGCCATCTCGGCCGCTGCCATCTCAAGGGCCGTGACGGCGACGCCATCAACGTCATTCTCACTGCCGTTGGCCACAACCTCCGCCGCGTCCTCGCATGGCTGAGGGATCTGCTGGCCTCAATTCTGATCGCCCTTTGGCGCTCCGCAGCTGGCCACCCGGCCCGTCAAACAGGCTTCTTAACGGACGACTAGATTAGCCTCCTGGGAGGATCGGCAGCGGCCCCCAGGGGTCTGGCCCGCTGCTCATCTGCGAATAATTTTCGATACGAACAGCCAGACAGCGTGGGCGGCCGGGACGATACGATACGGTTCAACATTGCGGCCGCCGATCCGGCTCGGCACCCGCGAAGGCAGGTCCGGCTGAGCCCCCGCGGCGAACCGCAGCAGAGCGATCAGGCACTGCGCCTTCATGGCCCACGTTATTCGTTCAACGGCTGCGTCCTCTCAAATCTTGACGATAAGACCCGCTACGTCCCGCCCTCACTTTCCATGCGGGAACGCTTCACCGAGCGGCGACATGCGTCACGCCGCGGGATAACTGAAGCCTTCCATCCTTTTGATCTCCCGCAAGATTGCCCGACACGATCATTATTGTATGACGTGCCTCCACTGTCCGAGTTGATGTGTGACGCAAAATGCTTAACGCCCAAGGTTCTACGGCCACGTTGGGACGACGGGCCATTCGCTTCCTTTCGCTTAATGGTCATCCTTGCCCTGTCCATGCTCAGGTCTGGAGACACACCTGCGCGGGCGGCCAGTCTTCTTAGCTGCCTGCTTGGAATGGTCGTGCTACGGACCACCTACACAATGGGAGAAAGGTTTGCCGGCTCTGGTCTCACTCGTTGGCACGAGGGCGCTTTTCTCCTTGTTCTCGGAGGTGTGCTGCTGATTTGGTTTGGCCGATAAAATGAGATTTCTTGTCAATGGGCGCAAAAAGCGGCAAGCTGCGGCCTGCCCTACACCAGAACCAAAGGTAACCCACTGACTTTCAGGCAGCGGCGGCACCCCAGCTGTCGCGCGTTCGATCCCGGAGTCGGCCGGAAACTTCATACCAGCCGAATATGCTCTCCGGAGCAGTTCGGCAGAAATGCTCAAGAGAACCCGGGCGGACGTATGGCGCCCTCGGGATCCGAGTCCTCTTCGGGCTCCTCCCGAGGATCGCTTTTCAGATTCCGCAGCATGTCACGGCAATACCCGGCGACGTAATCCGAGATTTGCTGGTAGACCGGCGACTTCTTCAACGTGTTCAACTCTTCGACGACGGACGGCAGCGCATCGAGGACGGCCTGAGACAATTCGGCGACCCGGCGCCTTACCTGCGCGCCGGAAAGCTGGTTTTCCCGGGCCATCCGATCCCAATGTCGGACGTAGATGTAGTGACCGCGGTTCTGGCCGGCGATCTTCATCGCCAGATTTCGCGTCACGTCCGGATAGATGTCGCCATTCATGACGTCATAGAGCGGCGCCATGGAGATGGCGCCGCTTGGCTGCAGCAGCAGCGAATAGTTCTTCGAATGCGCGTCGACGTTTCCACAGAGAACATTGAAGACAAGAAAATCGACGAAGCGGGCGACGTTGAAGGCGCCTGCCTGCGTGTTCCGCAGGACATCAAAGCAATCTTTCAGGGTCGGCCCACGCAGCTTGTTCGTCGAATTGGATTCGTATTTGGTCGACGGGATGTGCCCAGCGGCCTGACAGAAATCCTCCTGATGGATTCTGCGGAGGCTGCGCCCGTGGGGCTCACGATCGTAGCGCTTCACCAGCAGGTAATCGAGATCCTCCGCCTTTCCGATCGTACATTCGGCGACGGGCAGCTTCGTCTTGGCCGCCAGGCGAAGGCAGAAGGCCTCGTTCTCGACGGCGTTGCTGAAGTGCTTGTTGGCCGGCTTGAGGATATGTGTCGTCGGCGCACCGTCGAGCGCGAGGCCGATGCCGCCGTCCGGATACAGGACTACAGGAAGCTTGTCCTGCGCGCCGGCCAAAGACATGTGGATGCCCTCCTCGCCAACGAGAAGCGGCCTCTCCGGAAGGCGCCGGATGGCGGCGGCGAGCTCCGCTTCGGTGAGCCGCTTGTAGCGCGGCGTCCGGTTCGGTCGCTGGTCGGCGGACCGGCGGACTTCGAGCGCACCCGGAAGGTCCTCTCCCAACTCCTCAAGGAGCGCGAACACGTTCGCCTCCGGAATCTTGAGGATGGTGCCCACGGTCCTCAGCGTCCGGCCTTCTGGCAGTAGGTTCAAAAACCATCGGTACACGACGTCCGGCTCGTGAACGCGCTGGGCGAGTGGCATGCGAGTCGAGACGGCGAACGCCCGAGGATCCTTCACCCACGCTTCGTCGTAGACGAATTCGATGTCCTGAATTTCGTCCGAGCGCCGGCGCAGCAGCCCAACGAGCTTGTCGCCGTACCGGACCTCCAGGGTCTCGCCGGCGCTGCCGGCCTTGGGCTTGCTCGTCATGACGGCGTGAAGTAATCAGGGTCGAAGGTTTCAGATTCCTCGCTCGCCAACCGAGCCGCCGGCGCTGGGCTCATTTCCGCCGTCAGCCGGATGCCTAGCGCTTGC
>Ga0265337_1001743_pt1 | contig 10504 bp, 24 predicted proteins | sample 42122metaG_FD_192441 | JGI IMG/M metagenome (GOLD analysis project Ga0265337, IMG submission 192441) | Rhizosphere microbial communities from Carex aquatilis grown in University of Washington, Seatle, WA, United States - 4-21-22 metaG | ecosystem: Host-associated > Plants > Roots > Rhizosphere >... | reverse complement strand
GCCAAAATTATTCTGACGCAATTTCCAGTCACTATCGACATTCCGCATAATGTCGATATTGCCGGGCCATACGTTCGTCTTCTGGAAAAGAAAAAGAAGGCTATACAACAACAGGCGCGGCGCGATCTATATGAAGTTCAGGTCGAAATAAACCGGACTCTGTGTCTGCCGCCGCCAGTATCACCGCCGAGTATCAATAATGGAGAGGGCTAACCAATGAAATTACAAACGCGCGTCGATGAACTTATCTTTGAAACCGAAGCTGATTTCAGGGACGCCGGACGCCCAGGCCATCACCGCACTGAACCTACCGGCACCGTCACGCTGTCAATCAGCGGGCTTGATCTAGAGGACGCAAAGGCCATCGAAGCCGAAGTCAGAAAGGCTGCCCGCTGATGGCTGATATTGACGACCTGAATACGGAAATCGCGGCTGTCGATAAAGAGATTGAATCGGCCATGCGGAACAGAAGCGTAGCAAATCATGCCCTGCGGAACGCTGAAGATGTGCTGTCTGGCCTGATGCAGAAGAAGGCTGGAATCATTGCCGAATATAGAAAGAAAGTGAAACCAAATGGCTGATAAAACTGGCATCGACTGGACGGATGCGACGTGGAATCCCATTGTCGGCTGTAGCATCGTATCCCCCGGCTGCACGAACTGTTACGCCATGAAACAGGCGCACCGCCTTCTTGACAGGCCTGGGTCGCATTACGAAGGGACGACGAAGCAAAGTAATGGCGGCGCGGTGTGGACGGGCAAAATCGGCGTCGCGCCGGATCACATTTTCTACCAGCCCCTGCGCTGGCAAAGGCCGCGCAATATATTCGTCAATTCGATGGGCGACGTATTCCACGACCAGATCCCGGATGAACTTATCGACCGCGTGTTCGGCGTCATGGCGCTGGCGCGGCAGCATACCTTTCAATTGCTGACGAAGCGCAGCGCACGGATGCGCGATTACATGAACAATACGACCCTTGCGGGTCGCATATTTTGCGCCGTGCAGGACGTGGCCGCGCTGATGGGAATGAAGGGGCCGGAACGTATCGTATTGCCGACGCCGAACGTCTGGCTTGGCGTCAGCGTCGAAGATCAGGCACGGGCTGATGAACGCATTCCGCATCTGATAGAGACCCCAGCTGAAGTCCGGTTTCTGTCCTGCGAACCGCTTATCGGCCCCGTGGACTTGTCGCCCTTCCTGGGTGATCCGCGCAAACAGTTTTACAATCCAGGCGATAGAGAGCATCCGGCGCGTTCCACGCGGTACGAATATCCCTTCCTGTCGCATAAGGACTGGATTATCTGCGGCGGCGAAAGCGGCCAGAACGCCCGCGACATGAATCCGGATTGGGCGCGGAAGATGCGCGACGATTGCAAGGCTGCCGCTGTGCCGTTCTTTATGAAGCAGATGGCGCATAAGGCCGAGATACCGGCAGACCTATTCGTCAGGGAGTGGCCGCTATGAAGGAAAGTCCAATCCTCTTTTCCGCGCCTATGGTTATTGCCACACTGGACGGTACAAAAACGCAGACGCGACGGATTATAAAACGTCCGATAAAGCACCCAGGATGGACAGGATATACAGTTACCTATGCACAAGATGGCGCAATCGAATGCGGCCCCGATTATCCAGACGGGGAAGATGATTTTGTAAAATGCCCCTACGGTCAGCCCGGTGACAGACTATGGGGACGGGAAAACTTCTGGCTTGACCGGCGCAACAAAGATCGTGGCCCTAATCAGGAAGTCATTTATTCAGCTACGCCAGAAATATACCGCGATCCGCATGGTAAATTAAAACCGTGCAGATGGCCGTCAGGCAGCGTCCCATTCGGTGAAACCGAAGACCTGACGCGGGCCGAAGCACAGCATCAGGTCGAAACAAACAAAAACTGGTTTCAGAAACCGTCAATCTTTATGTGGCGATGGGCAAGCCGTATCCTGCGCGATATAACGGAAATCCGCGTCGAACAATTGCAAGATATTTCTGATGCTGATTGCCATGCGGAAGGTGTGCCGGTGAACTGTGACGCCGAACCGCGTGATATTTACATGGAAATTTGGAATGCGATAAACGGCAAAGACTCATGGAATAAAAACCCCTGGGTTTGGGTTCTTACTACAAAGGAGGTTTTACCATGATCCGCATTAATTGCTGCTTTATTCTTTTGCTGTCGTCATGCGCTTTATGTCCTTCGATGGATGATAATTGTTGGCTTATTCGACATATTGATGGTGAACAATCCGTGTCGCAAGTAGCTTTTAATGTCGATAGCTATGGCAACGATTGTTCCAAGGTCGGGTTAACCGCAATGCCATCGCCGCAAACAGGTGACATTCGCTGTGCATGGGATGCGGCGCACCCGTGGAAATTGCCATGAGGGATAAACTTCATAAATCTGTGTCGCAAATGCTTTCTATCTTTGAAAGAGGAAGTGGGCTGCCGCCGCACGAAAGATTTTACCAGGTTAGGCTACACACGAAAGGCACGACAATAAAATTGGTCGAATACGAAAACACGGGCGGCAGCCATACAGGGCATCAGGCCGCAGAATCTGCCAAAAAATATCTTATTGATGAGATTACGGATCGCTTACATGAATTGATGGTGAAACTATGAATGGGGAACAGAAACTGAAGGCCATAATCGTCGGAATGATTCTGCTGGCCATGACGACGTGCAGCATTTCGCACGACCTGACAGGCAACGGCGATAAGCCGCTTGTCCATGTCGAAATGGCACGGCCAGAATGAATCCGTACCCTGAACAAGCCGGACATGCGGACGGCTCCGGAACAAGCGCCGCCGCCGCTGCCCTGCTGGAAAAGCGCGGCAAGGTTACGCGCGAGGTTATGGTCTACGAATCTATCAGGGTCGAGCCGCAGACAGTTTGGGAAGTCTGCAAATCGCTCAATCTTCCCTACGAAGTTATCCATCCGCGCTGCTACGAAATGAAGGCGCGTGGAATCCTGGGCTGCACGGGCGAAACGCGGCCCGGCCCCTACGGCAACCCCGGCGAAGTCCTGCGCGTGATAGCTGATTATTCGCGCAGACAGGGCAAGCAGGAACGGAAGGAAAAAACCCATATCGGGGTGATGAAGACAGTCCTTGCCCATCTGGAAATGCGGGATGGTGCCACGGGCTACCATACCGTGAAGGCTATGGATTTGCTGAAATCATTTATTGAAAGCAGCGCGGCATGAAATTCGACGGCACCGCTATAATATCGGACGATGGTTTGTATCGCTACCACCTGACGCGGGAATGGGGCGACAGCGGCAAGTCGGCGCTGTGGATTATGCTGAACCCATCCACGGCTGACGCGCAGCGCAATGACTCCACGGTGAAGAAGTGCATCGGCTTTACGTCGCGCCTCGCGGGTTACAAACGCATGGCCATTGTAAACCTGTTCGCCTTCCGGACGACGTTTCCGCACGAACTGGACAAGGCGCGTGATCCGGTCGGGCGCGAGAACGATTCCACTATTATCAAGGCGGCGTGTAAATACGATAAGGTTATCTGCGCCTGGGGGACGCACGGCGATAAGTTTGGCCGCGCCGCGCAGGTAATCGAACTGCTGCGTAAGGCGAACGTGCTGCCGCTATGCCTCGGCTGGACGAAAGACGGGTTCCCGCGCCATCCCCTTATGGTAGCCTACAGCGTTTCCCTGATTCCATTCGATCTGGAAAAGGAAGCCAGATGAAACTTCATCCCGCAATCAGAAAGTCGCTGCTGCGCTGGGCGACGCGCGTAACTAAAACGCGCCAGCATGATTTCGTAATTGGGCCGCCGCACGACCCGCAGGTGCTGCGCTGGTGGATAATGCGAAGCAAGAAATTCCTGTGCATTTACGTTCACCGATTTGTCAGAAGCGACGACGCCCGCGCCCTGCATGACCATCGCGGCATAAATTGTTCCCTGCTTTTGCAGGGCAGATACCGCGAACATCTGGCAAGTGGTGCCGTCATGCGGGACACGGGAAGCATTATCGGTCGCTGGCCGTCCACGCCGCACCGCATCGAACTTCTGCCATTCCCAGGAATCCTATCCGCCAAGAAACTGCGCCCCGTGCTTACCATATTCATAACGGGGCCGGATTGGCGCGAATGGGGCTTTCATTGCCCGCAGGGATGGCGACCGGCTGCTGAATTCGTCGCGCCGCATAACAGGGGCGAAATCGGAAGGGGATGCGACTGATGCCGTATATGCCAACCCCCCACGTTCCCCGCGTCAGGAAACGGTATCAGCAGACGATATGGTGGACGGTGCCAGGCCTTGGCCGCGTCGAAGTGATAGGGCCGAAGCGGGACACGCCGGAGGAAGCTTTCGCGGCTGCAAAGGAACTGGCGTGGATTTCGGGATGGCGAAGACCGAAATGGAACGACTGGCGCAGATGGCGCGACCCGCGCTACGACGCTGTGAAGCGAATAAAAAATTGACGCCTGGCGCAGAATCTGAATATCATAAAATTATACCTTCATTCCCCGCTTCGTGACCCCCATGATTCAAGCCGCTGACCCATACGCCCGCATCAAGGTTCTGGAAGAAGAACTGGCGATGGCGCATGAGCGCATCGCCTTTCTGGAAGCTGACAAGGAACAAATCGACGCGATGGTTTTCCGGTTTACGCCGCGCGAGGAATGCCTATTCAAAGTCCTGATGCAACGGCAAAGCTGCTCGAAAGAAATCCTTTTTGATGCGCTGTATTTCGCATGGCCGGAAGGCGATCAGCCGGAAATGAAAATCGTCGATGTTTTTATCCATAAAGTGCGCTGCAAACTTCAGCCTTTCGGCATATCAATAGCAACGCGATGGGGACACGGTTACTACATGCTAGAACCGGACAAGGACAAAGCCCGCGCAGTTATGAACCCAGCTGCACAGAAACAGGGTAGCCATGTATAGCTTCAAGCGCGAGAACAGGGGTAAGCCGAAGAAAAAACAGAAGAAGGCCGCGCGGCAACGCTTCGGGCAAGGCAGCATCATGTCGCTGCACCGCAAGCTTGAAAAGCAGAAGCAGCGCGAAGAACTTGAAGTCCTGCGAAGCGTTCAGGCACAGGTCGAATCCGCAAAGCCGGTGCCATGAAATGCCGCACTTCAAGGTAAAAGTTTCCTACAATCGGAAGAACGCCACAACCCTAACAGTCAGGGCAAGCGACACCGTATCCGCGCAGCAGAAGGCGAAGGATATTGTCGAAAAATGGGGCGACACAATCAATGTTAAAGTCGAAGACTGTAAGCTGGACGGATAAAAAATGGCACATAGAAAAGAAACCATAGGCTCCTGCGAATTGTGGCTGGGCGATTGCTTGGAAATCATGCCAGGCCTTGCGCCGGTCGACCATGTTATCGGCGATCCGCCCTACGAAGAAGTGCTGCATAAAGCGGTCGGCGCAATCCGCAGAACCGATAACGTGAACATGCCTGAAACTTTTGGCTTCGATGGCATTGACGAAATCCGCGACGACGTAGCCCGTCTGTGCGTGGAAAAATCGCAGGGATGGGTCTTGCTTTTCTGCATCGCGGAAGGCGTCAGGTCGTGGCGCGATGCGCTGCAAAAATATGAAGCCAAGTACGATACATGCTGCATCTGGATTAAGCCTGACGCCATGCCACGTTTTAATGGGCAAGGGCCGTCGCGCGGCTTTGAATGTATCGCTACGGCGTGGGCCGGTAAGGGTTATCGGTCGTGGAATGGGGGGGGGCGCAAAGGTGTCTTCACGCATTGCCGCAACAGGGAAGAAATAAACGGCCATCCCACGCTGAAACCGCTTTCCCTGATGGCTGAACTGGTGGAACTTTTCACGCAGCGCGATCAGGTTATCCTTGACCCGTTCATGGGAAGCGGAACGACGGGCGTGGCATGCGCGAAGTTGGGCCGGAAATTTATTGGGATAGAAATGCAGGAAAAGTATTTCGATATTGCGTGTGACAGAATCAGAAAAACCTATGAACAGCCGGACTTCTTTATTGCGAAGCCGGATAAACACAAACAGGAAAATATGCTATGACAGTTTCCATTCTTCAGGGCGACAACCGCGCCCGCCTAGCGGAGATCCCGGAATGCAGCGTCAATACCTGCGTTACCAGTCCACCTTATTTTGGACTTCGTGCCTATCTTCCGGATGGCCATGCCGACAAGGAAAAAGAGATTGGTATTGAACAAACACCGGAACAATACGTCGAATCTCTGGTCGAGGTATTCCGTGGAGTTCGCCGCGCCTTGCGTGACGATGGTACGTTATGGCTGAACCTGGGCGACAGTTATTACAACTATCGGCCCGGCGGCCATGAACGGAAACAGACAATCGCTAAAACAAATCAGGACAACCCAAATGCACCGCCGAAGCGAAACTTAAAGTACGAAGGTATCAAGGAAAAGGACTTGATAGGTATTCCGTGGATGGTCGCTTTCGCGCTTCGCGCGGATGGATGGTATTTGCGGCAGGATATTATCTGGAACAAAAAGAATCCTATGCCGGAAAGCGTGGAAGACAGATGCACCAAGGCGCACGAATATATTTTTCTGCTATCGAAGCAGAAGAAATACTATTTCGACCATGAAAGCATAAAGGTTCCGGTGAAGGATGATTGGGGAACGCGGGATCGGACGGACGGAAAATATCATAATGAAGGCACCGGCCTTACGCCTCACAGCGGGCTGGAAAAGAGTTACGAAATGGCGAACAAGCGCAGCGTCTGGAACGTGGCCACGGCTTCCTATGCCGAGTCTCATTTCGCTACGTTCCCAGCTGAACTGATTATGCCGTGCATTCTTGCCGGATCACCGGAAGGCGGCATGGTGCTTGACCCGTTCGGCGGGGCTGGAACAACCGGCCTTATGGCGCACCGGCTTGGCCGTAGCGCCGTCCTTATCGAGTTGAACGAAAAGTACGTCGCTATGGCGCAGAAACGTATTTCTGGCGATGCCCCCTTGTTCGACACCGCAGAATCTGTTCAGACTCAATTGCATTTGTTGCGGGACACCGATGGAAATAGTCCGTAGGCCTAATACTGTTTGGACAGCCGACATGCTGGAAACGCTGGTCGCCATGCGGAAGCGTCACGCTGGCATACAGGAAATCGCCGAGGCGCTAGGAATAAAAAGGCAGTTCGTTTACAATAAATTGAAGAACATGAACCGGCCCGATCTGCCGGTGCTTTACAGCAAGCGGCCCAGGAAATCATCAGAGGCTGCCAAACCCATCATCTACCAGAAGCCGGAAGATAGCGAGATCATCACGCGCGGCGACGTTATTCTGGAAATAATAAAGAAGGTGGATGCTGGGAAAAACATTTTTGATATGGCGCAAGTCTATAACATGCCGATGCAGGAAATTGGGGAAAGTATCGCGCGGCGCGACGCCATTATTCGGTTTGAAAAAAATGTGTCAGCCCTGCGCGTCTTTGCGCCACAATTCAGCGTTCCGGCCTATAAGACGTACCGGAACGGTAATACATGCCGACTTACGCCGCAGCAGATTATAGACTTTCTGCGCCTTAATTCGATCAAGGTTTTCGTGAACGATGTGGATGGCCAGTTTTATGTCGATGGCGTTCCGGTTAGTAAGCAGACCCTTATCTTCATGGCGAATGAAATCCGGCGCAGAAATAATCTTCCGGATTTCGGCATGAAGCGGGAACAACCAGCACAGCGAGGCGTATCATGCGATTAGACTTTTCCGTTATCGTGCTTTGCCTATTTCTTTCCTGCGTTCCGGCGCTGGCGGATAGTGGCGATGAAGGCAAAATTGCAATCTGTCGCCGCCCCTACATCACGGGGCATCAAAGCGACGATTTCACCATACGCGCAGGTTCGCGTTTCGCGGAAAACCTGGGCAGCCGGATTGGATGGGTCGTCGCCACGACGCAGCCAGCACGTTTGAAGCAGGGCGACAATTGCGTATCCGCCGACGCCCGCATTGTGCAGCGCAACGGGAACCGGCCATTCACCGTCAGGGAAAAGCTATTGCAGCAATACGCCTCCGGCCCAGGTGAAGCGCCGCCCGATCTGGACGCCTTTGTAGCCAGCGGCTTCGGCCTGAAATAAGGCATGGCGGTCGTCGCGCGGGACGTGCGCCAGCCGCCCAAGGGGGAGGATTGGCGCAAGGACTGGAAGGCCTATGGGGTTCTGGCCAGTAGCGCGGCGCAGCGCAGGGCTATCCAAGCCAGGGGCGACGATGGCCTGTGCGCTGGCTGCGGGCAGCGCGTGGCTTGCTGGAACGCCGACCACGTCCAGCCCCTGCATAACATCACGCCTAGCCAGCTTGCGGACTACCCTGCCGTGCTGCGCTTCTGGGCCGTGGGGAACCTGCAATGCCTTGGCGTGTCCTGCGGCTGCCACAGCCGAAAAACGAACCTGGAGCGCACCAGAAACGCCAAAGTGTTAAGAATTATTAAGAAGGCAGCGCCGAAACAGCACGATCCAGCAAAATCAAAGACTTGGGGAAAACTGTGGCCGAAACCGAAGATCCCGGCCGGGACGCGGCGCAAGCGCCTTGCTTACGCGGCTCGGCAGCGCGAAAGGGCGCGGGAATGGCGCAGGGCTGAATATCAGCGCCGCAAGGCTCTTATGCGCCCCAAATCGCCGTGACGACGATCATGGCGACGAAGATGGCGACCTTAACCCATGCTTCAGGAATGGGCATTACGACGATAAGGCCTGTCACCAGAACCAGAAGTGGAAGCGGAATGTGCATAGCGGCTCCTTTGCCTATGGCATTGCAGAAAAAACGGCGCTTAAAGAACAGCGCCGTTTTATTCGCGCAACGCTTACGAGCGTTGATTGTCGGCATCGCTGCTCTTTTTTCCGCCGTCTTGATGGCTGGGATTTGGCTGGTGCTTAGGTTCCTGCGAAGGAGTATCCGTGCCGTGCTTCGGCGCGGGGTTCTGATGGTTAGGCTGGGGTGTGTTCGCATTCATGGCTTTTTTTCCTTTTCAAGGGTGAAATCATACTCTGGTCGTTATAGGCATCTTTTTCCTATGCCGTTTTGATTTAAGGCAATAAAAAAAGGGCCAGACCCGAAGGTCTGGCCCAATCTTTGGATGCACCATCATAGAAATTCGCGCCTATGGCCGCACTCTTACCCTCGACAGGTAAAACTTAATGCGGCATGTGTGCCGCGATTCCGTCCGCTTCGTCAATTCGGAGTTTTTCCGCGCCAGCTTCCCAGCTGCGCCATGCAACGGCTTTGCGCCGCCCGCTATCCGGCGCTGTTTCGCGCACTGGATTCTGATGCCTGTCTTCCGGCTTCTTCATGTTCAAAGGATTCTGGTTCATGCCACGCCTATAGCGAGAACCGCACTGACTTCCTGCGCTATCATGTCCGCGCTGCACGGATCGCTGCCCTGTTCGTGCCGAATCATCACGGCGGTAGCCTTTGCAAGAAAACCTGGGTCGAGAAGGTTAAGCTGCGCGTTGCGATCCACGCCTGTCCATTTTTCCATCGCGGCGATATAGGCCTCGGTATCGTTTTCGTCCGGCGGGGCATAGACCGGAATGATCGTAGCCCATGTGTTCAGGCCGTGCTTGACCTGCTTGTTCTTCAGATTGTCGATACCGGCGCGGAGGCCGTTTTGCATCGTATCGAATTCGCATAGGCGGCCATCTGGATCATGCGTCGGCTTTATTTCGCCCTGCCAGTTGATGCTGGCGACTTCCATCAGGTTCATGGGGTTATTCAGCAGGATTCCGCGCGTCGTCATGTTATGTCCTCTAGGGGTACGGTTTGATTCTTCAGATTATGCCAGCAATCGCCGAGGAATTTAATCATGCCGTCGGTTACATAGCTGTGACATACCTTATCGCTGCCTGGCGCAACGTGAATGCTTGGTTGGATCGTCGGCTTGTTCATGTCGCCGTTAAATATCCAGCGCGGTCTATTGCCTGTAGTTTTGAACCAATGCGCGCAGCGACAGCCGGGGCATTCAAAAATAAATTCAGGGTCTTCCGGTGAAAGCTGTTCCAGTCTTTCAATGACTGGCATTACTATTATCCCTAATTTCTTTTTGTAAATCGCGGCGCAACTGGTCGATCTGATTTCGTATATCCTTGCTGTTCGCTTCCATCTGATCGTACAGACGCCCAAGGCTGTGCTGATTTTCTGCCTTATTGCAGAAGGTTTCGGTGATATGAATTTGGAGTTTTGCCATATCAAGTTCCGTGTTTTTTATGTCAAGCTGCGTACTTTTGATTGCCAGCCTATTTTCCTGCGCCGCTTTTTCTGCGGTGTCGGCACGAACTCCCACGGCGTCAAGATCGGTCTTAAAGGAGGCTTCCAAAGAGTCCATCCTTTTCGAGTTAAGACTCAATATGTATCCATAGCCGATAAGAAAAAGGGAACCGATTGCTGCAAGAAATCGGAAAAACCATTCCATAAGTGATGGATTGTCTGGCTCTAGCATGATTCTCACTTGTGTTTATGGCAAGTTTAAGGACGCAGCGGATCGCTGTTTCGTAAGGTACTGCAAGGAAATGAAAATTTAGGCAATTATATACTTGA
>Ga0265337_1001742_pt1 | contig 10515 bp, 10 predicted proteins | sample 42122metaG_FD_192441 | JGI IMG/M metagenome (GOLD analysis project Ga0265337, IMG submission 192441) | Rhizosphere microbial communities from Carex aquatilis grown in University of Washington, Seatle, WA, United States - 4-21-22 metaG | ecosystem: Host-associated > Plants > Roots > Rhizosphere >... | reverse complement strand
CGCTCGGATCGGAAACCCAGCTGCCGTAATGATAGGGGACATCGCCCCAACTCTCATCGGATACCCAGAGCCAACCATACTCGTTGGTATCTTCCCAATGCCCATTGTAATACGGCCTGAAACCCGCATCGACCCGCGTGGGATGCCAGACTTCGCCCCAACGCGCGTTGTTGCTCCAGGTCCCATAGGGCGCGAGCCGGGTGTGGAAATCGTCGTAGCTTTGCGCTCTCGAGGGACCTGCGATCGATGTCGCAAGAAGTGCGGGAACGACGATGGCAGCCGCGCGAAGCGTATGTGCCGTGAAGCGAAGCATGATTTTATCTCCTTTGATGCGGCGGCGCACCGGCTGCCTTTGCGCGCGCGATTACCTGCACCGGGCGGGCCGCTCGGAGAGATCGAGCGAGCAAGGATCGGTCAAAGCGCCTGTGGCTGCCCCGGCGACACCGCCGATGACAGCACCCGCACCGGCATTGCCGGAGAGCGAGCCGATCGCAGCGCCTGCACCCGCGCCGAGCAAGCCGCCGGATACCGCGCGTTCGCCCGGTCTTGTGCCGCAAGCCGCGGTTAACAATGCGACGGACGCAAGGAGAATGATGGGGATATTTTTCATCGTGTTACCTCTGTTCGATCGTAGGTTCGTGCGTTTCGCCTCTCGACCTGCCTTCTTGGCGCTCTTTAGTAAGGCGCTCTTTAGTAAGGGAGGTGAGCGAGCCGCATGTCGCGGGCGAACCATTTCTGTTCTGGCTCGCTGCCATCCATATGGGCGATCGCAATCTGCCGGTAGCATCGGAAACTACTCACCGCGTTTTCCGGATCGGTTACCCGCCTCGGCATGCCGCTTTTCGCGCGAGCCCGCGCTCAAGTGAGTAGTTCCCGACCCTACCGCTCTTGCCGATTCCGCTGCTTGATGGCGCCAAGGCCACAATCCGGGGCCCTACGATTTGGCAGGGTCGAGCGAAAGCCGAAACCCGTTCATCTTTCACGAAAAGGAAAACGCAATGTCTCATGTGAAACACAGGCTTTTTGCTTGCATGCTCGCAAGCGCAGCAGTGCTTTCCCTCTCGGCAGCCACATTCGCCAGCGCGAATGCCGCAACGGCAGAGGATCTGAACAAGGATGCCGATCAGGCTCTGAGGACGCTCTACAAATCCAACCCCGTGGCCGAGAAGATTTCCAAGCAGGCGCGGGCGGTTCTCGTGTTTCCGAAAATCATCAAGGCAGGCCTTGTGTTCGGCGGCAGCTACGGCGAAGGCGTCCTCAAGCAGGGTCCCAAAGTTGTGAATTACTACAACTCGGTTTCCGGATCATGGGGCCTGCAGGCAGGCGCACAGTCCTATGGCTACGTGGTGTTTCTGATGAGCAACGCGGCCGAGTCCTATCTCAACAAGTCCGAAGGCTGGGAAATCGGCGTCGGGCCGACCGTTGTCGTTGTGAACGAGGGAGTCGCCAAGAACCTTTCGACCTCGACGCTGAAGGACGATGCCTATGCCTTTATCTTCGATCAGGAAGGTCTGATGGCCGGCGTGAGCATCGAAGGAACGAAAATTTCCAAGATCAAGCGCTGAACGAAGACGATTGAACTTGCGATACCGGCCTCGTCCTCCCCAGCGGAGGACGGGGCCCACGCAACTCCTCCCATGGAGTTGGAAGCGGCTACCCTTGCTTAATCTCCCGCTCTGCGCGCGTCCGCCCTTCACGCTGCCCGGCCGCGCGCCGGGTCCGCCGACCGCTGCGCATACGCCGACATCGCAACTGTTCCACGCGGTCCTCAAAGGTGTTCCCGTCGAACGCGTGACACCGGCATGGCTCCTCCGCAGCCTTGGCCGCCACTCATTCGGCATGGTCATGCTTCTCCTGGGGCTGATTGCGATGGTTCCAGGAGTGTCGTTTCCCGCCGGCATCATGCTTGCCGTTCTCGGGTTTCAGATGACGATGGGCCAGGAGGCGATCACGCTGCCGCACTTTCTGGCTTCCCGATCGTTGCCCACGCACCGGATTGCGCGGCTCATAGATCGTTCGATCCCGGCGATGAGGGCGTTGGAGAAGATCATCCGGCCGCGATGGTCCACGGCCTTCATGGCTGCCAAACGCTTTATCGGTCTCATTGTGGTGGTGCTCGCGGCGACCCTTTTGGTACCGATTCCCTTCACCAACATCGTACCCGCCGCGGCGATCATGCTGTTGGCATTCGCGTATCTGGAAGAAGACGGGGTGTTTCTTTGCGTCGCGTTGGGAACGTCTCTCGGCTCGCTTGCAATCACGGGCGTTGAGGCCTGGGCCACCCTTAAGGGCGCGGATTTCCTGATCGGGCTGTAGCGCCCATGACCGCCAGACGATTCAAGCCGCCGCCAACGCCAGGCGGATGAGCGCGGGAATGGATTTCGAGCCGGTCTTCTTCATGATGGAAGCGCGGTGGTTCTCGACCGTGCGCTGAGAGATGCCAAGGTCGAAGGCGATGTTCTTGCTGGGGCGGCCGGCCAGCACCAGATCCATGACCGAATGTTCCCGCGGCGTCAGGCCCGCGATGCATTTTGCGGCGGCCGCATGTCCGGCGGCGCGCTTTCCCGAATCATAGGCCCCGTCGAGCGCGTTCTGGATGCTGGCGATCAGTTCGTCCGGGTCCACCGGCTTCTCGATGAAATCCACCGCGCCGGCCTTCATGGCTCTGACGGCCGTTTGTACGTCGCCATAGCCCGTAATCATGATGGCCGGCAGATCGCTCCGCTCGCTCTTGAGCCACTCCAGCAGCGCAAGTCCTCCCATGCCTTGCATCTTGGCATCGACGATCAGGCACCCTTTCCGCGACGGCGTATAGTTGTCCAGGAATGTTTCGCAGCTGGAATAGGTTTCGACGTTGCGTCCATCCAGCACGAGCAATTGCTGCATCGTCCCGCGCAAGGCCTCATCGTCGTCGATCACGAAAACCGTTGGCAGTAACGCATCGTTGTTCGGTTCGACGGGTGGCGGCTTGATTGCAAGAGCCTTCGGCGGCTGGACAGGGGCGATTTCGACGGGGCGATTCTGCGCGGCGATCATCGTTCCGACCAGACGGGTCAACTCTTCGGCGTTGGCAGGCTTGTTGAGATGGACGCAACGCTCTTTGGCGATCTTGCGCAGCGTACCGGTCGAGATATCGCCGGTGAGAATGATGGCCGGGATTTCCCGATGGCGAATTGAGCGCAGCGCCGCGATCGTTTGCAGTCCGGTCAAGCCGCCGGGCAGATTGTAGTCGGCAATCACGATGGCAGGCTCCATGGCGGCGCTCGCCATCAGTTCGAGCGCCATTCGGCCGTCCGCGACCGACGCCGTACGATGCCCATCCGTCTTGAACAGAAGCTCAAGCATCTCCCGCACCATCGGATCGTCCTCGACGATCATGACTGTGCTCGGCGTGGCGGCGTTATCCTCGGCGGGCTGTCCGCCATTCGAGGCCCAGGCTCCCGGTGAATCGCAGGCGAGCGGCACCTCCACGGCAAAAACCGAGCCCTTGCCCGGGCGGGATCGAACATCGATCGCGTGGCCAAGCATATTCCCGATGCGTTGCACGATGGCCAGGCCCAGGCCGAGACCGAGGCTCCGCTCGCGCGCAGGATTGTCGACCTGATGGAACTCTTCGAAGATCGCCTGGAGATGTTCCGGCGGGATGCCCAGGCCGGTATCCCAGACTTCGATGCGGAGCTTGTCGCCTCGCCGCCGGCAGCCGAGAAGGATCTTGCCGCGCGGCGTATATTTCACGGAATTCCATAAGAGATTGCGAATCATCTGCTCAAGCAGCCGCGGATCGCTGCGGACATGCAGACTGCTCTCGACCACACGCCATTCGAGGTCCTTGGCTCCAGCGTGATAGCCGAACTCGGTCTTAAGCCGATCCAGCAGCGCATCGACCGGAAAGACCACGATCTCGGGATTGACGATTCCGGCTTCCAATTGGTTGATGTCGAGCAGCGTATTCAACATGCCGGACATGGCTTGAAGCGGCTCGTCCAGCTTGCGGATCAGCGCCAGGGTGTCTTCATCCTTGATCGATTTCGCCAATATTCCGCGCAGCAGGCTGAGGGTCTGCAGCGGTTGGCGCAAATCGTGGCTGGCGGCGGCGAGAAAGCGCGACTTGCCGAGATTGGCCTGCTCGGCGTGGAGTTTGGCGACCTCGAGGACTTCGCTCAAGCGTTTGCGCTCGGTGATATCGTCTATGGTGACAAGAACCTTCCGGCCCGCCGACGGCCCGGCGATTTCGCGGGCGGCCATAAGGAGGGATCGCTGGTCCGGCAGCGGCGGCAGATCGAGTTCGACCGCATAATCCTCGATGCTGTTCTCTCCGGCTTGAATGCGGTCGAGAAATGTGCGCAATCCCGGATCGTTGAACGCCAGCGCGCCCGCCGAGCCGATGCGTTTTCCGACCGCGTCTTCGCGTTTGGCGCCGAACGTCTGGTAGAAGGCGCGGCTGGCCGAAATCACCCGAAGTTCGTCGTCCAGCACCACGAGGGGCTGCCGGATGGTCTCGACGATGCTGTTGGAATAGGCCCGCGCCGCTTCGATCTCCCTTTCCGCAACCTTGAGCTCGGAAATATCGGAAAAGGTGATGACCACGCCTTCAAATTTATCGTCGCTCGCCTGGTAGGGCAGGATGCGGCGCGTATACCACGTGCCTTTGTCGCTTTTGATCTCGCGGTTGAGGGGCGCAAGATTCGTCAAGACAGAGGCGGCATCGACAAGGAGACCCTTATCGTCGGAACGGCTGGCGAGGTCGGAAAGCGGGCGGCCGACGTCGGCGGGGACGATGCTGAAATGCGATTTCACCGCCGGCGTGAAGAAGCGGATGTTCAGTTTGCCGTCGAGGAAGATCGTCGCGACATTGGCGCTGGTGAGCACATTCTGCAAATCATTGGCGGTGGTGCGCTGCTGTTCGACGGTCTCGTGAAGCTGGCTGTTGAGGGCGGTCAACTCCTCATTGAGCGATTGCAATTCCTCTTTAGAGGTTTCCAGTTCTTCATTGGTGGACTGGAATTCCTCGTTCACCGACATGGCTTCTTCGTTGATCGCCTTCTGCTCCTCGTTGGACAGTTCGAGGTCGCGAATGGCGGTTTGCAGCTCTTTTCTCGTGGCGGCCAGTTCCTGCTCGATCTCGGCGACTTGCGAGGCATTGGCTTCGGATCTGGTGGCCGCTTCCGGCCGCTTTGCAAGCTCGGGTTCGTCGATGAAACTGACGAGATACATCGGTCCGGCGTCGCTCTCCACCGGCCGGACGTCGATGCTGACCGCGATGGTGCTGCCCTCGCGGCGCAGTTGGGCGCCCACCACAAGGGCGCGCTTATGCTCCCGGACAACTTGGTGGATTGCTGTCCTCAGCTTGTTGCGCAATCCTTCGCGCGCCATCGAGAGGATGTCTCCGCTGGCATCGCCCGCGGGAACTTTCAGATAATTGTCGGTGGCCCCGAAATAATAGAGCCCCTCGCAATGGCGATTGATAAGAACCGAGGCCGGTGCATAGGCCTCGAGCAGCAATTTATGCGAAAGTTCGCCCATGCTGGCGCGTCGCGATGCCGGCGGCCGGTCGATTTGCGAGGGGGGGGCGCGAACGCCGTCGCCGCCACCGATCGGAAAAATGACCTCGCCGGGCCGGCTTTGGCCGAGATGGCGATAGATCGGCTGTCCATCCGAAACCGGCTCGAAATGCGCACCCGCGCTACCGATCTTCTCGGCGGCGCCAAGGAAGAGGATGCCGCCCGGGCGCAACGCAAAATGAAACAGCGATAGGACCTTGTCCTGCACCTCCGGGCGCAGATAGATCAGGAGATTGCGGCAGGAAACGAGGTCGATCCGTGAAAACGGGGCGTCAGCCAGAATGTCCTGCACGGTGAAAATAACCGATTCGCGCAGCTCAGGCGCGACCCTGTAGTCATCGCCGTCCTTGACGAAGAAGCGGGCAAGACGGCCGGGCGACACTTCGGCTTCGATCGATGCCGGATACAACCCGTTGCGGGCGAATTGAACGGCATCCTCTTCGATGTCGGACGCGAAGACCTGCAGTTTGAGATTGCGCTTGGTTGCGGCGATCTCCTCGAGCGCCAGCATGACCAGGGAATAGGTTTCTTCTCCGGTACTGCATGCCGGTACCCAAAGGCGCAAGGATTGGTCCGACGTTCTTTGACGCACAAGATCGGGAATGACCGATTTGGCGAGGACCTCGAAGGCAGCCGTGTCGCGGAAAAAGCTCGTGACATGGATGAGCAGATCCTTGGCGAGGCGTTCGACTTCCTCTGCATCCCCACGCAGGACCTCCATGTAGCGGGCGCTATCGGGGATTCCTGCAATTGCCATTCGCCGCTCCATGCGGCGCAGCAGCGTGCCCGGTTTGTAGAAGGCGAAATCGTGACTCGTCCTGGCGCGCAGGAGATCGACGATTTCGATCAATCCTGTCTGGGAGAATGACGATGGCGCGCCTCCGCCGCTCGTGCTCTTGAAGCCGGACTGCGTTGCATATGTTTTGAGGGCATCGGGGATTTTCTCCACCGGTAGGATGAAGTCCGCGGCACCGGTCTGGATGGCGCTGCGAGGCATTCCATCGAATGCGGCCTCTGCCGGCTCCTGGACGATGACCAGACCGCCCTTTTCTTTGACGGCCTTCAACCCGAGACTTCCATCGGCGCCGGTTCCGGACAGAATCACGCAAACGGCTCGCTGGCCATAACCGTCCGCCAATGAGCGAAGGAAATAGTCCAGCGGCATGCGCGCACCATGCCGCTCGCGCGGGACCGAAAGGTGCAACAGACCGTCCTGGATCGAAAGATAGACACGCGGCGGAATGACATAAACATGATCGCGCTCGACCGCCATTCCGTCGGTGGCTTGCAGGACCTTCATCGACGTGTGGCTGCTGAGGAGCGCCACCATCATGCTCTCATGTGTCGGATCGAGATGTTGTATGAGGATGAACGCCATCCCGCTGTCGGCGGGAAGAGCGGTGAAGAGCTTTATGAATGCTTCCAGCCCGCCGGCCGAAGCTCCGAGGCCGACCACGGGGAAATCGTTTCGTTTAACCTCCTTGCGTTTGACGGGAGCGGCCCTCGGCAAAGCCCGCGGGCCGGACCTCGCGGCTGCGGGCTTCTGAGTCATTTTGGACATTTTTGCTTTCTTTGCTTGCCCAGCGCCTGGTGGCGCGGCGAAGGCCCGGAAACACTACTCCAAAAGCCGCGCCGCCGCGAGCTTAGGCATGATGGAAGCTCGCATCCGTGTGCAATTCAGAGCAATTTCTCGCTCGCGATTGCGAGCGGGGACACCGCCACGGGGTCCACCACGACGTAGCCTGCCGCTTCCAAGCGCGCTTTATAGGCCAGGAATTCGGTTTTCCTCGCGATCAGCAACCCTGCGTCCTCGCGTCGGCCCGGCCGGTAATATCGGATCGAACAGGTCATCATTGAAGACAATCTCGCCATGCGCATTGCGAAGATTTTTGTTACCGGAAGCTCACAATATCGCCAAGGTTCGGAAACTACCTACGCGACGTTATCGGGTGCCCGCACCGCGCCTGAGCATGCCGAAATGCCGGTGAGTACATCCCGAGGCTGGTGCCCTTTGTCTTCCAACGGCTACCACGGTGTCACTCAAGGTAACGAGGAAGAGCGATATGGCACCCTACGAAATTCATTCCACTGCAGACGCATCGTGTGACGAATTGGGCGCCGACGCCGGGGACGCCGGGTTCGGGGCCGGCCTGACCGCGCTGATGCCATTTCTGCGCCGTTTGGCCATCTCAATGGCCAGTACGCGGGAGCTTGGCGAGGATCTTGCCCAGGGGGCGCTGGCAAAGGCGTGGCGAAGCCGCCGGTCGTTCGAGGCAGGGTCCAATCTCAAGGCGTGGCTCTTTACCATCCTTCGCAACGAATTCTATTCCCACCAGCGTCGCGATTGGCGGCAAGCCCCGTGGGATCCCGAGTGGCTCGAAACTCTTCCGGCGGTGTCCGAGGAGCAGCGATGGGCGGTGGAACTTTCCGATACGGCCCGCGCAATGAAGGAACTGCCGGATTCGCAGCGGGAAGCTCTGATCCTCGTCGGGCTGGGCGGCTTTTCCTACGAAGACGCGGCGGCGCTTTCAAACGCGGCGACAGGCACGATGAAGAGCCGGGTCGCCCGGGGCCGCCAGGCCCTGAAGGCGATTCTGGAAAGTCAGAATGTACGGTCGGTCAAATCGGCCCCGGCCAATGGCAACGCCATGAGCGAAATGCTGGCGCAGCTCAGCCAGCTCAGCCATTTGGATGGTGCGCGTGCCGGTGCGAGAGCGGCCCAATCGGGCGCCTGACGGTTGATTACCAGCGAACCGCAACGGACTTTTGGAGATTCCCATGACTTCAGCAACAGCAACACTCGCACGGCCGAATTCCAGATTGGTACCAGCCATCCTGCTCGGCATGGCGGCCGCCAGCCTGATCGCGAGCTTCTCTCTTTTGGTGGCTGCGGTGGTCATCCACTGACGTGTTTCATCCTCTCGGATTTGCCAAAATTTCGATCCGGTCCGAGCAACAGCACAATGTGCCCATTCCAGCCATTGCCGGGATCGCGGCAATCCTTGCCGGCCTCGGCATGATTGTCGCCTCGCGCCGCTCTGTTTAGCAAACAAGGCGGCCGGCCTTTCGCCCCCATGGTCGAAGCCGGCAAACAACCGCGTCGGCAGCTTATTTGCTGAGTAGTTTCCGACACGGCCTTTTGTGTACTCGGCGCAGCGACTGGTGCGTTCTGTTAAGCGCGGTGACCCGTGACACATGTCCGGATCGGCACCTTCAAGGCAAGGGTTCCAGGCCGCGGTTCAAAAAAAGGAAATGGTTATGAAGAAATCTCTTATGGCCGTGCTTGCCGGCAGCATCATCGGGATGACCGGGCCTGTCGTTGCACAGGATACCGGCCGCGTCACAGGCGAGACAATTGTCACGACCGACACCGTCGTGGTTACGAGCCCCGTAATCGTGACTCATCGGGTTGTGTTGCTTCCGGAAATGCCGGCCCAGCCTCGCAATTTCGACAAGGAAGTTCGCCATCAAAGCGGCGGCGTCGGCGGAGCGATCGGCGGCTATTACATAAACGGGACCACCCGCGCGGATAACCGGCCGCTTCCCGGCAGCACTTGGCCGTACCGGTAAGGTCCTTTCGACATTGCGCCACTCTTTCCCATACCAACCAGTAGGAGTCCCGTCCTAGACGGAGAAAAGATCATGAAAAGAACAATCCTATCCTTGTTGTTGCTGTCTGCCGCCATCACGCCCGCAGCCGCGAATTATTTCTCCAACCCGCACATCGGCATGAATCTGAACATCGGCTCCGCGCCCAACCCGACCCCGGCGCAGCTCCGTCAGGGGACCGCCGTCGAAGAACAGACCACCGTCACCGCGCAGACGACCGAAGCGACCACCCAGGCCGTCGCGCCGCCCGCACCCCCGCCCGCGCCTCCGGCGCTTATCGTGGCCGAGGTTCCACCTGCCCCTGCGCCGCCGCCCGCAATCAGCCGCTACATCGTTTTCTTCGATTTCGACAAATCGAATCTGAGCCCGGAAGCGGAGCAGGTCATCGGTGCTGCGGTGAATTCGGCCAAGAACACAGGCATGGCCCGCATCCTGGTCACCGGCCACACCGATACGGTCGGCTCGCAGCGCTATAATCAAGCCCTTTCGGAGCGTCGCGCCGGCGCCGTAAAGGCGGAGATGATGCGTCTTGGCTTGAATTCCAGCGACATTGCAACCGTCGGCAAAAGCTTCTCTGAGCCTCTGGTGTCGACCGGGCCGGGCGTGCGCGAGCCGCAGAACCGCCGCGCCGTCATCGACCTTGGCTACAACGTCACGGCCGAATTGCCGCCGAGCGCCAAGTAAGCCTCGCGAATTCTGAAATATCCCGTCTCGGCCCAACGACGCCGGGACGGGCTTTGCAAAGCGCTTTTTTCCAAGGAGGACGTCATGTCGCTAGGAACTATTCTGCTGATCATTCTGGTCATCGCCTTGCTCGGTGGCTTTACAGGCTTTGGCGGAGGCCGCTTCTACGGTACCGGCTATTACGGCGGCGGCGGACTTGGCGTCGTGCTGGTCGTTGTGCTGGTGTTGGTGATGATCGGCAAACTCTAAAGTCCGTTCGCGCATCGTCCGCGGAGGCGTTTCGCAGCCGATCCAGGCCGCGCCGCATTTCCGTGCTCTCGCAAACTCTTAGTCCCGCTGTTGGGCGCGCCGCATGACCGCGTCCGCCCGGTGCTGGCTTAAGAAAGCCGTGCCCTTGGAACTTCGAAACGAGTCGCCTTCGCAGGCGGGCGCTGATTTATTAACGCCATCGGTCAAAATCGAGCCGTCGCCGCGAATGTCCGAGTTCCTCAATTTCAGCAAGAAAAATCGGCCCAGAACGCAGCCCGGAAGCTTGTAAGAGGGACACGGGTGGGTGTAGCCTTCCCACTTCTTGCAACTTGGTTGCAAGTGGGAGGAGCGTCACCATGCTTCGAACCCGCTTACTGATTACAACAGGTATGGTAATCGCTGGCGGGGTTCA
>Ga0265337_1001736_pt1 | contig 10535 bp, 10 predicted proteins | sample 42122metaG_FD_192441 | JGI IMG/M metagenome (GOLD analysis project Ga0265337, IMG submission 192441) | Rhizosphere microbial communities from Carex aquatilis grown in University of Washington, Seatle, WA, United States - 4-21-22 metaG | ecosystem: Host-associated > Plants > Roots > Rhizosphere >... | reverse complement strand
AAGGACATTCCGTCTACGGCGCCCGCACGGCGAATGCCGATCTTGCCCACATCATCGCCCGTGCGATGCCCGCCCTCTGATCCGAAATGCGGCAAGGCCGTGGCAGAGACCTGCAATTTCCATTCTGCATCCCACCTCCCCCCAAAACGGCGCTGCCTGGTGCCGATTTTCGAGGATTCGTGCCGGGTTTCGGCGGGTCGAAGCCATTCCTTTCGATACCGTCGCGGCACGAGAGCGGTGCAATAACGCTACCATAAGGGTGCAATAAAACGTCATTCAGCGACTCGCTGTTCCTGTCATCCATTCCCTTGATATGGCGATTGCCGAACCTGCGGTTAAGAGCACCCGAATGGCCGGCGGTGCTCGCAAATTCAGCCCAGTTTACTTGCCTTTGAAAATCCCCGCGGCACGATGCGGCCGGATTGGGCGCGGGTCCCCCGTATATCCTCGAGCTCCTTCGGCGTGAAGGTGCGGCCATTGGCGTCGCGCAGACCGTCTTTCCAGTTAAACACACGCGCGTCGGCCAGATCGCCGTCCTTATAGCGCTGCAAGATCACGCCCCGCCCGCGCGCCATTTCCGGCACCTCTTCCAGCGCAAAAATCAGCAGCTTGCGGTTCTCGCCCAGCACGGCCACGCAATCGCCATCGACAAAAGTGCAAACCTTCGCCTCCACATTCGGCGGCACGTTCATCACGCGTTTTCCCGAGCGCGTCATCGCCACTGCCTCGTCCTCGTTGGTGACGAAGCCGTGTCCGGACGTCGCCGCCAGCAGCAGCTTGCGTCCTTCGCGATGCACGAACATCGCGGCGATGTCTGCCTCCGGCGGCAGGTCGAGAAAATCGCGCACCGGCTCGCCCAGGCCCCTTCCGCCCGGCAATTTCGCGCAATCCAGCGTGAAGAAGCGCCCGTCGGTCGCGAACAGCATCAATTGATCCGTGGTCTGAGCATGCAGCCAGTACCGGCCGCGGTCGCCTTCGCGGTATTTGATCGCCTCGCTCTCTTCCTGATGGCCCTTGAGCGTCCTTATCCAGAGCTTCTCGGAGCAGACGATGGTGATGGGTTCACGCGCGACCGCGGTGGCAAGCTCGGCCACCTCTTCGGCGGCAGCGAGCATCTTCTCCACCTCTTTGGCCTCGGCAATGACCGTGCGGCGCTTGCCGAGCACCGTCTTCTGACCGAAGCGGCGGTCGGTTTCTTCCAATTCGGCGATCAGTTTTTCCGATTGCTGCCGCTCGGAAGAGAGCAGCTTTTTCAGCTCCTTCTGCTCCTTGGTGAGCGCTGTGTGCTCTTCGCGGATTTGCACTTCTTCCAACCGCCGCAGAGCGCGCAGCCGCATGTTCAGTATCGCTTCGGCTTGACGGTCGTTGATCTTGAACGCCGCCATCAGCTTGGGCTTGGGCTCGTCCTCGGTGCGGATGATCCTGATCACCTTGTCGAGGTTCAGATAGACGGCGAGATAACCTTCCAGCACCTCCAGCCGGTCGGCGATGCGCGCCAGCCGATGCTCGCTTCTGCGGCGCAACACCTCGCGGCGGTGGTCGAGGAACGCGCACAACGCCTCGCGCAAACTCATCACGCGCGGAATGATGCCCTTGTCGAGCACATTCAGGTTCAGCGACACGCGGGTTTCGAGATCGGTCTCGCGAAACAACTGTTCCATCAGGATTTCGGGTTCGACCGTGCGGCTCTTGGGAATCAGCACGATGCGGATGTCTTCGGCCGATTCGTCGCGCACGTCGTCGAGGGCGGTGAGCTTCTTTTGTTCGATCAGTTCGGCGATGCGCTCGATCAGCTTGGATTTCTGCACCTGATAGGGAATCTGATCGACCACGATCTGATAGGTACCGCGCGCGCCCTCCTCGCGGCTCCAGCGCGCGCGCACGCGAAAAGAGCCGCGCCCCGTGCGATAGGCTTCCTGGATGCTCGCCGGATCGTCCACGAGGATGCCGCCGGTCGGAAAATCGGGGCCGCGCACATGTTTGTAAATGGTGCGGTCCTGGACTTTGGGATTTTCGACCAGCGCAATCAGCGCCTGGCACAACTCGCCCGCATTGTGCGGCGGGATGGAGGTCGCCATTCCGACGGCGATGCCGGTCGAACCATTGGCCAACAGATTGGGAAAGGCGGCCGGCAGCACAATGGGCTCGCGCTCTTCGCCGTCATAGGTCGGGCGGAAATCGACCGCGTCTTCCTCGATGCCGGAGAGCAGCGCTTCGGCGACCGCGGTAAGGCGGCTTTCGGTGTAGCGCATGGCCGCGGGGTTATCCCCATCGACATTGCCGAAATTGCCTTGGCCCTCGACGAGCGGATAACGGACAGCGAAATCCTGCGCGAGACGGACGAGTGCATCATAGACCGCCTGATCGCCGTGGGGATGAAACTTGCCGATCACGTCGCCGACCACGCGGGCACATTTCTTGAAGCCGGCGGCGGGGTTCAATCCAAGCTCGCGCATGGCATGGAGAAGGCGGCGGTGGACGGGCTTCAATCCATCGCGGGCATCGGGAAGCGCGCGCGAGGTGATGGTGGAAAGCGCATAGGCGAGGTAGCGCTCCGAAAGCGCCTTTCCGAGCGACTCGGGCCTTATGTCGTCTTTGACCGGCAACTCACCCATGGCGCCTCTTTACTGCGATTCGGCGGCGCGGGCGGCGAGATCGGTGAGGCGGGTCCGCGCCTCTGGGATCGCCTTGGCGTGGGGTGTGAGAACCCATTGCTCCAGGAAATGGGCTGTGAGCTGCAGGCCCGCCAACAGATCGGCCGCGTTTGCTTCGCCCGCCTGACGCCCAAGCAGGAACGGGGGGAGCCCAAGCAACCGGTCGCGATAGGGTTCGCCCGCAGCGCGCGATACCGCCCGGCCCGTGCGCGGCGAGACATAGATGAGGTCGTCCGCCACGCCGGTTGCCGCGCAGCGCGCAAGGTCGAGGCCGAAGCCGAGCTCGTTCAGGAGCCCGATTTCCCAGTGCACGAACAAGGGCGCCCAATCGGCGAAATCATGGTCCGCGATCATGTCGAGCAACGCATCGGCGCCATCATAGGCGGCCTCATGAGGCTCGCGCTCGGGCAAGGCGCAAGCGGCAATTGCGGAGAGCGCGTTCAATCCTGCGAGCGCCGCGCGCTGCTCGAAGATGTCGGAAGCGCGTGCATGCGCGAGTTCCACCGTATAGATGCCGAGATGCTCGGACAGCCGTGCCCGCCAGGTGACCTTCACGCGGTTGCCGGGCTGCAGCGTGGCGCGCCCCTTCGACGAGGCGCCACCGCGCACCAGGCCCAGATGGCGTCCGTGCGCGCGGGTCAGCGCTTCCAGTATCCCTGACGTTTCCCCATGCGTCCGCACGGACAGCACGATCGCGTCGTCAGACCATTCCACAGCTTCGCTCGCGAGTAGCGAATGGCGAGTAGCGAATAGGGCCATTCGCCATTCGCCTCTCGCTATTCGCCTTTTCCACAGCCTGTGGAAAATTTTCATCCACCGCCGTCAAGTCATTGATCCTTCGGGAATTCCAGGCCCCATTCGCGGTAATGCGCGTGGCTGTCTCCCCAGTGTTCGGCGACCTTGCTGTGGAGAAACAAATGCACGCGCCGGCCGAACAATTGCTCCATTTCCCGCCGCGCAGCTTCGCCGATGGCCTTGATGGTGAGGCCGCCTTTGCCGATGACGATGCCCTTCTGGCCTTCGCGTTCGACGAAGATGGTCTGATCGATGCGGACCGAACCGTCTTTCATCTCTTTCCAGTCTTCGGTGGTGACGGTGGACGCATAGGGCAACTCGTCGTGCACGCGGTCATAGAGTTTTTCCCGCGTGATTTCGGCCGCGAGCAGCCGCGAAGGAATGTCGGCCGCCTGATCCTCCGGATACAGGAACGGCCCTTCGGGCATCAGACCGGCGCAATAATCGCTCAGCGCGTCGAGCCCGTCGCCCTTTTCGGCGGAAATCATGAAGACGCGTTCGAAAATACCGGTCCGGTTCAGCGATTCCGCCAATGGCAGCAGGGAATCGCGCTTCATGGCGTCGATCTTGTTGAGCACGAGGGCGGCTTTCTTGTTCGCCTGCTTCAGCCCCTCGACGATGCGCTCCGTGTCCCGGGCCGGAAGTCCGCCCGGATGGGCCGACACATCGGGCGCATCGACCAGGACCAGAATCGCATTGGCGTCGGAAGCGCCTCCCCAGGCGGCCTTGACCATCGCGCGGTCGAGCCGGCGTTTGGGTGCGAAGATGCCCGGCGTATCGACGAATACGATCTGGGTCTCTCCCCGCATGGCGATGCCGCGCACGGGCATGCGCGTGGTCTGAACCTTGCGGCTGACGATGGTGACCTTCTGGCCGACGAGTGCATTGACCAGCGTCGATTTGCCGGCGTTAGGCGCTCCCAGCACGGCGACAAAACCACAGCGAGTCGGCATCGAACTCATTCCTTCCACACGCCGAGGGCGATGAGCATTTTTCGCGCCGCCGCCTGTTGGGCATCCTGCTTCGTGGGCCCTTCGGCACTCTGCGCCTCGTGCCCCGGGACGCCTACCTCCACCGTGAACACAGGTGCATGATCGGGGCCGATGCGGCCCTTCACGGCATAGACGGGCTGCGCCCTCTTGGCGAGTGCGCCCGACTGCGCCCATTCCTGGAGCGCGGTCTTGGCGTCGCGCAATTCCGGCACGAGGCCCGCGAATTGCTCGTCCCAATAGCGCAGCACGAAGCGCCTGGCCGCCTCCCATCCGCCGTCGAGATAGAGCGCGGCGATCACCGCTTCGCAGGCGCCGGCGAGGATCGCGCTCTTCTTGCGGCCGCCGCTGCCCGATTCGGATTCCGCCATGATGAGGCGCGCCGAGAGGCCCGCCGCCTCGCCCGCACGCGCGCAGGCTTCGCGCCTGACCAGCGCGTTCAGCCGCACGGCCAGCCCACCTTCGTCGGAATCGGGAAAATCGGCGTAAAGCCGTTCGGCGATCACGAGACCGAGCACGCGGTCGCCGAGAAACTCCAGGCGCTCGTTTGAGCGCGCGCCGATGCTTGCATGTCTGAGCGCAAGCTCAAGCAGCGTGGGATCGGAAAAGCGATGACCGAGCCGGTCTTCGAGTTCGGTCAGGTCAGCGGACGAGTTCGGCGATGCGGCCATAGCGGATGGCGATGGGCCATTTCCAGAATTCCCAGAAGTGCGCGCTGCCATCGGTCGAGAAGAAAATGATTTCCGCCTTGCCGACGAAATTCTCGAACGGAACATAGCCGACGTTGGCGCGGCTGTCGGCGGAATTGTCGCGATTGTCGCCCATCATGAAATAATGGCCTTCGGGCACGATGAACACCTGGGTGTTGTCGAGATCGCCTTCGGGATCGCGGTCGAGCACGTTGTAGGAAACGCCGTTGGGCAGCGTTTCGCGAAATTGCGGCACGTGATGAGGCTGGCCGCCGAAATCCTCGACGAAGTCGTCGGTCTTCACCTTCGGCACGGCCTTGTCGTTGATGAAAAGGACGCCGTTCTTCATCTGGATGCGGTCGCCCGGAAGCCCGATCAGCCGCTTGATGTAATCGGTCGAATTGTCGCCGGGGAACTTGAACACCACGACATCGCCGCGCGTCGGCGCCGACGCCATGAAGCGGCCCGAGAACGGCACCGCTCCGAACGGAAACGAATAGCGGCTGTAGCCGTAGGCGGCCTTGGACACGAAAAGATAATCGCCGACCAGCAGAGTTCCTTCCATCGACCCGGAGGGGATGTTGAAGGGCTGGAACACGAACGAACGAATGACGCCCGCGATCAGGAGGGCATAGACGATGGTCTTCACCACCTCGAGCCAGGATTCCTGTTTTTTCGCAGGCGTGGCGCCGCTCGCCGGGGGTAGTCCGGCCGCGGTCTGATTCAGGTCTTCATGCGCCATTGAAAGCCGGCCTTTTCCTTCACTCATCCCAGCCTTGAGCAGGGAAGCGGAGCACTTATCACGCGTCAAGGGCGCGGGGGCAATGCGACTATATATAGTTTGCGAAACCGGTTTATGAATTCCCTGAAGGCTGCGGCGGTTCCGCAACAGCAGTAATGATCACGATAGCCTGAGCCAAGGGATAGTCGTCCGTCAGGGTCAAGCTGATTTGGGCACGGGTTCCAGGCGGGGTGATGTCGGCCAGCCTCTTCGCGGCTCCGCCTGTCAGCTTCAGGGTCGGCTGCCCGGAAGGGAGGTTAACCACGCCCATGTCGCGCCAGAATACCCCGGCCCGAAGCCCCGTTCCCAGCGCCTTGGCGCAGGCCTCCTTTGCCGCGAATCGCTTTGCATACGTGGCTGCGCGGGCAGCCCGGCGCTCGGATTTCCTGCGCTCGGTGTCGGTGAAAACCCGCTCGATGAAGCGCTCGCCATAGCGCTCCAGCGTCTGCTCGATGCGGCGGATGTCGATCAGGTCGCTGCCGAGGCCGATGATCATGGCGGGCTCCGGCTGTCGTCCATGATGGCGCGCATGCGCTGTATGGCGGGTTCCAGCCCCAGGAAAATCGCTTCGCCCACCAGAAAATGACCAATTTGTAATTCAACGATTTCGGGGATGGCGGCGATCGCCGGCACGTTCTCATAGGTCAGCCCGTGGCCGGCATGGACTTCGAGGCCCAGATCCGCTGCCTGCCGTGCGCCGGCGCGGAGCACATCCAGATGGTGGGCGACGGCGGCCGAATCGCCCTTGAGTCCTGCATCGTGATAGGCGCCGGTGTGGAGTTCGACCACGGGAGCGCCGAGCGAACGCGCCGCTTCGAACTGAAGCGGGTCGGCCTCGACAAAGAGGGTCACGAGGATCCCGCGCGCCTGGAGCGCCTTGACCATGGGCGCAAGGCGGTTATGGGCGCCCGCCGCGTCCAGCCCGCCCTCGGTGGTGCGTTCCTCGCGCCGTTCCGGAACGAAGCAGCAGGCGTGGGGTTTGGCGTCGAGCGCAATGGCGACCATTTCGTCGGTAGCGGCCATCTCCAGATTCACCGGCAGCCCTTCGCGCACCAGCCCCGCGAGGTCCGCATCGTCGATGTGGCGGCGGTCTTCGCGCAAATGGGCGGTGATGCCGTCGGCGCCGGCGAGCATCGCGAGCCGCGCCGCGCGCACCGGGTCGGGATGCGGCCTGCCGCGCGCGTTTCTCACCGTCGCCACATGGTCGATGTTCACCCCGAGCCGAAGCCGGGTCAGGGGCTGGCTCGGATTAATGGCGGGCATGTTCGAAGGGGAGCAGGCCCTGGCTTTCCAGGAGCCGCGGCAAGGCGCCCTTCTCGGCCTGATCGTCGGTGTCGAGCCCGCGCACGCGTTCGACGGCCTCGACCGCGAGATCGACTTTCAGCGCCCGCAGCAGGCTTTCCAGATGCGCGGCATCGCGCACCTCCACGTCGACCTGGAATTCGAAATAGAGCGGATTGCGGCTGGTGATCTTCAGATTGGAGATGTTCGCCCCATTGTTGCTGATGATGTTGGCGAGCGTGGCCAGCGCCCCGGTCGAGTTCTTCAGCCTGACCATGATGCGCGCCACCGACATCGCGCCGCCATGGTCCTTCCAGCGCACGTCGAGCCAATCGGCCATGCTGTCCTGGTGGCGGTCCAGCACTTCGCAGTCCACCGTATGGATGACGCAGCCCTCGTCCGGCACCATCAGCCCGATGATGCGGTCGCCGGGAATGGGATGGCAGCAGGAGCCGAGGCGATAGCCGATTCCCTCGGTCAGTCCCGCAATGGAAACCCCGCCGGTGCCGGGTTCCAGATAGCGCTTGCGCTTGGGATCGCGCTTCAATTCCGGATAAACCGCCTGCAGCACCTCGTGAGCGCGGAGCGCCCCGCGGCCGACATCGGCATAGACGTCCTCGGCCTTCGACAGCCTCAGTTTGCGCAGCACGCCGTCCACCGCCTTGTCGGTCAACTCGAAGCCTTCATCGGCGAATACCTTGGCGAGAATCTTCCGTCCGAGCGATACATGCTGATCGCGCTGGGCATGGCGCAGATAACGGCGGATTTCGGCGCGGGCGCGGCCCGTCACCACGAAGCGCTCCCACAGAGGCGAGGGCTGCTGGTCGCGCGAACAGATGATTTCCACCTGGTCGCCATTCTTCAGCGGGGTGTGGAGCGGCGTGTGGACACCGTTCACTTTGGCACCGACGGCCGTGTTGCCGACATCGGTATGGACGAAATAGGCAAAATCGATGGGGGTGGCGCCCCGCGGCAGCGCGATCAGATTGCCCTTCGGCGTGAAGCAGAAGACCTGGTCCTGATACAGGCTGAGCTTGGAGTGTTCGTAGAACTCCTCCGGCGACTCGCCCCGCTGGAGCAGTTCGACCATGTCGCGCAGCCACTCGAAAGCGCGCATCGCGGTCGGATCGTTCTCGTCCACCCGCTCGCGATAGCGCCAATGGGCGGCGACGCCGCGCTCGGCCACTTCATGCATTTCCTGGGTGCGTATCTGGATTTCGACGCGCTGGTTCTCCGGCCCCATCACGGTGGTGTGGATGGAGCGATAGCCGTTGGATTTGGGGAGCGAGATGAAATCCTTGAAGCGTTCCGGGACCATCGGCCAGGAGCGATGCAGGATGCCAAGCGCCCGGTAGCAATCCTCGCCCGAGCCGACCACCGCGCGGAACCCGAACACATCGGAGAGCTGCTCGAAATTGATCTTCTTGTCCTTGAGCTTGCGCCAGATGGAGTAAGGCCGTTTGGCGCGGCCTTGGACCCAGGCTTCCAGCCCGTTTTCGGCGAGCTTGCGCTTGATCTGGTCGGCGATGCGCTGGATACGCCCGGGCGAGGTGGCGTCGAGCTGTTCCATGCGCTTGACGATGGATTCGCGGGCTTCCGGATCGAGCTCGGCAAAGGCGAGGTCTTCCAGTTCCTCGCGGATGTTCTGCATGCCGATGCGCCCCGCCAAGGGCGCGTAGATCTCGATGGTCTCCTGCGCGATACGATGGCGGGCTTCCTCGCTCTTGACGTGAGAAAGCGTGCGCATGTTGTGCAGGCGGTCGGCGAGCTTGACCAGAAGGACGCGGATGTCGTTCGACATCGCCAGCATCAATTTGCGGAAATTCTCGGCCTGCTTGGTGCGTTCGGAGAAGAGTTCGAGCTGGGACAGCTTGGTCACGCCGTCGACCAGGCCCGCAATCTCGGGGCCGAAATTTTCCTCGATGTCTTCGATGGTGGCGCTGGTGTCCTCGACGGTGTCGTGCAGCAGCGCGGTCGCGATGGAGGCGGTGTCCAGCTTCAGGTCGGTGAGAATTCCTGCGACTTCCAGTGGGTGCGAGAAATAGGGATCGCCCGAGGCGCGCTTCTGCGGCCCATGCGCCTGCATGGCGAAGACATAGGCGCGGTTGAGCACGGATTCGTCGGCGTCGGGATCATAGGCGCGGACCCGCTCGACGAGCGTGGTCTGACGCATCAGGCGGTGGCGTTTGGGCGCCGTCATAATGTCCGCCTCAAAACGTCAACCCGGAAGCGCGCCATGAAGCGCGAGATTCGGGACCTACTGGCACGCTTCGCCGTGGGTCCCGGATCAGCCCTGTGGGCTGTCCGGGATGACAAGGGAGAATTACTCTTCGTAGTCGCTCGTGTCTTCGGGCTGCGGTTCGGCGCGGCGCTGGGCCTCGGAGGTAAGGGCGCGAAGCAACTCTTCCTCGGTAAGCTGGCGATGCAGCATATCGTCGCTCGCCACTTCTTCGGGCTGGGGCGCGGCTTCGGGCTCGTCGACCTCGGCGTGCCGCTGGAGGCTTTTGATGAAATCCTCCCTGAGCTCGTCTGCCTTGAGCTCCTTGACCGAGATTTCGCGCAAAGCGACGACCGGATTCTTGTCACGGTCACGGTCGACCAGGGGGTCAGCGCCGCCCGAGAGCTGCCGTGCCCGATGGGCCGCCAGCAACACGAGATCGAAACGGTTGGGTATCTTGTCGACACAATCTTCAACGGTAACGCGAGCCATCCGGTCCTCTTGAAGGGGAAGAGAGTCCGCCAATGTATGCGCGGGGCCGCTCCAGGGCAAGAGCCCGAAAAACGCGCCGGCCCCGTTTAACGCCTATTCCGGCGCGGGCGTTGCGAGATCGGCGCCTTTGGGAATGGTGTAGACGGCCAAGATCTTGGTCAGCGCCGGGCCATTCTTCACGCTGTGCCTGACGCCCGATTCCAGGCGGAAACTGTCGCCCGCCTTCAGATGCTTGATTCCGATGCCCTCGATCACGAAATCGGCAGCCCCCGCAAGCACATAGGAAATCTCCACCCCCGGATGGGTGTGGCGGGCCGCCGTCATGTTGGGCTCGATATCGGTTTCGGCGAGGATCACCGTGAAATTGCTTCCCGGCGCATCGGTCTGTTGCAGGATCGTGCGCTTGGGGACGTAGCCGTTCGACGCGGGAGCCGCGAAGAGCGAAGAGCCGGCGAAGAGGGCGGCCAGCGTAGCCGCGACAAAGACCGATTTTCTCAGCATGAAACGTTCCCTCCATGGATTTTGCGCCGAGCCTAGCAGCCGCCGCGGAAACCGTCGATTGGGTTAAGACAACGGGATCGGCCCTATGGCGCTGGCGGGAGAAGGAAGGGCCGCGATCAGTTCCTCCACGGTACG
>Ga0265337_1001733_pt1 | contig 10549 bp, 8 predicted proteins | sample 42122metaG_FD_192441 | JGI IMG/M metagenome (GOLD analysis project Ga0265337, IMG submission 192441) | Rhizosphere microbial communities from Carex aquatilis grown in University of Washington, Seatle, WA, United States - 4-21-22 metaG | ecosystem: Host-associated > Plants > Roots > Rhizosphere >... | reverse complement strand
CGGCCTGCAGGCGGGCGGTTACGACTACCTGACGAAGCCCTTCGCCTTTTCCGAGCTCCTGGCGCGCGTGCAGGCGCTGATTCGCAGGGCCTCGCAGGCGCCGGAGGCGGCGCGCCTCGCGGTCGGCGACGTCACGGTCGACCTGACGACTCGCGAGGTCCTGCTTCGGGGAAAGCCGGTCGAGCTCCAGCCGAGGGAGTTCGCGCTGCTCGCCTACCTGCTCAGGCACGCGGGACGGGCCGTTTCAAAGACGATGATCCTCGAGCACGTCTGGGACTACAGCTTCGACCCGCAGACCAATGTCGTGGACGTGGTCGTGCACCGGCTCCGCTCGAAAATCGATCCGGACAAGACGCGCCTGGAGACCCTGCGGGGAGTCGGATACGTCTGGCGCGGCCATGCTTGAGCGCATCCGCCATTCCCTGGCCCTTCGGCTCGGCGTCCTCTATGCGCTTCTCTTCGCGCTGGGGGCGGCCGCGGTCTTCACGCTCCTCTACTGGGCCCTGGCCGACGCCCTGAAGGCGCGGGCTCTCGCGGAGGTCGAAGGGAAGGCGCAGGAATTCGCGCGGATCTACCAGGAGGGAGGCCCAGCCGCCCTTCGCGCGCGGATCGCCGACGAATCCGGGAGCCCGGAATTCAGCTCGCTGTTCGTGCGAATCGTCGGCGGCGACGGAGAGACGACATTCGCCCGCGTTCCGTCGGATTGGGTGCAGACGCAGGCCCAGCAGATCATCGTTCCCGACGGCTGGGGCGGCTGGCAGGCGCAGGAGGTTCGGGCGGTCCAGATCCCGAGGGACGCGGAGAAGGATTTCACGGTGGCGAATCGCCCCCTTGGCGACGGCGAACTCCTGCAGGTGGCCCGCAGCACGGATAACCGCGCCGTCCTCCTGGCCCCGCTCCTGCGCAACTTCTTCACGATCGGCGCGGGAGCGACGCTTGTCGCCGCGCTGGCCGGCGGCCTCCTCGTCTGGCGCGTGACGCGGCCCATACGGCAAGTCAACGAGACGACGCGCCGGATCGTCGCGACCGGCGACCTGACCGCCCGGGTGCCGGTCCCGGCCGGCGGCGGCGAGCTCGCCGACCTCGTCAGCCAGCTGAACACCGTCCTCACGAAGAACGCCGCCCTTATCGGAGCCATGCGCGAGACGCTCGACAATCTCGCCCACGATCTGCGCACGCCCCTGGCCCGGCTCCGCGGCACGGCCGACATGGCGCTCCAGAGCCGGGGCGACCCGGCGGCGGTCCGGGAAGCCCTCGCCGACTGCATGGAGGAGTCCGAGCGGGTTCTCCGCCTGCTCGAGACCCTGCTCGACGTCTCCGCCGCGGAAACAGGCGTCCTTCCGCTGAGCCGCGCCCCGCTCGACCTGCGCTCCGTCCTGGCGAGCGCGGCCAGCCTGTATCGCGAAGTCGCGGAAGAAAAACGGATTCGCGTTGAGATCGAGGCCGGCGATGCGGTCGTCGTCGAGGCCGACATCCTGCGACTCGGCCAGGCCGTCGCCAATCTTCTCGACAATGCCCTCAAATACACGCCTTCGGGCGGCACGGTCCGGCTGTCCGCCCGTCGCGAAGGTTCGCACGGAGTGATCGGAGTGGGCGACAGCGGGCCCGGAGTGCCCGCGGCCGAGCGACCTAAGATCTGGCGCCGGCTCTACCGCGGCGATGCGAGTCGCTCCCAGCGCGGCTTCGGGCTGGGACTCAGCGTCGTCAAAGCCATCGTCGAGGCGCACCAGGGCGAAGTCGCCGTGGACGACGCCCCGGGCGGCGGGGCGCTCTTTACCATCCGGCTGCCGCTGGCGGCGCAAGGTTCGTAGTGCCTTTTCCCAGGTTTGCCTCCGGACAGCCTCCGTTTTTTCATCTGCCGTCCATTATTATTGTAAGTAATTCCTAGTAAGTTTGTTACACTATCTTTCTCATATTTTATACCTATTTTAATTTGCAAGCTGGTGCGTAATACACAACAGCTTGCAAACGAAATGACAAACTCTGGCTTGAGGAAAGATCGGCGAGTGGGTGCAGCATCCGCGTTCGCTGACGCCCGACTGGCTGAGGGGCACGTCGCTTTCTCGATGTCCCAACTGATAAAGGAGACCGGGCTGACGGTCTCAGCCGCGAGAAGCCAGCTCCACCGTCTTGGCCGCAAAATCGTGCGGGTTTCGAAGGCGCACCAATTTTTTCTGATCGTCAGCCCCGAACATTTTTCCCGGGGAAGTCCGCCGGTCGATTGGTGGCTCGATGATTACTTCCGGTGGCTCGGACACCCGTACTACTTGGCTCTCCAATCTGCGGCGGGCGCCCACGGCTCAAATCGGCAATCGATCCAAGTGACCCAGGTGATGACCGACACGCCTCGCCGCCCGCTCACGGTCGGACAACTGCACGTCACCTTCTTCGTCAAACGCAGCATCCGGAACACGCGCACTCAACAACTGGCAAATGCCTTCGCGCCCGCCCGCGTGAGCACACCCGCCGCCACCGGGTTCGACCTGATCCGCTACGCCGCCCGCATCGGGGGAATCGGCCGGGCCGTGGAAACCCTCCGCCCCCTGCTGCCGCTCATCGACCAAGCTGAATTGCACGCTGTTCTCGAGGCGGAAAACGAAACCGCGACCGCACAACGTTTGGGCTACGCACTCGACAAGACCGGCAACGCCAGGCTCGCTGCCGTCGTCGAAAACTGGTTGCCGGCCAAACGCCCGGCCATCCTGTTCGCGACCACGCCGGCCGGCCGGCTGGCTGGACCGGCCGTCTTGCCTTGGCGCGTCGTCGACAACTCGGGTGAATTTGAATCATGAACCCCCTCACCCGTCGTGACGTGGTCGCGCACCAGGCGTCAGTTCCCTGGCCCCTCCAGAGCCAAGTCGAACAGGACCTTCTCCTCTGTCTTGCGATGGCCGCGCTCTTCAATGATGAGTTCTTGCGGAGCCAGATCGCCATGCGGGGTGGCACACTCTTGCACAAAGTGCATCTCGCCCCCGCGGCCCGCTACAGTGAAGACATCGACCTTGTCGTCCACGGGAACCGGCCGGAAGCTCACATCGCCAAAGCGATCAAACGTGTGCTGAAAGACGTGTTCGGCAGACCAACCGGTTCGATCTGGGACACGATCCAGCTGGCCATCCGCAATGCAGTGAAGCCGTCCCGGGTGCTGCGCTTGACCTATTCTGTGCCGGCCGTGAGCCAGCCCGGCGCCACTCTCGATATCGTCGTTGAGGTCAATGTGACCGAACGCAAGCCGCACCGGGACATCGTGCAGATCCCGTTCGAATTCGCCTACCGCGACGCGACGATCAAGTCGGCGCTCAACGGCTACGATCTCCATGAAATGCTCGGTACGAAAATGCGCGCCTTGTTCCAACGCAAACGCGGTCGTGACCTGTTCGACCTCTATTGGGCGCTCACCCTGGCGGCACCCCCGGTGGATCCGGCGATCATCATCGATTCGTTTCGGCATTACCTCGAGCAGGAAGGTGGCAGGGCCGCGCGCGCTGAATTTATCGGTATTCTCGACTCCCACTTGGCGGACCGCGGATTCTGCAGTGACATGCTTCCGCTTCTCCGCGTGGGCTTGGACTACGATCCCCAAAAGGCGGGAACATTGGTAAGGGCGAAGCTGCTCGAACTCCTGCCCGAATAGGAGAAGTCGGGGCTCGACCCGCCTACCGGCGGGGTTTGTATGTCCAGCCAATCCCCTACCCCGCATGCAATCGCTACCCCGCTTCGTTTTTGTGTCCGCTTTCGCGCTCGTCGCCAACGCCGGTGCCGAGCCCGCTCCAGCCCGTGAGCGCCCGGCCTATCTCGATGCCAGCCAAACCGTGGAAGCGCGGGTGGATGATCTGCTGCCCCGCCTTACCCTGGAGGAAAAGGTCTCGATGGTTCATGCCGAATCCACCTTCTCCGTGCCCGGTGTGCCCCGTCTGGGCATTCCCAAGCTGTGGATGGATGATGGACCGATGGGCGTCCGCGCGGAAGTGGGCGAGGGTTTCCGCCGGCTCGACCGCACGGACGATTTCGCCACCGCTCTGCCCGCGACGCTCGGACTCGCGGCCACATTCGACACCGATCTGGCCGCCGCGTATGGCACCGTCATCGGCCAGGAGGCCAAACAGCGCGGCAAGAACATCATGCTCGGCCCGAGCCTGAACATCCAGCGCACGCCGCTGTGCGGGCGAAACTTCGAATACATGGGCGAGGACCCGTTCCTCACTTCCCGCATGGCGGTCAATTATATCCGCGGCGAGCAGGCCCAGGGCGTCGGCTCCAGCGCCAAGCATTTCGCCGCGAACAACCAGGAAGTCCAGCGGGGCTCGATCGATGTCGAGATGGACGAGCGCACGCTGCGCGAAATCTACCTGCCGGCGTTCCGCGCCGCCGTCGAGGAAGCGGACGTGTTAACCGTAATGGGCGCCTACAACCTTTTCCGGGGCCAGCACTGCTGCGAGAACGCCTACCTGCTCAACACCGTCCTCAAGGGCGAATGGGGGTTCAGGGGCCTCGTGATGTCCGACTGGGGGGGAGTGCACAGCACGGAGCTGGCTGCGCTCAACGGCATGGACATGGAGATGGGGTCGCGCCCGCCCTACTCCGGCAACTATCTCGCCAATCCCTTCCTCGCCGGCCTGAAGTCGGGCCGGTTTCCGATTTCGGTGCTCGACGACAAGGTCAGGCGGCATCTCTCGGTGATGTTCCGTCTCAACCTTATCCGCGACCCGTCCCTCCCGGCGGCACCCCCTGCGGCGACCGGCGAAGTGAGCACCCGGGAACACCGGGACGTGGCGCGACGGGTGGCGGAAGCGTCCATCGTGCTGCTCAAGAACGATCGGCTCCTGCCTCTCGCCGTGGCAGGGCTCAAGACGATTGCCGTCATCGGGGCGAACGCGGACGCCAAATTCGCCGGCGGAGGCGGCGCCGCCACGATCAAGGCGCGGTATGAAATCACCGCGCTCGAAGGCATCACCTCCAGCGCCGGCTCCGGGGTGAAGATCATCTATGCGGCAGGCTACACCGCGCCGCGGGGCGGCCGCGACCGGCCAGGCGTTTCCGTGCCAATTCCCCCCGACGACACTGGTCTCGCCGCGGCTGCGGTGACTGCGGCCAAGTCCGCGGATGTCGTAATCTTCGTCGGCGGCCTGAACCACGAAGGCGGTTACGACCGGGAAGCGTCGGACCGGCCGGACCTCAAGCTGCCCGCCGGCCAGGACGATTTGCTGCAGAAGATCGTCGCGGCCAATCCCCGCACCGCCGTCGTTTTCATGGGCGGAGGCGCGGTCGAGATGGGGCCCTGGCTCGCCCAGGTCCCCGCCTTGCTCTACGCCTGGTATCCCGGAATGGAGGGCGGCACCGCCCTTGCCCGCGTCCTTTTCGGCGACGTGAATCCCTCGGGCCGGCTGCCCTGCACGTTCCCGAAGAAGCTGGCAGACTCGCCCGCGCACGCGCTGAACGCCTATCCCGGTGTAAACGGCACCGTGCGCTACGTAGAAGGCCTATTTGTGGGATACCGGTGGTACGACTCGAAGCAGATCGAGCCGCTCTTTCCCTTCGGCTTCGGCCTGTCGTACACCCGGTACAGCTATGAAAACCTGAAGGTCTCCGAGGTCCCCGGCACCGACGGGCCGCACGTGGCCGTCGAGTTCGAATTGGCCAACACGGGGTCCCGTGAAGGCGCCGAGGTCGCGCAGATTTACGTGGAGCAGGTCCAACCGAGCCTGCCCCGCCCCGCGAAGGAACTGAAAGGCTTCCGGAAGATTTCACTGCAGCCCGGCGCACGCCAACGCGTGACCCTCACCCTGGATCGCCGCGCACTGGCCTTCTACGATCCGGAACGCAAAGGCTGGGTCGCGGAATCCGGCTACTTCAAAATCCTCGTCGGCGCCTCCTCGCGCGACATCCGCCTGGAGGGTGTGTTTCACAACCCCCGGACGACGGTCGAGAAATGAGGCCCGCGCGGATCGCGCGCGCGACCGAGAAAGCGGTCAATACAGCGGCTGCGTGTATTGCGGGTCGGATTTGATCGCCTCGAAACGGGGATCGCCTTTCAGGGGGGCCCACACGAACGATGTCAACGGGTCGGCGCCTATAGGATTTGACGTCCGCAAGATTCGGGTGAGTTCCGCGATAGCCTCGTCTTTTTTTCCGATCCCCGCGAGCACTTCTGCTCGCCGCAACGCCAAGCCATTCGCGCTCAGAGTCTGATTCGTGCTCCGATCAGGGGAAACGCTTTTGTCCGCCGCCTCCAGGGCAAGATCGTTCTCGCCAAGGGCCGCATAGGCGAAGGCCAGCCGGCTCAATACCGGTCCGTCGTTCGGTTCGCGCGTCAGGATTGCGAGTTGCTCGTCGCGGTATCGAGCCGCCACCGTTCGCGCGCGGCCGGTCTCGCCGGCGAGAGTCAAGGCGAGCGGGTAGCCGTAGCCCACGATGTCCTCGCGATGATATCTCTCCACGAGCCTCACGTACTCGATGGCATCGCCCTTCGTGGCGATGGCCTGCAGTTGGACGGTTTGAAACGTCCCGTTCGCCCGGCTCGACGCCGGCTGACTGGCGAGCCACGCGTCCAACTCGCGCGTCGAGCCGCGAGTCCAGAGCGGTATCGACGCCAGCATGGCGCCGGCCTCCACAGAGTCCGGCCGCAGCGCGAGCGCTTGCCGCAAAACATCCTCCGCCTCGGTGTAGCGGCGCGCGCACATCAACGCCGCGCCCAAGCTGCGGAGTAAACTTTCGCTTCGCGGGTTGAGCTCATACGCCTTCCGCGCGGCGGCCAGTGCCTCCGATCCGCGATCCTGACGGAAGTAAATACTAACGAGAGTGTTGTAGACGCCGGAATTGCTTGGCGAAATTCGCGCCGCGCGCTCGCACTCCACCAACGCGCGTTCGTAGTCGTCGTCCGCAAAAGTGTAATAGTGGGCCGAGGCGAGAATCACAGCGGGATTGTCCGGCGCCAGCCGGAGCGCAGTTTGGATCGCGCCGAGCGCCCTGGCTTTTCCTTCGGCGGTGCGCTCGATCCTGCGGTTGTAGGCCAGGCTGTAGGCTTCTCCCACGCCGGCCCACGCCTCCGCGAAATTCGGATCGAGCGCGACCGCGCGCTCAAAGAGCGGCGTCGCTTCCTTGAACATCGCCGCGATGTCGTTGCCACGGGCGTAGAAAATGTCACGGGCCTTCGAGTAGGCGTCGTAAGCCGCGAGATTCGACGTGGGCGCGTGCCCGAGCTGCGTTTTCTCCTCCGGCGAGAGCGCGGCCTGCAGCTCGCCGGCGATGGCTTGGGCCAGCTCGGACTGGATCGCGAAGAGGTTCGTGGCGGTGAGCTCGCGGTCGTAGCTTTTCGCCCAGATATGATCGTCGGTCGCCGCCCGGATGAGCTGGCCGGTGATGCGCACGGCGTTGCCGACGCGCTCCACGGCGCCTTCGAGCACGTAGGCGACGCCGAGCTCCCGCGCGACTTGCGGGATTCGCTTCGTCGTGCCGCGGTACTCCATGACCGACGTCCGCGAGATGACGTGCAACTCATGGAGGTTGGCGAGACTCGTAAGAATGTCGTCCTGAATGCCGTCGGTAAAATACGCGTTTTCCTTCTCGGCGCTGCGGTTGTCGAACGGCAGCACCGCGATGGATTTGTCGTTGACGACCGGCGCAACGGAAGCGGGCGGCACACCGGGTTTGGACTCGGCGTTGGCTGGATTCACCGGCACGGCGGGCACGTTCACGGGCGGACGCAGCGCCAGGTAGGCGACGAGCGCGAGCACGGCGACAGCGGCCGTCGCGTAAATCCACTTCGGAATTCCCGCGGCCCGCGCCGGCGGAGCCGACCGACTGCCGGGTGAAATTCTCGAGCTTTGGGCCGAGACCGGTCCGCGCGGCGCGGCGAGCAGGCGTCTCACCTGATCGACGAACTGCGGCGTCGGCAAGGCGCCCGGCAGGCGCGTCCACTGCACGTGCATGAACGGCTCCGGCACCGACGCGCCGGCTTCACGCGTGTCATCGATCACAACCGGTACGAGGAACGGCACGCCGTCGGCTATGTTGTGCGTGCGCTCTACGGCCAGTTTCCACTCGCGGCGGAAGTAGCCCTCGCTGCGTTCCTGCGTGTGCGCCGAGACGACGGGGAGAAACAGCGCGCACTCGCGGATCTGCTGCTTGATCTTCGCGTCCCACGCGTCGCCGCCTCGAAGTTCGCTCTGGTCGAACCAGACTTCGACCCCGAAGTCGCGCAACGCGCCGGCGATGCGCCGCGCCGCGCCGGTATCTTCGCGCGCGTAGCTAAGGAAGACCGCATGGCTGGGCTCGGCCGACGACATCAGGGATGGGAAGCTGCGCGAACACCTGTGACAGTCACCCTTCTCGCTTACGAGCGAAATGGTGCGGCAAATTTATCGTGGTCTTGAATTGAAATATACGGATGCAACGCACCGGCCTTGACGCGTTATACGCCGGACCCGCCATCGCTTCGTAAATTGATGCCAGTCCTCAGGGAAAAAACTGGTGTCAAAATCGTAAAATGGCGGAGAGGGAGGGATTGGCTCGCTGCCGCTCGGGGCTTCGCCCCCAACCTTCGGTTGGCCCATCTCCGCCCGCTTAAGCGGGCTCCGTCGAACCCCTCCTTCCGCTCGAAGCTAAGTCGCTAAATTAGCGCGGACTTAGTTGAGGGTTAATCTATTGCGAACGGAAACAAGCAACAGGCAGACGCAATGAAGTGAAAGCAAAAACCGAACCGCTGACAACCTTGGGGCAACCTAGAGGCGCACCTGCTCGGTGATCGATCAGGGTTTTCGTTCGACGTAGGGCCTGAACTTTATGTCTCCCAAATAGGCGTAGTTTAGATTCATGGCCCTAACCTTGCCAAAGTCATAGGTCATGGAGACACGGACGCTGACGTTGCGGGGATGATTCGCCTCCAAATATCCGATCACCTCCTTCAAATCCGTCTCAATAAAGTTAAAGCCGGCAAGATTTTGAAATGTCATCTTGGCAATCGAGCGGCCGTTCTCTCTCTCGATGGCGTATGTGACGGGCACAGTCACTTCACGGTCAACGCCAACAAAGAACACTTCGAGGACGATAAGAGCCAGGACCGCGAGCCCTGTTAACGAGAGAATCCCACGCCGAAAGATCTTCGGAGGCGCATTGGCTGGAATTAGTCCGTCATTAGTCTTCCGAAGTCGGCGGGCGATCTCGAAAATAAGGAGTCCCGTAGTGCATCCGAGCAAGAGACCGGGAATAAAAACCAAAACTGGGCCGCCCGTGCTTGCAGTCGTGACCAGTGCGGGCACATAAAATATCCAAAGAGGGACCGAAGCACCCATCGCAATCCATATTGCGCGACGCAGGGAAAAAAGCGCGACGTAGGCGGACGCGAAGAGGATCAGCGAGCCACTGAAACCCACCAATTCGAGTGGATTCAAAGGTTTGCCCCATACCCCCATCAAAATCTGCTGCGAAAGCTGCCACCCGGTTGCAAGGGCGGTGACGATGAAGAGAAGAAAAACGGTCATTGGATTTCAGCTCACGTTTCAGCTAAAGACGGAATGTATCCGGGTCTTGACGTGCGTCCCAGATTCTCGCGACCTCCACCAACTGCCGGGCTTCGTCGATCCGGTAAAAAATCAGGAACCACGGCCGATGAAGGATTCGCCGATATTCCGGGCGCGCCTGAAACGCCAAGCCGCGCCGTGGTAAGGTTGCGAGTGAAAGCGCATCATCAACCAACGCATTGCCCAGCCGCTCGGCTGCACCCGGATTCTTTTGAGCAAGGAAGCGAACGATCTCCTCCAGGTCTCGGTCCGCGTGTGCCGCGAACGTTACCCGGTAGTCCATGCCTTGATTTTCTTGCGTATGTCCTCGGCGGGCACGGTCGGCTCGCTTTCCAACGAACGGACACCCGCGTCGAGCGCCGCCAGCATAGCAGGCGTTTCACCGGGTAACAGGCGGTCAGTCAGCCAATCAGCCAGTTCCCGGATTTGCGGGGGAGAAAGCCGTTCAATGGCGGCCTCGATTTCAGGCACGGTGGACATGACCGTACGCTAGCGCAGGGCCGTCCTCTGGCAAGCCATCGCTGCGGGACCGGATGCTCAGGCAGTTAGCCCTTGAGCGTCCCTCGGCTAAGGTTATCACCTTTAAAAACGTGGAACCGTGCTATTTGAGATGGTTCCCAAAGACACAAAGCTCCTGCGGCTGGTCAGTGCTCGGCTCGATATGTCGCAGTGCCTCGAAGCATATAGCATCCTTCGGACGCTCAATCCGGATGATCCGATGTTTTACCACACCGCAGTGTCGATGGCCGTTTCATAGGTTGCCACGTCAACTTGGCAACCTAGCTTCGGGATTCTCCTCCTCATAGGGGGAAAATGGCGGAGAGGGAGGGATTGGCTCGCTGCCGCTCGGGGCTTCGCCCCCAACCTTCGGTTGGCCCATCTCCGCCCGCTTAAGCGGGCTCCGTCGACCCCCTCCGGGGGTTCTTCATCCCTCCATCGCTTCGTAAATCGATGCCGGTATACAGGGAAAAACTGACATCAAAATCGCAAATTGGCGGAGAGGGAGGGATTCGAACCCCCGGTTCCCTTGC
>Ga0265337_1001730_pt1 | contig 10556 bp, 9 predicted proteins | sample 42122metaG_FD_192441 | JGI IMG/M metagenome (GOLD analysis project Ga0265337, IMG submission 192441) | Rhizosphere microbial communities from Carex aquatilis grown in University of Washington, Seatle, WA, United States - 4-21-22 metaG | ecosystem: Host-associated > Plants > Roots > Rhizosphere >... | reverse complement strand
GTGCCCTGATCCTTGAAACCGAGCAAATCGGCTGCGTGTTCCGACAGATCGATGATGCGACCATTGGCATTGACCCCGCGGTCGTTGATCCGCACGACCAGCGACCGGCCGTTCTCGAGATTGGTCACGCGCACATTGGTCGGGAGCGGGAGTGTCGGATGGGCAGCCGTGACAGCGTCCACATCGAACAGCTCGCCATTGGCGGTCAGCGGTTCGTGACCCTCGCCGCTGTGCCAGGATGCGATTCCCGTCTCGTCCAGATCGGGCTGATCCTTCGGGTAGTACCAAACGCCGCCCGCTTGATAGGGGTCGCCGATCAGATAGACCGGGTGGGCCATGATAATTGGAGGCGGCGGTGGTGGCGGTGGCGCTTCCACCACAGGCGGGGGCAGTTCGACCACCGGCGGCGGCATGGGCATCGGGCGCATCTGGACGCACGCGCCCACCGATGCCGCCAAGAGGATGGCGACGAGTACCTTGGCTGGGGTGCCGAATGCGATTCGAGTCACGCTCGGGACGTTAATCAAATGACCAGCGGCCCTCAACCGGGGTTTCCGATCGAGGGCCGCGTTTTCATCCGCCAGTAAGGGAGGGCTTACAGGCTCGCGAGTTGCGAGATCTTGACGTTCTTCAGCGGCAGCTCCCGCACCCTCTTTCCCGTGGCCGAGAAGATCGCGTTGCCGACGGCCGGCGCAATCGTGGCCGTGCCGCATTCGCCGATGCCGCCCCATTTGGGACCGCCGGACGGAACCAGATAAACCTCGACCTGAGGGGCTTCGGCCATGCGCACGACCCGATATTTGTCGAAGTTCAATTCCTGCACCTGACCGGCCTTTACCGACATCTCGCCGTAGAGCACCGCGGAGAGTCCGAACATTGCGCCCGATTGCATTTGCGCTTCGATGATCTTCGGATTGACCACATGATAGCAGTCGACCGCGACCACCAGCCGGTTCACCCGCACCTGGTCGCGATTGTCCACCGTCACTTCGGCAACCGTGCCCACGACCGAGCCATGGTTCTCAGCGACCGCGATGCCGCGGCCCTGCCCCTTCGGCAGCTTCTTCTCCCAATTGCTCGCTTCATGCAGCTTCTCGAGGACGCCGACAAAGTCCACGCGATCGACCATGGCGCGGCGGAACTGGTAGGCGTCTTTTCCGGCCGCATGCGCCAGCTCGTCGATGAAGCTCTCGTAGAAGAAGCAGTTCTGCGAACCGCCGACCGAACGCCAGAAGCTCACCGGCAGATGCGTATTCTTCATCTGGCCGCCGACATAGAAGTTCGGAATCTTATACGGCGAGTTGACGATGCCATCGACAGCCTGGCCTTCGATGCCATTGTCCACGGGCCGTCCTTGGGAGCGGTTGATCGAGCCGACCGCAACCTTGGCTTCCACCGCCTGGGGCATGCCGTCGGGGCCCAGCACGGCGCGGAATTTCGCCGCGGCCTGCGGCCGGTAGCGGTCGCCGCGGATGTCCTGCTCGCGGCTCCAGGTCAGCTTTACGGGCCGGCCGATTTCCTTGGAAATCGCAATGGCCTGGACCATTTCATCGTTGTTCGAGCGCCGCCCGAAACCGCCGCCGAGATAGGCATTGTGGACGTAGACCTGCTCCTGGGGCATGCCGGAGGCCTTGGCCGCCTGCTGCAATGTACCAAGCGCATTCTGGGTGCCGATCCATACGTCCAGCCGGTCGGGCTGTACATGGACGGTTGCGTTCATCGGCTCCATCGGGGCATGCGCCAGATGCGGCACTTCATAACGCGCCTCGATCACCTTGCCTGCATTCGCGAATACGGGATCGGTATCGCCATCCTTGCGGACCTGGATCATCGGCTCGGTCAGCGTCTCGCGGTACATCGTCTTCATGGAGTCGCTGTCGGAATTGGCGCCCGGGCCATAATTCCAATTGATCTTCAGGGCCTCCAAACCCTGCATCGCGCGCCACGTGTTGTCGGCGACAACCGCGACCGCGTCCTTGAGCTTCACCACCTTCACGATGCCGCGTTTACCGGCAAGTCCGCTCTCGTCGACCGAGGCGAGCGTGCCGCCGACCACCGGGCACGAGATGATGGCGGCATAGGCCATGTTCGGCTGCTTGGTATCGATGCCGAATTTGGCTTCACCGTTGACCTTGACCGGCGTGTCGAGGCGCGGGAGCGGCTTGCCGATCAGCTTGAACTGATCGGGCGATTTGATCGCGGGCTCCTTGTCCAGCTTCACTTTGGCCGCGTCGGCCGCGAGCTGTCCGTAGGTGAATTTGCGGTTGGTCGCCTTGTGCAGCACGGCGCCGTTTTCGGCAGTGCACTCAGACGCGGACACGTTCCAGCGGGTCGCCGCCGCCTGCACCAGACGCGCGCGCGCCGAAGCGCCGGCCTGCTGCAGATATTGCCAGGAGGTGGCGACGCCCCGCGAACCGACCGTGTTCTGGTCCTTGTAGACGTTGTTCTCGCGCACATTGCGGTTGGGAGATGCGAACTCGCCTTTGATCTTGGCCCAGTCGCATTCCAGCTCCTCGGCGACGATCATGGGATTGGAGGTAGCCGCCCCCTGCCCCATTTCCGAATGCGGGATGCGGATCGTGATGGTCTCGTCGGGATCAATGACGATCCAGGCGTTCACCTCCGTCGCGATCGCAAGCGCGTCATTGCTCCAGGGCGCACCGGTGAGAGGCCGCGCATTGGCCAAACCCGGAAAGGCGACGCCGAGCGCAAGGCCGCCGGCAGCCGACATGCCTGCAACGATGAATTTGCGGCGTGACAGCGCGTCGTCACCGCGGACGGGCTCCATATGTCCCATGACTTTCTCCCGATCCTAAAAGGGTTGACCGCTGTTCAGGCTTTGGTCGTCGCGGCGCGGTGAATGGCGCGGCGGATGCGGACATAGGTGCCGCAGCGGCAGATATTGGTGATGCCGTCGATGTCGGCGTCGGTGGGATTGGGCTTTTCCTTCAGGAGGGCGGCCGCGGCCATGATCTGGCCCGATTGGCAATAGCCGCATTGCGGCACGTCTTCGGCAACCCAGGCGGCCTGCACCGGGTGGAGTTTGCCGTCCGCGCTCGCCAGCCCCTCGATCGTGGTGATGTTCTTGCCCGCCGCCGTGCTGGCCGGAATCGAGCATGACCGCATCGCGACGCCATCGATATGGACGGTACAAGCGCCGCATTGCGCGATGCCGCAGCCGAATTTCGTGCCCGTGAGCCCGATCTCGTCGCGAATGGCCCAGAGGAGCGGCATGTCCGGCTCGATATCGAGTGTGTGCGTCTGGCCGTTGACCTTGAGTGTGACCGCCATCAGTGCCTCCCATGGCTTTAGCGTTGCGCGAGGGGCCTCGCGCGATTCGGACCGCTTATAAAGGCGGCAGACCTTACCACAACCCCAAGACGGGCTGCATTATACCCGGTTGAATATCACGTGGCGCGGGCTTAGATCCCCGCGTACCATTCGTAGCCGCGGTCTTCCCAGAAACCGCCCTTGCCGAGCCCGATCTTGGAAAAATCGTCCACCGCCTGAATCTGCATGACATATTTGGCCATCTTGTAACCAAGCTGCCGTTCGACACGCAGCCGCAGCGGCGCTCCATGCTCGATGGGCAATGTCTGCCCGTTCATGGCGTAGGCCATGATGGTCTGCGGGTGGAACGCGTCCACCATGTCGATGCTTTCATAATAAAGCCCGCTGCCGTCCTGCGACATCAACAGATCGTCGGCGCAGCGGAACACGAGATATTTCGCATTCGGCTTCAACTGCGCCTGATTCAGCAAATAGGACAATTGCACGCCGGTCCATTGCCCGATGGCGCTCCATCCTTCCACGCAATCATGGCGCGTGATCTGGGTGCGCGACGGCATCGCCTTGAGTTCCTCCAGCGAAAACGACACGGGCTTCATCACCAGCCCGTCGATCTTCAGCCGCCAATTGGCGAATTGGGTCAGCGCAAGATTGCGATATTCATCGCCGTCGGGCCGTATCGTCCCGTTCGCCTTGAAGACGCGCGAAATGTCGGACGTGCTGTATTCGCGCGCGAGCGGTGCCGAGGAACTCAGCACCAGCCTCTGGCCCGTGAGATTGAGCTTCTCCGCCCCTTCCAGCACCTTCGCGAAGGTCTGGTTCTGCCCAAGCTTGTCGCAACCCGCCAGAATGAGACCGCCCGCGCTCATCGTCCCCAATACCGCCGCGCGCCGCGTAATCAGTTCGCGTTTCATGGCTTGGTTCCCTTCTCGGGCTTGACCGCAAACCAGCCCGTGATCATCGAGCGCATCTCGTTGAAGACGCCCGCGAGCAGCACTTCCAGAACGTGCACGATGACGAAAAGCACAATCAGGCTCGCGGCGATGAAATGAATGGTCCGCGCCGATTGCCGTCCACCGAACAGATCGGGGAGCCACGTCGCCATCGAATCGATTCCCGGCGACATGGAGATGCCGGTCAGGATCATCAGCGGCAGGAGGATGAACACAACGGCGATATAGGTCAGCTTCTGCAGCACGTTGTAACGCTTGGCTTCGTCGCCCCGAGGGTGCTTGAACTTCAGATGATCAACAATGGAGCGGCCGATGCCGCGCCAATCCACGCCCGTGGGCGCAAGATCGCGTTGAAAATGGCGGGCGGCAAAACCATAGACCAGATAAGCAAGCCCGTTCAGCGCAAACAGCCAAGCGAAGAAGAAATGCCAACGCCGCCCCTCTGCCAGCGATTGGTAGCTCGGAAGCGTCACCCACCAGGGAAAGGCGCGGCCCGAAAGAAAGCCGTCGCGGTCGCGGAAGACACCGAGCCAGCCGGTGGTATTGAATTTCGCGCTGCCGATCTGCAGCCAACCAATAGGCGGCCCTTCCACCTGATCCTCGGCATAGATCGAGAGGATCGCAGGATCGGCTTCGTCGCCCTTGATGCCCCAATGCAGCATCGCGTGCGCGTTGAAAATCTGCAGTCCGCTCATCAAGAGGACGAGGATGAAAAGCACATTGAGCCAATGGGTGAGTCTCACCAGCAGCGAATGCCGGTAGATCAGCTCCTTGCCGGTTCGCGTGCGCCGGACGCGCGCGCCTGCCGGGGCAACCTTCTGGTCTGCAGTATCCACCGCCATTCGAAAATCCCGTGCAAGGCCGGTGGGATTCCTAACACAATCGGGCTCTGCTAGGGGAGCAGGCGACGGCCCCGCCTTTCCGGCTCCGACAGGGCCGACGGCTCGCATTGACCCCGCCCGATTCCGCCGATATTCCCTACCCACAGGCATCCATGGGCGGTCGAGCCGCCCGAACATCGGGAACGAGGGTTCTGAACACCCCATCCAATAGCCGCGGAAATGTGAACGCGGCGCCTCCGCGCCAATCCTTCGCGGCGCTCCGCCATCCCGGCTATCGCGCCTATCTCTCGGGCAACGCGCTCGCGATGATGGCCGACAGCATCGAGCACGTAATCACCTATTGGGTGGCGTTCCAGAAGTTCCATTCGCCGGCGCTGGGCGGGTTCGCAGTCGTATCCCATTGGCTGCCGTTTCTGCTGTTCTCGACGCTTTCGGGCGCGCTCGCCGACCGCGTCGATCCCCGCCGCCTGGTGCAGATCGGCATGTGTCTCTTCATGTTCTGCTCGGTCGCCTGGTCGGTGCTGATCCTGACCGATTCGCTGCAGAAGTGGCATGCCGCCGTGCTTCTGCTTATCCATGGCTGCGCCGGGGTGTTCTGGGGGCCGCCCGGACAAGTGCTGATCCATGACATCGTCGAGCCCACTCAGCTCCCGAGCGCAGTCCGGCTGATGGCCACCTCACGCTATCTGGGTTTGCTCGCAGGGCCGGCGGTCGGCGGCGCATTCCTGCTCCTTTTCGGCCCGCCGCACGGCCTGATGCTGAACGCGTTTCTCTACCTGCCGCTGACGATCTGGCTATGGAAAGCGCCTTACGGGCCACGCTTCCGTGCCCCGAGCACGGCCCCGCGGGTGGCCATTCGCGGAATCGCCGATATCGTTGCCACGGCGCGCGCGATCGCCAGTGAGCGCACGATCGTGTCCATGATATTGCTCTCCGGTACGGCATCGTTGATCGTCGCCAACGCCTATCAGGCGCAGATGCCGGAATTCGGCCGCGATCTCGGCCATGGCGATGCGGGGGCGCTCTACAGCGCGCTGCTGGCGGCCGATGCCGCGGGCGCGCTCACGGGCGGCATCGTGCTGGAGTCCAAAGGACTGCATCCCAATCCGCGCACCGCCTTCATGCTGGCCATGTTGTGGTGCTGTGCGATTGCGGGTTTTGCGCTATCGCACGCCTATGTGCTGTCGCTGGTGCTGCTGTTCGCGGCCGGATTTCTGGAACTCTCGTACAATTCCATGGCGCAGGCGCTGGTGCAGATTCACGCCCCATCGGCCATTCGCGGGCGTGTCATCGGACTCTACAGCATGGCGGGGTTGGGTCTGCGGGCCTTTTCCGGCGTCACGGTCGGCATCATGGGCGGCGTGATCGGCATCCATTTGTCGCTCTCGCTGAGCGCGCTCACGCTGCTGGTTCTGCTGCTCTGCTTCTACAGTTTTGCGCCCCCTCGTCAGGCCGTGCAGCCGGGCGAATAAGCGGACCTGGGAATCTTCCGTTCGCTCGGATCAGTTTCAGGGCGCGCAGTGGACGTAGCCGTGGGGACTCATCGGCACCCTTATATAGTCGGGGCGGTCGACGTCGAGGATTGCCACCTTGCCCACGCCGCACACTTCCTCGGCCTTCTTGATGAGGGCTTCCCGGATTGTCTGATCGGAGGAAAAGCTGAGCCACATGGTGCGCTCGGCCAACTCCTGGCTATTTTGCAACTGGTCCAACTTGGCGGCTTCGATCACCGGTTCGCCACAGAGGGTCGCGGGAAGCAGGCACGGCTTGGCGACCGCCGGCGCTGGGGTGGCGGGTTCGGCCCTGGCGGCCATGTCCGGCGCCTTGGGCGCACTCCGATAAAGACAGCCGATATAGGGAATAGAAACTCGGCACGATTCCATGCCGTCAGGGGATGCATCGGCTGCGGACGCCGTCGTAACGGACGTACCGCCCGCAAAGGCGATCATGAGGGCCACGCCAAACATAATATTCCGCATCTCGCACTCCCATGGGGCTCCGCCTCTCCGGCGCACTGCCCCGATTAACGATCCTAGATCACCCCTCCGGGCGAAGGAAACCTGCAAGGGTGCAATTTTCGCCAAAATCGGAATAGAATTGGTTTACGGGAGCGACCGCCAGGGAGGGAATGGATGCGCAATCCGACGAAGGGCATTCGGACAACGCTGATGGGTCAGATTACGCCGGGAATGGCGCTTGCGCCGGCCGGGCTTGCTTTGCTGATGGCCGCACTCTCGCCCGCGCCCGCCGATGCGCACATTACCAAGATAGACATCACCAGCAAGGAATCGCCCACCTTCGAAGGCAAGTCCTTTGGCTCGGCCGGCCAATACGAAAAGCTCTATGGCCGCGCCACCGGCGAAGTCGATCCCAAAGATCCGAAGAACGCCGTCATCGTCGACATCGCCAATGCGCCCAGGAATGCGCGCGGCATGGTCGAATACAGCACGGACATCGCGATCCTGAAGCCCATCGACAATACCAAGGGCAATCACCGCCTGTGGTTCGAGGTCAACAATCGCGGCAACACGCCGGCCTATTCGCTGATGAACGAAGCCGATCCGGATTTTTCCGACAAGCTTTCGGCCGACGATGCCGGCAACGGCTTCCTGATGAACCAAGGCTACGCAATCCTCGAAACCGGCTGGGACACTTCCGCGCCCGCCGGCACCTTCCAGATCCGCGTGCCGGTCGCGAAGAACGCGGACGGCTCGCCCATCGTCGGCCCCTCCATGGAGGAATTCGTCGTCGATAACGCCACGACGAAACAGGGTCGCCTCACCTATCCCGCAGCGACCCTCGACAAGTCCAAGGCGACTCTGACGGTCCGGACGCGCTACGAAGACAAGCCCGAGACCGTTCCTGCCGAAGAATGGCAGTACACGGACGAAAAGGGCATGGCCATCGGCCTTGCCGGCGGCAAGCCCTTCAAGCAGGGCACGCTTTATACCTTCGTCTATCAGGCGAAGGATCCCAAAGTCGCCGGGCTCGGATTTGCCGCCTTGCGCGACATGGCTGCGTTCCTGCGCAACGCGAAAGCCGACGATTCCGGCAATGCCAATCCGCTTGCGGGGTCGATTCAGTATGTCTACTCCGCCTGCCAGTCGCAGCCCTGCCGCACGATGCACGATTATCTCTGGCTCGGCTTCAATCAGGACGACCAGGGCAAAAAGGTGGTCGACGGCATCGTGAACTGGATCGGCGGTTCGACCGGCATTTTCACCAATTACCGCTTCGGACAGGGCGGGCGCACTCAGCGCCAGCACATCGCCCGCTGGTTCCCGGAATTCCAGGGGCCGTTCACCAACCAGGTGCGGTTCGATCCCATCACCGGCAAGACCGACGGTCGACTCAAGAGCTGCACCGAGTCCAACACCTGCCCGAAGATATTCGAGACCAATTCGGCCAACGAATATTGGTCCAAGGACATGGCTGTCGGCCTCGTCGATGCCAAAGGCAAAGACCTCACCGATATGCCCGCGAACGTGCGCAATTACTTCATTGCGAGCATGTTCCACGGCGGCGCTTTCCCGCAAGCCGGCAAGGGCATCTGCCAGCAGACCAGAAGCCCACTGACGCCCAACGCGATCCTGCGCGCGCTCACCGTCGACATGGACGAGTGGGTCACCAAGGGCGCCGAGCCGCCGGCAAGCCGCGTTCCTTCCGCCAACAAAGGCACGCTCGTCTCACCGCTGCCGCAGGAGAAGCAGGGTTTCCCGAAACTTCAGGGCGTCACCTATAATGGCCGCATGCACGATGGCGACCTGTTCGATTTCGGTCCCGAGTTCGACAAGGGCATCATGACCATTCTGCCGCCCAAGCATGTCGGCACGCCCTACCCCGCGCTGGTGCCCAAAACGGATGCCGACGGCAACGACATCGCCGGCATCCGCATGCCGGAGGTTGCGGTTCCGATCGCGACCTATACGGGCTGGGCGCTGCGGGCCAATTCCGGCGACGATGGCTGCGACGGTGCAGGCCAGATGATCCCCTTCGCCAAGACCAAGGCCGAGCGTATGGAAAAGAACGATCCCCGCCCCTCGATCGAGGAGCGCTATTCGTCGCACGACGATTACGTGACCAAGATTTCGGCGGCGGCAAATGCGCTCAAGGCCGACCGGCTGATGCTGGACGCGGACGCCCAGCGGCTGATCAAACGGGCCCAGGATTCCAACGTAGCGAAATAGGCACTGCAAGCGGGCGGATCAGGGCCGCCTCAGCAAACCCGGGGGGGGGAAACGATGGCTGGCGGGCTGAACAAGTCCTTCCTGGCGAACGCCAAGACTTTTGTGCAATCGCACGATCTGATGGTGGCGCCTCAGCCGGTGGGCTCGCGCGCCTTGACCGGCGGGCTGACCAATATCGACCTCGTGATGGTCGATTCCAGCATCGTTCCGAACGTGGTGCGGCTGGAGGATTATGCGCTGCGCAACAACGGCATCTTTTCAGAGGCGGGCGTGCCGGCCTATTACCTGCCGGCGGTCTTCAACAACACCTCCACCATTGCGCTGGGCAACGGGGCCGACACCATGTTCACGCCCGACCTGAGCGGGTGCCTGTTCGCGGCCTACGGACCCAGCAACAGCAACCTGACGGTCGAGCATGTAAATGTGCGCAGCGCCGCTGCGGTCGTCCCGATTGCGCCACGGGCAGCCGCTATCCTGGCTTCCGGAAACGCCTATATCTTCATGATTACGCCGGTTCCGATCGGCGGAGCTGGCACCAATGTGGTGAGCTATGCAACGGGCGGCGTGGTCGTGGGCAAACGCAACCAAGGCGGCGGCTGGAATTTCGTTTACCGGGTCGATGGAAACGCCGCCAATCTGGTTTGAGCGGCGATCAGACGAACGAGGCGCGGATGCATCGCATCTGCGCCCCTTTTCGTTTCATGAACCGCCAATCACCAATTCCCGTTGCCCAAGACGTGATCGAGGTGGAAATAGGTGTAGAACAGCAACAAATAGAGCGGGATAAACCCGCCCAGAAGAATCGCGACCATTTTCGTGTCCGACATCTCCTCGGCCTTGGCTTCATTCTCCCGAGCCTCGGCGCGATGCAAATCCAGGGGCATGCTTGTCATTGGCGAAACTCCTCAAATTTCATGAGGCATTCGCGCATGATTCAGGGGGCCCCTGTTTGACCCATATCAAACGGCCGGAAACGTTTTCAGCGGCGGCAGCGCAAATGGCGCTATTTGACGTCTGAGGGCGAAGACGCAGGGGGAAAAACGCAATCGTAGGTGACCATCCCCTGCGGTGCATCCTGCGCCAATAGCTGCGGCACTTTGCCGTATTCGTGGCAATGCGCCCGTGCCAACGCTTCGGAATCATCGCCGCGCGCAACGGTTGCGTAAACATCGTTTCCCGCAACATCGGGCAGCGCGCATCCCGCGAGGGCACACGCGCATAACGAAACCACAAGAGGTTTGATCACGGACGGATTTCCCATGAGGGCGGCAATAGGAACTCACGCA
>Ga0265337_1001729_pt1 | contig 10559 bp, 8 predicted proteins | sample 42122metaG_FD_192441 | JGI IMG/M metagenome (GOLD analysis project Ga0265337, IMG submission 192441) | Rhizosphere microbial communities from Carex aquatilis grown in University of Washington, Seatle, WA, United States - 4-21-22 metaG | ecosystem: Host-associated > Plants > Roots > Rhizosphere >... | reverse complement strand
CCGCGTGACCATCGAGGATTTTGAGAAATTCATCGCGCACATTGAGAAACAAAAAGTCAGCCAGGCCTCTTCGATGCGCGTGGCGGTGGCCGATGCGATGCGGCGCAGTTGGACGCGCCCCATCGCGCATGTCGGAATGCCGGTGTGTCTGGACCCGCTGTTCGCCTATCGCAAAATCGCGAGGCCAAAACCCGGCCCGGCGCTCTGCGCCTTGCGCGCGCTGGCGCTGGCACTGGCGGAAAACAGCGCGGTTGCCGGACGACTGGTCGGGGCCAAGATTGTTCACCCGTCTTCAATTGATGTGGGCTTCGCCGTCGAGGCCGACGATGGCGTGCTGGTGCCGGTGATTCGCAATGCGGACAAGCAGTTGCTGAAGGATTTGATCGCACCTTACAACGAACTGGTTGTATTGGCGCGCGAACGCAAATTGCCGCCCAGCGCCACGGGTGGCTCGATTGCCACCGTCACCAACTTCGGCACGTTCGGCCTCGAATGGGCGACTCCGATTCCGCTGCCGGAGCAGACGCTCGTTCTCGGCATGGGCGCGGCGCGGCATGAACCCCATTGGGACGGCGTCAAAGGCCAGTTTGTGCCAATCATGGAGGCGAACCTGACGTTGAGCTTCGACCATCGCGTGCTGGACGGCGGCGCGGCGGGACGGCTGCTCCAGCGCGTGGCGGAATTGATGTCCAAGCCGGAAAAATTGTGAAATGAAGCGTGTCCGATACTGTCAATTGCCAGCTTCAATGAACGTTACTGGCCGTTCTTCGAGTATCACAAACGCGTTTATCAACGCAATCATACCTGTCATTGAACCTACCGAAGCCGAAGAACTTGAAGCTTTGCGCATATTGGAAATGAATCCCAGTGACATCCGGTGTTCCTACTGTGGAGACAAAGCGACAGAATGGGATCACCTCCGCGCAATTATCAGCAATCAAGAACCTACAGGTTTCATTACCGAAATCGCGAATTTAGTTCCTAGCTGTGGCAAGTGTAATCAATCCAAAGGCAAGTCTCATTGGCGCACTTGGATGGAGGGAGCTGCAAAACTATCACCGAAGACAAGAAACGTTCCAGACCTCAAAGAACGTGTTTTGCGGCTTCAGAATTACGAAGCATGGCGACAACCTCGCAAAATTGACTTCGCTGCGATTGTCGGTCCAGAAATGTGGCAAAGACACCGGCAGAATTGGCGAAGTGTTTTAGACTTACTCAAAAAGAGTCAAGAGCTTGCAGATGAAATTCGCCTCATCGTTGCCAAGTGCAATCCGTAGGACGCTTATTCTTTCTCAAACGTCGCGAAGATCGGCCGGTGGTCGGAGCCGAAACCCCAATTGGGAATTACGGGAATATAAGTTTCCGACTTCACCCAGTCGCGCTCAAGCGATGGACTGATCAAAATATAATCCATGCGGGTGTAAACGTCCTCCTTGCCGTAATATTCCGTCCACGTGGTGTTGCGCGGGTCGAAATTGGAATTCTCCGCCCTTGCGCTGTCACCATTCCGTTCGGCTGGCCGTGTGTCGGTCAGCTTGAATTTTCCGCGTCCGATGATTTCCTTGACGGAATCGGAATCCTTCACGTCGTTGAAATCGCCCAGCACGATGAGTCTGGCATCTGGGTCGGCCTTGAAATGTTCGTCCACAATGTCGCGCAGGATGTTTGCCTCGCCCAGCCGCTCCTCGGCTTCGTCGGCATTGGGCACGGGACGGCGCGATTTCAGATGCGCAACGATGAGCGTGAAGGTGTAGTTTGTCGCGGCTTGGACGTCCACCTCGGCAAAACCGCGCTCCACGCGCAATTGCCGGCCATCGAGCAGAAACAAGTTATTCGTGTGCGGCCTGCTCGCCACAATGGGCAGCCGGCTCAACAAGGCAAGGTGGATGTTCGTGTCCGCGCCTCTGACATGATCCCAAAACGGAAAGTCCAGTCCGTCGGCCTTGAGCGAAGTGCGCAATTCCAGAAGCGCGTTGGTCGTTCCCATCTCTTCGAGGGCGAGCACGTCGGGTTTGATGGACTCGATGCTTTCACGGATTTTCGCCCTGGCCTCGGCGGATTTGACGTGCGGACGCGATTCCGTAGGCTGGTCCAAGTAATTTTCCAAATTGTAAGTGGCTACGCGAAATGTTCCGGCGGCGAATGAAGCGGAACAAAACGCGACAGACAAACTAAATAGAAATCCGATAGCGAACTTCGTGCAATTCATAATTTATCAATCCCCGGTTAACCTTGGTTGTGCCATCAAGAGTGAATCCAACCGATTCGTAAAACTTTCGCGCCGCCACATTAGAGGCCAGGGTCCAAAGCGTGACTGAATTGCATCCCTGAAGACGGGCTGTCTGTAATGAAAACCGGCAAAGCGCGGCACCCGCGCCTTTGCGCCAGAATTCCGGCTGGACATAAATGGCCGCAATCTCGCCAACTTCTTTGGGATTGGAATCCTTGTCGCGCGACGGAATCAAATCGCAAAATCCGATGATTTCCTGATTTAATTCCACGACGGAAGTTCCGGGCGGCTGGCTGGCCAAATGGGTCTGCCAAAAGTCAGCGCGTTTCTCCGCGTCCAAGTTGTCCAAAACAGCGTCCGGCATTTGCCCACGATAGGCCGCCCGCCACGTTTCAACATGAATTTGAGCAATCCTTCGTGCATCGGCAATGGTGGCTTGGCGGATTTGCATGAGCTAAACAGAGTTTCGGAAAGTTAATTCCGCCATGAATTAAGTCCAGCCGCGTTTTTGAGAGAACATTTTGCGAAATCACACAAAGCTGCTATTTTCCCACCATGCCTCGGACGAGCAAAAAGACTTCCGCCGCGCATCTGCACGACAAGCAGAGCGAACGCGACACGCGCGAGTTGCGCATTGACAAGGTGGGCGTGCGCGGGTTGCGCTTTCCCATCCAGGTGCGCGACAAGACCCGCACCATCCAGAACACCGTGGCGACCATCGGCATGTTTGTGGATTTGCCGAAGGAATTCAAAGGCACGCACATGAGCCGGTTCGTCGAGGTGCTCAACGCGCACGGCAGCATCATCCATGTGGAAAATATCCGGGACATTTTATTATCGCTGCAAAAGAAACTGAACTCCGCCACGTCGCATATCGAAATTGAGTTTCCGTATTTCATGTCCAAGCGGTCCCCTGTGTCGCGCGGTGAAAGCCTGATGGACTACGTCGCGCGGTTCGACGCGGCGGCGTGCGGCGGGGACATTGATTTCGTCCTGACGGTAAAGGCCAACGTGACGACGCTGTGTCCCTGCTCGAAAGCGATTGCGAAATACGGCGCACACAACCAGCGCGGGCTGGTGACGCTGGCCATTCGCATGAAGAAATCGGTCTGGATCGAGGATCTGGTGACGATGATTGAAAGCTCGGCCAGCTCGGAACTTTATGCGCTGCTCAAGCGGCAGGACGAGAAGTTCGTGACGGAGCGCGCCTACGAAAACCCGGTGTTTGTCGAGGATTTGGTGCGCAACGTGGCGGTGAAGTTGAACGCGCATCCGCAAGTCCGGTGGTATAAAGTCGAGGCGGAAAATTTCGAGAGCATCCACAATCACAATGCCTACGCATGCATTGAAAAGGGTTGAACATTGCGGCGGCCCATCAGGGAATTTAGCCATCTCGCACTGAATATTTTAATTTGGACTGTTCAACCCGCCGCGTTTCTGGCAGCTTGAATAAGCACCCTTTGGAGAAACACCAAAGACGCGACAAGCAACATGGACAAACCATCTACAACCAATCAAAAACTGATTTCCTGGGTCAACGAAATGGCTGCGCTCTGCCAGCCGGAGAAAATCTTCTGGTGTGACGGCTCGGATGCCGAGAACCAGTTGCTGTGCGACCAGATGGTCAAGAACGGCACGTTCATCAAGCTCAACGAAAAATTGCGCCCAAATTCCTTTCTCGCCCGCTCGCATCCGAGCGACGTTGGACGCGTGGAGAACCGCACGTTCATCTGCTCGAAGACAAAGGACGAAGCCGGGCCGACAAACAACTGGGTTGATCCGGTTGAAATGAAAAAGATCATGCTGGAAAAATTCAAAAACAGCATGAAGGGCCGCACGATGTATGTGATCCCCTTTGCGATGGGGCCGCTGGATTCGCCGATCTGTAAAATTGGAATTGAAATCACGGACTCGCCCTACGTCGTCGTCAACATGCGCATCATGACGAACATGGGGCAACAGGTGATGGACAAGCTCGGCGCGAACGGGTCGTTCATTCCCTGCCTGCACTCGGTCGGAGCGCCGCTTCAACCCGGACAAAAAGATGTTCCGTGGCCGTGCCAAACGGACGTGAAAAACAAATACATCGTCCATTTTCCCGACGAGCCTTCCATCTGGTCCTACGGCTCCGGTTACGGCGGCAACGCGCTGCTCGGCAAGAAATGTCTCGCGCTCCGCATCGCCTCGACGGTGGCGAAGAAGGAAGGCTGGATGGCGGAACACATGCTCATCCTGTGCCTCACTTCGCCGCAGAAGAAAAAATATTATATCGCCGCCGCCTTCCCCAGCGCCTGCGGCAAGACGAACCTCGCGATGATGCAGCCGACGTTGCCTGGCTGGAAGGTGACAACCCTCGGCGACGACATCGCCTGGATCCGCATCGGCAAGGACGGACATCTTTACGCCATGAATCCGGAGACTGGTTTCTTCGGCGTCGCGCCCGGCACTTCCGCCCGGAGCAATCCGCACGCGCTCACGGCCTGCGCCAAGAACACCATTTTCACCAACGTCGTGTTGACACCGGACAACGACGTTTGGTGGGAGGACATGGGCGTGCCCGCGCCGGTCAAGGGCATTGACTGGGAGGGCAACGAATGGTCGCCCGCCAGCGGCAAGAAGGGCGCGCATCCAAATTCCCGCTTCACCGCTCCGGCGTCGCAATGTCCGGTGATTGATCCCGACTGGCAAAATCCAGAAGGCGTCCCACTTTCGGCGATCATGTTCGGTGGCCGCCGGCCCGGCACGATTCCGCTGGTGAACGAGGCATTCGATTGGGAACACGGCGTGTTCATGGGTTCGGCCTGCGGTTCGGAGACGACCGCCGCCGCGCTCGGCGCCGCCGGCGTTCTGCGCCGCGACCCGTTCGCCATGCTGCCGTTCTGCGGCTACAACATGGGCGATTATTTCGCGCACTGGCTGTCGTTCGCACAACGCACCGACCGCGCAAAGCTGCCAAAGATTTATTTCGTGAACTGGTTCCGCAAGAACGGCGGCAACCGCTGGCTCTGGCCCGGCTACGGCGACAACAGCCGCGTGCTGAAATGGATTTGCGAGCGCGTGGAAGGCGCGGGCAAGGCGCAGAAGACGGCGATTGGAAACCTGCCGACGCCGGACGCGCTGGATTTGGGCGGACTGAACCTGCCGGCGGAGGACGTGAAAATGCTGCTGGCGGTGGATGTCCCCGGCTGGCAAGCCGAGGTCGCGGACGTGGCGGCGAATTACGCAAAGTTTGGCAGCCACCTGCCGAAGGCGCTCACCGAACAGCTTGACGGATTGAAAAAACGCCTGGCTTGAGCAACAACCTGTTTCAACTTATGAAAAATTTTCTTCGCGTCCTTTTGCCCGGAATGCTGTGCCTGAATCTCGCCGCTTTTGCCCAGCCGGGAGCGCCCGGCGGGCCTCATTTCAGCGGCGCGATGGACAAGCTGTTCGGCGAGAACCAGGCTTTCTCCGCCAGTTTGGAGGTGCAAATGGCGACCGGGCCGGGTGGCGCGACGACCATGCCGGGCAAACTCACGTTCGACTCCGGCAAGTCCCGTTTTGATATTGATATGACGCAGGCCAAAGGCGGCCAGATGTCGCCCGATGCCGCCGCTCAAATGAAGGCGATGGGGATGGACCACATGATGATGATTGGACGTCCCGATAAAAAGACCGCCTACATCGTTTTTCCGGGAATGCAATCCTATGTCGTGAATCCGCTGTCCGATTCGGAAACGACCACGGCGCCGGCCGATTTCAAAGTGGAAACCACCGAGTTGGGCAAGGAGACCGTGGATGGCCATCCGTGCGTGAAGAACAAGGCGATTGTCACCGACAAGGATGGGACGCCGCACGAATCCACCGTCTGGAACGCGACGGACCTGAAAGATTTCCCGGTCAAAATCCAGACCACCGACCAGGGCAATGAGATGACCATGCTCTTCAAGGACATCACCATCTCAAAACCCGACGCCAGCTTGTTCGAGCCGCCGTCCGGTTACGCAAAATACGACAGCATGTCGGCGATGATGCAGGCCGTGATATTGAAACAAATGGGCGGTGGGAGCGGTTTGCCTTTCGGCCATTGAGTGGCAAAACATTTCAAATGCGAATATCCTCGCCCGCGTCATCACGGCGCGGGGATTTTCGCTGTGAAACTGCCAAGCGACTTTTCAAGCGCTGGCGTCAGGCACTGATAAACCTCCGGCTTGAAATGAAGCGTGTCGCGATACAGCCCGGCCTCGGGCTTCAATCCGGCTTCCTTGAACAAGTCAACGACACGGATACCGTCTTCCGGCTGGTTTAACGACTGAAGCCTGGTGTTGAGTTCATCCACCGCCGCTGGAATCTCCGCGTTCCAAACCAGCCGCCGCATGAGTTCCGGCTGCCCCACCGGCCACGTCTCCAGCACGATGACTTTGCAATGCCGCGCGGCGCATACGTGAACGACGGCGATAAGGTTGCTCGCGGCGAGCGAAATGATTTGTGAAGCCATTTCAGGCCTCACGCCAAGATATTTCAAATCGTTGATGCCCGCCTCCATCACGACCACGTCCGGATGGAATTCGTCCAGCAATTTCGGCGCGCTCAGGCGGATTTGTCCCGTCGTCAGCCCGCCCGTGCCCGCATTTACCACGCGCCAGCCGGGCAACTGTGGCAAATCCCATTGCGCCATCCGCGAATCGCCGAGCATAAGAACGGTGGAATCAAAATTGGCCGGTGAGTTTGAAATGACAGCAATTTCGGGAGCAGTCAGCGGCCAAATCTCGCGCGCCAACAAATTTTCGTAACGGCCACGTGCCGACCAAAACGCCAAAGCCATTGCAGCGGACAAAACCGCCAGCGCCAGCACGAACCATTTGAACTTATGTAAATTTCCGTGCATCATGCCTGCCTTTCATTTGCGGCGGCTGGAGCTCAAGAATGGCCACTCGAAGAAATGAAACCACACGCCGCCTACCGCAACCGAGACCAGCGCGCCAAGGGGGTGCAGCACATTGGGCAGGAAATTGCAAAGCGTGAACGGCTGCTGCCACAGGTAAATCGAGTAGGTCCGCTCGCCCATCCATTTCATCGCGTGCCCGGCGACACCCGGCATCGGACGGCCAAACAAATAAGCCATCAGGCATGGAGCCAGAAGCAGCGCGCCCGTTGCCACAACCAGCGACTTCATCTCCATTCCGAACAACATGATGCACAGGCTCGCGCCACAAATCGCCACGCTCAACCAAAGAATCCACGTCACAAACCGGTTTGGAATCCGCAGAAACCAATTTCGTTTATACTCGCAGCAAAAGCCGAGCATCATCGGCCAGACGGCAAATTCAAAATGATATTTTCCCACGTCGACGAACGGCTGCGCCATTCCCAACCCGGCCAGTAGCGTCAGCAAGATTCCGAAAACCGCCAGCCTCTGCCGTTCCGACGCGCCACCTGCGATGTAAATCAGCGGCGCGAGCAGATAGAATTGCATTTCACACGCCAGACTCCACAGGTGTCCGAGCGACATCGGCCCTTCAAAATAATTCATCCCATAACCCAAGGCCGCCGGAAGTGCCCGGAGATAGGTGCCGATGTCGGAACCCGCCGGCAAATTAGGCCTGTGTTGCAACAGCCACACTACCGGCAGCATCGCCAGCGCGTAACTGATGATCGCTGGATACAAACGCCGGAGCCGCCGCCACCAAAACGACCTCGATCGCTCCCAAGCTGTCGTCGCCCGCGTCCGCGACAGCGAGCGGAAGACAAGGATCCCGGAGATGAAGAAAAAAAGATTTACTCCGACGCGCCCGATGCCGTTGACGCGGTCTGTGAAATAAAATCCGTGTGAAACCAGGACCAGCACCAGTGCCAGCCCGCGCCATTGATCCAGCGCGATTGACCCCAGCCGGTCCTGCTCCGAAGCCGGCGCTGGCGTTGCGCTCGTGGCGGCGGATATTTTCATCAGCCAAGCAGTGATTTTGCCTTCGCCAGCGCTTCTTCCAGTTTGGCCGCGTCCTTGCCACCGCCGCGCGCGTTGTCCGGCTTGCCGCCGCCCTTGCCGCCGACGATGGGCGCGATCTGCTGGATGATTTTACCGGCTTGCACGTTCGCCACGAATTCCGGCGAAACCGCCGCCAGCAGCGCGACCGCGTCGTCGGCAACGCCGCCGAGAATGATTGCACCCTTGAACCGGCCCTTCAATGAATCGGCAATCGCCTGCAAAAAATCGCCGGAGGCCGCGCCGAGATTGTGGATGATGACCGGAATGCCGTTGATAATCTTGACCTCCTCCAGCAAAAGGCTGGCGGCGTTCGAGGCTTCGCGCTGCTGGGCAGTTTTGAGCTGCTTCTCCAGTTCCTTCTGGTGCGCGAGCAGGCTCTCAATCTTTTTGTCCAGTTCGTGAACCGGCGAATTCACCTTGCCCGCCAGCGCCTTGATCAAATGCACTTCGTCATTTGCCTTGCGATACGCCTCCAGTCCGGCCACGGCTTCAATTCTGCGGACGCCAGCCGCGATGGCGCTCTCGGCGACGATGCGGAACAAACCGATCTCGCCGGTCGCGCGCGCGTGCGTGCCGCCGCAAAGCTCCATGGAATAACCGTCCAGCTTCCCAGTCCCGCCGCCGATTTGGACGACGCGCACCATGTCGCCGTATTTGTCGCCGAAGAATTGCATCACGTCCTTGCGCGATTTCACATCGGCGTAGGGCATTTCCGTCCACGAAACCCCGGCGTTTTCGAGGATACGTTCGTTGACGAGCTTCTCGATGTCGGCGACCTGAGTGGGCGTGAGCGGCGCGCTGTTGAAATCGAAGGTCAACTTATCCGGCCCGACGAAGGAACCTTTTTGCGACGCTTCTTTGCTGGCGACTTCGTGTAAGGCCCAATGCAGCAGATGCGTGACGGTATGATGCCGTTGAATCGCATCGCGGCGGGATTTTTTCACAGTCAAAGTGACAGCCGCGCCTGGCAAAAGTAGGGCAGGCATCCTGCCTGCCCGCGTCGGCGAAGCCGACGCGGTGGAATCTTTTTCAGCGCTCGCGCTGGCGCGCTCGCTGGGCAGGCTGGAAGCCTGCCCTACATTGGCGGCTTCGTCTTCGACGAAGTGCAAAAATGTGTTGCCGGATTTCTGCGTGTTGGTGACGCGCCAGAGCTGGCCGCTGCCGGTCAACTCGCCGGTGTCGCCGACCTGACCGCCCATCTCGGCGTAGCAGGCGCTGGTGTCGAGGATGACGGCGGTCTTGTCCTTGACCGAGACGACCTCCAAAACTTTGGCCTGAACCGCGAGGTTCTCGTAGCCGACGAACTTCGTGGGCGTGGTGGTTTCGATTTGCGAGAGGGAAATGACTTCCTTCTTCTGCGCGGCGCGGGCGCGGGCGCGCTGCTCTTCCATCAACTTTTCAAAACCATCCTTGTCCACGGTCAAACCGCGTTCGCGCGCCATCAACTCGGTGAGGTCGAGCGGGAAGCCGTAGGTGTCATAGAGTTTGAAAGCAAACACGCCCGTCACTTGATTTGCATCTATAGCCTGAAACTCTTTTGATTCATCTGGCAACCGTGAATACGCAGGGCTGTGACCCATATCAGCAGCGTTGGGATTACGCATAGCATTCCAAGCTGCTTCCTTTATTTTGTAATTTTCAACAGCCTCTTCAAATAACTCAATTCCCTTATCCAACGTCTTGTTAAACGCCTCTTCCTCGGTGCGGATGGTTTCCTGCACCTGCTTCTTGCGGGCGCGGATTTCGGGGAAGACGGCGCCCATCGTCTCGGCGAGCACGTCCACGAGTTTGTAGAAGAACGGTTCCTTGAAGCCGAGAGTTCGACCGTAGCGGACAGCGCGGCGCAGGATGCGGCGCAGGACGTAGTTGCGGTCGTTGTTGCCGGGCTGGATGCCGTCGGCAATCGCGAACGAGAGCGTGCGGATGTGGTCGGCAATGACGCGGAAGGCGATGTCGAGCGCGATTTGCTCCGCAGAAGGTAGGGCAGGCATCTTGCCTGCCCGCGTCGGCTTCGCCGACACAGTGGAATCTTTTTCACCGCTCGCGCTGACGCGCTCGTTGGGCAGGCTGGAAGCCTGCCCTACGTTGGGGAGCGTGCTGCCGTATTTCTTGCCGGAAAGTTTTTCCAGTTCATCAAAAATCGGGCGGAAAATGTCGGTCTCGTAATTGGAAATTTTTGCGTTGGCGAAATCGGTCAGGTTTTTGGTGCCTTGGATGATGCTGGTGACGCGCTCGAAACCCATGCCGGTGTCAACGTGCTTGGCGGGCAGCGACGAGAATGTGCCATCGGGATTGGCATTGAACTGGATGAAAACGAGATTCCAGATTTCGATGCAGCGGGCGTCGCCTTTGTTGACCAGCGAA
>Ga0265337_1001728_pt1 | contig 10559 bp, 9 predicted proteins | sample 42122metaG_FD_192441 | JGI IMG/M metagenome (GOLD analysis project Ga0265337, IMG submission 192441) | Rhizosphere microbial communities from Carex aquatilis grown in University of Washington, Seatle, WA, United States - 4-21-22 metaG | ecosystem: Host-associated > Plants > Roots > Rhizosphere >... | reverse complement strand
AGGTGGCACGACAGCTCCAACCGCCGCAGCCCACGATCCTGCCGTCCGACTCGATGGCGAAATAGGTCTGGTCCGTGATCAGTTGGCTGTCCAGCCCCATCACGGAAAACGAAGCCTCGATTTCGGCGGGTGTCAGGAACGGTTTCAGCAGTTCGCCGATGGCCTCGTTCATCAGCGCCCGCAGCGCTGGAAGATCGTCCATCTTGGCAAGGCGATGGGTAAGGAGGTTCATGCGAGTGCAGGGGACATGATGCTTGGCCCGGTTCGGTTAGGAAATCTAACGGAAATCCCTACGCTTGCCGAAGGGTGGGGTACCAAATAACGATGGTCCTGAAAACAAAACAGCGCCCCAAGACCAAGTGGGGCGCTGCTTCAATTCGCGTCACGGAAACTCAGGCCGCCTTTTTCACCAGCGCGCTTTCCACGCGCTTCACCGCTGCCTGCTCGTCGATACGCTCGATGGCCGCGACTTCGCGCGCCATGCGGGCGAGCGCGGCTTCGTAAAGCTGCCGCTCGCTATAGGATTGCTCCGGCTGTCCGGTCGCCCGGTGAAGATCGCGGACCACTTCGGCGATGGATACGAGATCGCCGGAATTGATCTTGGCCTCATATTCCTGAGCACGACGGCTCCACATCGTACGCTTGATGCGGGCGCGCCCCTTCAACGTGTTGAGCGCGGTCGCCACGATGTCGGGTGTCGAGAGCTTGCGCATGCCGCCGGCCTTGGCCTTCGCGGTAGGAACGCGCAGGATCATCTTGTCCTTCTCGAAGGCGATGACGAAAAGCTCGAGCTTCGTCCCGGCAACTTCCTGTTCGTCGATCTTCTGAATCCGGCCGACGCCATGCGTCGGATAGACCACGAAATCGCCCGCCTTGAACTCGTGCTTCTTCGGCGCGGCTGCCACCGGCTTGGGGGCCACCGGCGGTTTGGCCGCCGCCACGGGCGCCTTCACCGCAACCGGCTTGGGCGGGACGGGCTTCAAAGGAGCGGGGGCTGGCTTGGCAGCTGCAGTAGCAGGCTTGGGAGCCTGCGCCTTCGGAACCACTTTAAGCGGGGCGGCGGGAACTTTCTTCTTCACGGCACTGGTCGTCATCGGCACCTTCCAAGGCGCGCACGTGCTCAGCCCAAACATCCTGGGCCTAATCCTCGAGACGCGGAGGAGACTCGGCAGGTCAAGAGGCGCATCACGCGTCACTCCCTTGAGGGAGCTTGCGCCCGCCCTTCTATGCCGATACCTCGGAAAACCTCCGCCGGCTACGCCACGCGCCGGTTAGCGGCGCTTCCTTCGGACTAGCTCGTGAGCAGCGTAAGACGCGCCATTCCTGTTAAATCCATCAAAAACAAATATAACAGAAACATCTCAGGAAAGGAAGAGCTATTTCCTCTCAAACCCTTGAAGACTCGTATTAATCTCGAATTTGACAGGAGTGGCAAAGACTTCGCGCAAAGCCCGGCCAAGCCTCGGGCGATCCTGCTAAGTGTGTTTAATCGAACGCTTATCTCAGGAGCCGCCGCCGGGCTTGGGACTGAAAAAACGGCCAAATTTGTCCGGCTGACCGTCCCATTCCTTGGCGTCCGGAGGCGGTTCTCCCTTGATTGTGATATTCGGCCAAGTCTTGGCGTATTCGGCATTCACTTCCAGCCACTTTTCCAAGCCCGATTCGGTATCGGGCCGAATGGCATCGGCCGGGCATTCGGGTTCGCAGACCCCGCAATCGATGCATTCATCGGGGTGGATGACGAGCATGTTCTCGCCTTCATAGAAGCAATCCACCGGACAGACCTCGACGCAATCCATGTACTTGCAGCGGATGCAAGCCTCGGTGACGACGTAGGTCATATTCTCGCAAGCTCCCGGCGTGAAACCTTGGGGTCCATAAAGCGGCACGGGGCCACGATCAAGCAATAAGCGAAAGCTCAAGAAATCCTTGTGAAATTTCGCCTTGAGATATGGTTCGGCTCATTCCTCAATCAACTCATAGAGGGTGCGGGCTTCCGGGGCTGGGCCGCGCCGCTCGCCGAGGCCCAGCACTCTGAGCAAGACCACACGGCCCTGTGCCGGGAGCGTCATGATGTCTCCGATTTTCACGCCGGCACTGGCTTTCTCTACCCGCTGACCGTTCAGCCTGATGTGGCCTTGGGCGGCCTTCTCCTGCGCGATTGTGCGCGTCTTGCAGAAGCGTGCATGCCAGAGCCATTTGTCGATGCGAAGCTGGTCGCTCAAGCTTTAGTCCGTGGCGATAAGGGCCTTGAGTTCGGCAAACGGCGAACCGGACGGTACGGGTCTACTTTTCGGACGCCGTCTCCCCGCCTGTTTGCGTTTGCCCCGAGGCTGCCAGACGGGGCTGGCCGCATCGCCTTCGCCGCGTGTCTCCCGCTTCCAGCCAAGCGCCGCGATCAGTGCGAGCCCATCCTCGGTGCCGGAACCAAGCATCGATACGATGGCAAGCAAAACCTCGTCGGCATTGCGCCCCTTCTGGGTGGCGTCCGCCAGCGTCTCCTCGATCCGCTCGAGCATGTCCAGGCGGACTGCACGCCGGCCGACTTTGCGGAAGAAGGAGGCGGCGAGAAAGCCGCTTGGTATCTCGGTATCTTCCTTTTCCAGCGCGAAGGAAGTCAGACCCGGCGCAGGCGGGGAGGGCACCAGTGAAAGGCGCGCATGGACCGCCCACAGCATCGAGGCGAGGGCAGCGGCCTGCGGTCGAATCAGCCGTGGCAGAAACAGCGCGTGCCGTCCCGCCCGTACGCCGAAGCGCCGCAGCCCAAGCGCGGCGGCGCGGGTTTCGGACGACGGCGGCCGGCTGCTCCAATCAAGCTGGCCGAGATTCTCGGCAAGCTGAAAAGCCAGCCCGCGGGCAGGACCGGGAAGGCCGCCCGCATCCCAATCGGAGGTCCGCGCCTCTGCGGCGCTCTTCAGCGCGACCAGCGGTTCCAGCACCTGCCCGATGTGGTCCTTCACCCAGGCTGCAAGCCGTGCTTCGACCAGGCTGCGCAAATCGCCTTTGAGGAGATCGTCGGCCAGAAGCTCAACGGTGGGCGTCAAGGGATGAGGGCCTGCCGCGAGCCTTGCCACCACCGCGCCCGCCCACCACAGCCGGCCATGTTCGCTGAGCGTGATGCCGGAATCGGGCGCCTTGGCCAGCGCCCGCGCCCGCGCGACGATTTCACCTTCCAGCCCCTTCAAAGCGGCTGCGCGAAGCGTACGGCCGTGAATCCCTTCCGCGCGCGGATCCGGCGCGAAGCGGAACCCGTCGAGTTTGCCGATATGCTCTGACCCGATGGATACCGCACCGGAATCGTCAAGTCCCAGAGTGAGTTGTTCTTCGTCCCGCATATGGCGCATGAGAAGCGCGGTGCGGCGGTCGATGAAGCGTTGCGTCAACCGTTCATGCAGGGCGTCGGAGAGCCGGTCCTCCACCCCGCGCGTCACCTCCTGCCAATGGGCGGGATCGCGTGTCCAACCATGTTTGTGCGCGGCATAGGTCCAGGTGCGAATCTGGGCAAGGCGGCCCGACAGGGTGTCGACGTCGCCCTCCACGACGTCCAGGCGCGCGATCTGGCGGGCCAGCCAATCTTCCGGCAGGACACCCTCCTTGCTCATCAGATGGCGATAGATCTGGCCGACCAGGCGCGAATGCTCGTCCGGCGTCAATTTGCGGAAATCAGGAAGCTGGCAGGCCTGCCAGAGCAGTCTTACCGCGGCAGGCGCACAGGCAAACTTCAGGACATCCTCATCGCGCGCGAGTGCCATCAGGGTGGCATGGTCGGAAGCCGGCCGAGCTTTGATCAACCCGCGCGCGGGCGCGGGCGCATCGAGGCTCGAAAGCAGCCGGTCAAGCGAACCGAAATCCAGCGCGCTGTTACGCCACTGCAGGACCTTTACGGGGTCGTAGCGGTGGTTTTCGATCTGCTGCACAAGTTCGGCATCGAACGGCTCGGTGTCGCCGGTCACCCCGAAGGTGCCGTCATTCATGTAGCGCCCGGCACGCCCGGCGATCTGACCGATTTCTTCGGGCCGCAGCGGCCGCACCATCATCCCGTCGAATTTTTCCCGCGCAGCGAATGCGACATGGTCCACATCCATGTTGATGCCCATTCCAATGGCATCGGTCGCGATCATGAAATCGACATCGCCTGACTGATAGAGCGCGACTTGTGCATTGCGCGTGCGCGGCGAGAGCGCGCCCAGAACCACGGCCGCGCCCCCCCTCTGGCTCCTGACCGTATCGGCGAGGCTGTACACGTCTTCCACCGAGAACGCGACGATGGCCGATCGCCGCGGCAGGCGCGAAAGCTTCTTCGCGCCAGTATAGGCGAGGTCGGAAAAGCGGGGCCGGGTGATGAAGTGGGTGTCGGGTGCAATGCGGGCGATGGCGCCCCTCATCGTGAGGGCGCCCAGCCACATGGTTTCTTCTTCGCCACGCGCGTGCAGCAGGCGGTCGGTGAAGACATGGCCGCGCTCTGGGTCGGTCGAGAGCTGTATCTCGTCGACCGCGAGGAAGGCGACCGGGATGTCCACCGGCATGGCCTCGACCGTGCAGACGAAAAAGCGCGGAAATTTAGGGACAATGCGCTCCTCGCCAGTGATGAGGGCGACCTCGGTGAGCCCCTTCAGCCGTACGATTTTGTCGTAGACCTCACGCGCCAGCAGACGCAGCGGCAATCCGATCATGCCAGAGCGGTGCGCCAGCATGCGTTCGATGGCGAAATGCGTCTTGCCGGTATTGGTGGGCCCAAGGACCGCGGTCAACCGCCGCGAGAGCGCGGGGTTGGTACCCGGGAAGGGATGCTGCCGCGAACGCCGGTCACTCATCGACTCTACCTGTGTGGTGCAATCGTTCGCGTTTTTTGGGAGGCGCGCAAGCCACAAGAGAGCGCAAGCCAGACCGCATGCGCTTGCAGCCCGGAGGGTTCATAAGAGCCTGTGGATGAAATTTTGTGCGCAGGACGAAGCGCGAACGAAACGTGCTCGAATCACTAACCGCGCAGAACATCATTATTCGTTCACGCACAATATATCGTCAATTCCGGTTGATGGCAAACTATTTGTTGGGCTCCAGCGCAGAATGGAGTCAGAAGATAGAGTTACTCACCGAAATTTGCGTGATCTCAGTTCGGCCGCGCCAAATTCTGCCCGTCTAGCTTCACCTGCGACGCCAGAGCGACCACGATACCGTAGGCGGTTTCCGCCCACACCCGAACCGGGACCATGTAATAGCGATTGGGATCGGCGGTGCTTTTTGCCTCCACCACCCAGGCATACATTTTCGGGAACTTCTTGTTCGCCTCGATCACCGTCTGCTGGTAGCCGGCGATCTGGTTGTAATGGATCTGGCAGACGAAGGCCGGGCCGCTATAGACGCCATTGTCCATGCTGATATCGGTCTTCTTCATGTAATTGAACGCCACATCGTAGCGCCGGCGGCCATCGAAAATGGGCGCGGTGACCTCGCAGGGCTTTTCGGGTTTGGCTGTGGCGCTTGCGGTGAGGTAGATCGCCGCGCTCAAGGGGTCGAGGGTCTGTTTGCGCTGATTTTCCGGGACCGGATAGTGATTGTCCTCGTACGGCGGATCGGATTGCAGTGCCTTGGGCCCGTCGGCGCCGAAGCTCAGCGTGGCGTGCCGCCGGGCTTGAGAACGGTTCTGCGAGAAAGAATCATAAAGATTCGGCTGCACGCGTCCGCCGTTCACCAGTCCGCTGGAGGCGGCCTCGATCTTGGCCTGCCACAGGGCGTTCACGATGCCCTTCGTTTCCAGTGTGGAGACGGCCTTGTAATCGTTCCCCTGGACACGCGAGGACATGGACACCCGCCCCAGCGAAATGCCCCCGACATAGAGATCGTAAGTTAAATCCAGAGTGGACGCGGGGCTCGCATCATCCTGGCCTTCACCGCCGGCGCCGAGTACAGGGTCCGCTGCGGTCAGCGCAAAAACGACGAGGCCAAAGAGGCCTAAACGGGCGCTTTTCATGGTTCCTCCCGAGTTGCTTCAATACGAACGAATAAGCCTCAGAGTTCCTGCAGCTTCACCATAGACATCGGTGTGGCCACAAAATGACGGCCTCACGATAGAGCGGAAGCTGGCCCGGAAAAGCGAATTTTCAAGGAGATGCGGCATTTCGCTGGCTTTAGGAGGCGCTTGACGGGCTCAATTGCCTTGCCTATGAGAGCCCCTCTCTTAGGGCGATAGAAGGGCAAGGCCATGGCGCGCCGCTGCGAATTGACGGGAAAAGGTGTCCAGAGCGGACATTTGGTGAGCCATGCGAACAACCGCAAGAAGCGGGTGTTTCGGCCTAATCTGCAGACCGTCAGTCTGGCGAGCGACACGCTGGGCGAGACCGTATCGCTCAAGATCAGCATGGCAGCGCTGCGGACCGTCGATCGCATTGGCGGTCTCGATGCCTTCCTGCTCAAAGCGCGCAATGAGGGACTGTCCACAAAGGCGTTGCGCCTGAAGCGCCAGATCGCCAAGAAGCAGGCGAAAGCCGAAGGCGCTTCAGCGGCTTAATTGCCACCCCGTACTTCGAACATCAAAAGCAGCGTGCGCTGGATCGGCAGATAATTGTCGTCCGAGATCATGTAGAGGAAGATTTCGCCCTTCGGTCCCCTCCGCAGCGCCAACCCTTCCATATTGTCGATATTGGCATTCTGGTAAGAGAGATTGGCGATGACTTCGCCGTTCAGCCGCGCGCCCGGGCGGATTTCGTCGGCGGGAATATGGCGCAGCTCCATCCCCATCCCGCCCAGCAGCGAAAACCGCCGTTCCAAAAGGTAGAGGCCGCCATCCGGCGCATTCGCAACGCTGGTGATAGCAAAGGGATCGTGCGGCACCACCGACAGCATGCGGGTCATCGGCTCCCCGCCCTCGTTGGGATAGGCCTCCATTGCAGCCAAGAGATCGTCGCCGGGGTTCACCTTGGCTTCCGCAAACGCGATCAACGTGTCGGGGTGCCACAGCGTAACCGCTTCGAGCTGTTTATTCGTGTGAAGCACATCGACCCAATTGCCGATGGGAACGTTGGTCGGCCTCGCGCCGAAGCCTTTGCTCAGGTCGTAGCGCGAGATCCGCACGTGGTGCTCGAAGCTGACCGCCACAGTGCCGTGCACGTCGCCCGCGCGTTCGAGGGTCAGCCCTTCGGAGTCGCTCTCCAGGCCGCGCAGAGGACGGCCCGCCGCATCGAGCATAGGGGCGATTTCACCGTCGCTTATGCCGGCGAGATCGCCGTTCGGATCGTAGGAGAGGTGCGCTCCGAGCCAATGCCCCTGATCGGAAATGGCGAGCAATTCAGAACCGTCGGCGCTGACCGCCAAGTCCGACCAGCCGCCGAATTCGCGCCGTCCGGATCGGAGCACCAGGCCGCCTCGATAGACGAGCTGGCCTGCGCGCCGCTCCATCGGGTTGTCCGCATAGAGCGGAATGCGCGATGCGGTGACGACCGGTGCTTCGCGCGCCCGGTCAGCGGGCATCCCGACGGTACTGGATGCCAGAACCAGTCCGGCAACGAGAAGCGGAAGGAAGCGGCCTTTCACGCGGCCCTGGACGCGCGACGGCGTCCGCGGGACGCGGGCTTTCGCGTCCCCGCACCATTGTCCTGCGCGAACAGGTCGATCAACTGATCGGTCATGGCGCCACCCAATTGCTCGGCATCCAGAATCGTGACCGCTCGGCGGTAATAGCGCGTCACGTCATGGCCGATGCCGATGGCAACCAGTTCGACCGGCGACTTCTGCTCGATCTCGGCGATCACCTGCCTCAGATGTTTGTCGAGATAATTGCCAGCATTCACCGAAAGCGTTGAATCGTCCACCGGGGCGCCGTCGGAAATCACCATCAGAATGCGCCGCGATTCGGGCCGCGCCACCAGCCGGCCATGCGCCCAGATCAGAGCTTCGCCGTCGATGTTCTCCTTGAGAAGGCCCTCGCGCATCATCAGGCCGAGATTCTTGCGGGTGCGCCGGCCCGGCACGTCGGCCGCCTTGTAGACGATGTGGCGAAGGTCGTTGAGCCGGCCGGGATGGGCGGGCTTGCCCTCGTTCAGCCAGCGCTCGCGGGATTGGCCGCCTTTCCAGGCGCGAGTCGTGAAGCCCAGGATTTCCACCTTCACCGCACAGCGCTCAAGCGTGCGCGCAAGAATGTCGGCGCACATCGCCGCCACCATAATGGGCCGCCCGCGCATCGAACCGGAATTGTCGAGCAGCAGGGTCACCACCGTGTCGCGGAAATCAGTCTCGCGCTCCATCTTGAAGGAGAGCGGGTGCATCGGATCGATGATGACGCGAGAGAGGCGCGCAGCGTCGAGGGTGCCTTCCTCCAGGTCGAAATCCCAGGCGCGGTTCTGCTGCGCCATCAGCAGCCGCTGCAGTTTGTTGGCTAGCCGGGCAACCAGGCCCTGGACAGGCGCCAATTGCTGGTCGAGGAAATTGCGCAGCCGCGACAGTTCGTCGGAATCGCAGAGGTCTTCGGCGCGGACCTCTTCGTCGAATTGTCCGGTGAAGACGCGATAATCCCAGCGGTCGACATCGGAGAAGGGCAGATCCGGCCGAAACGGGCGCTTGCCCTCTTTGGTTTCCTGCGAATCCTGGGCCTCGGAATCGTCGGCCTTCATCTCGCCGACAACGTCTTCGCCCGCTTCGCTCGAGTCCTTCTTCTCGGTTTCAAGCGAGGAGGGCTCGCTGTCCTGGCCTTCGGATTCTTCCTGACTTTCGGACTGCTCCTGCTGGGAATCCTCGGGCGATTCGTCTTCGCCTTCCGGCTCGTCCACATATTCGTCGGCGAGTTCGAGCCCCGTCAGGATGGCGCGCGTAATCTTTCCGAACGCACGCTGGTCGCGGACATTGTCCTTCAGGCGGTTGAGGTCATCGCCCACTTTGGCTTCGACGAAGGGCCGCCACAGATCGACCGCGCGTTTGGCGATGTCGGGCGGCGCATCGCCGGTCAGCCGCTCGCGCATGATGAGGCCCAGCACGTCGGTCAGCGGCGCCTGGATCTGCTCCTTCACATCGCCGAGCCCGTGCGCCTTGCAACGCATCGCCAAGATGGCTGCGAGATTGTTGCGCACGCCGGGCATGGCGAGTGCGCCGATGGCTTCGACGCGGGCCTGCTCCGCAACATCGTAAATCGCGCTGGCATCGCCGCCCTTGGGCTTGATGTCCCGGTCGATGGCGTCTTCGTGATAGGCGAGCTTCAGCGCATAGGCATCGCCCGCGCCGCGCACGGCCGCGACTTCGTCAGGCGGCAGCGAGCGCGACTGCAATGGCAGCCGCGCCTTCTTCCCCTGCAATCGCGGCTGTTCTGGCGAGAAGGTGACTTCAAGCTCCGGCTCACCCGCCATCGAGCGGACCGATGCGGCGACCGCGCGCTTGAAGGGGTCGGTGGGATTTTCGGGATTCACACTGGCCCCTTACGCCACCATGACCTTCGCCGCGGATTCCGGAAGCTCCTGGCCGAAGCAGCGCTGATAGAACTCGGCCACGGTCGCGCGTTCTGTTTCGTCGCACTTGTTGAGAAATGTGACGCGGAAGGCAAAGCCCACATCGCCGAAGATGGTGGCGTTCTCCGCCCATGTGATCACGGTGCGCGGGCTCATCACGGTGGAGATATCGCCATTAATGAAGGCGTTGCGCGTCATGTCGGCGACGCGCACCATGGCGGCGATCGTCTTCTTGCCTTCGGCTGTCTGGTAGGTGGACGACTTGGCGAGCACGATATCCACTTCGGTGTCGTGCGGCAGATAATTCAGCGTGACCACGATATTCCAGCGGTCCATCTGACCCTGATTGATCTGCTGTGTGCCGTGATAGAGCCCCGATGTGTCACCCAGGCCGACCGTGTTGGCCGTCGCCATCAGCCGGAAAGCCGGATGAGGCCGGATCACGCGATTCTGATCCAGGAGCGTCAGCTTTCCCTGCACTTCCAGTACGCGCTGGATGACGAACATCACGTCGGGCCGGCCGGCGTCATATTCGTCGAAGCACATGCAGACCGGATGCTGAATCGCCCAGGGCAGGATGCCTTCGCGGAATTCGGTGACTTGCTTGCCCTCCTTCAGCACGATCGCGTCTTTGCCGACGAGGTCGATACGGCTGATGTGGGAGTCGAGATTCACGCGCACGCAGGGCCAGTTCAGTCTTGCCGCGACCTGTTCGATGTGGGTGGACTTCCCGGTGCCGTGGTAGCCCTGGATCAGGACGCGGCGGTTGTGGGCGAACCCCGCCAGGATCGCGAGCGTCGTTTCGCGGTCGAAGACATAGGCCGAATCCAGATCGGGGACATATTCGTTCGGCTTGGAGAACGCCGGCACGCTCATCGCCACGTCCAGGCCGAATGTGTTGCGCACGTCGACCATGATGTCGGGCACGGCGGCGGGATCAAGACCATTGTTCGGCATGTTCATTCCATCGTTGGTGGCGTGCAGGGCGACCCGAGGCAAAGCCGCCGAAGGTCCTCACATCTTTCTCGGAAGGGGCCCCCGCCTGGTTAGGCGAGGCCTGTCGCCCTGAGATGCCCGTAGGCCTTGATGACCTGCCTCAGCCGCTCTTCGGTGCCCCGGTTTCCGCCG
>Ga0265337_1001727_pt1 | contig 10563 bp, 9 predicted proteins | sample 42122metaG_FD_192441 | JGI IMG/M metagenome (GOLD analysis project Ga0265337, IMG submission 192441) | Rhizosphere microbial communities from Carex aquatilis grown in University of Washington, Seatle, WA, United States - 4-21-22 metaG | ecosystem: Host-associated > Plants > Roots > Rhizosphere >... | reverse complement strand
GCTCGACAAGAACACCGACATCGGTGCGATCAACAACAAACCGCAACTGGAAAAAATCCGCGAACTGGTCCAGAGCGGCGTGGACGAAGGCGCGGAGGTGGTGCAATCGCATTGCCCGCTGCCCGCGCGTGGTTATTGGTATCCGCCCACGTTCCTCACCGGGGTCACGGCCTCGCATCGCGTGGCGCAGGAGGAAATCTTCGGGCCGGTCTTGAGCGTGATGACCTTCCGCACCCCGGAGGAGGCCGTCGAGCGCGCGAACAACACGCCCTACGGCCTGAGCGCCGGCGTCTGGACGGACAAGGGCAGCAAGATTTTCAAGATCGTCAGCCAGCTCCGCGCCGGCGTCGTCTGGGCCAACACCTACAACAAGTTCGATCCGACCAGCCCGTTCGGCGGTTACAAGGAAAGCGGCTTCGGCCGCGAAGGCGGATTGCAGGGCCTGGCGGCCTATTGCCGGCTGGATTGAACGGCATTGCAAATGCCGGTGTCTTAGTTGAGGAACTGTGCGCTAAGCAAATGACCCGTTCTGTCTTCACGACCAGAGTCGCCTTGATCGCGCTGCTTTCGCTATGCTGGCACTTCAGCGATGTATTGGCACAAGGGCTGACGAATACTATTCCGAGAAACCAGGCCCCGTTGGCACGGACATTCCCACCGGCCGATGGCGAACAAACGCCCACCGGCACGGGGAAGTTTGTGATCTTCACCCGGGAGCCAACCGACAAGTTAAACGAATGGGACTTCATCGCCGGGGCGTGGGAGTGCATTCCGTCACGGCCAAATATGCCAGTGACCAAGCGTGTCGAATTTTGCCATTCATCATGGGAGGCGGAACCGTTGCTGAATTGCCTGGTCAGGGATGAGAGTGACGGTCTTTTTCCCCGGTTTGTGAAACTGCGAGTGGATGCCGGCAAATACGACTCCAAGGTAAACCTTTACGACATCAACTACCGGACATGGGACGTCCGTTGTATTTGGCAAGGTGATCGATTGAGCGCATTTGGCGTAATAAAAAACTCAGTGTTCTGTAAAGACACCCGGGGTTGGTTCCGCCTTGATACCTCAACCGGGAAAAACGACACGAAAGTGCCGCTCATTCCGCTCGATGTTGACGGCGCATTCTGGCTGGTGCAGAAACCGGACGAGAACTCTGGAACCTGGAGTTACAACCTGGCCAAAGAAGAGTTTGTCGGCCATTTCGGCGATGTGGATGAGCAGGAGATGGCACATAGCGGGTCATTGCTTTCCGCAAATGGCAAGAATCGGGCCTGGATATTGGTCCCGAGACAGAACGACTGGCGCAGGGATGTGGTTGGCGGCACCTTTCTGCTCCAACGCAACGGTCACAGTGAGGATATCCGCGTTCCCGTGATGATGCAGGTGGAGCCAATTCGAGGGGCTCGACGTCTTATGCCCATTGGAACCCATCTGGGTTTCACCAAGGATGGAAAGGTGGAGTTCTCTGCGATACAGCAGATGAAAGAACAAAAGGAACGGGTATGGACAATTGACATCGCGGCCGGAAAAACCGATGAGAGCGTGCGACCGTATGTCGAGCCGAAAGCTGAAGAGCCCGCATTATTCGATGGAGTGCCTGCACCCGATTACCTGCGGCCGTATCTAAAGAATCTGAGACATTTTGGACGGGCCGGTCTTGCTCCGGCATTTCTCATGCATCTTGGCATCCTGAAAAATCAACCAGAGTATCCTGACTGCATAGCCGGTGTTTCACCTGACGGAAACCATATCCTCTACAAAGCAAAGAAGGGGCCGTTGGCGGATGTTTTCATTTACGGTAATCTCCGGACAAAACAGACCGTGCGCTGGGCCAGCCCAGACAAAATAAAGCTCGGCGACAGCATGGAATTTGTCTGGGTGGAGACTCCTTAGCCAAGCAGTGTTCTGCCCGTGAAAGGTTGTCGGTTTCCACCAACCTTTGTCACGGGATCACGCCCGCGCATTACGAGATGCTGTAGGGAAATTTACGATCCGGGGTCGAACGTGGATTTGAATTGTTTTTAATGGGGAATTTCAAGAACCTCACGTTATGAGCACACGACTCGACGTCAAAAAAACCTACAAGCTCTACATCGGCGGCAAATTTCCGCGCAGCGAGAGCGGACGTTACCTGCCTGCAAAATCAGCCGCCGGCGGACACCTCGATAATTTTTCCCATGCCTCACGCAAGGATTTCCGGGATGCGGTCGTCGCCGCACGCGCGGCGGTGGGTGGCTGGTGCAAGGCCTCTGCTTACAACCGCGGGCAGATTCTTTATCGCGCCGCCGAGATGCTGCAAAACCGCGCGGGCGAACTGGTGAATGAAATTGCCCGTTCGACCGGGGTCAGTACCGCGAAGGCCGGGCGCGAAGTGACGCTGGCCATTGACCGGTTGGTGCATTTCGCCGGCTGGACCGACAAGTACCAGCAGATCTTCGGCAGCGTGAATCCCGTGGCCACCTCGCATTTCAATTTCACCACCCCGGAACCCGCAGGAGTGGTGGTCGTGCTGGCGCCGGATGAACCGTCGCTACTGGCCTTGGTGTCGCTGGTCGCCCCGGTGATTTTGAGCGGCAACGCCGCGATTGTAGTTGCCTCAGAAAAATGTCCCCTGCCCGCCGCCACGTTCGCCGAGATCCTCGCCACGAGCGACCTGCCCGGCGGCGTGGTTAACCTCCTCACCGGCAAACGGGCCGAACTCATTCCGCACATCGCCGGCCACCTGGACGTCAACGCCATCGTGGACGGTGTGGGCGATGCGGAGCTGGGCGCGAAATTGCAGGCGGGCACGGCCATCAATCTGAAACGTTATGCCCGCCGATCGCTCGCCCCCGCGGATTGGTTTGCCGCAAAAGTTGAGAACCCGTATTGGATTCTCGACACGGTCGAGTTCAAGACCGCCTGGCATCCCATTGGCGTTTGACCGATGGCTGATCCTTCCCTCATGTCGTTGCCAACCACTCCCGACGCCCTGGCCCGGTTCATCGACCATACCCAGACCCGGGCGGACGCCACCCTCCAGGACATCGAAAAACTCTGCGCCGAGGCGCGCGAACACAAATTTCACAGTGTCAGTGTGAACGGCTCGTGGGTCATCGCCGCACGCCATTTTCTGGATGGCAGCGAGGTGAAGGTCGGTTGTGCCGTCGGTTTCCCTCTCGGCGCGATGTCCGGTGACGTGAAACGTTTTGAAACCGAGGCAGCCATTGACGATGACGCGCAGGAGATTGACGTGGTCTTGAACCTCGGCCGGCTCAAAGCGGGCGACGACAAATACGTCCTGCGCGAATTGCGTGACGTGGTGGAGGCCGCGGACGAACGTTTGGTGAAAGTCATCCTCGAAACCTGCCTGTTGACCCGGGAGGAAAAAATCCGCGCCTGCGAACTGGCGGTGGAAAGCGGGGCCCATTTCGTCAAGACCTCCACCGGTTTCAACGGCGGCGGGGCGACCGTGGACGACATCCAGCTGCTGCGCGAAACCGTTGGCCCAAAGTTCGGGGTCAAGGCTTCCGGCGGGATCCGTGATACCCGGACCGCGCTCGCGATGATTGCCGCCGGCGCGACCCGGCTCGGCACCTCGGCCAGCGTGGCCATCGTGACCGGCCTCGCGTTCAAGCCATCCGGGCCAGACTGATCCGGGTGGGTTCGCGCCGGCTAGATCCTCACTATTTCCCCCGCCGCGGGAATGGTAAATTTCCGACAAAATGGTTTCGGATTTGACTCCGCAGCGGCAGCCTATGGTTGAATCATGAATGACCGGCTGTCCGATTTCGAGCAGTTGCGACAATTCGCCAGGGCGGGAGACCAAAACGCCTTTCGAGCGATTGTCCGGCGGCACATCGACCTCGTTTTCGCCACTGCGTTACGCAAGGCAGGCGACGCCGGCGGCGCAGAGGAAATCTCCCAAAACGTCTTCAGCGCGCTGGCTCGCAAGGCGTGGCAGTTCGCGCCGGACGATTCCCTGCCCGCGTGGCTGCACAAAACGGCGCTGCTTGAATCCAAATCCTGGCTGCGGGGAGAGCTGCGCCGCCGCCGCCGCGAACAAACCGCCGCCGAACTGGGCACCACCATGAAAACTCCGGATGCATCAACCGCCGGCAACGCGCTGATTCCGCTGCTGGACGAGGCGTTGCTGTCACTGCGCGAGAAAGACCGCTCCGCGCTGCTGCTGCGTTACTACGAAAGCCGGTCCTTGCGCGACGTGGGCGCGGCGCTCGACGTGGGCGAAGACGCGGCCCAAAAGCGGGTGGCCGGCGCGCTCGAAAAGTTGTCGCAATTCTTCCAGCGTCGTGGTTTCAAGACCGCGACGGTGGCCGCGGCAGCTGCGGCATTGCAACACACCGCCTCGTCCGCGTCCGCCGCCACCGTCGCGCTGGTGGCCAACACAGCCCTGCAAACGGCGCCCCCGGCGCTGGCGGGCCTGGGCCTCTGGCTGGCGCGGCTGGCCGGTTTGACCAAGGCGCAGACCGCCGCGGTTTGCCTGGCGGTTGCCGCCGTGCCGGCGCTTTGGCAATGGGGTGACCAACGCGAGGCCGATACAACGCTGGCGCAAGCAAGGGCCGGCCTCGCCGCCGCGCAGAACGAATTCAACCTGCAGCAAACGGAACTGCGGCGCTTGAATGCATCGGCGGCGCAACTGGACGATTCCCTGGCCAACGTCCGCGCCGCCGCCGCGCGCGGCGCGGAAACCGAACAGCAGTTTGCCGCCTGGAAAAATCGCGTGCGCGCCCGGCTGCTGGCGGCGGACTATCAATGGCCGGACGACCTGCCCTTCGTGCGGATACCCAAGAAATTGGTGCCCCGGCTGACCGTTCGCCAGCCGGTGACGCAGCCCGGTGTGCTCAAACCGGAGGCGCGCGAATTGCTCGGGCTGTCCCCGGCCGAATGCGAGCAGGCGGAAACGGCGCTACACAATTATTTTGCCGCGCTCGACCGCTTGATGCAAACGAACCTCTACGAAACCAACCGCGAGCGGTACGTCAACCCACCCGCGGAGGCACTGGCCAGCCAGGTCTGGGGTTTGCCCGCGTTGGGAGATGAAGTCAAACAACGCTCGGATGAATTGCAAGCCGCCTTGAAAGCGGTGCTCGGCGACGAACGCTGGCCGCTCGTCGCGGAGCAACTCCGATCTTCCGGCACGGATACCCTGCGGCGCATTCTGAGCCTGGATGCCGTGGACCGGGGCCAGGAAATCGCCGTCTGGATTCAGGACCGGGACGGCAAGCTGGTGGCCAGTTACGGTTGGGGCGACCAGAGCACGATGTTCAGTTCCGGCGGCCTGGCGCTGAACCTTTTTCTGCCTGGCGCGGATTCTGCCGCCGGCATCAGGATAGAAGATTATTTCGATGTCCGGCAATTGCCCACGGTGTTGACCCAACCGGCGCTGGCGTGGATCCGGCAACAGGCCGAAGCGCGCCTGGGAACGAAAGGTGACCAATGAGACGCACAATGCTGGCCATCCTGATTCTGACGGCGGGAATTACCGTCTTCCGCGCCCTGCGCAACGCGGCGGCAAATGTCCGGGCCGAACTCGCCACCCAAAACGTCGCGTGGCAGGCACAGACGCAACAACTCGCCCGATTGCGTCGGGAGCAACAACAGATGCTCGAACACCTGAACGAAACCCGGCAACTCCTTGCCGCCCGGCCGCAGCTGCCCGCGCCCGGGCAGTTGGCGGATAAAACCCTGTCCGGCGGCGCGCTGAAAAATCTTTCCGCCGCCGAGACGGAACGGTTGCTGGCCGAACTGGGCTTCAACTGGAACACCACCGGCGATTACGTCATCGTCAGCAAAAAATCGCTGGAAGGCATTTTCTTTGACGGCCTGAAAGGCATCGAATTGACCTCTGCGGCCCGCGAGATCTTCGCCATTACGCCCGACGAGCAGGCTGCCATCGAAACGATGACCCGGCAGTTGGGCGACGCGCGCGCCGCCTGGACCCGGGAGCATGTGCAGCGCACGGAGCCCGCCGGCGATATGCTGGCGCAATACTCCCTCGCGACGGATCCGGAATTCTCCCAACGCCAACTTGCCCTCTTTACAAATGGAATTTTTGGCGCTTTGGGCCCGGAGCGCGCTCAATGGCTCCAGGATCATTCGACCGGTTGGATGGACGACTTCGGTCTGCGCCCCGGTCCGGACGTTTCAAAAATCCCGGCGGCGCTTCTTGCCACCATGCCGGCGGATTTTTTTCAGGCTCAAATTCAACCGACTACCCTGACGGTCAAGCGATACAAAGCCGGGAACGATTGGCAGATAAATTACACATTGCAGCAAGCCGGCAACAGCATGACCACCAGCATCAATCCGTGGCAGCCGTTTCCCGAAGGTTTCAGCGCCCTTTTCCCCGGCGGCTGGGAGGAACTGGCCCAACGGGAAGGCTTCGAGTTGCCCAAGGAATTTCAGAAAAAGTAGGATGTCGCGTCCAACTGTTCATGTTTGAATTTTCCAAACAGGGACAGCCGGGACGGACTGTCCTATGTTACCGCGATTTCCTGCGGGCCCTTGCCGCCGTTGACCAGGTATAAAACCGCCATGCGCACGGCCAGGCCGTTCGTCACCTGCTCCAGAATCAGCGATCGGCCCGAGTCGGCTATCTCGCTGTCAATTTCCACGCCGCGATTGACCGGCCCGGGATGCATGATGAGCGCATCCGGTTTGGTTTTGGCCAGGCGGGCCTTGTTGAGTCCGAACAACTGCGAATATTCGTTGATGCTGGGGAACATGGTCTTCCGCTGGCGCTCATGCTGGATGCGCAGCAGGTTGATGATGTCGGCCTCGCGAATGGCTTCCTCCATGTCGTGGGTTACGCGGCAACCCATCTGCTCGAACGTTTTGGGCACCAGCGTGGACGGCCCGCAAAGCGTGACCTGCGCCCCCAGTTTCGTCAGCGCCCAGATGTCCGAACGCGCCACGCGACTGTAAAGGATGTCGCCCAGGATCGTGACGTTCAGCCCGGCAATCTTCCCCTTGCGCTCGCGGATGGTGAAGGCGTCGAGCAAGGCCTGGGTGGGATGTTCGTGCGCCCCGTCGCCGGCATTGACGACGTGGGCATTGAGCACGCGTGACAGAAAGTGCGCTGCGCCGGACGCACTGTGGCGCATGACGATAAAATCGGCGTTGAGCGCCTCGAGATTGCGCGCGGTGTCCTTGAGCGTCTCCCCTTTTTTCAACGACGAGGCCTCGGCCGTGAAGTTGATGATGTCCGCCGACAACCGTTGTTCGGCCAGTTCAAAGCTGATGCGGGTGCGCGTGGACGGTTCGATGAACAGGTTGACCACGGTTTTGCCGCGCAACGCCGGGACCTTCTTGATGGCGCGTTCGCCCACGACCTTGAACGCTTTCGCCGTGTCGAGCACCGTCGTGATCTCATCGACCGTCAGCGATTCAATGTCGAGCAGATGTTTGCGGTTCCAGCTCATTGCTTTTTCAAAATCACCTCGTCCCGGGGCGCCCCCGCCTCGACCAGGAACAGGGAAATCTTTTCCTCCAGCGACGTCGGCACGTTCTTGCCGACAAAGTCCGCCTTGATGGGCAATTCACGGTGGCCGCGGTCAACCAGCACCGCGAGCTGGATTTTTTTTGGCCGGCCAAAATCATTGAGCGCATCCATGGCGGCGCGCGTCGTGCGGCCGCTGAACAGCACGTCGTCCACCAGCACCACGGTCTTGCCCGTCACGTCAAACGGGATGACGGTGGGAAAGACCTTCGGCGCCGCGCGCTGGTCGAGATCGTCGCGATGCATCGACACATCAAGGATGCCGACGGGCACCGGCTGGCTCCAGATGCCCGAGAGGATTTTGCTCAACCGGTGGGCGAGGTGGTCGCCACCGGCGGGAATGCCAATCAACACGACTTCCGCGCCAACCTCGTTGCGTTCGGCGATTTCGTGCGCGATGCGTGTCAGTGCGCGCTGGGTTGCCACCGCATCGAGGATGACAGTGGCCTCAGGCATGAAAGCAGGTTACAGGTTGAGAGTTGAGCGTCGAGGGCCGGAAACATCCTCGAAAGGCAAAATGTCGGGACCGCTGGCTGGAAAAATAAAATCGCGAACCTCTCCGCCGGGCGGAGCCGATTCGCGTCGCTGGTTTTGCGTTCATGGCTTCCTTCGCCGCCTCGCCGGGCCGCGTTAAAGGAACAATTGTTGTCAGTCCAATTCAGTTCGTGGCGGCCGCCTGACGGGCCTTGCGCCAACTGGAGCGGTGTTTGATGATCCACTCGGTCAATGCCCGCTCGAAGCCGATGTCATGCCCGGCCTTTTCCGACTCAATCCACTTGTGCTTGAGGATTTCCTCCCGTTCCGCCTGAAATTCACGGTAGAGTGAGGAATTCTTCAGCAAATCGCTCGCCGACGATGTTTCTTTTGCAGCGTTCGACATAATTGAAATAGTTCTGTTACCCTCACGTTAAAACTTTGCCCCCTGGCATGCAACTGAAATAAGTTGTTTAACATTAACATGTTGCAAATTTTTCACAGAGGGTTGCAATTTATTCATGCCTGCCCTTTTCTCAATGTCTCCGCAATTCTTATGAATGCCTGCCCGGCTGGTTTATCCGGCGCCGATACCACAATCGGCACACCGCGATCGCCGGCCTCCCGGATTTCGGTGAAGATCGGAATCTCCCCCAGGAACGGGATGTTTTGCCGCACGGCTTCAGCCCGGCCGCCGCCATGACCGAAAATTTCAACCCGCTCGCCGTTGGGGGTGGTAAAATAACTCATGTTCTCAACGATGCCGAGCAGCGGCACGTTGACCTTCTTGAACATCGCTATGCCCTTGCGCACCACGCCGAGCGACGCCTCCTGCGGCGTGGTCACGATGACGCCGCCATCCAGCGGCACGGCCTGACACAGTGAAAGTTGCGCGTCACCCGTGCCCGGCGGCAGGTCCACCAGCAGGAAATCCACCTCGCCCCATTCCACGGCGAACAAGAATTGCTGGATCGTTTTCGAAATCATCGGCCCGCGCCAGATCACCGGCTGGTCGTTCTCGAGCAACAACCCGATGCTCATCACTTTGACACTGTGATTGATTGGCGGGACCAGCCGCTCGCTTGCACTGACCGTCGGACGCTCATGAACCCCCATCATCAGCGGAATGCTGGGGCCATAAATGTCGCAATCGAGCAGACCGACCCGCGCGCCGAGATGCTTCAATGCGCAAGCCAGGTTTGCCGAACACGTGGATTTGCCGACGCCACCCTTGCCGCTCGCAATGGCAATGACGCGCTTCACGCCCGGCACGCGATTTTGGTTCGCCAACGCTCCCGTGGCCCCGGGCGATCCGGCCGCGGGTTGTTTGACTTCGACCAGGACGCGTTTCACCCCCGGCAACGCCTGCACCACCCGCTCGCTGTCTTCCTTGATCTGCCGCGCGGCGTCGGGATTGGCCGTGGTCAATTGCATCACGACACTGACCGCGCCATTGGCCGCGGAAATTTCCTTGATGAGCCCGAAGGAAACGATGTCGCGCGAAAAGCCGGGATACTTGACGGCTTTCAGCGCGTTCTTGATGTCATCTTGCGTCAACACGACGACATGTTAGCACACGGATGCGAGGACGCCAACGTTTGCCGTCATGGCTTCAGGCGGTCTTGCCTGGGAGCGCCGGCGCTCCCAGGATTTGCGTTCCGGGCTTGCGCAGCGCCGCCGGGCATGGGAAATTGACGGTCTAATTATTATAATTGGATGATTAAATCATGATGCGAAAGCCGTCAAAACCAGACCTCGGGCCGTTTCTCGAAAACTTCAGCCGTTTTGAATCGGCGTTGCAGCCATCCTGGCTGCTGCCGCTGCGCAAGGCCGGCATCGCGCGCTTCATGGACCTCGGCTTTCCGACGTTGCAGGACGAAGACTGGCGTTTCACCAATCTGGCCCCGCTGGCAAAGCTGCCGCTTCAGCCTGCCGGCGAACCGGTCAATGATGCCGCCGCCCGGGCAGCGCTGGAAAAACATATATTCACTCAGCTGCCCGGTCCCCGGCTCGTTTTCATCAATGGACAATACTCAATGCCCCTCTCGTCCGTGCAGGGATTGCCTGATGGGGTGCGGGCGTCGAATCTGATGGGGGCGCTGGTGGCGGACTCCGAATCCATCAAAAAGCAGTTCGGTGTTTCCGCGTTGACGGATGACAATGCTTTTGCCGCGTTGAACCAGGCGTTCTTCACCGACGGCGGTTTCGTGCAAGTGCCCGCCGGGGTCGCCGTGGCCGAACCCATCCAATTCATTTTCATCTCCGCCGCCAAGCAAAGTGGCGTAACCAGCCAGCCGCGCAACCTGGTCATCATCGGCGCCAACAGCCGCGCCACGATCATTGAAAGTTACATTTCAACGGACAACGCGGCTTATTTTACCAACGCCGTCACTGAAATCGTCGCCGGGGACAACGCCGCGCTGGAACACGTGAAATATCAGGATGAAGCCGACACCGCCTTTCATCTGTCAACGATTGCCGCCCTGCTGGGCCGCGCGAGCAACGTCAGTGTCCATTCCTTTGCGCTCGGCGCGAAGCTTTCGCGCACCAACATCCGCACCAAACTCGCGGGCGAAGGGCTGGAATGCATC
>Ga0265337_1001721_pt1 | contig 10584 bp, 5 predicted proteins | sample 42122metaG_FD_192441 | JGI IMG/M metagenome (GOLD analysis project Ga0265337, IMG submission 192441) | Rhizosphere microbial communities from Carex aquatilis grown in University of Washington, Seatle, WA, United States - 4-21-22 metaG | ecosystem: Host-associated > Plants > Roots > Rhizosphere >... | reverse complement strand
GGAACAATTGGGACAGCGGCTATGGCTATGCCGATTGGTACGGCCCGAATTACGGAGCGGCCTGGCTCCTCTCCATGGCGGTATTCGTGGACGACAAGCATTTCGCCGACCGCGATTACATGCGCTATGTGGCGCCGCGGAACCGGATCGCCCCGATCGTCAACAAATTCCGCAACATCACCAATTACACAACCGTCAACAACATCGTCGTGAACCGCAGCGTCGATGTCGGCAGCATCGAACGGGCGAGCGGCCGTCGCATCACGCCGGTGCCCGAGAACACGGTGTCGAAGACCAGAACCCCGATCGTGCCGGTGAATGTCGGCCGCCAGGTTCAGGTTCAGGAACGCAAGACCCATGGCGGCGATCCGCACGCCAGCCCGCGCGCCAAGGTGGCCGCCTTTACCGAAGCCGGCGCCGCAGCCAATCAGAACAATCCAAACGTAGCGGCACGCGGGCGCGGGGCGGGGCCACAAGCTCCCGCCCGTGACCAGGCGGCACAAGCGCAGCGCGGACTGCCCCCGAACCGCGAACAGCAAGGCAAGACGACAGAGCAGCAGGCTCAGCAGAACCGGCCTGAACAACAGCCGGCGAGTCAGAAGCAGCCGCGCGAGCGTCAGCAGGCGCAGCAGACTCGCGAGCAGAAGTTGGGCGAACAGCAGCAGGCGCAGCAGCAGACGCGGGAACGTCAGCAGGAGAAGCAGCCGGCGCGCCAGCAGCAAGCCGTGCGCCAAGAACAGAAGGCCGCCCGTCCAGGGCAGCAGGCCGCTCGCCAGGAGCCGCAGGCGCGCCGTCAAGAACCACGGGCCGAGCGCCCCGAGCCGCCGCCACGGCCAGAGGCGCAGCGTGCCCAACCCAACGCCCAACAAGCCGAAAACGGACGCGGGCGCGACCGCACCAAGAAGCAGGAATGATGCGTAGAACTACGGACACGCCCGTTTGACTTGAATCAAACCTCGAATAGCCGATGCGACTAGCCTGCTCTCACGAAATTCAGTGAGAGCAGGAGCTAGCCATGGCCATCACCCATTCCTACCGCGACGCAGAGCGCGTCTTCCATCCAGGCGCAAAGGTCAAATCCTGGAGCGCGGCGGCTGCCACGGTTCACGCAGACATTCATCCCGCCGTGTACAAAATCTTCGTCGCGTGCTGGGCGGCTTTGTTTGCCGTCTTCGCCGCCACTTTCGCCGAAAGCCGGTACACGATGTACTTGATTACGGTGGCGGTGCTGAACGGCGCGATGTTCTTCGGGCTGCCTTACGTGATGAGCCGCGTAGCGCCCCCTTCAACGCGGGTTGGCGAAGTATCCTTTGCCGAATTCATGCGCGGCAAGGTCGAGACGCTGACCGGAGCGGTGAGCAGCTGGGAGGCCCTGGCTCAGGTGATTACGGTCCCGCTCGCCTTGACGCTCGGCGCGCTCGCCATCAGCTTCATCGTTCATATCGAGGCCGACCACATTCACATGCTCTATATCGCGCAGTCCGGGCCGTTCCCAAGGTAATCAATCGACTGGCGCGCATAGAAGAAGGGCGATGCGTCACCGCATCGCCCTTCTTCGTTTATGCCGTCTAATTCAGCGAACTTGGATCTTAACCAGCTTGGACGGCGGCCGGTAGGCCGGAACCCACACGGTCGGCCGCGGCGCGCCGACCTCCACCTTCAGGTCGCGCACTTCGTAATTCGACGGCGTCATGTATTCCGTCGATTTGCCCGTGTTCATGTCGACCTTGTACATGCGACCGCTGGAAAAATCGTGCGTCCAGACGATCTGGTTCTTGTCGTCCGCGCTCGCCGAATAGGGCTCGGCATAAGGCGCCGTATAAGGCTTCGTCCCGGGGATCAGCGGATATTCCTTGAACTCCTTCTTGTCGGGATCGAACATCATCAACTGGCCGGAGAAGAACTCGCCCGCCCACAGCCGGTCCTTGCCGTCGATCTGGCCACGCCGCGGGCCGGACATCGCCGTCGGCACCTTGTAGTCGGTGTATTCGACGGTCCTCGGATCGAAGACGCCGATCTTGCCTTCGCGCCAGATATAAAGGTCCGTCCGCCCCTTGGAATCGGTGTCGATGTCGTAGATTCCCATGTTCTTCGGGATCGGGAAGATCGTGCGCTTCAGCGTTTCGCTGCTGGTGTCGATCTTGGTCAGCTGTCCGTTCTCCGACAGATGCCAGACATTGCCTTGGGGATCGAGGCCGAACATCGCATCGCCATTCGCCCAGGCCGTGAACTTGCCGGTTTTGGGATCGTATTTGACCGTGCCGTGGTCCATTCCGACGATGACATTGCCATGGCCATCGAATTGCAGCTCATGCGCGCCGCCGCCGGGCTGGCCCGGACGGCCATCGCCCGCACCCATCGCCTCGCGGCCCGCGCCTGGGGGCAGCGGGAAGGGCATTTCCTTCGCCTCGCCCGTCCTGATGTCGATGCGGCCGAGCATGTAGGAGAAATGGTCGGTGTAGTAGGCGAACTCCTTGTCCATGATGACGTCGTGCGGCCACACATATTGGCGGTCGCCGCGCAGCATGAAGGTGTCGCGCTCGCCGCCGCGGGGAAGCTCATATTCGGTGACGACGAGATTGGTGGATTGGGCGTCGGTCGGACGCGGGCGCGGCTTGAAGGGGACGTTGTCGGAGGAACCCGGTCCGCGGATTTGCGTGAGATAATCCGCCAGAGGCTCGATCATGTTTTTCTGACCGAACGCATAGGTGCCCGGCGTGTCCGACTGTGCGGCGCGCCCCCCGGCCATCATCTTCACGACCTTGAGCCAACCGTCATGGGTGCGGGGAACTTGCAGCGCCCATTGCAGCGTGTGGCAATTGCTGCATTGGGAAAACAGCACCTTCTGCTGATCGGTGCCGGGCAGCCCTGCGATGATTTCCGATGCCGTCGCATCATCATAGGCGACGGGCTTGGATTTCAGCGTGAAGTCCACTTTCGTGGTCTTGCCGGCGGCGATGCCGACGCCATCCTTGTTCACATGCTCGAAATCGGGAAGGTCGACCTTCACCGTGTAGGAGCCGGGCCTCACATCCGACCAGCTCGGGAAGGAATATTCGCCGGTCTTGTCCGTGTAGACCGCAACCGTGATGGCGGTGTTGTTGAGATGGGCCTTCACCGGAATGCCGGCGAGCGGCTGTCCATCGGGCGAGGTCACCTTGCCGGCCAGCAGCGTCACCGGTTCGGCCGATTGCGATGCGCTGGGGCTCAGCACATAGGCGGCGGCGAGAGCCGTAACCGTGAACGCGGCGCCGGCAAGCTTGCGACTCTTGAGCCTGGAAACCATGAACGACCCTCCCGAGTTGGTTGCGAGCATAATACCCCTCGCGGGGACCAGGCAGCAACAGGCAGGGGCAGTGGAACAAGCCGCCCTCCTCATGGTTCGACAGGCTCACCATGAGGAACCAATCCAAGTGCCTGATCCTGAGCTTGTCGAAGGATGAGGCGGCGAAACCGGGTTTATTTCATGCCCTTGGCGGTTTCGATGGCGCGGCGGAAACCCACCGGATCGGCAATAATGGGAAGCTCGACCGCGTCCACGCCCGTGCCTTCGATCCGCAAATTTCCATAGCCCCAGACGCGGCCCCAAATGCCTTGGCGGACCCGCACACCCTCGATGTTGGGAAGCGCGATTTCGTTCGTATGCAAAGAGACAAGGCCGACCTTCTTGACGAAACGATGCGAAGTGACGCCGATCTCCGTCGTCCATTTGCGGATCATGCGGGCGAGAAAAACAAACGTACCCACCACCAGCAAGGCCAATCCGCCGATCAGCACGATCTGTCGCATTTGATCGTCCATCACGGCAAACGAAGCCGCCACCAGAATTGCCGGCGCGCCCAACCAAAGCCAGGACACCAGCGAATACAGCCAATGGAAATGCGCAATGGCGACGATGCGCTCGCCTTCGCCCAAAGAGCGTTGGATGTAAGACGCCACGCCTCTAATCCCGTTCTTCGGGCAGCAGGATTTCGCGTTTGCCCTGGTGGTTGGGCTTGCCGATCATCCCGTCCTGCTCCATGCGCTCGATCAGACGTGCGGCGCGATTGTAGCCGATCTGCAGCCGCCGCTGGATATAGGACGTCGAGACCTTCCGCTCGCGCGCGACGATGGCAATCGCCTTGTCGTAAAGGTCGTCGCCCCCTTCGCCTCCCACCCCGAGCCCGTAGGGGTCTTCGTCTTCCTCGTCCGCTTCTTCGGTGACGGCGTCCAGATATTCGGGGTGGCCTTGGGTCTTCAGGAACCTGACCACGTCCTCGACTTCGGAATCGGTGACGAACGGCCCATGCACGCGGCGGATGCGTCCCCCCGCCATCATGTAGAGCATGTCGCCCTGCCCCAAGAGCTGCTCGGCCCCCTGCTCGCCCAGAATGGTGCGCGAATCGATCTTGGAGGTCACCTGGAAGCTGATGCGGGTGGGGAAATTCGCCTTGATGGTGCCGGTGATGACGTCCACCGAAGGCCGCTGCGTCGCCGCGATCAGATGGATGCCGGCCGCGCGCGCCATCTGCGCCAGCCGCTGCACCGCGCCCTCGATCTCCTTGCCCGAAATCATCATCAGGTCGGCCATTTCATCGACCACCACGACGATGAAGGGCATAGGCTCGAGCTCAAGCACTTCGTCCTCGTACATGGGACGCCCGGTCTCGCGGTCGAAGCCCGTCTGGACAGTGCGCTTCATGACCTCGCCCTTGTCCTTGGCCTTGCGGACGCGCTCGTTGAAGGCTTCCACGCCGCGCACGCCGATCTTGGCCATCTTGCCGTAGCGGCTTTCCATCTCCTTGACCGCCCATTTCAACGCCACCACCGCCTTCTTGGGATCGATGACCACGGGGGCGAGCAGATGCGGGATTCCGTCGTATACGGACAATTCCAGCATCTTGGGGTCGATCATGATGACCCGGCAATGCTCCGGCGGCATGCGGTAGAGCAACGAGAGGATCATGGTGTTGAGCGCGACCGACTTGCCCGAACCCGTGGTGCCCGCGATCAAAAGATGCGGCATCTTGGCGAGATCGGCCATCACCGGCTCGCCGCCGATGGTCTTGCCCAGCGCCAGCGTCAGCGGCGCGCGCGATTTCTCGTATTCGGGCGCCGAGAACAGCTCCCGCAAGAATACCGTTTCGCGCTTCAGATTGGGCAGTTCGATGCCGATCACGTTGCGCCCCGGTATCACCGCGACGCGCGCGGCCACGGCACTCATGGAACGGGCGATATCGTCGGAGAGCGAAATCACGCGCGAGGATTTGACGCCCGCAGCCGGCTCCAGCTCGTATAGCGTCACGACCGGGCCGGGGCGCACCGCCACGATCCGGCCGCGGATGCCGAAATCGCCAAGCACCGCCTCCAGCAGGCGGGCATTTTCCTCCAGCGCATCGTCATTGACCGACGGCGTGTTCGCCTCGGCCGGAGGTTCGGTGAGAAGCCCCAGAGGCGGCAATTGATACTCGCCTTCGGCGAGATTGAGCGCCGGCTGCAGATCGGCCTTTGCCTTCAGCTTGCGGCGGCGTTCTTCGGCGCGCTGCACGCGCTTGCCGGGCGGTTCGCGCGGGACCAGTTCGTCGAGCGGGTCGTCCGCAGGGGGCGCCTCCTCGTCTTCGAATGCCTCCTCATCGTCCTTGGCGTCGTCATCTTCCCACGGCTCCTCGTCTTCCTGTTCGACACGGGCCCGGCGGCGGAAAGCAAGCCCGGCGAGCCCGGAAAGACCGCTCCAGGCAAGCGTGCCCGCGCCCCGTGCGGCCCGCCCAACGATGCGGATCTCGATCCCCGTTGCCATGAAGACGAGGACGAGCCCAAGGCTCGCGAACAGAACCGGGATGACGGCCATGAGCCAAGGCGCGGAGAACGCCGCAGCAATCTTCGCCGTAAAGAACACCACCATGCGGCCGGGAATACCGCCCGCCTCGGCCGGCAGTATCGGAAGCCGCGGCGCCGCGCCCAAGGCTGCCGCCAGCAGCAGCGTACCCAGAATCAGGGCGAGGACACGCAGCGCAAGCTGGTTCAGCCGGATGCCGCGGACGGTCCGCCACCCCCAGGCCCCCAGCGTGACCGCGAGCGCGAACGCAGCCGCTCCGAAAAGCTGGAACAGCAAATCGGCCCCATAGGCGCCCGTGCCGCCGAGCCAGTTTCGAGCCTCCCGCGCGGTCGCAACATTGAGACTGGGATCGGTGGGATCGTAGCTCAAAAGTGCGACCGCCATCGCGAGAGCGGCCAGCAGCAGCACGACGCCCAGCGTCCGCCAAAGAGTCTCGGCGATCAGTTCCGCAAACCAGACGCGGAAGGATGCGAAAGCATCGGCGATCTGCCCCCGCCGGGAACGGGGCTGGTACACACCCGCGCTGCGATTGGCGCCCATGGAAGTCAGCGAGCCTCTTCCAGAAAATCCGCCACTCTTCCGAGTGCGGCCTCAATAGTTAACGCATCGTGAACAAGTGCGATACGCACGTAGGGAAAACCCGGATTGCTGGCCGGATTTCCGGGGATTTCCTCGACACCCATGAAGGCCCCCGGCAGCACGCGCACGCCGGTCCTGCGCCACAATTCCTTGGCGAAAGCCGCCCCGTCGCCGACATCGAGCCAGAGATAAAAGCTTCCCGGCGGCACGCGAAAGCCGGGCGCGTTGCCGAGCAGGCGCCGCGCGATGGCGAAGCGTTCGCGATAGAGCGCACGGTTCTTCTCGACGTGCTCCTCGTCGGACCAGGCGACGACGGAGGCTGCCATCACGGGGATGGGCACCTGCGGAGCGGCCGTGTTGCGGAAGCGGGTCATGTTGGCGATCAGCCCAGGCGCGCCCACCGCGAAGCCCGAGCGCAGGCCCGGCGCGCTCGACCGCTTCGATAGGGAATGAAACGAGAGCAGCCGCTCGAAACCGCCCGTCATGGCATAGCGCATTTCGAGCGCGCCGACCGGCGGCGTGGAATCGTAAATCTCGCAATAGCACTCATCGGCGAGCACGGTGAAATCGTAGCGGTCGGCAAGCTCAAACAGCCGCCACCAGTCCGAGGCCATGGCGCAGGCCCCTTCCGGGTTGGACGGCGAGCAGAAAAACGCAGCCACCGTGCGCCGGAGAACCGATGGGGGAACGCCGGCGAAATCGGGAAGGAAACCCGTCTCCGCGCGCGAAGGCACGTAGTGGATTTCCGCGCCCGCCGCGGCAACCGCCGCCGGATAGGTGACGTAGAACGGGTTCGGCACCAGCACGACGGGCGGGCCGCCGCCCTTCGATTCGGGCACCAGCGGAGGAACCGCGAAGAACAGGCCCTCCCGCGAGCCGCTGAGAGGAATGATCTGGGTGTCCGCGTCGATTGCCGCCGCCGGCAGGTTGAACCGGCGGCTGAGCCAGCTTGCCACGGCGGCCCGGAATTTGGGCGTGCCCGCGATGGGGGGATATTTGCCGAAATCGCGGGCATGGGCGTGGATGGTTTCCGCGATAAAGCTGGGTGGAATGTCCTGCGGCTCGCCAATGGTGAGCGCGATGGGGTGTCCGCCCGGCTCGACGCCATCGAGCAACTGCGCGAGCCGCGCAAAAGCCGACGGGGGAGCGAGCGCCACGCGGGCAACGGGAAGCACCGGAATACCTCGACGAATCAATACGCAAAGCCTGGGGCCAAATTACCCGCGCAGACCTCCGGTGTCATCCCGAAGGGTTGCGGCGGGGGGATCTGGCTGGATTTGGCCGAAGCAGGCTCAGCAAACAAGAGCTCCGCCTTGGGGGAGACCAAAGTGGAGCTCTTGCCATATCGGGCAGGGCTCTCCCAGCTTGGGGTCCGGGCGGAGTCCTGCCTCCTGTGCCGGACCGAGGGGATGGTCCGGAACCCAGTGCACTGTTGCTACCAATCCTTGAGCAAGGTGAGTCCGAGGACGCGCCCGGTATCGGGCTTCAGGATGTCGTAACCGGCAATGTTGCGCGTGCTGGTGCTGGGGCCGTATTCGAAGGGCGAGTGAATTCCCATGAGGTTCTGGACGGTGAACTGAACGGTGATGTTCTTGAGGTAAGTGTTGGCGGGCATATCGCCGGTGTTGTAACCGAACGACAGATCGAACGTGTACCAGGACGGCTCGATGTTGCTCCAATTGCTGATGGCGCAGGGGAATGTGCCGCCGCCCTGCGTGCCTCCCGCGACCGTGCATTGGAGGTTGACATTGGGCGGAACGGGCCACGTCGAATAGTAATGCGAGATGTAATTCACGAATCCGGTGACGGTCCATGGGCCGTCGCTCCAGCCCAGCCGCGCCCGGTAGAGCATTTTGGGCAGCGTTTCGACGCCGTTCTGCGGAATGCCTCCCGCCCCTTGAATGTTCTGATGGAAAAGATCGACGACCGTTCCGCCGGTAATCGTCGCGTTATAGCGGTGCAGGTAATAGGTGCCGGTGATGCCGGTATTCCAGGCGCCGAGGTCGCCCAGATCGATATCGTAGCTGGCGCTCCAGTCGATCCCGTCGACTTTGAGGAAGCCTGTCCCGACGGTACTCCCGTCACTGATCCAATAGACGCTGGTGATGATGCTGGGACTCTCGGTGGCATTCCGGTCGAGCAGAGTGGACAGCGCCATTTTTTCGAACGGCGCACAAGACGTCGGATTCGCGTTGGCCGCCACCGGACAGCCCAGATCGCTCGGCAGGATGACATGGAACCGTTGGAGCGGATCCGCGATGGTGTTGTCCGTCGTATTGTTGAATCCCAATAGCGTGCCGTTGACCTTGACGCTGTACCAGGTCGCCTGCAGATCGAGACCGCGCAAGGCTGCAAATTGCGGCGCCAGTTCGAACCCGATGCTGTAATTGATCGACTTCTCGGGGGCGAGCGCTATGCCGCCCTCGCGCGATGCGGGCTGGCCGGTGGTGGCATCGATGTAGCTGCGCAATTCGGGGTGCGGCCCTCCCGACCAACTGAGGCCGCCAGGCGTCGAATTGCAGCCGAAACCGGCCGCGAACAGCGCCGCTCCGGCGCTGCCCGGAGTCGGCGCCGCGCCCGAGCATGTAACATGTACCGTGCTCTCGCTGGGAAAGTTGAAGGCGCCATTGGCATCGCTGAGCACGGTCGAATATTCGCCGGCATTGGCGAAGCGGAAGGAGGTTCCCCAAGAGCCCCGGATGGTGGCGCCGATCATGTCGTCCACCAGCCAGGTGAAGGCCAATCTCGGATTGCTGGTTCCGCCTTTGAGCGTGCCGTTATACTGGTCGTGGCGCCAGGAGGCTTCCAGATCGAGCTTGCGCACGAGGGGGATGTTGAAATTGTCCCCGAACACCGGGATGTCGATCTGGGTGAAGGCTGCCCAAAGCGAATAGGGCTCCGCATCGTTGATGATCGACAGCGGCGTGCCGGCCGGCGATCCGGCGTTGTTGCCGGCATAGCCGAGCACATTGTCCGATTCGTACACCCCGCCGATGGCTGCCTTGACCTGGCCTGCGGGAAGATCGAACAGCGGACCGTCGAAGTGCGCGCCCTTTTCCTCGATCTGGTATTTGACACCCAACACGCGCGTGCCGGTGATGTAACTGAGCGTCGCGGGCGAATTGCACTGGAACTGGGTCACATCGCAGAACAGGTTCAAATAAGGGACGCTGCTGGGCTTTGTGATCGAACTGACCGTGGTTCCCAAAGCCACGTTGACGGCGTTGTCGTTGACTTCCGTCAACGTATACTGGTCGGCCTCGTAGCTTCGGGAGTCGTAGACCTGCCCGGTCCAGCCTCCCGGCAGGTCGAGGTTGAAGCCGAACTGATAGCGATACGAGAGTTCAAAGGCCGGAATGGTGGGCGGAACCTCGTGGGCGAAATCGTAGGAGACGCGCAGATTGCTCGGAGCGTTGGTGGGATAATAGGGATTGGTCGTCGGCACCGAGAACGTCTTGATGTCGTTGGTGACGCCCTGGCTGTAATCGGCCGGAAGCAATTCCTGGACCCGGCGATTGGCGTAGAAACCGGTGGCGAAAAACGAGACGCCGGGCATCAGCCTCTGATCGAAGGTGGCGACGAAGGAATTCTTCTGTTGCGCGCCCTCTTCCCAGCCATATTTCAGAGGATCGATTTCGTTTTGGGTGCCTTTATTGGCCGCATTGGCGCCGAACGTCGCCCAGTTGATTGTCGCGGCACTTGAAGGAAGTGTGGGGCCGAGACCGCCTGGGAAGTTGGTTCCGGCGCCGTGCGGGATGGCCCAGCAATTGGTGCAGCCGGTGCCGATGCTGCTCGACGGCGCACCCGTCGAAATTGTACCCGGTATCGAGGAGGCGAGCGGAGTCGCGTTGTCCAGTCCCCAAGGCGTGTAATTGATGGTGTATTTGGAATGGGCGTTGCCGTAGATCGGCCCTTCGTCGGTCCATTCATAGGTCAAGGTGATGTCGCCGCCGTTCCAGGTGCGGCCGTATAATTGCGAGGCTTGAAATTGCACGCCGCCGGAATCCGGCGCCTGGACATGCAGCAGGCTGATCGCGCCATCGTAACCGCGCTTGAGCACCACATTGATCACGCCGGCGATGGCATCCGAGCCGTAGGTCGCCGACGCACCATCGGCGAGGATATCCACGCGGTCGAGCGCGAGCGCGGGAATGATCGAGGGGTCGATGGCGCAAATGCCGTCGGCCTGC
>Ga0265337_1001719_pt1 | contig 10596 bp, 8 predicted proteins | sample 42122metaG_FD_192441 | JGI IMG/M metagenome (GOLD analysis project Ga0265337, IMG submission 192441) | Rhizosphere microbial communities from Carex aquatilis grown in University of Washington, Seatle, WA, United States - 4-21-22 metaG | ecosystem: Host-associated > Plants > Roots > Rhizosphere >... | reverse complement strand
CCGCCCCGATCGCAAAACGATCCGCCCCTGTTCATGGGAACGGCCATGCTCCCGCCGAACTGGCAACCACAGGTGCGACCAATGGCCGGAGCCAGATTCCCCTCGAAGGCGATTTTAAGGATTTTTGAGGCCACCGAGGCGCCAACCAGCACGCCGATTCAAGCCAAGAAATCTGAGAACAATCTCGGTCAACAAATAATTTATGCATAAAGTTCTCTACAACGTCGCGGAAACAAGTGAAATGATCAGCCAGGGACGGCGTATGTCGCTCTCGGGTGACGAAGGGCTGCTGCGACAACTTCCGGCCGGTCAGTGGGTCGCCGGCACGAGTCCGTATTTCATCGCCGAAACCGGCGGGGTGGTGACGCGGGACAAGATTCACGTGGATGAACTCCCGGATTTTGTTGAATCGACCATGATCAAACTCTACGACGAGACGACCATCCAAGGCGTCTGTCGCGACATCCCGGAAAATGGATTTGCCATCATCATCATTCCGGCCAACTGCCGCGTGCATCTGAATTTTGCCCTGAAGGCCCATACGTTTGAAGAATTTGCCGCCCGGCCCCTGGTGGGCTGGGTTTCCGGGGTGCATCTGGACGATCTGGGACAGGTGTCCCCCAAGGTTTTCTGCGGGGAACAAAGCCTGGCTCTGGAAAATCAAGCCGTGGTCATGCACGTCCGGCTGCCTGCAAACAAAACGGGCGAATTGGGAATTCTGAACATGTTTGAACAGAGCGTGGGTGATACGATCATGTTCCCCAATGATGGATTTGAGGCCACCGAGGTTTGCGTCAACGGCAAACCACACCGCCTGGCCGATTACATCCACGAAAAGAGCCTGGCGACCCGGCTGCCGCTGGTGGCGGACTACAATGGCACTTTGGTCAATGTCAGTTTTCAGCAGGTGGATATGGCCAGCGGCAAGGTGACGTTCTACGCCCCGGTATTTAAAGGCGTGGAATACCGGCACGCGAAACGGCTGGCGAACTACGTCTCCGAGTTCACCCAGCGCATGCCGGTCACCAACGGCAATGTCGCCTTCTCCTGCAACTGCATTCTGAATTTTGTCTATTCCAAACTCGAAGGCAAACGAACCGGCCAGATCACCGGTCCGGTCACCTTCGGCGAAATTGGCAACCGCCTGCTCAATCAGACCATGGCCTACCTGACCATCAATGACCGGCTGCCGGCCGGCAAATCGCAGCCATAAAATTCCCCAACCGGACCACCGCCATGACCAGAACGAAGACCAAAATCAGTCTCTTGTTCCTGTTGTGGACGAGCGGCTGGCTCTCAAAAATATTCGGCGCCAATGACCCGGCATTGCCGGCCGTCAAGCCAGCCCGGGCGTCCACCAAATCGCTTTCCTTCAAAAACAACCAGGGACCATTATGAAAACCGATCAATTCGAGTTCTCGTCCACTGCGCCGGTTCGCGCCGGTCGTGAAAACGGCGCCTCGGTATTTGACGCCAGTCATTGCAAGCTGAAGGGCAAGCGCTACCGGAAGGAACTGAAGCGGCTGCAGATTGAACTGGTCAAACTCCAGGAATGGATCAAGCACAAGGGCCTCAAGGTCGTGGTGCTTTTCGAAGGTCGCGACGCCGCCGGCAAAGGCGGCACCATCAAACGGATCATTCAAAGGATGAACCCGCGCATTTGCCGGGTTGTGGCCCTGGGCACCCCCACCGAAAAGGAAAAAACCCAATGGTATTTCCAACGCTATGTTTCCCAACTTCCCGCCGCCGGCGAAATGGTGCTGTTCGACCGAAGCTGGTACAATCGCGCCGGCGTTGAGCGGGTGATGGGCTTTTGCACCAACGCCGAATATGAGGAGTTTTTACACTCCTGCCCGGAATTCGAGCGCATGCTGGTCCGGTCGGGCATCATTTTGATCAAGTACTGGTTCTCCGTGAGCAACCACGAGCAGGAACGGCGTTTTCAGGACCGGATCCATGACCGCACCAAGTTCTGGAAATTAAGCCCCATGGATCTCGAATCCCGCCGGCGCTGGCAGGATTATTCCCAGGCCAAAGACGAGATGATGGCCCACACCGATATCAAGCAGTCCAACTGGTTCGTGGTGGATGCCGACAATAAAAAATGCGCCCGTTTGAACTGCATCCGGCATCTGTTGGCGCAAATCCCCTACCAGGATTTGACCCCCAAACCCATCAAATTGCCGCGGCGTCCGTCGAAAAGTGGTTACGTCCGGCCGCCCATCAATGATCAGACTTTCGTGGCCGATTATTATCGTTGATGGAATGCAGGGGAAAACAGCGAACCGATGCCGCCGGGGCAAGGGCCTTGAACCTGTTTTTCCGGGAAAGCCCGGAATTCCCCGGCGGACGGATGAAACGGCCTGAATTGTCTCCTGCAAAAATTTTAGCCCCCTTTCGACATCGAAATCGCTCAAAGAAGAGATATTCGCACCTCGAGATTCCGGCTTCCCCGCCGTAAAATCGTGCTGACCGGCAAAATAAAGTGTTCAGGGACAAGTAATTCTTGCCGATAGCTAATTACAGTGAATGAGCACTGGAAACGAGACCATCTAACGTTCCCAGCACAAACCATCGCCAGGCACCACCGCGAAATTGGCTGTCGGCGGCGAGGGGCTTATGAATTGAGTCCGGGCATCAACCGGTCGCATCAGGGCTTTTGCTTTAAGGGATTAAATTTATGCAAACCGATCAGGCAGATGAAACACTCAGGCATTTAAGCCTTGAACAGGGGATTCGTCCTCTCTGGGCGACGTTCCGCAACATCCTCCTGGTGGTCCTCCTGATTTTCGTTTTTGCCATAGTCCAGATCTTCATGCTTCGGCGGGTGTGCAATGTTGGAATGCAGACCGCCGCGTCGCTGGAGAAACAGGGTCTGCCGACGCTCAACGAACTGGCTTCGCTCCAAGAGCACCTGGCCGTCTTCCGGCTTTATCCCCACGAGTACCTTTTTGCCCGGGAAGGCGAAAAAGCCGGCAAGGCGAAGGCGGTGGAAAACATCGCGGCGCAAACCCGCGCACAATTGAAACAAATCAGGATGGTCATGCCCGAAGACGAAGGCCAGCGCCTCGCCTCGAATCTGGAAGGCGCCATGGCTGATCTGAACACCGAGTTTCAAAAGATAAGGAACCTCGCCGAAACCGTTTTTGCCGGCGCCATGAAGGAAATGGATCAGGAAATTCCCGCCAGAATTGACCGGGTGACCGTGGCCTCCGGCGAATTGAAGAGTCACGGCAACCATTTTTTCGGCAGGCAGGCGAACGCCACCTTTGGCAGTTTTGGGTGGATCAAAGAAAATGCCGTCATGTTCGGCACGGCAAACATCCTGGTGGCTTTCGGCGCCGTCATGTTCGTTCTGCTGGCCGCCCGCCGCAACCGGGCACAGTTAACGGAAGCCCTGGCGCGGCTCGACGAGCGCACCCAGGAGTTGGCCGACTCGCTGTCCCTGGTCAACGCCATGCTGGAATCAACCACCGACGGAATTGTGCTGATTGACGCGATGGGCGCCATTGGGAATTACAATCAGCAATTCGTCAAATTATGGCGCATTTCCGAACCGGCGGAGGTCATGAAAGACCAGCAGCGGGCCCTGGCATTTGTGCTGCCGCTCCTGAAACACCCCGAAAAACTTGCCGGCAAAATCGAAGAACTGGCGGCCCATCCTGAACACGAAAGCTCCGATGTCCTCGAACTGAAGGATGAAAGGGTCTTTGAATGCTGTTCCAAGCCCCAACGAATCCAGGATCGCATCTGCGGCCGGGTCTGGAGCCTTCGCGACGTGAGCGAGCAAAAGCGGATGCAACGGGAAGTGGATAAAATCCACCAGCAATTATTGAACGCCTCCCGGCAGGCCGGCATGGCGGAGGTGGCCACCGGCGTGTTGCACAACGTGGGCAACGTCCTGAACAGCGTCAACATTTCCACCTCCCAGGTCATCGAGGGCCTTAACAAATCCAGGATCTCCAAGGTATCCCTGCTGGGCGAGTTGTTGGCGAAAAACGCCGGCAATCTCGCCGCCTATGTTACCACGGATGCCAGCGGCAGCCAGTTGCCGGGCTATGTCAGCCGGCTGGCCGAACGCCTCCACCAGGAACGCGATGACCTGCTCAAGGAATGCGAGCTGATCCGCACGAACATGGAACACATCAAGGAGATCGTGTCGATGCAGCAAAGCTATGCCCGCGCCTTTGGCGTGGTGGAAAAGGTGAAGGTCACCGATTTGATCGAAGACGCGTTACAGTTGAACGCCGGAGCACTGACGCGCCATGACGTCGAAATCGTTCGCGATTTTCAGTCGCCCCGATGTCAGATCACCGTCGAGAAACACAAGGTCCTCCAGATTCTCGTCAACCTGATCCGCAACGCGAAATACGCCTGCGACGAGTCCCGTCGCGCCGACAAACAACTCACCATCCGCTGCAACAACGGCGGGGATCGGGTGCAAATTGCAGTGGTGGACAACGGCGTTGGCATCCCGGCCGAAAATTTGACGCGCATTTTCGGCCACGGGTTTACCACCCGCAAGGAAGGCCACGGTTTCGGCCTGCATAGTGCCGCGCTCGCAGCGAAGGAACTGGGCGGAACCCTCGTGGTCCACAGCGACGGGCCCCAAAGAGGAGCCGCATTTACACTGCAACTGCCGCTGGCGCCGCCCCCGCAGTCACCATGAAAACCCCCGCATCCCAAAACCATCATCGCATCCTGGTGGTGGATGACAATCCGGCCATCCACAATGATTTTCGGAAGGTGTTGAATCGCTGCATCGAGGAAGTCGATGAATTTGAAGTCAGCGCCTTCGGCAAAGCCGAAGTCCAATCCGAGCCGAACCATTTCGACTTGGAGTTCGCCTCGCAAGGACAGCAGGCTTGGGAGATGGTCCGGCAGGCGATCGCTGAAAAACACCCCTACGCCATGGCCTTCATGGATGTCCGCATGCCTCCCGGCTGGGACGGGGTGGAAACCACCATCCGGATCTGGGAAGTGGACCCCGATATTCAAATCGTCATCTGCACCGCCTACTCGGATTATTCCTGGGACGACATGATCGACCGACTGGGGCGGTCGGATTGCCTGGTCATCCTAAAGAAACCATTCGACAGCGTCGAAGTCCTGCAGCTGGCCAACGCCTTGACGGAGAAATGGCGGCTGCTCCAGCGGACCCGGTTGATGGTGACCGATCTGGAGCGCACCGTTCAGGAACGAACTGTGGAGCTCCAGGAATCTCACGCTGAAGTTGAAATTCTCCTGGCATCCATCACCGCCGCCATCATCGGCGTGGATGTCGAACAAAAGGTGACCCGTTGGAACCGCGCGGCGGAAATCCTCTTCGCCATCCCCTCGCTCCAGGCCCTGGGCCAACCAATCGAGGCCCTGGATTGGCGTCTGGATTGGAAGCCCGTTGGCCAGGCGCTCATGGATTGCCGCAGCCGCCGGTTGCCCGTCGAATTGCCCGATGTTCCCTATCGGCGCGCGGACGGAAAAGACAGCTTTATCAATCTCACCTTGACGCCGAACCAGGCCGGCGACAACCAGCGCCTGGATGTGATCCTGCTCGGCACCGACACCAGCCAGCACCATTTGCTGGAAAGCCAGCTCCAACAGGCACGAAAACTCGAGGCCATCTGCCAGCTCGCCGCCGGCATCGCCCACGAAATCAACACCCCCACCCAGTACGTCGGCGACAACACCCGTTTCCTCCAGGATTCCTTCGGGAGCATCGCCAATGTGCTCCAGGCGTACCAGGGATTGCTCGCCGCCGCCCGGAACAACACCGTCACCCCGGCGTTGATCACCCAGGTGGAAGCAACCCTGGCCGCCAGCGACCTGGATTATCTCTTCGAGCAGATTCCCACCGCGATCCAGGAAACCCTCGAAGGCGTCGGGCGCGTCAGCAAGATTGTCCGCGCCATGAAGGAATTCTCCCATCCCGGCGGCAAGGACAAGGCCGCCTCGGACCTGAACAAGGCGATTGAGACCACGGTCACCGTGGCCCGCAATGAATGGAAATACGTGGCGGACCTGGAACTGGATCTGGACCCGCAACTACCCCTGGTGCCCTGTTTCATCGGCGACTTGAATCAATGCATTCTGAACCTGGTGGTCAACGCCGCCCACGCCATCGAGGACGTGGTGAAAACCACCCCGGGTTCCAAGGGCCGGATCATCGTGCAAACCCGGCGCGATGACAGCCATGTGGAAATACGGGTGACTGACACCGGCACCGGCATTCCGGAAGCGGTCCGCCCGCGAATTTTCGACCCCTTCTTCACGACCAAAGGTGTGGGCAAAGGCACGGGCCAGGGCCTCTATCTGACCTACCAGACTGTGGTGGAGAAACACCAGGGCACCGTCACATTCCAGACCGAAAGCGGAAAGGGAACCACCTTCATCATTCGCCTGCCGGTCAGTCCATCCCAGCCGTCCTCAGCTCCGCGGATTCCGGTCGGGTTCGATCCCACACCTTCTGGCCAGACTCCCGACTCAGGAGTCTCAAGCAACGTCAATACCGGTCTTCCAGCCAAATTCCCGGGCGGATGATTTCAACAACTTTGAATCCGCGTTGATTCCTTAAGTACCCGCCATTTGCACCGATGCTTACAGATAGAGAATGCCGCTATGGACAGAATTGCTCCCATCAGAAACGAACCGGGAGAAACTCCTCCGGACGTTGAGGAAAACGCACCACGCTGGCAGATTCGTTGCCTGAATTGCGATTGCGCCCGGCCCTGGGACAAATTTGGCATCCGGCCTAAAATGGCCGGGAAGGAATTCACCGTCATCCATTGCCCGCAATGCAAGCGCATCCGCATGCACCTCATTGAAAATGTCCCGCCGGCAATAGTTTAGAACCCAACAGCCTGGGCCTGTGGCCGGAGAGGAGAGTTTTTCCCTGATCGGCAAAGGACTCTCCGGCAATGAATTGCTTAAGTTTCATCATTTCCAACCGATATCCAGTTGATTCTGGTTCGGGCATGCCGGAGGGAGCGGATTGGGTTCATCCTTCCGGTTCGCCATCGTGTTCCTTGGGTAAAAGTTTATGATGAAATTGCTCTTGCTCGTGCTGCACCATCCGCTCGTCAGCCTGTTGTCCCCGGCAGCCGCTTTATTTGTTCTCGCCCTGATTCTGCCCGATCAGCAGGACCGGCGAATGAAACGAGAATTGTTCGCCGCCCGCGTGCGGGCGAGGACGCTTTACCAGCACCGGCGGTTGCAGAACGAAGAAGCCGATTGGGAAGCCTCCCGGCTCGGATCCAATTCTAATTCTCTGCCGGGAAATGGCCGGCTGGCCGGCCCTTTCAAAATTCTCCGATGGCGATGGGGCGATCCTGTTTGTGATCGCCATTCGCTTGCCAAAACCAATATAATCCGCCAACGTTGACCGGGAAATCATCCCGGTGTAGCGCCATCCATGTCAGATCGAACCAGTCTTCGCCTTCTCATCCGGTCTTCAGCGATGCGCCTGACGGACCGGACGCCGTTTTGATTCCCGGGACTGAGGATGTCTCCACGCACCTTTTCGCCAAACACCAACCGAAGCAATTCATTATGCTCCCACCCGACAATGCCGAACTCGAAACCCAGCGTCGGCTTTTTCTGTTTCGCCTTTTGTGCGCCGTGATCTGGGCGGGGGAGCTGTTCTGGATCCAGGGCCTCGGTTTTGAGACCATTCCCTGGATCAAATATCCGGTCTTGGTTCAACTATTCCGCCTGGGGCTCAATTTTGTTTTTTGTTCCGCGCTCGTTTTCCTGGTTCCGCGGCGCTTTCTGACTCCTTTGCTGGCGTTCAATGCCGTCCTGATGATTGCCCTCAGCGCTTACATCGCCAGCTTTCACTGGCCCCTCATGCCCCGCAGGCTCTTTTCCGAATGGCGGGAAGGCTGGAGCCTCCACTCGCAGGCCTACCACTTCATTGCCTTGCCCACTGCCGGGGTGATCCTGATTCTATTCGTGGCGAAGTTTCTCCTGCTGCTCAAATCCGGGCGGCACAATCTTTCCGCCTCAACCCGCCGGCGGTTGCTGGTGGCGGCGGTGCTGGTGTACGCCCTGCCGGTGGCCGCGTTGCAACTGACCAATCTGCGCCTGAGCATGGGGCCCAGCGGCGGGCCGGGCCGGACGGTTTATGCCTACGGTTACTCGCTCCCCTGGCTGTGCGATCTGCTGGCCAACCAGAGTATCGAGACCCATGTCGCCCGCGCCCGGGCTTACCTGACCCATCACTACGACCGCCTGACTCCGCTCGAAACCCCGCTGCCTGTTTCCAACCGCATCGTGGTGCTGCAACTCGAATCGGTCAGCGGCAACGCCATTGAAGCCCTTTATAAAGGGGATCCCGTAATGCCCTTTCTTCGCGGCCTGAAAACGCAAAGCCTGTATTATCGGATCATTTCGTTCCACCGTAACGGCAGTTGCGATATGGATTACGCCGCCACCACCGGGGTCGAACCCTATCCGGGCGTGGTTCCCTACCGGCTGCCGGGCCTGGAATATACCAATGCCGTCCCTGCGTTCATGGACCAACACGTTTACCGGACGTACTTTTTTCACGGCAACACCGGGTTGTTCTATGAGCGCGGCCCGGTCATCGAGCGGCTGGGTTTTGACCATGTTTTTTTCAAGGAACAACTCGCCTCTCAACACCTGCCCTCCAGCCTCATCGGCATCCGGGACGCGGACCTTTTGCAATGCATGCTCCACGCCGTTCAGGCGGAGAAACGCATCTACGCTTTTGGCATCACCCTGGACACCCACGCCCCGTTTCTGCAGTTGACCCCGGCCGAAATGGAACTTTTTCCCAATCCGCAGGATCCGGTGGAACGTTATCTCAATTCGCTCCGCTATGTGGACCATTGCCTGCGCGATTTTATTGGCCAGTTGCCGGCGGGCACGACGGTGGTCCTGTATGGCGACCATACGACCTCGATGCACACGGAACTTTTTAATGCCGACAACGTGGACGGCAAGGAATACGTGGGCTGCGTGATTTACCAGCAGGGCGTCGATTTGTCGGCGCGGCAACAAACCCGCGATTTACCGGTCGCCACGGACGGCTCGCTCAATTTGCTGGATGTGATGAATTACCTGCGCCACAGCATTGCCGTTGGGACCACGCCCGCGCCGGCCAACCCGGAGGCTTCCGGACCCTAGCAAGGCTTAGCCTAAGAATGTAATCGAGCAGCCGCAAAGAAGCGCAAAAGGCGTGGAGCCAGGTGTCCCCGGACATCGCGCAGGCGATGATGGTGCTCCAATTCACCCCGGAAAACCTGTTGGCACTCTGCCCACAGACCCAGGAGGGCATCCAAAAAGCCAAAGGACTGATGCCCGCCCGGCAGCCCTCCTGTGTTGATGGGCGGGAAGGCAGCATCAGCCGTGGTGCAGCCCGTCAAAAAATGTCATCTAAATTCCTTATTGATAAACCCATTCGGAATGCTAGTTTGTTGGTGGACTTTTCTATTCAGACAGTTAAACGAGCAAAGTTGCTGGACGGATATACTTGTAAAGCGCATCGTTTTTTTTCTGAACACGAGCGCTTTGGGTGATTGGGTGAAAGGTATTCAGATGCGCAATAAGGTTGCCGGTTTGGCTCTGCGGACAAGTTTGGTTTACACCATCCTGGCATCGTTGTGGATACTGTTTTCCGACAGGCTGCTGGCCGATTTTGTCTCCGATCCCCATACCATTGCCAGGATTTCCATCGCCAAAGGCTGGGGGTTTGTGGTGATCACCGCCTGGTTGTTTTATTTGGCTATGCGGCGGCAGTTGAAACTGCAGGAACGGGAGATCGCCGGGCGCAAAGGCGCCGAGAGTTCCCTGCAAACAACCAACCGCGCCCTCCGCATGATTTCCAATTGCAGCCAGATCCTCATCCACGCCACGGACGAGATTGAATTGTTGGAAAACATTTGCCGGCTGGTGGTCAAGGAGGGCGGCTTTGCCATGGCATGGGTGGGATTCGCCGCAGAGGATGAAACCAAATCCATACGCCCCATGGCTCAGGCCGGACCGGAAACAGGTTATCTTGAAACCCTCCGGCTGACCTGGGCAGACGAGCCCCGGGGCCGGGGGCCGACAGGTATCGCGGTTCGTACCGGCCAGGTGAGTGTTTTCCGGGATCTGGACGCGGACCACGCGTTCGTTCCCTGGCGGGATGAAGCGCAACGCCGCGGGTATAAATCCGCCATCGGCCTTCCGTTGACTGCCGGCAACAAAACGTTCGGTTCCTTGACCATTTATTCAAGCCGCACGGATGCCTTTGACGCGGTCGAATCCGCTCTCCTGTTGGAGTTGGCGGGCGACCTGGCTTTTGGCATCACGGCCTTGCGCTCCCGGCTTGAACACGAGCGGATCGAGCAGGCGCTGCGCAGAAGTGAAGAACGGTTGCGATTGGCACAAACGGCCGCGAAGACCGGCATTTTTGACGTGGACCTGGTCCGCGATTATGCCACCTGGACAGAAGAGGAGGAGGCCATCTTTGGTTTTGCGCCCGGAACTTTTGACCATGCTTCCGGCACCTTCTGGCAACTGCTTCATCCGGAAGACCGCGAACGCATCCGGCAGATTGCGGACAAGGCCATCGCCGATCATGCCGAATTTAACGCC
>Ga0265337_1001718_pt1 | contig 10597 bp, 8 predicted proteins | sample 42122metaG_FD_192441 | JGI IMG/M metagenome (GOLD analysis project Ga0265337, IMG submission 192441) | Rhizosphere microbial communities from Carex aquatilis grown in University of Washington, Seatle, WA, United States - 4-21-22 metaG | ecosystem: Host-associated > Plants > Roots > Rhizosphere >... | reverse complement strand
TCGTGTCACAGGCGCTTGCAGCGTGGCTACTCGTGCGCGACAGCCGCGAGCCCGCGCGCGGCTTGCGGGGGGCCGGCGTTCATTTTGCTGTGGGCACGCTCATTGGCGTCTCGGCTTTGTTCAAATACCAGGGACTGACTTTTCTCGGCGTGTCGATCGGCGTGGTGGCTTGGTGCGCCTGGCAAGGTCGTATGACCTGGCGTTGGGCGCTTCTTCGGTCGGTGGTTCACACCGCCTCTGCGCTGGTTCCGGCCGCACTCTATCTGGTTTGGTGCGCGCACCGGGGTAACGCCGCGGCGGCGGTCTACTGGTTCCTGTTCAATTTTTCGTATGTGGGCGCTGGCCTGAGCGGCGGTCAGGCACTGGCGCGTGCGCTCTGGCGGACGCTGCTCGTGGGTGGATCGGCGCTGGTGCCGTACGCGCTCGGGCTGCTTGGCGCCATTTCCACCTTTCGCGGGCTGTATCGCTCGGCAAGCTCGCCGGAGCGCAACCAGGCCAGCCGCGTGTCCTCGTCCTCAGTCGTCGCGCTTCTTTGGCTTGTCACCTCGGCTGTCGCGGTTTGCGCCGGCGGCCGCTTTTTCGGCCACTATTTCCACCTTGTCCTGCCGCCGCTGTGTCTGTTGGCCGCGCCCGGCTTCGTTCGAGCGTGGAGCTGTGGAGGCCGCGCACGCGGCTTGCTGGTCGCTGCGTGCGCGCTGCCGGCGCTATTCTTCTTTTCGCTGGCCAGCTTTGCTCGGCCGTTGGCGTCGGCGCTCGATGAACGTGAGCCGACCTACGACGGAGTCGCCGCGCGCATGGCTGCGCTTACGTCTGCGGAAGAACCGGTCTTTGTTTGGGGAAATTCCCCGCAGCTTTACGTGCTGGCGCGCCGGCCGATGGGAGCGCGTTTTTCTTTCTGTAACTACATGACCGGCGAAAGCCCTGGCACTCCGACCGAAACCGGGCGACGGGACGCAGATTCAAATCAGCTGCCAGCGGCGTGGAACATGCTGTTTGCGGATCTTGAGAAGCGCCGGCCGACGCTTTTTGTCGATGCAGCCGCGGCAGGATGGGATGGCTACGACAAGTTTCCGCTAGCACGCTATCCACGCCTGCGCAGCTACGTCGACCAGTACTATCGCCCGATCGAAATTCAGACAGGCGTGGTCCTTTATCGTCGCGTGCAGTAGTTAGCTTGTCTAGAGTGGCGATCCCGGTAGGCGGCGCTCGGCTGTGCGGGCTTGCGCCGGGACGCCCCCGCCGGGAACGGAAGTCAACGGCCGCGCTTTGCGCGTCCATGACTTCCTCGGGCTTCGGCTGGCATCCACTCGCTACGCTCGTGGAGCGCCTACGCACGTCCCGTCGGTTGCGCTCCCGGCCGCCCGCGCGCCGAGCTTGACCTCAGCTCATCGAAGCGAGCGGGGTGGCAGGGCGGTCGGGGGACCCGAAGGCCGAGCGCCGCCTTCCCGAAGGCCGACTCGCAAGCCCAGAACTAGCTAGCGGCCGATCGACGGTGGGTACGGACTAGGTATACCGTGGTCGCGACGAGTGCTACCGGCAGCACGTGGGTCAGGTGGTAGGTCAAAGCGTAGAGCACGGCGACGTCGCGCGGGACGCCGCCGAGGGCAAGCGCCATCAGGGCGCCTGCCTCGAACGTGCCGAAGTTCCCGGGCAAAGTGGGAATGACGATCGCGGCGTTGATGCCCACCAGTGTGAGCAGGGCCAGCTTGAAGCTCGGCGGAATGCCGAACGCCATTTGGAAGAAGAGCAGCATCACGATTTCGCTGGCCCAGCCGAGGAGTGAGAGTGCCGTCATGATGGCTACCCGACGGGGCGTGGAAGCTTGCACGCCCGACACGACTGCGTGCTGTATGCGTGGCCAGCGAGTAAGCCGCGGCGCCAGCCAGTGGCTACTGGCCAACACGCCTGCGTATCCCAGGACCGCCAATGCCGAGAAGGTGAGCGCGACGGATCCCAGTTTGAAGACGAGGGCAGTCACGAAAATCAGTAGCGCCAGCGCCAGAACCTCGGCGCCGCGCTCGGCCCAGGCGCAGGCGTAGTCGACTGCCAATTGGCTTTGGTGTCGGCGCAGGCGTGCGGCCCGCACCACGTCGCCGCTGCCGAAGCCAATGGCGGCATTGGCCAAAAGGCCCTCGAGGGTCGCGGCGAGCACTTCGCGGAAAGGCGGCGGATTCGTGAGCGCAACTCGCCAGCGTAGTGCCTTGATGGGCAGGTACGTGGCGAAGTTGAGCACGATGGTCCCCACGATGGCCCACGGCATTCGCGCTGACAGATGAACGTTCCACGGCTTTTCGCGCCACAGAACTCCCGCCAGCAGAACAAGCGGCAGGCAGCGCAAGACGGTTTTCAGGCGACGAGGAATCACACTTTGTCCAACGTCACGAAGCGAAAGCCGCGGCCGCGCAGCCTCTCCAAGATGCCGGGGAGGGCTGCGAGCATCGCGCTGATGTCCGGCTTCTCCTCATCGCCGCGTCCGTCGTGAAGTAACAGCACCATCCGCGAACAAGCGAAGCGCATGGTCCGCTTTACGAGGAGCTCGGGCGCGGGTCGGTCGGTGTCCCAGATACCGCGGCTCCAGGCCCAGACTCGGTAGCCGAGTCGCCTGGTCACGCGAAATACAGCCCCATTTTTCAGGCCGTGGGGTGGACGGTAGAGCGCGGCTGGCGAAACGCCGAGGTCGGCGAGCTCGCGAGCGGATGTGGAAAGTTCGCGCTCGATGTCCGCTTCCGTGGCGTGGTGGAGCTTTTGATGGCTCACGCCGTGGACGGCGATGGTGTGTCCATTGGCTGCGAGCATTCGGAGCGCTTCGGGGTGGCGCCGAGCATTGGACGAAAGGACGAAGAATGTCGCCTTCACATCGTAGCGCTGCAGGATTTCGAGGACCCGCGGCGTCTCGGCCGACGGGCCGTCGTCAAAGGTAACGGCGCAGGTGCGCGCGGCCTGCCGAGGCAGGCGCCAGTGCACGCGCCCGAAAGGATCGAAGGCGGGAATTTGTCGAAAGGCGACGGCGGTGCCGACCGCGGCCGCGACGAACAGGACGACGACCTTGATCCCGAGAGCCACGGGTAAGGCCATGACGACGGCGACGCCGGCCGTCACGCCAAGGACGAGCATGCTGCGGTTCAGCCACGCTCGCGCTTTGGCGCCCATGCTACGCGGCGGCCTCGGGGCGGGCCAACTCGCGCCGCGACCCGGCCACGCGCTCGAGCACGTCGAGAACTTTGCAACCTACTTTCGCCCAGTCGAAGGACTCGGCGATGGCGCGTCCCCGCTCGATGCGAAGGCCCTGTTCGCTGCCGAGCGTATCGAGCACCGCTGCCGCAAAGGCCTCGGCGCTGTTGTCTCGTGCGAGCACGACGTTGGACCAATGCTCTCCGGCCCGATCGGTGCCGAGCGCCGGAAGCGCCACCACGGGAAGACCGGCGGCAAACGCTTCCAGCACCATGATGGAGAATCCCACCGCGCGTGCAGGCAACAAGAAGACCGACGACGATGCAAGTACCTCGGGCCGCTGCTCGTAGATCGCGCCCAAGAACTCCACCCGGTCCTTCAAGTGCGCGGGCACCTGCGCTTGCAGAGCTTCGCGTAAGGGTCCGTCGCCGGCCATCAACAAACGCACGTCCGGCCGGTGCTCGGCAACTTTGATGAACGCCTGGATGGCGACATCAGGACCGTTGCGCTCTTCAAGACGACCGAGATAAACGAGATTTCGCATGCCCGGGCGCGTGTAGCGCGAACTTGGAGACGCCCGCCAGTAGGGTAGATCGATGCCGTTCGGAATGATGATGGGTTTGAAGTTGGCGTAGCGCCACATCGACTGCGCGGTTGCTTCCGACACCGCAATGACGGCGGCGGCGCGATTGAATACCCAGCGATAGTAGGGGGCGACTTTGTGTCTCCAGCGCGCGTCGGGAAAGCATGAGTGGAGCGTGAGCACCTTGGGTCCGCGGAACATCGACAGGCCAAAGAAGGCCAAGCCCAAATCGCACGGACCGTGAATGTTGAGCACGTCGAAGCGTCCCCGGCGAAGCGCGCGATAGAAGCTGAGCGCCGCGATCGGTCCAATGGTCGCCTGAGTGAAGGTGCCGCCGGTGCGGAACGTATGCGCGCGTCCCACGCGTACGACCCCTTGCTCGGCATCGACCGGCAGCGCGTGCGCGCAGCCGGACGGACGACCCGTGAGCACCGTGACTTCGACGCCGTGCTGGCTCAGGAGGTTGCGCATGTTGCGCACGTGCTCCTGAATTCCCCCCAGAGTGGGAAAGTAGCTCTCGGCCACGATGCCGACTCGAAGTGGACGCATAATCCTACATGCCTGATTAGCGTGGTGCCATAGAGCGGGTCAAGTGTGCTGTGCAGAGCGTGCGCGCAATTGACGCAAAGCTCACTGCCCCATTGGGATCGACCGCACAGGATTTCCGTCGGCTGCAGAGCCCAAGTCGGCCCTTTCGTAGATTTCGAGATCGCTCTTCTTGAACGTCCGGCGATAGCTGGCCGGAAGCAGCGCGTGTGCTTCAGGAGGCATCGCCCAGGTCAAAACATGGGTGAATCGGGGCTCCGCATCCTGCCAAAATTGGCTCCACTGGTGCTGCCATTCGCGAACACAGTCCGCGTCAACCTGGGGTTGTTCCGGCCGATCGAGCCTGCACACTTGTTCCGCGGTGCCATGTTTTTCGGCGAATTCGTCGAGTGCCGGAGGAACGAGATCCGGCGGTGGAAATGTCCGGTAGGTAATTGGGTACGAGCGCTCGACAGCAAAAACCAGGGGCGCCGTCGTGTCCTTGGCCAGGACGTAATACGCCCAGGCGTGGGTGAGGTCGGCCGTAAAGCCATGCGTTCGCTCGTGCTTGAAGAGCAGCGGCAGGAGAGACGCTCGGGCCGGCACGGCATCCATGCCCGCGGTGAAGGCTGCACGATCGTGATCGAGCCGGAGATAGTCGACCCCGAGCGCGACGGAGAAGCAAACCGCGCCAATGGCGAGTGCCGTCGCCAGCCATCGCGGAAATCGTTCCGGTAGGCGAAGCAGCGCGCCCGCCCACAGAAACGGAACCAACCGGGAATTGAAGTAGCACCAATTGCTCAGCATGCTCGGCAGCGCCAGATACCCGACGAGCAGCGCCGCCATCGCGAGCGGCGAAAACAGCGGGCGTGCAAGCCGCCTTCGCCGCCAGGCAAAAACTGCTAGCCAAATCGCCGGAACCACCGTCGAGCAACCGAGCCACGTGAGCGCGCCCGAGGCATCGAGCCACAGGTGCGCGACGGTTTCCCACGGCGGCAAGTAGGCAAAGGTCGCCGCCGCCATCCCGGCCGGTCGCTCGGCTTTGATGAGATGTTGTTCGGCCGCGAGCATGGAAAGCAGGCCGACCGGCGCAAGTGGCGTCAAGAGCGAAACGAAGCTGCGCGCGCGCTCGTTCCACGTAGGTCGAGTGATCGCGTGCAAGCCCACCAGACCGAGGAGCACGGCCAGCGGGAACGGGTGCGCATACCAAAGCACCACGGAAAGCAGCGCTAGGACCAATCCGCGCCGCCAGCTCGGCTTTTCTCGCTGCCCGTCGAGAATGACGAGAACGATGAGCGAGAGGGCGAACGCAAACGCGAAGTTGAGCATGCCCATCGCGACGAAGAAGTCGTGCACGAGCGGCCAGGCGACGAGCATCGCGGTCCCCAAGGCGCGCCGTCCGGCGAAGTGAAGAACGAAAAGCGGTAGCGCCACGGCATGCAAGGCGAGAACGACCGCGGTAAACGAACGGCCGGCTCCGAGCAATCCGTGGCCGCCGAATCCGTGCAGCCACAGCGTCAGCAGCGAATTCGACTTCAGAAATCCGTTGAAAGCGTACTGCGGGTACAGCTCAGGATGGGCAATGATGTGCGCCGTGGCGAGGTGATTCGGCAAATCCTGCAGCGGCGGAACATCGACGAGCAAGAGCGGCCAGGCGCCGAGAACGAACAAGAGCGCGGCGAGCAAGAGGACCAGGCGACCGTCGGAAAGCTGTCCGAGCCACGCCGTCAGGCGACGGAGGCGCTCGGGCGCTGAAAGAGCGTCAGGCGCGTCGGCGGATGCCGAGTCGGACGGAACTTGGTGCACGGGCGCAGTGTACTTCGGATCCGCTGCGTCGCTAAGGGCGACGTGGCGTTAGCGCATGTCCCGTTAGCGCTTGGCTGCAGCGAGATCGCGGCGCAATTCCTCGGCTGTCCGGCGCGGACCGTAGCCGGGCGTATCGCGCTGAATGCGCCAGCTTTCGCTCAGCTTGCCGGCGTCGACAACGTCGAAGCCAAATTGATCGATGAGCTGGCGCACGCGCTCCTTGGCCGCGGCATCGTCGCCGGCGATGACCAAGGCACGCCGGTTCTTGCTGCCGGCGGGTTGCCCGTGCGTGGTCAGCTCAGCCGCGTAAATGTGATTGAAGGCTTTGACCACCTTCGATTTAGGTAAGTGTGCCTGCAACAGCTCCGAGGTCGTTGTCGACTCGTTGTCGAGTTCGGCAATATGACCGTCCCGCTGCGGATAGTAATTGTTGGTGTCGATGACAATCTTGCCGGCCAGCGGTTCGACGGGAACGCTGCGATAGCTCTTGAGTGGAATCGTCACGACCACTAGGTCGCCGGCTTTTGCCGTTTCTTCGGGCGTGGACGCTCTCGCTTTGGGTCCAAGCTCTTTGATCAGATCCGAAAGTGTTTCCGGCCCGCGCGAATTGCAAATGACGACGTCGTAGCCGCTGCCCGCTGCCAACCGTGCCACCTGACTGCCAATGTGTCCTGCCCCAATGATCCCGATGGTTGCCATGGCGATAAGCGTAGTCGGCATCCGTCGGCCTGCAAGCGAAAGCCCGCGCGGGAAGAAAACGTAACCGCTGCGCCTATTCGTCGATGGTCTTGGCGCGCTCGATCGCGGCCTGCAGGCGGTTGTTCCATGCTTGCGGATCGATCCTGCGGCGTCGTTCGTGCGTCTTTTGTCGATGGACATCCAGCGCGATCGAGGTTCCGAGCAGGAGGCCGAGCAGCCCGATGGCGAGCAGCCAGCTGCGACAAACGACGCCCGCGATCGCGCTGGCTGCAAGGCCGGCGATGAGCAGCCCATTGGCCCAGCGGGCGTGCGAAGCCGGTGCATCGAGTCCCTTCGTATCGAGTCGAAGCTCGACCTTGCGCTCAGCCGGATCGATATGCAGGTAGACCGAGGAACCGTCCTCTTGCCAGCCGAGCGCCGTCCAGACTTTGCGCTGGCCGCCGGCATCGCTTACCTGGATGGCACCGAAGGTTCCCGACATTTCCGGCGACAAATCCGCCGCGACCTGGGCGGCGAACTCCTCCGTCTTCGCGGCGGGGAGATCCGGCAAGTCGACCTGTAGTCGATGCTCCACAGCGAAGTTCTGGCCGAAGCCCGCGAAAATGTCCAGCGTAGGCGCCCCCGTGTGACCCCTGTGTATCGCGATGGTTACTTGTCTTCCGGTCCGAGAACCGCGCTGCCTACGAGTGCATCGAAGTAGGTGGAAGTGAGGAACTCACGATTTTCTCCATGGAGATGGACTATGAACAAGACAATTGCGTTTTCTAGCGTGGCGACGGGCTTGGCGACGATTCTGGCCGTTTTCTCGCCGAGTGCGCTGGCGGCTGATGACGAGCTGGCCAGCGTGGAAGACCTGACCTCGGTGCCCGAGGTCTTCCTGGTATCGAATCAGCGGAAGAACGATTGCGCGCGTGTTCCTGGTATTTGTTTGTTTGCTGACGGCGGCGGAACGGTGGCGGGCGTCGACGAGGATGCGACGCTAGGCGCGGTGACGACGCTGGCGCGCGGGACGCAAGTGGCGGGCCTTGCCAAAGGAGAGAAGGTTCCCGAGGCGAAAGCCTGGCACGTCGAATTGGTCGCCCGTTTTCGAGCGCGCACCGCGGACACTCCCATTGTGCTCGCAGTGATGGATCGCGCCGATCCCGAGGGAATCGCGCGGAAGGAAGCCACGGCGGTGTGGCAGCTGACAAGTCCGGCGACGAAAGACCTCGGTATGCGCTTCGCGTTTTCGGCGGACGACGGATTTCAGGCGCATCACACGTATTTGGTGCGCATCGCCCAGGGCGTTGGCGCGAGCGAAAAGATTCTCGCCGAAGGCAACGTCCTGCTGGAATAGCAGTCATCAAGGCGTGGGCGGCTTGACGATGAACGCCGCAGCGACGTCATCGGAATACACTTGTTGCCAGCGGGCATCCTTCGCCAAGGCGGTGACGGCGCGCTCGAAGACGCCGTGCTCAATCAGGATGGCGGGGACTTCGTTGGGCATTGCGTAGTCGATTCCGAGCGATAAATCCCAGCCGGGCTGATCGCGCCACAACTTGCGGATGCTGTCGAGGTAGCGCTCGAAGGTTTCGGCCGTATTCACTTCCAGCCGTGGATCCATGAATTGTGTCTGCGGGGGCGCCGAGTGGTATTCGCAGACGCCAGCCTGGCCCAGGTTGAATGCCACGACATGGGTCGGCATCCCCGGTTGCGCTAGGAATCGACACGCTCCGTGGGCGTACCAATGGGGGCGTTCGCCGAGACCGATCGTTCGTCCTTCGCCGGCCCAGGCGTAAAGAGAGCCAGACAGAATCCACAGCGCCACGGCCGAGACGACAAATAGAGCGCCTGCCGGGCTGTCAGAATCGGCCTTCTTGGGCGCTTTCTTGCTGCGGGAACGAAGCGCTTTTGCCCCTGGAACACCTCGCCCAGCGAAGCTGGGAGAGGTCGCCGAGCGCAGCGAGGCGGGCGAGGGAAATGCGTCGTCCAAGTTCCAAAGGGTGACCGTGGCAGCAATCAACGCGAAGAGAGCGCTGTTGCGCGTGGCTTGCCAGCCGAGATACGCGCCCGCGACGAAGATCAGGACGCGGAATAGACTCGGTCGGCTCTTACGCGCGCTGAGAACGAAGCTGGCAATGCCGAGCCCAAGCAAGAGAAACAGGCCTAGCAAATAGGGGTTGTTGACACCGGATTGTGCGATGAAGTCGCCGATATTCTTCAATTCGCCGACGTTCAGGCGGTAAAGACCGCTGTCGCCTAGCTTGTGAAATTGCTGTAGCGGCAGGTCGACGACGTGAAGCCCGTAGGGGTTGACCACGCAAGCGAGCAGGCTGGCTCCGCCGGCCAGCGCTGCCACTTTGAGCGGAGGACGCGGCACCGGCACCTCTCGCGGGCGAAGCCCATCGACGAGCCAATCCGCGAAGTAGGCCGCCCAAACGAGCGGTCCGAGGACGAAGAAGCCATGACTGTTGACCCACAGCACTTGCACGAGCGGCAAGAACCAGAGAATGCGCGGCTTCTCGGAAGCATTGGCCAGCACCGCGAAATAACCGGCAAGATAGATGAGCGAGAAGAGTTCAGGACGTTCGCACAGTCGTCCCGACACGACAATCAGCGCCGGCAGCCAAACCAGGAGCAAGGGCCAATGCCGCCCGCCGCGCCGCCGCGACAGCCAAGCCAGATAGACGACGAGCACGCCGCCGATGGCCTTCATGAGCACCAGCGCGGAGGCGCCCCCCAGCTTGTAAAGCCCGCCGAGCACCAGCTGGAAAAACCAATAGAGATCGATCCACGGTCGGCCCGCATTCGTGTACGTCAGCACGTCGACTTTGGGCACGGCATGCGATTCGACGATCAGGCGAGCCGTCCGTAAGTGCCACCACACGTCGAAGTCGCGCATCGGGAAGCAGCCGAGGAGCAGCGCGAGCCCGAGCAAGGCCACGAGCACGGTCCTTTCTCCGCGGCGGTAGCTCATGGTTCTACTTGTAGCATTGGGCCGGGTTTCTCGGGGATTGCCGAGAGCCGGCTCAGGGCTCGGTGCGGGGCGTGCCGCTTGCGTCGCACGAGTAGAACGAATTGTACTTGCCGGTCACCGAGACGTTCTGACCGCTGACGTTGTTCTGCCACGCGCAGGTTGGCATGCAGCAGTCCTGCATGGTCGTGATGGTGTAGCCGGACTTGAACGAGGCGTCGGCGGCAGCCTGGTCGGGCGTCTTGACGGCCGGATTGACGGCGGGCAATCCCTGCGCCGCGAGCTTGCACCCCGTCACCTCCATCATGTGCGTGGGGCACTCGACGTGCTTGGCGTAAACCTTCCAGTTCATGTGGTAGTAGCTGTTCGCGTCGTTCGATTTCGTGCACGATCGGATCGATTCGTTGGTCATCGTCGCCGACGCCGAGGCGAACTTGCCGCACGCCGTGGCGACGTTGCTCTGGCAGGTCGACGATGACAGGGTTGCCGTCGTGACCAGGTTGTTGCTTTGGCAGCCTGCGATTTGCGTTGCCGCATTCACGCCGCCCGAGCCAGGTTCGCCCTCCGACGGAAACTGTGTGTAGAGGTACTTGCCGGAGGGACTCTTCTGCGAGGCAGTCGGATCGCACGCATTGAACGCGCCGAAGCCGCCCGCGCCCATGAAGATGTCGAAGTTTTTGCCGCCGCCGGCCGCGGTGTTGAACGACTGAACCACGAGGGGCGGCGGGATGGGGATCGCGGCCGCGCCGTTGCCGCCCACCTGCGCCACGTTCTCGGGCAGGCTGAAGACCAGCTGGTAGCACTGGCAGCAGCTGTTGCTGTTGCTGTCGATGCCGCCGGTGTCGGCGTCGTGACCGACC
>Ga0265337_1001715_pt1 | contig 10603 bp, 10 predicted proteins | sample 42122metaG_FD_192441 | JGI IMG/M metagenome (GOLD analysis project Ga0265337, IMG submission 192441) | Rhizosphere microbial communities from Carex aquatilis grown in University of Washington, Seatle, WA, United States - 4-21-22 metaG | ecosystem: Host-associated > Plants > Roots > Rhizosphere >... | reverse complement strand
TGTAAGGTCCATGGGGAAGTCACTGGGCCACACCATCTCGCATTTCTTCGATGTCGAAATATTCGGCAACGGCAGGCAAGGACCAGGAGACCAGTAGGAGGCACATGAAGCTCATCAAGCGGGACCCAAACTTAGGCTATGTCGATAGCATGCTCTGGGTCCCCAAAGCCTTACTCAACGTAGAAGGAGTGAAGAACGCATTAGAATTCGAGTTTCCTGAGCGCAATACGATTAGGGTGCTTCGCCTTTGGGAAGAGGCGGAGCACCACTTGATTGTTCCACGAGCTTTCTGGAAACCTGAAGACTTGCCCTTTCCCTGCATCGACTGCAGGCCTAAGTACTTCACGCGCACAAACGTAACCAGCAAAATCAAGCTAGACCTGAAACCAGGACCGGGAGGGTTACTACAACCAACAGGGAAAGACACTCAAAAGCAAGCCATCGCCGCGCTGCTAAAAGCCAATGGGGGCACGCTCCAGCTGGCTTGCGTTTCTGGTGACACCATGCTCAACCTAAACAGAGCCGGTAAAGGGTTCAGGATGAGCATAAAAGAAGCGTTCAGCCGCGCACATAGCCGGCATGACCGCTATAGCTGGGACATTGGGATACCCACCTATGTAAGAGCACACCAAGGCGACAGCATTGGCCTGCAACCGCTAAGGAACATCATCTACAAAGGAAAGAAGACGACCTATCGTATCAAGCTGGCAGACGGAAAAGAGCTGCGCATCACACGCGACCACGAAGTGCTAACTACACATGGATTTCTTTCCCTAAAGGATGGCCTCGCCCCGGGTCACTTCGTAATTGTAGACAGTGGGCGGGCAAAGCGTCGGGCAAATACTCACCGACAAAAGCCTGTGTATAAGAGGCTCAACTGGTATGCATGTCATCCTTTTGCTCATAAAAATGGCAACAAGAATGGACCGCAACGAGGGAAGAAACAGGTATACGTATTAGAAGAGCATAGAGCAGTTGCTGAAGCTAAGCTCAATCGTCTTTCGCTAGCTCAGTATCGTTCTCGCTGTCGCATGGGTGACACCCAAGGCCTGATATTCATTGACCCAACTAAATACCATGTTCACCACAAAGACGAAAACTACAGAAATAACTCCCCAGACAATCTAGAAATATTGCTAGTAGAAGAGCATATGGCCAAACACCGACCTGGCTCAACGGCATTCGGGCACGGTATCCCAACTCCCGTAAAGCTAGTATCTGTCGCTAATTATGGAGTAGAAGATGTATACGACCTAATCTGCACTGACCCACATAGAAACTTCATAGCCAATGGTGTTGTAGTCCACAATTGTGGTAAAGGAAAAACAGTAGTCGCTCTTCACTTTAGCTCCATCTTGCATGTGCCCATGCTCATCGCAGTGGACAATACGCACCTACTGCATCAATGGCAGAATGAAATTGCAAAGCACTTGAATGTGCCTGGAGGCGTTGGGCTAATACAAGGACCTACCAAAGACTGGAAGAAGAGCGTCGTAATGGCCACCTACCATACGCTCGCCAACTGGTCGGATACCATGCCCGAGGAAGTACGCCGCTGGTTTGGTCTCATCGTTTGGGATGAAGGGCACCACGTCAATGCTCCCATCTTCTCTAAGTCAGCTCCTCTTTTTTACGGCTATCGTTTGGCATTGACGGCAACACCCAATCGAAACGATGGCACGCATGTAATCTGCCAGCATCACGTAGGCGATATCATCTTCAAGGACATCATCCAAGACCACCCACCATGCGTATCGTTCAAATGGACTGGGTACCAACTCGACCTAGAAGATACTGCCGTGCGAATGGACGTCGTTGACAAGAACGGGGAAATACATCTAGGTAAAATCGCTGGACACTTCGGCTCAAGCAAAGAACGCCTGACAAACATCGTGCTACCAGAAGTACAAAGACTGGTGGACCTGGGGCATAAAGTCCTCGTGCTGTCGTACTCAGTAGATGAGGTCATCAACCTCATGACGCTATGGTCCACGCAGGACCCTAATGCTTTGCTATACACGGACATCCCGTACCCCACGCAGCAAGACGTCAACGCCAACGTACCACCACAAGAGCTGAAGCCGAACTACGTCAAACGCCTCATCAACACAGTAGGAGAGATAGAGCGTAATCTGAAACGAACGGGCATCTCAGTCGAAAAGCGTAGAGCTTTTCAAAGCAGAGTCGACGCCTACAAGCTGACCCTAGAGCAGTACGATGTGTGGAAGAAAACCGAGAAGCTATATCGCCAGCGGCAAAGGGCGTACCTCGCTGCTCTACTAGCAACGAAAAGTACATCGGGCCTCTTCACGGAAGCTGTAAAACCCGAAGACCGTTTCAAGATGCTGAGGGAACGCCAAGTCATCTTCGCCATCATGAAGTACGGCAAAGAAGGCCTCGACGATAAAAAGCTCTCAGCCATTGTGGTCAGTGAGCCCATGTCAGACCGCAACACGCTTCAACAGATAATGGGCAGGCCCCGGGATAAAAGCAACTCGGAGCTCGTGTTCCTCGAAGACAACATTGGCCCACTCATTGGGCAGTGCCAGAAGCTCAGACGACACCTACGCGATTGGCCTGTCGAAGAAGGCGGACCATTCAGGTACAACCTAATAAGTCATCCAGCAACGCTCAGAAGACAAGGAGTCACTACATGGAATCAGCCGGCCACAACACAGCAATGGAATCCCCCGAGAAGCCTGAAATCACCTGGCTCGCGATAACCACAAGCGCAGGAAAGTTCATAGTCAAGACAGGGATGAGACGCAGTGCCATCTTGGAACGCCACAGTGCAGGGGATGTATTGCCAGTCATCGAACTCTATGATTACGGCTGCCCCATCCAACAGATACCGACGGGCCCAAACCCCGGCGATATCGGCATCGGTAAGATGCACTTCTCGTCCCGCATGGATTCAACGCTCTACCCCTGCCAGGCTTATGTCAGCTTAGCGGGGGCCATGTTGTACTTCCTGGATGACCTAAATACATCAGACGGCATGCAATACAAAAGCTTCATACAATCAGCGTACCGCGCGGCAATCGAAGCGGCCAAAGTGCGCGCCGCCAAAAGCAGCGGAATCATAACGGACTTACCGAAAGAAGGTAACTTTGACTTTGGACGAATCCGTTCCTGAAGTACCGGCGGCCGCAGAGAGTAAGCCCAAAAATGTAAAGTTTGAAGTACACCCCGACGCCACTAAATCGCTGCCTACCCTATCCCGTGAATGGCAAGGTTGTGTCAAATGCAACCTAGGTAGGCAACGGGAGGCCATGAATGGCAGCGTCGTGTGTGGCGGCGGCAAACCCCGGGGCATCCTGTTCGTAGGAGAAAGTCCCGGGTACAAAGAGGAGAACGTGGGTTACCCCTATGCAGATAACTCAGGCGGGCGGCTGCTGCAGAAGTGCATAACACGCTACAAAATACGAACGTTCTTCGCCACCTACCTAGTAGGCTGCCGTTCTTGCGCCCCCGTGTTCGACAACGAAGGCCTTCCCAAACGCTACCCGGGCCGCAATGGAAACCCGGGTGGCTTCATCTTTCAAAACCAACCCCCGTCGCAAATACAATTGAACGCGTGTGCTCCTAGACTATACGAGGAGATTTACATCGTTGACCCAATCGTAATTGTGGCCATGGGGCAAGCGGCAGCTTCTTTTTTAGCTGGCACTTCAATCAACATCAAAAAGCTCCGTGGCTCTCCCCTGGAAATCGAAGTACCAGGGGCAGGGGATGTCGCCGTGTTTTCGGAAAAGAAACACGAGTGGTATCGAAAAGTAAAAGGAGTTGGAGTCACACCCACAAAGCAAAACGTCGTACGTTACATGATGATACCAACCTATGACGTAGGATTCGCCAGTGAGCACCGTCACGACACAACATCTGGAAACGCCTTTAGGGACTTCACTAAAGACGTGTTCCTAGCAAAATTGATGTACGACCGTTACCACGAGGAAGTCTCAGGAACTATTCCAGAAGCCTACGAAATGGATGTCCCTGATGAAATACTCGACGAGATGGAACAGGAGGATGCAAACGATGGCTAGTAAAAAGAAAGCTGCTGCAGTTAGCCCTGCCACTACAAAGGCAAAGCGTCTGCCAATTTCGGAAATACAAGAAGTCCAAGACTATGTGGACTTGAAGCAGGAGATAGACGCGCTAAAGGCGCAGAATCCAGACATCTTCATGCAACTTGCCGACCTCATCGACAGGCACAACACCGCCCTAGAGGCAGCGGCAAACAAGGTACGCTCATTGGGAGTGTCTTGCGGACCATTCGACAACTACGCAGTAAGCGTGAAATACAATCCTGAAAAGATGCAGGACGAACTAGGGGAAGAGCTGTTCCTTGCCTGTGGCGGCTCATCGGGGCTGGTGCGGCAGTACACGGCTGAACCCAACGCTGTAACTGCTGCCATAGCCAGTGGAAAAATACCCGAGGCCTGCGTGGATGAATTCCGAACCGTCTCACGCAGCTACCACACACCACCGAAAATCACGATATGAACGCCAAGTTCACGCGCGAGGTTGAGAGTCCAAAAGGGCGGCACTCCGAATCCGGTCAAATAGTTGAAGATGCATTCGCCGCCCTCTGGAAAAAACGCACCATTGAACCTGCCAAAGTAGCCATGAGCGTTTCTGAAAGCATGGAATATGGGGCGTACAAAGTCTCTGCAACCGTTAGTGTTGCCTGCGACCAGAACGAACCTACTATCGACAGAGCAGGCACGCTGGCCTTTTACAAGGCTCTGGAATTCGTACGTGACGGATTCTCTGAGCTAGGCGTTCAACCTGCAGCTACTAACGGAGAAGGGTGACATGCCAGTAATAGGAGTACCTGCATTCAATGCGGTGGCGGTTCTCGACATTGACGCCATCAGTTTCATTGGCCCAAGCATACATCTAGTTGCACACGCTGCCTTCGTAAACACTAACACCGGAGACAGCTACGGCGAAACCACATGTACCAACTGGTCTCCCAACACATTCGAGAAGCTCAAAGAACTCCGAGCTGCAATGGAGCTAGATGTAGCTGCCAAAGTATTCGAAACGGATACTGTTGGTGCATTGGCTGGTAGCCCGGTCGCCGCAAGCGTTGGTGACGGCATCGGTGAACACGCCGGCATAGCAACGGATACCGAACAGGCATAACCACAATGCCTTGGTGACCATACGTGTCACCCTTCACAACACCTTGTGGTCCACTGCAGCTTGGTTGACGCGAGTCCCGCTAAGCTGCAGTGTCACTCCCCCCCCCTTTTGCCAACGGAGACTAGGAAATGGACGCTTCGGCATTTTGGCGTAAAATCAACAAAAATGGCCCAATTCATCCGGTGCTGAAGACACGTTGCTGGTTATGGACCGCCTGTAAAGACAGCAAAGGCTACGGGAATCTGTACTTCGAAGGCAACTGGAGAAAAGCACATCGTGTTGCCTGGTTTCTGCTGCATGGAAAATGGCCAAGTAGGTTCCTGCTGCATCATTGTGACACGCCTCTTTGCGTGCGTGACACGCATTTGTTTGAAGGAACGCAGCAAGACAACGTGACAGACATGTTGAAAAAAGGAAGAGGCGCATGCACACGTTTCAAAGGCAGCGCCAATCCTAACGCCAAACTGACCGAGGCACAGGTGCTGTACATCTACGAAAGTAAAAAGGCTGAGGGAATCCTAAGGAGAATAACCGGGGCAAGTAGTTTCACAATATCTGCTATCAGAACAGGCAAACAGTGGATTAGCGTAACGCAAAAAGGAGCGCAGTAGCTATCGCTAACAACGAGCATGGGCTTCTAAGTTTCATCATCAGACACGGCTTACTCGATGAAGCCATAGAATGGGGCATACGCGAAGAGGATTTTGCTACGCCCATTGGACGAAAAGTATACGGCCAAATGCTGTATATGAAGCGAAGCCGTGGTTACAAGAACGCGCAAATGGGCCCGCGCACGATGGAAGACCAGTTCCCATCGTTCGACCTCTGTGACGACCCGAAGATGTCCCTCGAGGCCTACTGCATGAAGGTCAGAAGGGAAAGACTACTACAAATAAACTCAAGCGTTGCCCAGGAACTGATAGACGTAAAGGACGACCCCGTAGCTACTGCGTCCAAGTGCCTCAGCAAATTACAACAAGATGTACTTTCAGTAGGGTACGGACAGCAGGACGACGTTAGCTTCACTAGCGCACTCACTAGAAGTATACAAGAGCATGACCTTCGCGCGACAGGAAAAGACTTGTCGGTGTGCAAGTGGCCATGGGAGCCCTTCAACACAGCCTCAGGTGGGCTTGAGAAGGACGACTACATTTGCTTCTACGGCAGGCCTAAGAGCAAGAAGTCTTGGGTGCTGGCTGAGTTCATTGCTGACGTGTACCGGCAGGGAAAGACCCCGTTGGTTTACACCAAAGAGATGACTGCGGATAACATCTTCAAGCGCGTAGGCGCTTGCATCGAGCATCTACCATACCAAGAGTTTCGTCTAGGCAGACTGAGCAAAGAGGAACGCCTCCGCCTGGAAAAGCTACTAGACGCAGCTGACGACCTTCGCAAGTTTGGAAAGGAGATGATTTGCCTAGATGGCAAAGACACTGACAAGGGTGACACCATTGAGTGGCTAGCTGCGAAAGTACATAAGTACAAGCCGCACGTAGTATTCATCGATGGGTTGTACTTGATGAGTGACAGCCGAGGTTCCAAAGGGCAAAAGGACAACTTCAGGGTCCAGAACATATCAAGAGCCGCGCGACAAATGGTCTTAGACACCGGCGTTCCTTTGATAGCCACCATGCAGGCAACCCGCACTGCAGCTGCACACAAAGGGGCAAACCTAGACGAGATTGCTTACTCCGATGCAATCGGGCAAGACGTAACGGCTGCCATACGTGTTATCAACGAGGACTTCGACGATGACTTGCAAAAAATTACAATGGTCGTTGGTGGTGCGCGTGAGTTCAACTTCCCTGGCTGCCAAATCTACGGAGTACCAGCTACCAACTTCGAATACATCAGGGAGCTAACACAAAAGGAAATCAACAAGGCCAAAGAGCGCGATGAGAACAGAGACGAGAAAGAAGCTGGGGCTGCCAAAAAGCCCAAAGGCCTAGACAAGCCAGGGCTCAAACGTAAGAACGACAAAGCAGAATCAGCCAACTTCTTCGATGGGAATCACTGATGCTAATCTCTAGAGACAAGCAATGCACCACAGCAGTCAAAGACACGGTGCATCGCAATCTGCAACGCGTGCGTCACGCAGGCCCCGATAACCTTGTAGCGCTCTGTCCCTTCCATGACGACTCATCACCGTCATTCGCCATCAGCATCCATACAGGCCTGTGGCTCTGCTATGCCTGCGGTGAGAAAGGAAACTTCCGAAGCTTCCTTTCGAAGCTAGGGATGTCCAAGAGAGACATCGACGACAACTACGGGGATACCCTGGCAGAGCTCAAGCGCAACGCGCCCCCTGAGCCTGACATTGCCAGGCCTGAAATAGTGATGGAGGTGAATCGCCACGTCCCCGAAGAACTCCTCGGCGTTTTTCGTAGCGTCCCAGAAAAGCTGTTACAAGAGGGCTTCTCCGAGGAGGTCCTCCGACACTTCGAGGTTGGCATGGATAACGTGCACCATCGCATCACCTACCCTCTTCGCGACTTAGAGGGCAACCTAGTCGGCATCAGTGGTCGAGCAACGCTAGACAGCCAAGAAGAAAGGTACAAGGTATACAAGAACGAGTATCGAGCCTGGGACTTACCGCCTTACGAAACAGACAAAAGCAACCTGCTTTGGAACTCCAACGTCATTTACCCATTGGCACGAGTCACAGAGATGCCAATCGTAATCGTTGAAGGGTTCAAAGCCTGCATGTGGCTACACCAGGCCGGAGTCACCAATGTACTTGCCCTGATGACCAAACGGATGAGTTGGGCCCAAGAATACATCCTGCAGAGCATGGGCGGGCCCTACATCATGATGCTGGACAACGATGACGCCGGAATTGATGGCACCATAAAAATCAGCAAGGTACTACAAAAGTACTCGCGCGATGTACGAATAGTGGAGTATGAACAGGAGCAACCTACAGACATACCACAGGAGGATGTCCCCGGATTGATTGAAGATGCAACTGACTATCAGCAAATAATGGTTCAATGAACCACAAACAGTCGCCCTTAGTGGCACAAAGTAAGTGAGAAAAATACATGGCATTCGGTAAAGCAAAAGTCAACAACATGAACCTTCGCCAATCAATGCGGCGAGGTACCAAACGCGGTTCTAGCGGAGGGGGTGGCGGCAGGAGCGCGCCTTTCTACGTCAACAAGTACCAACCTCCGGTGAAAGGCCCAGCCGACATCATTCGGCTCATTCCAGGTCAATTCCCCACGCAGAGGATTGACCACGACAACAAAGACTTCGCACGCAGCCCCGATGGAGAACCCGTTGTAGACAACCTCCCGTACTACAAGTACATCTCCTACTTCCATGCCACAAAGCAGAAGAGCCTGATTGGCTCAGAGGGACCACTCGGGGAGTTCAAAGGCAAAGCAGCCCCCTGTATTGCAGCCGACTGGTTCTGGTGGGAGTGGAGGCAGCGCCAAGCCTCTGGCAACAAGGACCATCCCAAATCCATCTCAAGGAGCGAGAAGTTCGCGCTCACCGTACTAGTCCAAGCCCCGTTCTACCAGGTGCCTCAGGTCGACAAGAACACGGGGGCTGTGCGTGTAAACGAGAATACAAAGGAGCCATACTACGACTGGAAGCAAGGCTCCGTGCGCGGTAACGACGAATACGCTGCCGCTGGGTACAAGAAGAAGGATGGACACAGGCAGCACTGGTCTTTGTCATACGGTCACTGGCAGGTACTCAACGACTTCTCGGATGGGCTGGCACGACATTGCCGAGCTTGCGGCGGCCACGACTGTATCGAAGAGGTAGCTCTACTCTGTCAGAATTGCGGTGAAGCCATCGTAATCATGGCGGAGACTTCGTTGAGCGACGAGGACCTAACTCGCCTGCGCAATGAGGAAGTTCAATGCCCGAACTGCAAACACATGGGGTACCTAGAAGATGCCATTCAGTGTACCCAATGTGACCACGGGGAACCCGCAACCATCTTTGACTTCGACCTGGAGGTCAAACGCACGCCTACGGCTAACAGCGAGAACAGCCAGCAAACCACACTAAACATCCTTCGAGCAATTGGTCCGCGTCCAATCGATTCCAAGTACGGGGAAGACCTTCGAAAGGCGCTAAACCTACCGAAGATATTCACGCCGACACCACTGGACGTTCAACGCAAGATGTTCGGTGACCCACCCAGTGACGATGACGCACCTCCACAGCGCTCACCCGTCAACAATAGCTCTCGCGCTTCCTATGAAAATGGGGAAGACGAGTCCGAAACTGAATCCGAGTAACAACTACAAAGGGAGGGCCTTCTCTAACCGAGAGGGCCCTTTTCCATTCTATGGGCTGGAATATACAACTCCCTGATGCCGAATACTATGACCTGTACAGCGCCACCCTCGATGGAATCGTACGGGAAGTACAAGACCAAAAAGCAGTAGCCATCGATACGGAAACAGATGGTCTGAACATCGTAGAGTGCAACCCGTACTACTGGTCATTGAGCTGGACTAGCGAGAACGGCAGAGACCGCAGACTTACACTAAATGCCAATGCCTTCCCTGCCTTCAAGCACATCTTCTCTGACTACGAACGCAACTGGGTTTTCGTAAACGCAAAGTTCGACGCACACATGATGGAGAACGGAAAGCACCCAATAAAAGGGAAGCTCATCGACGTCTCTGTAATGCATGCGCTACTCTATGAGGAAGAACCACACGGCCTGAAAGACATGGCACGTGTGCACTTAGGCTGGAAGTGGACCGACTTCTCCGACACCTTCGGCAAGATACGCAAAGGCTACTGCATGTGTGGTGGCACCTATGCCGCCCACAAACCAAAGATAGACAGCAAGGGAAATCCCATTGAAGGGAAGTACTGCAAGAGCACGGACTGCCACTGCTACATGGAGGCTACAGCACTTGAGGTACTACGCCGCGCTGAAAAGGATAATCACAACCTCCTAGTAGACTACGCGGCTAACGACGCCTACGGGACATGGAAGCTGTTCCACCTGATGAACAAAGAGCTAGCAGAGGCGCCCACTAGCAGCCTCTACCCAGACAGCTGGCCCTACATCAACACACTGTACGACTACTTCTACAAAACAGAAGTGCCGTTCACTCGAGTGCTCTACGCCTGCGAACGCAATGGAATAAAGGTAGACAAGGGTTACCTGCAGGGCATCGCTCCCAACATCGTCAAGGACATGTTGGAACTACGCAAACAAATGGGTGAGCTCTACGGCAAACCCATCATCAAGGTAGGCGGTCAATGGCAAACAGAATACTTCATCAATAAATGTGGTATCCGCCCAACCAAGATGACCAAAGGCGGGGCCTCCGGTATCAAAAAGCCTTCCATTGACGCCAAGTTCTTGACCTACGTAGCAGAATCTTTCCGAGGTGAAGACTCGAGTAAGATGGCGACACTGCTACTAGAGCACGGTGCCATCGCCAAGCAATACAGCACTTACATCCAAAGCATG
>Ga0265337_1001711_pt1 | contig 10634 bp, 9 predicted proteins | sample 42122metaG_FD_192441 | JGI IMG/M metagenome (GOLD analysis project Ga0265337, IMG submission 192441) | Rhizosphere microbial communities from Carex aquatilis grown in University of Washington, Seatle, WA, United States - 4-21-22 metaG | ecosystem: Host-associated > Plants > Roots > Rhizosphere >... | reverse complement strand
CTCATCCCCGTCACGATGCTCTGCCCGCGAACACCGTCCGCAATCCGACGAAGGCCGGGAAGGGATGCGTCACCACATAGGTCGGGATTGCCGAGAGATAATGCCTGTAGCGGCCCTTGAACTCGAAGCGCTCGCGGAACGCCGAAAGCCGGAACGTCTCGAAAATCTTGGGCACGATGCCGCCCATGATGTAGACGCCGCCGCGCGCGCCGAAGGTCAGCGCGGCATCGCCCGCAAACGTGCCGAGCATCGCGCAGAACAGCGCCACGGCCTCGCGGCATTGCGGCTCACAGCCGGGATAGAGATTGGTGATGTGCTCCGGCGTCGCGGGCGTCGCCGGCCTTCCGGCAAGTTCGCACAGCGATTCGTACAAGTTCACCAGCCCCGGCCCGGAGAGCACGACCTCGGCGGAGACATGCGCATATTGCCGGCGCAGAATGTCGATGATCGCGGCCTCGCGCGAATCCAGAGCGGCGAGCGTCACGTTCCCGCCTTCGCCGGCAATCGCGATCCATCCTGTGGACGACGGGATAAGGCCCGCCACGCCCAATCCGGTTCCGGGGCCCAGAGCGGCGATGGGCGCGCCCGGCGCCGGCGCACCCTCTCCGACCTGCACCAGGTCGGTCGCGATGAGATGCGGCACCGCGAGTGCATTGGCCGCGAAATCGTTCATCACATGCAGCGCGGAAAACCCGAATTGCTGCTTCAGCCCGGATATGGAAAACGTCCACGGGCTGTTCATCAGCATGACGCGGTCTTCGAACACCGGCCCGGCCACCGCGAAGGCGGCCTCGAGCGGCCGGTCGCCATCCACGAAGTTTCCGAGATAGGCGGCGATCGCATCGGCGACGTTGTCGTAATCGGCAACCATGTAGATGCGGGCGTCGGAGAACGCGCCGTCTTTCAGGATTGCAAATCGCGCATTCGTCGCGCCGATGTCGGCGATGAGGCGGGGAATGTTCAAGAGGACACCTTAAGCGTCAGACCTTATGCGGCACGGGCGCTTGCTGTCCCGCATGGCCATAGAACTGCGCCATCAGCGCAATGGCAATGGCGCCCAGCACCATGGGAACCGCGGCAGCATAAAAGAGGGCGGCCGGCGTCCAGCGGGCGGTGAGCAGCAGCCCGGCCGCGAACGGCCCGAGCACGCCGCCGATGCGCCCGATTCCGAGCGACCAGCCGAGCCCGGTTCCGCGCAGCGCCGTCGGATAGAAATAGACCGAGAGGGCATTGTTCGCCTTCTGCCCGCCGGAGAGGCAGAACCCGACCAGCGTGGACACGGCGATGACGATGGCGGCTGAGGGGGTGGCCAGGACCTTTGCCATCAGCACGCAAGCCGCTGCCGACAGCGCGAATAGGCCGGTGACCACGATGTACGGCCCGAAGCGGTCCATCAGCGGTCCCAGAATGCAGGCTGCGACGATACCGCCTGCCAATCCCACGGTGGTCGCGGTGATCGCGGTTGCTTGCGGCAATCCCACGATGACCAGCAATTGGGTCAGCCATTTCTGCAGGAAGAAATAGATCATCAGGTTCATGAACATGCCGGCCCAGATGAAGCCCGTGCCGAGCCCGCGTCCGCCTTCGAGCAATTGCCCGACCGTGACCTTGCGCCCGCCTTGGCCGCCGGCAATCAACCGCGTCGCGGGCGAGAGCGCCAGCGTTGGCGCAAGCCGCGCGAGGATACGCATGGCGCCAGAGGGGTCATCGCCCCGGTTGATCAGATATTCGAGCGATTCGGGAAGGCTCGACCAGAACAGCGCCGAGAGCATCAGCGTCGCAATCCCGCCGAACCCGAGCACCGCCTGCCAGCCGAACGGTTCGAGCAGCATGTTCGCCACCACGCCAGCCCCGATCTGACCGAGCGAGAAGCCGATATAGATGAGCGTGATCGAGGTCGAGCGCACGCGCTCCGGGAAATATTCGCCGGTCAGCGCGACCGCGCTCGGCATCGCGCCGCCCACCCCGATGCCGGTGAGAAAGCGAAATCCGATCAGCATCGCGACGCTGGTCGAGGTGATGGTGAGAAAGGTCAAGGCTCCGAAGGCCGCCGTGCACAGCACCACCATGCGCTTGTGCCCGAAGCGCGCCGAGAGCGGCGACAGGAACAGATAGCCGAGCAGCAACCCCACCATGTCGGCGGTCAGGATCGTGCCCAGCGTACTCGGCGGCACGTGCCAGGCCCGCGTCAATTGCGGCGCGATATAACCGATCGCGGAGGTATCGAAGCCTTCGACCAGCAGCGCGCATGCGCCGAGCACGCCCACCAATATCTGCAATCCGCCGACCCGGCTTCGATTGATCAGCGCATCGGTGTCGACGGCGCCGGATGTTTCCATGGGTCAGGTCCTATGCCTTGGTGGCGGCGATTTCGGGTGCGGGTTCGACGCTTGCCTCATGGGTGTCCGCGCGCGTTACGCCATAGGTACGCCCCATGATGAATATGGCCGCTCCACCGATCAGCATCGGAACGGACAAGGCCGCAAACACCGAAGCCGCCGACCACGCCGCCGTCAGCAGGTACCCCACGGCCAGCGGTCCCAAAATCGCTCCGATGCGGCCGATGCCGAGCCCCCACCCAAGCCCCGTCGAACGTAGCGCCGTTGGATAGAAATACACCGACAGCGCATTCCCGCCCTTCTGCACGCCGCTGGTGCAGAAGCCCGAGCCGAACGACGCGGCCGCGATCAGCGCGGCTGCCGTCCACGACAGCGACAGGCCCAGGAACAGGCTGAAGCCTGCGCCCACCACGAACAGCAGCCCCATGACGCGGTACGGTCCGAAGCGGTCCATCAGCGGGCCGATGATGAACGCGCCCACGATGCCCGCGAGGAACGACGCCTCCGTCGCGCGGCTGGCGATTTCCTGGCTGAAACCGGAGTCGACGAGAATCTTGGTCAGCCACACCTGCAGCGAGGTGTTGACGGTCAGGTTCATCCCGAGTGCGAGCCAGATCACCAGCGTGCCGAACGTGCGGTCTTTCTCGAACAGCTTCGGCAGCAATTGCCACAGGGTTAGCCTGGCGCCGCTGCGTTCGCCCGCGACCAGCCGGGTGCCTTGGGGAATGATGCGCTGGCGGTCGATCCGCGAAAGGATGCGCGACGCGGTTTCCGGCTTGCCGCCGCGGTTGACCAGATATTCGAGCGATTCGGGCATCAACACCGCAAGCGTTGCGGCGAGCAGCAGCGCGAGCGCGCCTCCGACCCACAGCGCCCCCTGCCAGCCGAAGGGGGCGAGCACCGCATTGGATACTTCGCCGGCCGACAACTGACCGCCCGACAGCCCGCAATAGATGAAGGTGATCGCCGTCGACCGCCGCCTCAGCGGAAAATATTCCCCGGTCAGCGCCACGCCCGAGGGCAGCGCGCCGCCGAGCCCGATGCCGGTCAGGAGCCTCAAGGCAAACAGCACCACCGGATTGCCCGACGCGGTGGTGGCCCAGGCGAGCAGCCCGAACAGAATGATGCAGCCGATGGAAACCCTTTTGTGCCCGAACGTGCCCGATAGCGGCGCCACGAAGAGATAGCCGATCAGAAGCCCGATCTTGTCTGCCGCGAGAATCCAGCCGAGCACGTCCTTGGAGAGGTTCCAGTCCTTGGCAATGGCCGGCGCGATATAACCGATGACCTGTGTATTGAAGCCGTCGACGAACAGAATCAGCGCGCCCAGCACGCCGACAACGATCTGAAGCGCACCGATTTGCGCGCGGTTGATGACAGCATCGGTGTCGATTGCCTCGGCCACGGGTACTCCCCAGGAAACGCCCGAGCGTCCGGGGTTTCCGTCTGTTTCCTGAAGCCTAACCCGGAAAAACCGCCCCGGCCACAGGCTTGCGGGCGTGCCCGATTTCGCCCTCAAATCCGGCCAATTCCCGCCGCAAACCCCTTTTCGTCCCCGGCCGGAAGGGGTAGGCTCATGAAAACACCGTAATGGGGAGGAGTCTTATGAAGCATGCTCTTGCTTCGCTCGCAGTTCTCTTAGCATTGGGTGCGCAAGGCGCCGCGGCGCAGAATCTGAGCCCGCAGCAGGCCCATGGAAGACAGATTCTCACGCAGAACTGCAATGTTTGCCATCTGCCTCAGAATCCAGGTTCGGCCACCTATGGTCCCCGCCTCAGCAAGACCACGACGAATGGTGACGACAAACTGATGCATGACGTCATCATGAATGGCCTCGTGAGAATGCCAGCCTGGAAGTACACGCTCAAAGAACAAGATGTCAGCGATATTATTTCATACGTAAGGACACTGCCGGAACCCCCGCCGCCTACACCAGGTCGCGGCGGCGGCGGCGCGGAATAAATTCCACAGGAGAAACCACAATGATGACTATGCGCAGCATGCTTATGGCGACTGCCGCGGTGGTGGCCACAACGAGTTTCGCGTTTGCCGCCGATGAGCAATTGAGCGGCACTGTGACGGCGGGGGGCAAGGCGCTCGACGGCGTGACGGTGTCCGCGAAGATGGCCGGATCGACCATCACGACGAGCGTCTACACGGACAAGGACGGCAACTACTATTTCCCGCCGCTGCCCGCCGGTAAGTACAATGTCTGGGCGCAGACTCTCGGCTACGAGATGAACAAGGTCGCGGTCGACCTTTCCGCCAATAAGCGCCAGAATGTCGCGCTGAAGGAACTCACCGATTACGAGGCCAAGTGGAAACAGCTCCCCGGCGAATTGGTGTGGGATTCGCTCCCCGCCGACAACGCCGAAGACGTCCACATGAAGACGCTGATTCACAACAACTGCAACGGTTGCCATACGCCGAGCTTCCCGCTGCAATTCCGCTTCGATCAGCAGGGCTGGAGCCGGATCATCGACCTGATGAAGGTCATCGGCGCCGGGCTCCCGACGGATCGTCCCGCCAATCAGATCATCCAGATGAATCAGCAGCGCATCGCGGCCTATCTCGCGAAAGTGCGCGGGCCGAACAGCCAGATCAAGATCGCCGAGCGTCCGCGCCCGTCGGGCGAAGCCGCCCGCGTGGTGTGGACCCTTTATGACGTTCCGCGCGTGCAAGGTGCGGGCGCAGGCGCCCTTCCGGTCAGCGCCGCCGACAATGACGGCACGAACTGGGCGATGGGCACCCCGTCGAAGGGCGGCCTCATCATCCATGACGATGAGCAGGATTTCGACGGCAATATCTGGTTCACGTCGAACAGCATGAATAGCATCGTCACGGTCGGCAAGGTCAACGCCAAGACCGGCGAAGTGTCTTATTACAAATGGCCGCGGGCCAACAATCCGCAGCTCGCTTCCCCGACGCACGGCATCACGCGCGACTCAGAGGGCAACCTCTGGTTCGACGTGAACCCGGGCCGCCGCAGCCTCGGCAAGGTCGAGCCGAAGACCGGCAAGATCACCGTCTACCCGACTCCGGACACCATGACTCCGCTCGGCGGCGCCGTGACCATGGACGTCGACGGCAAGGGCATGATCTGGGCTTCCGCACCGGCCGGCGCCGTGAAGTTCAACCCCAAGACTCTTGAGTTCACGGAATTCAAGACGACGCAGTTCAAGCGTCCGCAAGGTACGGGCGGCACCTATGGCGCCGCCGGCGACCGTGACGGCAATGGCTACTGGGCCGAAATGGCCTGGGACACCATCGGCAAAGCCGACTTCGCGACCGGCAAGGTCACGGAAATCGTGCTTCCGGAAAACAAGAAGATCCGTGACTTCCTGACCCCGGCCGAAGTTGCCGCCTACGGCAAGGTCACCGACATCTCCACCGGCAACCCGTACCCGTGGGCACAAGGCCCGCGCCGCATGGGCACCGACAAGAACGCCGACGTGTTGTGGGTCGGCGATTCGTGGGGTTCGAGCCTCGCCCGCATCGACACCAAGACCAACAAAGTCGACATGATCCCGTTCCCGAGCGACTCGATGCAGCCCTATCACATCAGCGTCGATAGCAAGCACAATGTGTGGGGTAATCTCTGGACCAACGACCAGATCTTCAAATACAACCCCACCACCAAGGAATGGACCATGTTCCCGCTGCCGGTCCGCGGTACGGAAATGCGCCACCTGACGGTCGACGAGCATAGCGGCGTGTTGAAGGTCAGCATGCCGGTCTATCGCACGAACCAGATGGGCGTGATGCAGCCGCGCAGCGAAGAAGACATCGCGAAGCTGAAGCAGACGGCCGCGAAGTAATTCGCGTACCATCTTGCGACGTTAACAAGCGGGCGGGGATTTCCCCGCCCGCTTCGTTTTATCCGCGATGATCCTCCCCCGTTTACGGGGGAGGTCCGGCGAAGCCGGGGAGGGGGCCTTGAGCAAACGCTTCCCATGAAGGCGGCGCGCCTCATGCTTCGACAGGCTCAGCATGAGGTGTGTATGTATTTCTTCACCCTTGAGCCTGTCGAAGGTGATGGACTGACGAATCCCGCGCTACCGTTTCAAAAACGAAATCGCCGCGTCGTTGAACGCATCGGGATAATCGATGTGCGGAAAATGGCCGGCCTCGGGAAACACCACGAGTTCCGAGCCGGCGATCTCCTTTTGCAATCCGTCCGCGTAGCCCGGTTCTCGCAACGGGTCCTTGCCGCCGGCCACGATCAGGGTGGGGCGCTTGATCTTGCGGTAGTCGATCTCTTCCTTCTCGGCGCTTTTCACTCCGGGCCGCCGGAAACGCGCCGCCGCCGTGCACTCCCATGAACCCGGCGCCAGCGACAGGCGATGCCGCTTCTCCAGATAGGCCTCGTCGTTGCGCAAAGGCGATACCAAGAGCGTGGTTTCGAGTACGCGCTTCATATGCTCGCGGGTTCCGTCGTAGGAGTTCAGGATTTTCCGCGCCTCGTTCACCGGCGCGAAGCCGCCCGCGCTCGCAAGCACCATCCTGTCGACCGGCCAAACCGGGCGGTCCTGTGCGGCCACGCTCGCAAGCTGGCCGCCTCCCATGGAATTGCCGATGAAATGGGCCTGTTCCACGCGCAGCGTCTTCAGGAACGAGGCGATGTGCTGCACCCGAAGCGCGCGCATGTCGTCGAAGCTGAAAATCTTCGCGCTCTCGCCGAAGCCCAGCCAATCGGGCGCGAGCACATGGAAATGTTCAGCGAGTGCGGGGGCTGTGAATTCCCATGACAATTCGGCGCTCGCTCCGAACTCGCCGGAATGCAGCAGCACCACCGTTGGCCCACGCCCGCCTTCGAAATAATGCGTGCGCATGCCGTCAACGAGGACGAACTTGCTTTCCATCGCGCGCATGAGGCGGCTACTGCGCGGCCGCGGCAACCGGTTCGGGCTGGCGCAATTCCTTCAGCCGCGGGAACACCTCCTTGGCGAACAAAGTCAGGTTCTCCACCGTGTCCTCGTGCGACATCGGCCCGGCGTGGCCCATCATCAGGAGGTTGCCCATCCCGCCGCAATGCTCGACGAAATCCACGATCTGGTCGTACACCTGATCGGGCGTCCCGCAGAACAGCACGCCCGCATCGATCAAATCCTGCACGCTTCCGGTGGCCATCTCCACCACGCGCCCGTCCTTGGTATACGACCTGGGCTTGCCCTCACCCTTCAGCATACGGACATTATCCTCGACGGAGAGATAGCCCGGCGGATTGCGGAACGGCATGAACACGATGGACGACGACCGCGGATAGGAGGCGATCAGTTCGCCCCGCCGCCGCGCCTCTTCCTCGGTCCGGCCCACGGCAACCAGTCCGAGATAGGCGAAGCGGTCCGCGGGCGCCGCCGCGCCGCCGCGGGCTTCCGAAAATCCGCGCCGGTACGCGTCGTACAGCCGCCGCGTGTCGTAGCCGGTGCCCAGCGTCGCCATCACATAGCCATAGGTGCCGAGCTTGCGCGCCGTCTGGGTGCTTCCCGTCGTGCTCCATACGGGGGGATGGGGCTGCTGATAACAGCGCGGCCACACATTCACCTGCCGGTATTGGAAATTCGCGCTTTCCCAGTTGAACGGCTCGTCGTGGCTGGTCAGCGCCTTCATGATGAAATCGTGCGCTTCCCAGAAACGTTCCGATTGAAACACCGGATTCAGATTCGCGATCGGCACTTCCTGCGGCACGCCGCGGACGAAGCCCATTTCCAGACGCCCGCGCGAAATCACGTCGATGGTGGCGAGTTCTTCGGCGGCGCGCAGCGGATCGGGACGGTTCGCGATGGGGTAGCCCAGCACCAGAAGCCGCGCCCGCTTGGTGATGCGCGACAGCACCGATAGGCCGATGACAACAGCCGCACTCATGCAGGTCGCCGTTGCGTGGTGCTCGTTCAGCATGATGTCGAGGCCGAGTTCGTCGGCCAATTGCCATTCGTCGTAATAGCGGTGGAACAGGTCGGCCGCGTGCACCGGATCGAGTTTGCGGTTCGGCAGATTGACGCGCAGCGAGCCGTTGTGGTCGTTCCACGCGTCGGGATAGGGCTGTTCGGTGAATTGGAAGACTCTCATCGGCCAATCTCCTTGACGAAACCGGTCTCCTCGACGAAATCCTTGATGCGGGCGGCAAAATCATAGGGCTGTTCGAGATGCGGGAAATGGCCCGCGCCTGCGATTGCCGCGAAGCGTGCGCCCGGAATGGCCGCAGCGAAGGCACGGCCGTAATCGGGCGTCACAACGCGGTCGGTTTCGCCCCACAGAACCAGCGCGGGAACCTGCACGCGATGGAGCCGCTGCTTCAGTTTCGGATCGTGCAGATAGGGCGTCCAGCCATAGCGGCCGGTGGCTTCGCGCGAGCGCGCCATCATGATGAGTTCGCTTTCCGGCAGCGACTTCGGATCGCGCATCATCGCCTTCACGTCGGCATAGACGAGTTCGGCGAGCTGCTTGTCCGTCACCGCATAGATATCGGCAATGTCGCGGGTCTCGCGGTCGCCCGCCTTGATGCCGACGCTGTTCGCGAGCACCAGATGCGACATGCGCTGACAATTCTTCACCGCCATCTCGGCCGCGATCCAGCCGCCGAACCCGACGCCCACAACCGCGCAATCGCGAAGGTTCATCGCCTCCATCAGGTCGAGATACAGATAAGCGAGGTCGTCCACATTGGTCAGGTGCGCGGGCGCCGCCGTGGCGCCAAAGCCCGGATGCGTCGGCGCGATCACGCGCGCATTCTCCGCAAGCAGCTCGAACACGCGGGCGCCAGGATCGACGCGCCCCGAGGGGTGGCCGGGGTGCAGGAACAGCAGCGGCCGTCCCTTGCCGCGCTCGGAATATTCGATGGCGCAGCCGGTAACGTCGAGCCGGCGCAATTCGGGGGCCGCTACACCCATGTTGCCCCACCTCCCTATTTGTTCTAGTATGTGAAATTCTTTTTACTTCTCAATCCTATCGGGATGCCGTCGCCGGTGTCAAACAGGCCATGACCCTCGCCGAACCTGCCATCCCAGAGCCGCCGCGCTACCGCAACCAGGCGACGCAGCGCGTGCTCAGCGTGCTCCTCGCCTTTGCCGAATCGGGCGAGCCGCGCGGTGTGACCGAGCTTTCCCGCGCGCTCTCCATGAGCAAGAACATGGTCCATCGCGCGCTCACGACGCTTACCGCCGAGGGTTATCTGACCCGCGACCCATCGGGCGAGCGCTACCAGCTCGGGCCTCGCGTGCTTGCGCTCGGCGTTGGCACAAGCGGCGAAACCGACATCGTCGCTCTGGCGCGCCCCGCACTGGAGCAATTGCACGCGCTGACCGCGGAGAGCGTCTATCTCTCCATCATCGTGGGCCACGACCGCGTGACGGTGGACGATATCCAGGCGCAAGGCGCACGCGTGCTGCGAAGCCAGCGCGGCAGCCCCGTGCCGCTCCATTGCACCAAGATGTCGCGCGTACTCCTCGCCCATCTTACGGATGCGGAGATCGCCGGATACCTTGCCGCCGCTGCGCCGCTGCGCCGGCCGGGCCGTTTCCCCGACCCGCCGAGCGAGACCGCTGCCGGCGTCTGGGAAGACGTCCGCGCGATTCGCGCCGTACCTTATGTGCTGTGGCGCAATCCGCTTCTTTCCAGCGCGGCCTACGCGATCTTTCCCATCCGCGACGCGCAGGCCCGCGCTCATGCCATCGTCACCATCGGCGGCCCGCGCGAGCGCTTCGATCTCCCCGACATCGAGGCGCTGCTGCCGCGGATGCGCGCCATCCTGGAACCCCTGGAGCGGGAGGCGCAGGCGTTCCCGGCGCCGCCCTTTCTCGGCCGCGCATGAGCAGTTCGGCCAAACGCGCTCTGCGCATTCTCGAAGCCGTCGGCCGCTCGGATCGGGCGCTCAGCGTCACCGAAATCGCGCACGCGCTGTCGCTCCCGCCAGGCACGGTGTTCCGCAGTCTCGATGCACTTGCCCGCGCCGATCTGGTGCGGCGCTACCAGGCCTCATCGCGCTACGTGCTTGGCGGAGGCGCCGAGCGCTTGCAGCGAAGCCTGATTGCGGGCTTCCACATGCGCGAGGCCGTCCTGCCCTATCTGCGCCAGCTTGCGTCGCTGAGCGGGGAGACCGCATCGCTGCATGCGCGGCTCGGCTGGTATGGGTTGCGTGTCGCGTCGGCCCCCGGCACCGCCGAAGTCACCAATACGCCCCCGCTCGGCGAAGCTCGCCCGCTCGGGCAGCATTATGCGGGCAGAGCCATCCTCGCCTTCCTCGCGCCGGGGGAAATCATGGACTATCGCGCCTGGACGGCGGAGCAGGGCTCCAGC
>Ga0265337_1001709_pt1 | contig 10638 bp, 9 predicted proteins | sample 42122metaG_FD_192441 | JGI IMG/M metagenome (GOLD analysis project Ga0265337, IMG submission 192441) | Rhizosphere microbial communities from Carex aquatilis grown in University of Washington, Seatle, WA, United States - 4-21-22 metaG | ecosystem: Host-associated > Plants > Roots > Rhizosphere >... | reverse complement strand
GACCTTGCTCCGAAAATATCCGTTCGAGAGCTGCTCGTCGCTCGGCGCCGTCTCTTCGTCGCCCGGGCTGCCGTCGGGCTTCATGCCAATCGCGCCGGACGAGCTCGTGTGTACGAATTTTGCGACGCCGCGCCGGTCGGCCTCGGCCATGAGCTCGAGCGTCGCCTGGACGTTGATTCGCTCGAGCTGCTCGGCATGCTCGCCGGGCTGGTAATACTCGCGAAAGTACGCGGCGGTGTGAAACACGGCATGACATCCGTCCAATCGAGCGGAAAACTCCGAGATCCGCCGCATGTCGCCGATGACGAGCTCGACGTCCACGTCGCCCAGAAACCGCTTCGCCTTTTCCTCGGAGCGCGCCAGCGCGCGCACGCGAAAGCCGTCTCGCGCGAGCTGTCGCACCAGATTGTTTCCGAGAAGTCCGGTCGCGCCGGTGACGAACACGGCGTTCTTCGTGGCGGGGCCATCGACGAGATGTGAGGGATGATTCATATTGTCGAATATGAGGAGTTCCTCGGTTTCTCGCACCTCGCATTCCAAGGCCGCCCGCGCGCCCCGCGTTTCCCCCAGAAAACTCCCCAAGCAGGACCGCTCGCAGGTCACCGTCCTGGCGATCGTCAAGGCGGCCGCTCACGTTTTGGTGAAGCACGGCTACGACCACGCGACGACCGGTCTCATCGCCGAGGCCGCCGGCGTCAGCATCGGGTCGCTCTACCAGTACTTTCCGAACAAGGAAGCGGTCTTCAGCGAGCTCTTGCAGCGCGAGCTCGCTGCGCTCGAGCAAGCGACCCTCGCGGCGGTCGAGGCGGTCGCCGGCACCGGTCTCCGAGCCACGGTCGTCGCCGCCATCGGCGCGCTCGTCGCGACCAAGGCCAAAAATCCGAAGCTGCATCGCGTGCTCAAGACCGAGCTCGGCCGGCTCGACGGCGTCCGTGTCGTGCGAGCCACGACGCGACGTTACCTCGAGTTGACCTGTGCCATGCTCGCCGCCTACCACGACGAATTGCCGCTTCCCGATCCCGCTCGCGCCGCCTTTCTCGTCGTCAACGCGGTCGAAGGCGTCGTCAGTGCCGCGCTCCTCGAATCCCCCGCGACCCTCGCCGATCCGAGGTTCCTCGCCGACCTCACGTCCATGGTGCTCGCCATGCTCCGTGCTCTCGCCGAACCCACATCACGCCCTCGCTGAAGGCGTGGCGTGAAGCCGGAGCGCGACCTGCATCGAGAGAGGGGGTTTGTTGGTGCGACTTTGTAGACGGCGAACTCTCGCTCGGTGGTCGCGGAAGCGACCGTTTTCCAGCGCCGCGTCAGCTCGCGAGGACGGCTCTCGGCGACACGGTTTCCAGCGCGGACAAGAGCCGCGTCGCGGCGTCGCCGACGTCGCGACGCCACGCGAGCCGCCAAGGGCGGAGCAGCGGCCCCGACGTCATGCGTTTCGCGACGAGATCGCCCTTGGCGAGGTGCGGGCCGACGATCCACTCCGAGAGCACGGCGATGCCGAGCCCGGCGCGCGCCACGTCGAGGATCGCTTCGGTGAGCGGAAGCCGATCGATGCGCAAGCGCGGCCGAGAGCGGCCGAACACCCGCGTCATGAACCAGTGGACCTCGGCGGGCGGCGTGTTGCCGGACAGCATGGCGTGGCTTCTTAGATCGTCGCGCGTGAGCGCCTTCTTTTTCGCGAGAGGATGAGACGACGCCACGAGAAACACGACCTCGTCGGAGAAGAGCGAGCGGACCTGAAGCGAGCCGCGCGGCGCCTCTGCCGTCGTGAGGAGCGCGACGTCGACGTGCCCGGCTTCGAGCGCCTCGACGGGCGCGCCGGTGTGCTCGACGGCGAGCGACACCTCCAGATCCGGCAAGCTGCGCCGGAGCTCGAGCAACGCCGAGGGAAGCCAGTGATACGCGGTGTAGCATTCGCACACGATGCGGAGCTGCGTGACTTCGGGCTCCGGCGCGCGCACGCGGTGCTCGAGGTCCAGCCACTCGACGAGGAGCCGCTGCGCGCCCGCGGCGAGCCGCTCACCGGCCGACGTGAGCGCGAGCCCGCGCGGCGTTCGATCGAAGAGGCTGACGCCGACCTTGTCTTCGGCCGCGAGCAGCGCGCGGCTCACCGCCGGTTGCGTCAAATGGAGCAGACCCGCGGCCTTCGCGGTGCTGCCGGCGGCGGCGATGGCGAGGACGATGCGCAGGTCACGAACGTCGAGGCACGGGGTCGGGAGCTTCTCTATGCGTTCCACGCATCGAGTCTATGACAACAATGCGTTGGGCGCATCCCATCCCGGCGCCTACGTTGGGTTCGGTCGCGCCGTCGATCGACTCCGCGACGAAACCCCAGGGAGGCTCGCACAATGGACTTCTATTTTTCACCGCTCGCGTGCTCGATGGCCACACGGATCTCGCTTTACGAAGCGGGGGCTACGGCGAACTTCGTCGAGGTCGACCCGGCGACGAAGCTGACCTCGCAAGGAACCGATTTTCGGAAGGTGAATCCGCTCGGGCTGGTGCCGGCGCTCGGCCTCGATGACGGTCAAATCCTGACGGAAAACGCGGCGATCCTGCAGTACGTGGCGTCGCGCTACCCGGCGGCGCACCTCGCTCCGGAGGGCGGCTTCGAGCGGGTGCGGTTGCAACAGTGGCTCTGTTTCATCGGCACCGAGCTCCATCAAGGCCTCTTCAGCCCGCTCCTCTCCAAGAAATCGAACGAGGGGGCACGCGCGTACGCGCTCGAAAAGGCCGCGGCGCGCCTCGGGCTCCTCGAAGCGCACCTTGCGGGTCGTGAATTTTTACTCGAACGGTTCTCCGTCGCGGACGCGTACCTCGTCACGGTGCTCGGTTGGGCGCCGGTCACGCCGGTCGACCTCGCGAAATGGCCCGCCGTCGCGGGGTACGTCGAGCGAATGCGCCTGCGCCCGAGTGTCGCGAAAGCGTACGCAGAAGAGCTCGGGATGTATCTGAAGACCGAGGCTCACCGAAAGACGGCGTAGGCGAGAAATCGCGACTTCACGCCCGCGCGGGCGGCACTCCGTCGGCCGGGAGCCGAGCGCCGCGCGTCGACAGGACGAACGCGCCGGTGAACGCGGCGAGCGAGGCGAAAATGAACACGGCGGGAAACCCGAGGGTGCTCGCAACGCGGCCCCAGGTCAGCGTCGCGATCGCGGTACCGACGTTGAACGACCCGCCGTAGAGCGCGATGACTCGGCCACGCGTACCGTCGGGCGCAGCGTGAACGCCGTGGGTGTTCAACGTCGGGTAGAGCACGCCGTGCGCGGCACCCAATCCGAGGCCGTACAACACGAGACAGTCGACCTTGAGCCACGCCGTGGCGAGCGCGACCAAGCCGTAAGCGATCATCGCGACCATCGAGACGCGGCGATGGCCCAGGCGATCGCCGAGTGAACCGAAGAGCACCCTGACGGCGACCGCGGTCGTCGTGAACCCGACGAAGAACGGCGAGACGGCCTTACCGCCCAGCTTCAGCACGTAGGGTTGATGAAAGGTGAACATCGCCGAAAAGACGGCGCCGGTGAGCGCGGAACAGACGAGCACGCGCCCGAGAGGCCCTCGTAAGTAGGGCAAGACCGAGACGTCGCGAGCCTCGTGCGTCGGTCTCCGTCGATCCTTCACCCGGCTCGACACGACGAGCGCCAGCACCGCTAGCCCGAGCGACGTTTCTAACGCCGTTTTCCAGCCGAATCGCCCGGCGAGGTGCTCGGCCAACGTCGTGGCGAACGCGTTGGTCATGACGTTGGAAGCGCCGAGCAGTCCGATTGCTTCGCCGATCCGCTCGCGGGGCGCCTCGTCGGCGATGATGGCGGCCGAGGAGTTGTAGGCGAGTGCGTAGCTGATCCCGACTCCGGCCTGCAGCAGGTACAGGAGGGGCGTCAGGGTATGGACGGTGGTGTACCCAATGGAGGCGCCGATCAGAGACAACAATCCCACCCGGAAGAGCCAGACACGGCTCACGCGGTCCATGAGCGCGACGGTCGCCGGGACCATGCACACCGACGCGAACGGGCTCATGAGCATGACCCGGGCGATCTGGTCCGGATTGGCGCCGAGCGCAGTCGCCAGGAATTTCGGCTCGACGAGGTAGGCGCTCCAACCCAACCCAAACATCGCCTGCACCGAAAGCACGAGGACGACCCGGCGCGTCCAGAGTTTCGGGGTAGGTGGGGCGACTGAGATGGCGGCGGTCATTCGAAGCTCCGTTCGCCCTCGCTACTCGCGGGAACCGGAACCTCGTGTTCCACTCCCGCTCGTGGCGCGGGAGTGTCGGGTCTGCTCAGATCAAGACGCGGCTACTCCCGGCGCGCACATCACGTGGCACGGGAATCGCTTAGCCGAAATAACGAGCGAGACGTTCATTCGCCCCACCTAATTACTCCACGCCCCTCATCGCGGCAAGGGGGTGTCAATCGTGCGCCATCGTCATCGACACTCGCCGCGTCGGCGCCGCCGTGGCACGAGGTCGTGGGCCATGTCCGAGCCGGATCTTGCCGTCGTTGCCGTCGATCTCGACGACCCGTCGCACCAGCGAAGCCTGGTCGATTTGCTCGACGAATACGCGCGAGGTTCCACGGGTGGCGGGGAGCCGCTGTCGGAGTTCGCGCGGAGCCGCCTCGTGCCGGCGCTCCGTGGACAGTCGACGTACGCCGGCTTTCTGGCGCTCCGCGGCGCGCGAGCGGTGGGGCTCGTCAACGCCTTCTTCGGATTTTCCACGTTCGCCGCGCGCCCGCTCTTGAACATCCACGACCTCTTCGTGCATCGAGAAGCGCGGCGTCGCGGCGTCGCACGACGCTTGCTCGAAAGCGTCGAAGAGCTCGCTCGCGATCGCGGCTGCTGCAAGCTCACGCTCGAGGTGCTCTCCGGAAACGGTCCGGCGCGGGCGGCGTACGACGCGGCCGGGTTTCGCTCCTCCACGCTCGACCCGGCGATGGGTGAGGCACTGTTTCTGGAGAAGAAGCTGCCTCAACATTGACCGAACTGCGGTGCGTGCAATCGCGCGAGAGCGATGCCATGAAATGCCGATGCAAGCTTTGTCCTTCGAGCGAACCGGCGAGCTCGCGGCGCTCCACCTGACGCGATTGCCCGAACCCGAGCTCGAGTCGGGCGGGGTGGTCGTGAGGGTCGTCGCCGCCGGCTTGAACCCGAGCGACGTGCGCAACGTCGAGGGCGCCTTTCCGTACACGACCCTGCCGCGCGTGCCGGGGAGAGATTTCGCCGGTGTGGTCACGCAAGGTCCGCCCGAGCTCGTCGGCACGGAGGTCTGGGGAACCGGCAAAGAGCTCGGGTTCGTACGAAACGGAAGCCACGCGGAATACGTCGCGCTCGCGGCGAAGGGCGTTTCACCGAAGCCGGCTGCGCTCACCTTCGCGCAAGCGGCGAGCAGCGGCGTGCCGTACACCACGGCGTGGGAGGCGCTCGAACGCGCCGGGGCCACTGCCGGCACGCGGGTTCTCGTCATCGGCGCGATGGGAGCCGTCGGAAAGGCCGCGCTGTCGCTCGGTTCGTGGCGCGGCGCTCGGCTCGCCGGTGCGGTTCGACGACCCGAACAAGCCGCGGAGCTCGAGAAGAACGGCGTTCGCGCCCTGCTCGTCGAACGAGCCGACGCGTTCGAGAGGGCCGTTCGCGAGGTGTACCCGGATGGCGCGGAGGTGATCTTCGACACCACGGGCGCGTGGCTCTCGCACGCCGTGCACGCGCTCGCGACGTACGGACGCGTCGCGGTGATCATGGCGCCGAAAGGGGGGAACGCCGAAGTGCCGGTGCTCGCGCTGTATCGTCGAGGGGGGAGCATCGTCGGGGTCAACTCGCTCCTTCACGATTCGGTCGCCTGCGCCGAGGTGCTCGCCCGGCTTCGCGTCGGCTTCGACGACGGACGACTCGCGCCGCCCGGTGATTTTACGACTTGTCCTTTTGCCGACGCGCTTTCGGCGTACCAGGACGTCAAGGCAGGCGGCAAAAAGCGCGTCTTCGTGATGGAGCGAGAAGGGACAACGGACCACGCATGATCGCCTTTTATGGAATGGGACTCCTCGGTTCGAATTTCGTGCGCGCGCTTCGCCACCGCGGCGAGGCGGTGCGCGTGTGGAATCGGAATCCGGAGCGCGCTCGTCCGCTCGCGGCCGACGGCGCCATCGTGGTGGAAGACCCGGCCGTCGCGGCGCGCGGCGCCACGCAGATTCATCTCACCCTCTCCGACGACGCGGCCGTCGACGGCGTCCTCGAACGGATTTTCACCGGGCTCGAGCCGGGCGCCGTGATCGTCGATCACACGACGACGTCGCCCGCGGGAACCCTCGTGCGCGCGAAGCGCTGGGCCGAGCGCGGGTTTCCATTTCTGCACGCGCCCGTCTTCATGGGTCCGCAAAACGCGCTCGAATCGAGCGGCGCCATGCTCGCTTCCGGTGATCGCGCTCTCTACGATCGGCTCGCGCCGGACCTCGCGAAGATGACGGGCAGGCTCGTTTACCTCGGGCCGGAGCCGGAGCGCGCTGCGGCGTTCAAACTGCTCGGCAATGCATTCCTGATGTTCATCACGGCCGGCTGCGCGGACGTGCTCGCGCTCGGCAAGGCGTTCGGCTTGAAGCCCGCCGACGTCGCGACGCTCTTTCAGTTCTTCAACCCGGCGGGCACGGTTCCGCTGCGCCTCGAGCGCATGATGGCCCAGAATTTCGACAGCCCGTCGTGGGAGCTCGCCATGGCGCGCAAGGACGCGCGTCTCATGATCGAGGCCGCGGCGCAAAAAGAGGTACCGCTCGCCGTGATTCCGACGATCGCCGGCGAAATGGATCGCTTCATCGCGCGGGGCCACGCCCACGACGACTGGACCGTGATCGCCAAAGACTCGGTCTCTTGAGCGCGCAGAGGGTTGAACGACCATGCCGAAAAGCCCCGCTTCGCCTCCCTTCAGCACCGATCGCCTCGCCGCGAGCGGCTCGCCTCCGGAGTTCGATCCGAGCGGCGATCGGCCGTTCATCATCGAGCACCGTGAAGCGTTGCTCTACATGCTCTGCGCGGCCGCGGAGCTCGAGCATGGCCTCATGTGCGAGTACCTCTTTGCCGCCTTCACCTTGAAGTCGCGCCTCGACGAGGGGGTCACGCCCGCGCAGCTCGAAGCTGTCGAGCGGTGGCGGAAGGCGATCCTCGGCGTCGCGGGGCAAGAGATGCTTCACCTCGCGATCGCGTCGAATTTGCTCTCCGCGGTCGGCATGTCGCCGCATCTGGTACGGCCGAACATGCCGCACCCGGCGCGGCACTATCCGCCCGGCGTGACCGTCGCGCTCTTGCCGTTCGGCGAGGCCGCGCTTCGTCACTTCATGTTCCTCGAGCGCCCCGAAGGGATGGCGCTCGCCGACACCGAGGTATTCGAGGCGACGCGGCACGCGGTGCCGCATCTCGACCCTGACGCCATCGCGCCGGTGCTGCAGCCGTTCGCGACGGTCGGTCATCTGTACCGGTCGATCGAGGCGGGCATCCGTCACTTGGTCGAGAAATGGGGGGAAGAAAAAGTGTTCGTCGGGCCGCCGCGCGCACAGGCTCGGCCGGAGCACTTTCAGTGGTCGAACCTCGTGCAAGTGACGGATCTGGCGTCCGCGGTGCGCGCGATCGAGACCATCGTCGAGCAAGGGGAGGGCCCGCGGGGCGACTGGAAAGCCGCGCATTTTGGTCGATTCAAAGCCGTCTTCGACGAATACATGGCGCTCACGGCCGCCGATCCGTCCTTCGAACCGACGCGTCCCGTGCTGCCCGCGACGGTGTGGCCGAGCGATTCGGCGAACATGCCGCGTATCGGCGATCATGAAACCCGACGAGTCGCGGACTTGTTCAACGTCGCCTACGAGATTTTGCTGCAGATCCTCTCGCGGTTCTTCAACAACATCGACGAGAGCGACGTTCAGCTTTCGACGCTGGCCGACGTATCCGTCGGGTTGATGTTCGACGTCATCAAGCCGCTCGGCATGTATTTGACGGAGCTCCCGGCGGGGCCGGACCATCCGGGGAAAACGGCGGGTCCGAGCTTCGAATTGTTCTACACGTCCGACTATCTCCTCCCGCATCGCCGCGCCGCGTGGATCCTCATGGAAGAACGGCTGCGCGAAGCGGCCGCCTACGGACGGCGCTTGAAGAACGGCGGCACGGACCCATTGAGCGGCGTGGTCACGGCGTTCGAGCGCTTCGCCGATCGCCTGCATGAGCGCGTCGAAGAAGGACCGAAGTAGCGGCTGTCTCGTCCCACGCGAAGATTCTCGCGCACTCGAATCAAGACCCGCCGTGACCCCCGAAGGCCACTATCCGAACGCGATGAGGATTCTTGGGCTCGTCTTCGCCGTCGTGGGGTTTCTGCTGCTGTTGACGGCGCGGGTGCACGCGACCACTTACTACGTCGCGCCGAACGGGAGTGACGGCGGCAACGACGGCTCGATGGCGTCGCCCTTCGCGTCGATGGGCCACGCGCAGTCGGTCGCACGGCCAGGGGACGTGTTCGATTTTCGAGCCGGCACCTATCCCTACACGGCGGGGACCGAGGGGTGCTCGGGTACGAGCGCGACGATCAACGCCGTAGTCCTCGACGTCAGCGGCGCGCAGGGATCCCCCATCACCTACGAGGCGTTCCCCGGCGAAACACCGATCTTCGATTTTTCGGGCATCAAGGATTCGTGTCGCATCACCGGCATTCGCGTGACGGCGAGCTTCATCGAATTGAAGGGGCTCGAGATCGAGGGCGTACCTCAAAACAACAACCTCAATCACGAGTCGTGGGGCGTGTGGAACTCGGGCAGCAACAACGTCTTCGAGCGCCTCGATCTGCACGACAACATGGGTCCGGGCCTCTTCATCCAGGACGGCGCGAACAACCTCGTCTTGAACTGCGATTCGCACGACAACTACGACGCGCTTTCGTCCACCGGGCCGGGCACCAACGCCGACGGTTTCGGTTGCCACATCGGCGGCAACGGCACGGGCAACGTCTTTCGCGGATGTCGTTCGTGGTTCAACAGCGACGACGGATACGACCTGATCCAGGCGCAAGTGCCGGTCTTGATCGAGAACTCGTGGGCGTTCAACAACGGATACCGTTCGGGCACGACCACGGCGAGTGGCGGCGACGGCAACGGCTTCAAGGGCGGCGGTTACGGTCTGCCCCCGACGCACGTGCCGGTGAAGCCGCCAGAGCACACGATTCGAAACTGCGTCGCGTTCCAGAATCGCTCCGCGGGCTTCTACGCGAATCACGAACCGGTCGCCGACTTTTGGTACAACGACACTGCGTTCGACAATAACTCGGCGAACTTCAACATGCTGGGGTACGCGAACGGTGCGGCCGTCAATGTGGGGGTCTTGCGCAACGACATCGCGTACACCCGGACCCTCATCGCGAACGGCACTGGGGGACAGATCGACGACCAGTTCAATTCGTGGGACATGTCACTCGGCGTGACCGTGTCCGACGCGGATTTCCTGAGCACGTCGACGACGGGATGGGACGGTCCACGCGGAGCCGACGGAAGCTTGCCGGTCCTGACGAGCCTGCACTTGCAACCGGGCAGCGACCTGGTGGATCGCGGAACGAACGTCGGATTGCCGTTCAACGGCACGGCGCCGGATCTCGGCGCGTTCGAAACCGGTCCGCCGCTCGTCGACAACGACGCTGGTCAGGGCGGAGCATCGGGAGTCGGAGGCGCAGCGGGGACCTCCGGCGGTTCGTCGACTGGCGGCACGGGCGCGTCGGGATCCGGCGGAATTTCCGGCAATTCGGGCACCGGCGGCGTTGCCTCGGGTGCCGGCGGCGACGTGGGCGCCGGCGGAACCGCGGGCGCAGCGAACGGCGGCGGCGTGGGGTTCGGCGGATCGCTCGGGAGCGGCGCCGCGCAAAACGGCACCGGCGCCTCGGCGAACGGTGCGAACAGCGGCGCGACCGACAACGGGGGTGGCAACACCACGACCGGCGGCGGAAGCCAAACGAGCGGCTGCTCGTGCCACCTCGCGGCGCGGTCGCACGGGACGTCATCCGTCGTCGTGCTCGGGCTCGCGTTACTCATTCGCCGCCGACGGCGCGCCTACGCTTGCAACAGATCCACGAGGGTTTCGGCGAAGCGGTGGGCGTCACCGGGCCAGCGCGCGGACAGGTAGTTGCCGTCGCGCACGACGAAGCCGCGCTCGAGGTGCGATTCGCTGTCGCGCGAGAGAGGGATAGGATAGCCGGGCCCCGCGTCGTAGTCGTCGGGTGAGCGAAGATACGAGACGAGCTCGTCGGCCATCGGAATGTCGTAGGTGCGGTAGTAATCGCCGAGCGTCGCGCGCGTGAGCCAGAACGCGACGAGCTCTTGCCGTCGCGTGAGGCCCGTCGTTTTTCGTCCCCACAAGACGGAATGGTCCCCACTCCGAGATCGCGCGGCGAGCAGGGTGCCATGACAAATCGCAGCGACGACTTTCCCTTCCGAAAAGAAACGCGCCACGGTCGCTTGCAACGCGGGAGCTTCGAGATACTCGCGCATGCCCTTGTCGTGTCCGCCGGGGAGCAAGAGCACGTCGAACGGTGTTCGTTCGAGCGACGCATAGTCGAGCGGATGCTGGAACTCTGCCGACGCTTCCATCTCGCGATAGCGCGCGACGGCGTTCGGCTCGGCCATCAACGAG
>Ga0265337_1001704_pt1 | contig 10664 bp, 8 predicted proteins | sample 42122metaG_FD_192441 | JGI IMG/M metagenome (GOLD analysis project Ga0265337, IMG submission 192441) | Rhizosphere microbial communities from Carex aquatilis grown in University of Washington, Seatle, WA, United States - 4-21-22 metaG | ecosystem: Host-associated > Plants > Roots > Rhizosphere >... | reverse complement strand
CAGCAGGCGGTTGAAATCGAACATGTCGGCCCGCAATTGGGCGTGGCCATCGGGGCCGCACTGGCGGCCTTTTGATCAATCACAGGTTATGCCAATCCACATCAATCTGCTGGCCGAGGCCCAAGCCGCCGAAGAAATGCGCCGGCACGACCCGGTGAAGCGCGCCATTTTCATCGGCATATCGCTGGTTGCATTGACCTTGTTGTGGAGCGGCGTTGTGGAAATCAACGCCATCCTGGCAAAGGAACGTAATGACGGGGCGCAATCGGCCATCAAAGCCAGAACCGCTCCATATCAGCGCGTGATGTCGGACAAGAATAAAATACAGTTGATACAAACCAAACTGGCGGCGTTGCAAAAGCTGCATGCGGCCCGCTTTTTGCAGGGCAGCCTGCTCGACGCGTTGCAGCACGCCACGGTGGATGGCGTGCAACTGACCCGGTTTCGCATGGATCAAACCTTCTTTTTTACGGAAGGAACCGACTCCCAAACCAACAATGACCAGGTGATTCCCGGCCACCCGGCCACCGTGAGGGAAAAAATCGTCGCGCATCTTGACGCGCGTGATTTTAGCGCCAATCCCGGCGACCAGGTCAACAAGTTCAAGGATGTCGTCGCCAAACAAACATACTTCCAAGCCATGCTGGACAAAACCAACGGTGTCCAGCTTGCCAATCCGCCCTCCGCGCCGTTGAGTGACGGCGGCAAGCCGTATGTAGTTTTCACGCTGGACTGCCATTATCCGGAGATGACCCGATGAACAAGCTTTCCAAACAGAAGCGAGACCAGCTCATTCTTGTGGGCATCGCCACATTGATGACGCTGGTCTTGATCGTCTTTGGCTTGATTCGTCCCCAGTATGCGGCTATTTCAGGAATCAATCGGAACATCAACGCCGCCCGCGACCATCTTCAATCCATGGAAGACGGCATCAGCAAGGCCGAAGCCATCTCCTCCCAGTTGACGGACTTGACCTACACACTCACCCAGGCCGAGGGTGACATGGCCTCCGGCGATCCGGCTCAATGGATCTACAACACCATTCGTAATTTCAAGGAGCATCACAAAGTGGACATTTCGGTCAACAGCCAGTTGACCATGGGTGAAGTGGATTTACTGCCCCATTTTCCATATAAACAGCTTAAAGTCACGGTGGGCGGCACGGCCTACTATCATGACCTGGGGAAATTCATCGCTGATTTTGAAAACGCCTTTCCTCACGCGCGAATCACCAATCTGACCCTTGAACCCGCCGGTGGCACCGGCGACAACAGTGAAAAACTGGCTTTCAGAATGGACATCATTGCATTGACCAATCCAACCGGACCGCAAAGCTGAAACTGAATGAAACCGCGCCCCAATACATTTGCGTTCCTGCTGGCAGCCTTGCTGCTAACGGCGGCTGCCGGCCCGCTGCTGCTGTTCGCCGCGCCGCCAACCCAGCCCGCCAAACTGGAGAGCGAGCAGTCGGTCTTTGTCTATCCCGACAACTCGACGGAGGGGCGTGATCCGTTTTTTCCCAATTCCCCGCGGGTCTATCAGAGCAGCATCAACAAACAAATCCGCGGCCCGTCATTGACCGATCTGTCCTTGAGATCCATTTTGGGAACTCCCCCGCGCGTTTTTGCAATCATCAACAATCACACCTTTGCGCCTGGCGATGATGGAGACGTCATCCTGAAAGATGGGCGTAGGCTGCACATTAATTGCGTCAACATCAATCCGAAGGCGGGCACCGCGACCGTCGAAGCCAACGGTTTAAGCACGGAATTGCACATATCCGAAGCGCCATGAATCATTTATCCCAACCCGCTTTTCGCATGGCAATCTGCCGCGCCATTCGCGCCGGCGGAACCGCGAAAAATAGCTTTGCATTCGTGAAACTATTTGTTCACAATCCTCACCCACGGGAGCAAACAGGAGTTTAACCATGAAAAAAAACAAAATAATACTACTTGTCGTCACCTTGCTTGCAGGATTTGCCCTGCGCCAGTCGGCCCTGGGCCAAACCCCTGCCGCTGATGCCACACCGGTCGCCGCAAGCGAGCCAACCATCAACCCGGCCACGAACAATGTTGCCGCCGACACCGGCGGAAGCAACGCGCCAGTGGCAGTGGCCATCAGCGCCGAACCGGTTTCCGTCACCAACGCCCCGCCAACGGCTGTTGGCGTCAGCAATGAGCCGCCCGTCAGTATCGAGGCCACCAATGAGCCAGCCGGTCTGGCGACAAGCAATGTGACCGCCGCCGCCAGCGCGCCGGCCGCCGCCGCGGAACTGCCGATTCAATTTCAGGATGTCCCGATCACCACGGCCATCGAAAGTCTGGCGCGGCTGGCGTCCATCAACTATTTGCTCGATCCCAAAATCGGCTACGGCCAGCCGGATCAAAGCGGACAGATCAAACCCGAACCGACACTGTCCATCCGCTGGGAAAATGTCACCGCTCAACAGGCGCTCCTGGCGCTGTTGGACAACTACGGTTTGCAACTCATCGAAAACCCAAAAACCGGGATTTACAAAATCACGACCAAGGATCCCACAGCGCCGCCGCCGCTGATTACGCGCGTCATACAGCTTAAATACGCGAGCGTTTCCAACATTACAATCTCCGTCGTAGGCACGTTGACCGACAAACGCAGCAAGGTGGTGCCCGACGCGCGCACCAGCCAGTTGGTCGTGGTTGCCACGGAACAGGAGCAGTCGGACGTGGACACGCTGATCGCCCAGCTTGACAAACCCACACGGCAGGTGCTGATTGAAACCAAATTGATCGAACTGTCCAGCAATCCCAGCACGAGCAAGGGAGTTGACTGGTCGGGCACATTGCAGGCGCAGAACGTTTCCTTTGGCAATGGCGTTTTAAACGCAGTGGCAGCATCTTCATCCACCACCACCCTTCCGGGCACACCCGCTACAACAACGGGGTTTGGCGGAATCCCGGCCACCACCACCCCGGGTTCCAGCACCACCACCACCCTGAACAGCGAGCCTCAGAATTCGCTTTCCGCGGGCGGAATGATGCTCAATACGGCCAAAGGGCTGGATCCCGCCATCGGTTTCCTGTCGGCCGACGGCGTCAAAGCCGTCCTTTCATTCCTGAATGAATCCTCCGAGGCCCAGGTGGTTTCCACACCGCGCGTCGTGACCTTGGACAACGAAACCGCAACCATTTCCGTGACACGCGCGTTCCCGATTCTCAACGTCACTGCCGGAACGGCCAACACCACGGGTGGTTCTCAAATCACTTACAGTAATTTGGGCACCATCCTCTCGGTCACGCCGCGCATTTCCGCCAATGACTACATCTGGCTGAAGGTCACCCCCGTCGTGTCGAGCTTTTTTGGAAAGGACACCGAAACCATCAACGGCCAGGTGACCACGGCCGATATATTCGACTTGCGGAGCATTGACACCCAGGTGCTGATTCCCAACAACCACACGCTCGTCATGGGTGGCCTGGTGAAAGACAACCCGAACGCTTCATACACCAAGGTGCCGATCCTCGGTGACATTCCGATTCTGGGACTCGCCTTCCGCAGTGAGAACAAAAGCATGGAGAAGGACAATCTGCTGATCTTTATCACTCCCACCATCGTCAAAGATACGGATTTCAAACCGGCAACGTCCGACTTTCTTGACAGCCAGCCGAGAACCCTGGCTGACCCCATGAAAATGCATACATGGCTGGACAGCTCCAAACCCCGCGGTGATTGGAGCAACCCGCTGTCAATGGGCGATGCCGGACAAACGCAAAATTCAGGCGCGGGAAATGCAGCAACGCCTTGAGGAAATGCGTGTTTTGAAAAACAACAACCCAGGTCGTTTTATGAAAATTGCAACTTTGTCGGGAGTTTGCGGTCGGGCACGCATCGGAAGATGTGGCCGCGTCGCCGTGTTCGCGGCGTTGTTGCTGGCTGCTGCCAATCTTTTTGCCGCGACGACTGCCACAACCGTGGACCGTGTGGCCGGCTTGGGCAGCGCCGGTTATGTTAACGGTCTGACTTTGGAACAAGCCAAATTCAGCACGCCGTGCGGCCTTGCGGCCAGCACCACGGGCAGATATCTGTATGTTGCCGACCGGGACAACAACGCAATCCGCCAGCTTGACCTTCTCTCTGACCTGACGATTACCATAGCCACCAATCTGGTCAGCAAGCCGGTTGGCGTGGCGCTGGACGGCTTTGGAAATCTTTATGTCCTTAACCGCGGTAACGGCAAAAATGGAAGTGTCCTGGAATTCGATGGCGGAAATTTGGAATCCGGCGGCGGTTGCACCCTGCTTTTCACGAACGCAATCAATTTGACGAATGCCGCGGGCATGGCGCTGGATGTTGCCGGCAACATCTATGTCACCATCAACAGCAACACCGTGCTTAGAATTACCTCACCCGGCGTCAGCAATGTTGTTGCCACCATCCCCTACCCCGATGCCTCGCTTCAAGGTCTTGTCTTCAAAAGAAGCGGGCCAAGCGCTGGATTGCTCGCCGTTTGCGACGCTCGCCGCAACGGAATTTATCTGATCAATCCCACCAGTGGCGCCGTTACCACCAACGCCGGATTTCACGGCGCAGGTGACTTCACCCAGAGTCCTTCAGCGAGCGATTCGTCATCCGCTTCCACCGCCAAGTTTAACCAACCTATGGGTATCGCCGAGGCGGGCGACGGAAGTTTGATAGTCGCGGACAACGCCAATCACCGGGTCAAAGTGGTGCGGGTCATTGACGGAACCGTGACCAACCTATATGGCGTCGTTTCCAATGATTGGGCCGGTGTATATCCCGGTTTTAGTTGTCACGCCACAGCGCATGACGCTAATGGACCTGTCACCGGCAATGGGTTTGTTGAAATCCCGGATGTGCCGGGTGGTGTCTCGGCGCGCATGCCCAACGGTATGGCCATCGGGCCTGACGGCACGGTTTACACGACCGAGGATTATTATCAGATTATCCGCAAAGTCACGTCCGCCAACATTTTGCCGCCGCCGCCATTTCCGCCGTCAACGCCAACGAGTCTAACCGCGACAGCGGGCTATGGACAAATATCGTTGACATGGAATTCAAGCATTGGCGCGACGAACTACAACATAAAACGCTCCAAAACCAGCGGCGGCGAAATAACCATTGCCAGCACTGGCGGCACAAGCACGAGTTTCACGGACACAAACCTGCTCGATGGCACGAATTATTTTTATGTTGTTTCAGCCCTGAACACCGGCGGCGAAAGTCCAAACTCGGCTGAAGCCAGCGCTGCGGCGCTGTTCTCTCCTCCACCAACCAGCTTGATTGTCACCGCAACAAGCTTCGGGCAGATTAGTCTGGCTTGGTCTCCGTCTGCCGGCGCAACCAGCTACAATGTAAAACGTTCCCAGTCGCCCACCAACTTCACAACCATTGCCAGCACAGCTTCCACCAGTTACAACGATAACAGCGTGGTTAACGGAAATACTTATTACTATGTCGTTACGGCGGTCAACGCCGGAGGGGAAAATCCCACAAACTCTCCTGTAGCCAGCGGCACGCCGCCGCTGCCAGCGGTGCCCGACCCCCGAATCGGATGGATTACTTTCCCGCCACCCTTATTTTCCTCGGTGTTTAATGTCGGATCACAGGCTGGCGTTACCTTTAACAATGACGTGTTCATCGTCATCGTCGGAGACGGAGTCAGCCAGCTATTTTATACTTACTCAAACACGCCGGTTGTCGCGAACCTTCCCGATCCCACGTCTAGTGATCATTCGGCGCAGAACGGTTTTGTGAATGGTGATGACCCCACCAGCTTCACGGTCGCACAGATTTTGCCCGATTTGAGCATCAAGGCCATCGGTATGCAGGCCAACCATGCCAACAGTGGCGTTGTTTCTGCGCTGTTCCAATTCGTCGTAGGCAATCCGACTGTCTTTGGCAATAATGCCGCCCAGTTCACGGTCACCAATATCACCGCCGGCGCGCAAATGTATTACACCACCGACGGCACCGATCCCACCACCAACAGCACGGGGCCGGTTTTGAGCGGCCAGACATTGTCCCTGAATTTTGGCGGCAGCACCAATCTCCTGCTCAAAATCCGTGGCTTTAAGGCCAATTACCACCCCAGCGGCATTGTCAGCAATCTTTTCACAATAGACAACTTCCAGCCAAACGCCATCAGTTTTGGCTTCGCCTCGGGCGAGGCCTCGAGCGATTTTGTGGCATCACCCGGCCAAGTTTTTATAGCGCCGGTGACATTGACCATTTTGCCCAACACGTTGATGTATAGCTTGCAATTCAATCTGACGGTCACGAATGCCGGTCCCAATCCCGGTCCTCCGATTTTTCCAAATGCATTTATTTTTAATTCGTTCTTGATGAAGCCTGATCCCGATCTGGGACCCAACCTGTTTGTAAGTATTCCTCCATACATGTTCATCAACAACGCAGTGGGAGGAGTGCCTCCGAGTCAGATCGTTTCTTATGAAGGAACCAATTTCGTGAATTTGGAAACTGTCAACACGGCTCTTAACCTGATGGGTGTAGGCTGGCTGGAACGCGCGGGACAAACAAATCTTTACAACACGCTTTCACAGGACCTGATTCAATACTCGTTGGCACATGACACCGTTTTCCTTCAAGGCAGCGGTCAGATTATAGTTGGTGCTTATGAATTCCTGGTGCCGCCGAATGCAACACCAGGACAAACCTATCAAATCCAGATTGGCCGGCCCTCCGCGACTTCGGATGGCATAGGCAGACCCGGCTTTTCAGTTTTTATCGCCGCTCCTACCAATGGCTCCCTGGCAGGTGGATCAATCAATGCAATTAAAAACGTGACCGTTGGCCAGCGCAAATACATCGCCGGTGATTCCGCTCCGTTCCGCTGGTTCAACGCCGGTGATTTTGGAAATACCAATCTGGATAACAGCGACGAGGAGCAAGTGTTTCAATCCGCCATTTATAGTTTGAATTATCCCCCGGCAGGCAGTGATTTCTTTGACAGCATGGACTCCTGCGGCCAGACCTACGTTGACAATGGCTTCGGTTATTTGCAACCAAGTGGCATCCCCGCCAATACGAGCCTCTTATTTAATGGCAATGATACGACTATAAATCAAATCGCCTTTGGTAACGGCGTCTTGGATGCTTGCGACGTGTATGTCACCTATCGCCGTGCTCTTGACCCAACTTTAACTTGGTTCCGCCGCTTCTTGACGAATGATATAGGGCATGGTTATATCGGTATAGCTGCGGAAACGACTTCGAACGTATTTGTGTTCGGCGCGGCCAAACAATCACCTGGTGCCAAGGCCGTTCCAGCAACCGGTTCAGACCTCCCCTCCATTTCTGTTACCAACACTCCATCGGTCAATTTTGTCGCCGGGGATTTCCAAACCACCGCCGGACAGTCCATTCAAATACCGATCACAGCCTCGGATGTTGGTCCATATCCTCTGCGCGTGGCAATGCTGAACATCAGTGTCGTGCCGCTGGACGGCTCGCCGGCGCTGACAACACCCATTTCATTTTCACCGGGCACGCTGGGCACACCAACCCCTGGATTTACTGCTTCGCAGGGGGCTGGCAATTTTGCCGCTGCCTGGTTGGACAGCACCATCGCCGGCATTTCAAATAACGCGACCATTGGCACGCTGAATGTGACCATTCCGGCAAATGCGGCAAGCTCATCCGCTTATGCAGTCCATTTCGACCACGCTTCGGGTTCACCCAACGGCCTCGCATCATTCCCCAAACATACACAGACCGGCGTGATCACTTTGTCCAGCCGCAACACCTCCACCTACAATGACGGCATCCCGGATTCCTGGCGGTTGCGCTGGTTCGGCACCACCAACAATCTGCTGTCGGTTTCCAATGCCTGCCCGTCGGGCGATGGCATCAACAACTGGAAGAAATACGTTGCCGGGGTTGATCCCAACACGCCCGGCGATTTTCCGGGCTTGAAACCCAACACCCCGCCACCTTTGGGCGCGGCCATGTCAATTTATTGGCCGACGGTTAGCGGCAAGCATTATGCAATCTTGAGTTCAGCTAGCTTGTTCCCGGGCAACTGGACAACGAACGCCACCATCACTGGCAACGGCGCCAACATGGAGTTTGATGACCATTCCATCGGCACAGGTAAGTTCTACCGCGTGTTGATTCTCCCGTAAGGATTGAAACTGTTTTAAACGGCGCGTTCACTTGAACGCGCCGTTTTGCTTCAACCGGAGCAATTTTCCGCCGCGATACGCTTGAGATAATCGAACGAATAAATCCCCGTCGCGTGGCCGTCCGCCCAGACCGGCTGGATGGCATAACCGCCCACAACGATAAAACGGAGCAACTCGAAGGCCTTCGGTGTGAGTGGTTGTGGGGGATTCTTGTAAAGGTTTCCCATGATGTCGGTTTCACCCTTGCAGCCAGCGCAGGGACAGTGGCGGCGTAATGTCTCCAGCGGAATGAAATTCTCGCCGCCGTCATCCCATCTGATGGCCAGTTCCTTGCCGATGGGCTGGAGATCTAGCGGGCGCATAAGTGAAAATAAAGGTGGGGCGAGCGTCCTCGCGAGCCGAAAATCAAATCAATTTTTTTTCAATCGGCGCTCAAACACGGCCAGCGTCTCGGAACTGACGTGATGCTCGATGCCCTCGGCGTCCATTTCCGCCGCTTTCTCCGAAACACCGAGCGAACGCAAAAATGCCACCACCGTCTCATGCCGCCGCTTGCACTCCCCCGCCAGCGTGTGCCCGGTCTCAGTCAGAAAAATCGCGCGGTAAGGTTTCGTGTTCACAAACCCGTTTCGTTTCAGCCGCGCCAGCGTCCGGTTGACCGTCACATGCGTCACGCCCAGCCGCCGCGCCAGGTCCACCACCCGCGCCTCGCCGACGGCTGCCGTCAAATCCGCGATGGCCTCAACGTAATCCTGCGCGGTTTCCGACGCGCGGTCGCGCCGCGACCGGCGGAAGGTTTCCGCCGGCGGCACCACCGGACGGGTGGCACCCGGCGATTTATGAGTGGAACGCGGCATGGCTTTCCAAAATGAAGCAAAGCGCGCCTTTTTAGTCGAGGTTTTATTTTGTAACCCATGCTACATTTTATGTTGACAATTCGAATTTCGTATTGTAACCCATGCTACATCGAAGTGTGAAAGGTGAAAATCCAATCCCGGATGCAAGCTCCGCTCGGCGCAAGCCGGAAGGACAGGTCTCGCTGTCGGAAGTCCACGGCACCGTGCCCGTGCCGGATGCCAAAGCCGGCTTCTGGCGGCAGTGGATGGCTTTTTCCGGCCCGGCGATCCTCATCAGTGTCGGCTACATGGACCCCGGCAACTGGGGCACCGACCTCGCCGGCGGCGCGCAATTCAAATACGGTCTGCTTTGGGTCGTCGCGCTGGCCAGTTTCATGGCCGTGATTCTTCAGGTCATATCCGCGCGGCTCGGCGTGGCCACTGGCAGGGATCTGGCGCAGTGCAGTCGTGATTTTTATCCCCTTTGGATGCGCTGGCCCAACTGGATCACCATGGAAATCGCCATCGCCGCCACCGATCTGGCCGAGGCGTTGGGCAGCGCGGTCGCCCTGAATTTGCTCTTCCACATCCCGATTGCGTTGGCAATTGTCATCACCGCGTTTGACGTGCTGCTGCTGCTGGCGTTTCAGGGGCTGGGCATGAGAATGATCGAGGCGGTGGTTTCAGTCTTCGTTCTGACCATCGGCGTGTGCTACGGCATCGAAATTTTTGTTTTGCCGCAAACCCATCCGGTCCTGTCAGAAATGGCCGGCGCTCTCGTGCGACCGGATCTTCATCAGGCCGGGATGATTGTGGTCGCCATCGGGATGATTGGCGCGACGGTGATGCCGCACAATCTTTACCTGCATTCGGCCCTGGTGCAGTCGCGGAAATTCGGACGCGATGAAGCTTCCCTTCGCACCGCCATCAAGTTCAACACCGTGGACGCCAGCGTCGCGCTGACCATCGCGTTCTTCGTCAACGCGGCGATTCTTGTGCTGGCGGCGCTCGTTTTTTACGGCAAGACCAGCGTCGCGGTGGCCGGCGGGCAGGTTGTCACCTTCAGCCCCGACAGCGACTGGATTCGCATTGCCTATCTGACATTGGCGCCGTTGCTGGGAACGGTGGCCGCCAGCACGCTGTTCGCCGTGGCTCTCCTTGCGAGCGGCCAGAGCAGCACCATCACCGGCACGCTGGCCGGGCAGGTCGTCATGGAAGGCTTCATGAACTGGCGCATACGCCCGTGGTTGCGCCGGATGATTTCGCGTCTGCTCGCCGTGGTGCCCGCCATCATCATCGTCAGCATCCGGGGCAGCGGCAGCATCACCGATCTTGTGAACTTGAGTCAGGTCATCCTCTGCCTTATTCTGCCGTTTGCCATGTTTCCGCTGCTCCAATTCACCTCCTCGCGCAAGATCATGGGCCAGTGGCGCAACGGCTGGTTCCTGCTGATCCTCGGCTGGGCCAGCGTGCTGTTGATCACAGGGATGGATATCTACAGCCTGCCGGACGCCCTCAAGGAAGCATGGCACGTCATCATCGGCGGATGAGACAGCCGGCAAACCTGAATCCCATGTATAAAAAAATCCTCATCGCCCTCGAAAATAGCCCGGCGGACGAGACCATCCTGCCGCACGTCGCCGAACTGGCAAGGCGCTGCAACTCAAACCTGCTGCTGTTGCAC
>Ga0265337_1001701_pt1 | contig 10670 bp, 7 predicted proteins | sample 42122metaG_FD_192441 | JGI IMG/M metagenome (GOLD analysis project Ga0265337, IMG submission 192441) | Rhizosphere microbial communities from Carex aquatilis grown in University of Washington, Seatle, WA, United States - 4-21-22 metaG | ecosystem: Host-associated > Plants > Roots > Rhizosphere >... | reverse complement strand
CGCCATGAAACTGGCGAACATGAGCTTCAACATGATGACACTCGGCGGCATCGCGGCCTGCATCGGCCTCATCATTGACAACGCCATCATCGTCGTGGAGGCAATGTGCGTCAAAATTGCCACCGGCCGGCCGCGGCTGGCGGGAATCCAGGAAGCCATCGGCGAAATTTTCTATCCGCTCATCGGCTCGACGCTGACGCCGGTGGTGGTGTTTATTCCGCTCGCGTTTTTGACCGGCGTGGCCGGCGTGTTTTTCCGCGCGCTGGCGCTGACGATGGTCGTGTCGCTGCTCGTGTCGCTGGTCCTCGCGCTCACGCTGACGCCGTCGCTGGCGGCGTGGTTCATTCGCGACCGCGAAAAAATGGAGCACGGCCACGCGCCCAAAAGTCTGGAAGGCGGATTTCTGCTGACATGGGTCATCCGGATTTACGAACGAGTCGTGCGCGTGGCGTTGCGGCATTGCTGGCTGACGCTGCTGGCGTGCGGACTGGTTTTTGTCGGCGGCATTTTCATTTACCAAAACCTGCAATCCGATTTCCTGCCCGACTTCGACGAAGGCGGTTTTGTGATTGATTACTGGGCGCCGCCGGGCACGAGCCTCACCGAGACATCGCGCGTCCTCAATGAGGCCGAGGAAATTCTCCGCGCCAATCCGGATGTCGAGGGCTATTCGCGCCGGCTCGGCGCGGAAATGGGAATGTTCGTCACCGAGGCGTATCGCGGCGACTTCGCGGTCAAACTCAAGGCCAGTCGCACGCATTCGACGGACGAAGTCATCGCCGAATTGCGCCACACCTTCGCCGAACGCTTCCCGATGATACGCTGGGAGTTCCCCGGCATTCTCACTGACGTCATCGGCGACTTGCAACTCACGCCCGACCCGATCGAAATCAAATTGTTTTCACCGGACTTGAAATGGTTGCAACAGGTCGCGCCACACGTCGAAGATGAAATCAAAACCGTCCCCGGCGTCGTGGACACATTCGACGGCCTCACCGAAACCGGCCCGTCCATCAACCTCCGTGTCCGTCCCGCCGACGCCGAGCGGTTCGGCCTCACCGCGCAGGACATCGCCGACACCGCGAACACCGCGCTTATGGGCGAAGTCGCGTCGTCCATGCTCGAAGGCGACCGCGTGGTCAGCATCCGCGTGATCGGCGAGCCGGCGAGCGTCAACGGCGTCGCCAAGCTGCGCGAATTGCCGCTGCGCACGCCCGACGGCGCGGTGGTGCGGCTGGACCAGGTGGCCGACGTGAGCGTGGAACCCAGTCAAGTCGAGCTGGTCCGTGACGATTTGCGTCAGGACGTCATCGTGTCCGCCCGGCTCGAAGGCCGCGACCTCGGCAGCGCGATGAAGGACATCCAGGCCAAATTGAGCCAGGACAAATCGTTGCCGCCTGGCACGGTGGAATACGGCGGCCTTTACCAGCAGCAACAGGAATCCTTCCGCAACCTTGTGGTCGTTCTTGCCGCCTCCATCCTGCTGGTGTTCACCGTGCTCGTGATTGAATTCCGCTCTTTCAATGAGCCGGTGGCGATTGTCTTCGGCTCGATCCTCGCGTTGTTCGGCACAGTGGCCGCGTTGTGGCTCACCGGCATCACGCTGAACATCGTTTCGATTCTCGGCGCCATCATCGGCATCGGCATCGTCGCCAAGAACGGCATCCTCATGCTGGATTTCTCCCGGCAATTGCAGGAAGACGGCGTCGAACTTGTGGAATCGCTCGTGCGGGCCGGCCACCGCCGCTTGCGCCCGGTGCTGATGACCTCGCTCGCCGCTGCGCTCGGCATGTTGCCGCTGGCCTACGGCATAGGCGCGGGGGCGGACATGCTGCGGCCGCTGGCCATCGCCGTCATCGGCGCACTGTGTATTTCCGTGCTGCTCTCGCTCATCGCCACGCCGGTGGCGTATTACGTTCTCCGCTCATTCAAGAAAGTCGAGACATCGAAATAAGATTTACCGCGCGACGGTTTCTGAGTTGTTAGCGCTGCCGTGCAGCCGGAGTTGGCAAAGCCTGCTGACGATCAGAGTTCGGCTTGGCGACTGCTCGTGCGCTCTTTTTCCACGACAGGCCGCCGCTTGCGCTTTTCAGGCGAAGACAAGTCCTTCTTCTCTCTTGCCGCCAGCCTTGCCCGAATCTGACTGCGGAGATCGTTCACCGTGCCGACGTAAGCCTGCGTCTGCAACTGATCCTCGCTGCGTTCTTTCATCAGTTGTTCCCGCTGTTGAGCCTGCGACTCGAGCCGGCTTTGGGCGGCCGCCAGCGCCTGCTCCGACGTTTTCAGGCGGAGTTCAAGGGCGTGCATTTCTTTTTCCAGAGAGGCACGCCCCTCGCCGGCCTCGGCCAGCTTCTTTTCGGCACCCGAGCGATTGGACACCTCGCGAGCAAGTTCCGTCTGGCTGTGTTCGAGAGCTTCGTCAAGGGCCTTTACCTTCTCCTCCAGAGACGAGCAACGGTTGACCAGCTCCAACTCGCGAGCAAGCAGGCCCTCCACTTCATCCTCCAGGGAGGCGGTCGCCTGCGCGAGGTCGCTCTTGGGCTCAGCCCGGCCGGTCTCAGGCTGGCGGTCAGGGTCATCGTCACGCGGCGACTCCGTGGCGGGGGCAGGAATCATGTCGGCGTCTGCCACCAGCTCAGATTGTGCTGGCTCAATGAAGCCGTTGATTCCCGGTGTGCCCTGGAGATCGCGCGGCGCGTCCTGTGCACCTACCGCAGCCACGAGCTCGCGCCAGATCTTGTCGGCTACCGGCAAATCTGCCTGATCAACGTGAATCTCAAAACGCGTAAGGCCGAGCGCGGCCGTCAGCGGGTTGCCTCGGATCTCGTGCTGGATGCCGGCCCTGCAGAGCTCGCTTTCGAGCCCCTTGAGTTCCTGCCGATCTTTTGAGCACATCACCCTAACCATGACAATTGCGAGGAGTGTAGCACGGTTGCTGCGCGTTGGCCAGCCAGGAAAATAAGAATGCGCGTGAAGGTAATGTTAGTTTTTGTGCCTCCTCAGTCAAAAACATTAATTGTTTTCGGATGACGATGTCTCTGGTTGACAAGATTTCCGCCTCAGCCAAGCGCGATGGGCCAAAGTGAAGGCGAAGCGGCCGGTGTTGCATATTAGAATTCCGGGCCTTGTGCGTTGAACGATTCGATTTCAAAAGCCGAAATAAGATTTACCGCGCGCGAAATTCTGGTTTAATGTCCGGCGCCGACAGCGGAAGGGTGGCTGAGTGGTTGAAGGCACCTGACTCGAAATCAGGCTTAGGAGCAATCCTAACGTGGGTTCGAATCCCACCCCTTCCGCCAATGTTTTTATTCGCGGATTTTCGCTCCAATTTGGCGGAGCGTTTCTTTCGTTTAAGGAGACTCCTTCAGTCGGATGTGGCGATACTCCAGTTGACCGCGATCACCTTCTAAACCGATGGGGCCTGTGGCCGGGACGGGCAGCGCCGCCTCCAGCACTTCGCCGTTGCAGGTGCAATACGCGACTCCGTTCGTCACCGTGATATCAATTTCATTCCAATCCTGCGGTTTGTATTTCTTCAAATCCTTGTAAGGCCCGGCAACGAGGTAATCGCGGCATTGCAACTGCGGTTTGCGGATGAAGATGCCGCTGTCCGCATTCGTGGAGGCGCGGAATTCCAGCTTGAGGTTGAAATCGTTGGAGAACTCGCGCGTCGTCCAGATTCTCTGAACCAGCCGGGGCGTGTGCGGATGCACGGTGAGAATGCCGTCCGCCGCCGAGTAACGGCCGTCGCCGCTCGCGGTCTTGCCGTCGAAATTATTCGTCAGATAACCCCAGCCCGTCAGGTCTTTGCCGTTGAACAGGCTGACGTAGCCCGGCTCCGGCTTGAAATCATCGGCGCGCGTCACCGACAACGCGACCGGGCCGAGGAACAACGCAACAATGCAGAAAGAGCAGATTGATTTCATGATTTTGAGGGGTCCGTTTCGGTCAGACTTTTTCCGGCACAACAAATGGCTGGCGGTATTCACGCGTGAGCAATTGATTCGCCTCGTGATTATTGGTGAAACGCTCCGTTCCCGGATTCATTTTCAAGGCCGCGCCCATGACCAGAGGCGTCTGGTATAAGTCCACCATGTTCGCACCGAGATGAGCTTCCATGCGGCCCAGGCTCTCGGCCAAATCGCTGTTTCCTTTCACCGCGTCGAGCATGGCTGCGGGCGACAGCTTTTTGCCGAGGCGATGGGAAATGTTGCCGGTATGCACCAACGCGGCGGAAGCGTGCCCTTCGGCAATGTCCGCGTGCAAGTCGGTGACCTTGCGGCTGCGGACGGCTTGAATGAAATTCTCGAAATGGTCGCCGCCTTCTTCGTAGGTTTTGATTTCCTTGCCATCCTTGTCGTAAACGATTGCCTTGGTGTAACTCGGAATCACGATTGAGCCGCCCTCGCAATCAACCACCACGCCAATGCTCGCGCCATGATGCTCGTCCATCTTCGTCGAATCACTGGCGCTGGGCAGTCCGCGCACTTCGAAAATCAGCGGCGCGGCCTTGTAATCGTGAAACACAATCTGCGTGTTCGGCGTCATGCCGTCGTCGTCATAACCCAGCCGCCCACCGATACTGATGACGCGCGGGGAAATTTCCGGTTCGCCCAGCGCCCAGCGCGCGATGTCCATCTGATGGATGCCCTGGTTGCCGAGATCGCCGTTGCCGTATTCCCAGAACCAGTGCCAGTCGTAATGGATCGTGCCGTTCTTTTTGCTGTTGCGGCGCGGCGGGTCGAGCGGCGCGGGTCCGCACCATAAATCGTAGTTGACCGTTTCAGGAATTGGCTGCGGCCCGGTGGTCTTGCCGATGCTGTCGCGGCGTTTGTAGCAAAGCCCGCGCGCACGAATGATTTTGCCCAGATGCCCCTCGCGCAGCCACGCAATCGCCTCCTGCAATCCCACGCTGGAGCGGCACTGCGTCCCGACTTGCATGATGCAATTGTATTTGCGCGCCGCCTCGACCATCTTCCGGCCTTCCCAAATTTCATGCGAAGCGGGCTTTTCCATGTAAACATCCTTGCCGGCCTGCGCGGCCCAGATTGCGCCGAGCGCATGCCAGTGGTGCGGCGTCGCAAACGTGACCACATCAATGTCCTTATTTTCCAGCAGCTTTCGGATGTCGGTGTAGCCTTCGACTTTTTCCCCGGCGTCGGTCGCCTTTTGCAATTCCTTTCCCAGAACGGCGCTGTCCACATCGCACAACGCAACCAGCCGCGTGCCTTTCATCGCGCTAAAAGCCTCGATGTGACTTTTGCCGCGACCGTTGAAACCGACGACGGCGACGCGAATATCATCGTTCGCGCCGATGATGCGCGGCTTGACGGAGGATTGAGCGAGAAGCGGCCATGCCTTGAACGCGGCGGTGGCCAGCAGAGAATTGCGGATGAACCGGCGTCGCGAGATTTTATTCATACGCAAAATGTGCTGGAGAATTATTTCACTTCGTCCACGAACTGATTGTATAGAGTTTCCACCTGATTCGTCGTCGCAATACTGTCGAGAATGACCAGACGATACCGGAACGTGGTGGACTGTTTTGGCTGAAGGGTGAAATTCAACGTCTCCTTCCCTTTGCTGAAAGCCGCCTGGCCGAGCGGGTTGGCGGCGAACAAGCCGTAGCCGCGCGCGTGCCAGTAGGTCGGAAATCCCACATTCAGGGGATTGTCGAGCAATACGAGCGTAATGTCCTCCTGATTCACCTTGCCCGTCAACGTCGCCCAGCGTCCGCGCGTGCTCCAGACCGCATCTCCGGTCTTACCCTCGCTGCTGCGATATAATCCGGTCACGCCGTTGGTGTCCATCGCCTTTACCGTCGTGGGTCTGCCACTTGCGTCGGTATATGTTACCGAGTCGGTGGATGGCTGCTCAAGTTCCCGCCGCACGCGCAAGCCCAACATCCCATCCTTTGCATCCTTGAACACAACCGGCTTGTCCAAGGCGGTGAGAGTGGAAATCCGGTCCACGATGCGCAGGCCCGGCCCGGCGCGGAAGATAAAATCCGCGGTCTCGTGCAGAATCGTCTGGCCGTCCGGCATCATCCAGTCCATTTCGACTTCAAGCTCGCCTTTGTCCGCGCCGCTGGTCGTTTTGACAATGCGCCGATGCACAATCGTGCCCATTTTCGCCTGCTGCTCCGCCGGCTGCGCGGTTGAGTTGTTCCAGAAATCCACGCCGTTGACGTTTTCGTAATTGAGCCAATACCCCACGTGATGCGGATGGTCCGTCCGCTCACCCGGCCGCGGTTCGAGCGGGTAGCCGCGAGTGATAATCGTGCCGCTCGCCGTGCGCAGCGGAAACAGCACCGGTTTTTTCAACGTGTCCGGCCAGATGTAGGAAGTGAATGGCTGGCCATCCACGAGCACATCCACGCGGTTGGAGGCCTCGTTCGGGACGACCGCGACGCCTTTGTCAGGCGTGGCCGGCGCGGCGCGAAGACTTGAAGCGATCATCAAAGTAAAAACGAACACACCGAGGCGAGTGATTTGGGCTGGCATGGGCAAAAGATTCGTCCTGACCGGACGAAACGTCAAGAGCGTCATTTTATTTTTCGGCGGCCGGCTTTTGCGGCGTCGCCGGCGGACGGAACGTGATGACGTGATAGGTGGCCGGGCCATCGCCCACATTGCGCATGGATTGGGGAACGTTGGCCGCGTTGAAAATGACCGAACCCGGCCCGACGCGCACCCACTTGTCACCCACGAATGCCTCGATGGTCCCCTCTTTCACGATGATGACTTCGTCATTGGGCCGTTTGAGAATCACATGGTTGGTCGCGCCCGGATTGAGGGTGGAGGCGTGACACTCCAGCACATCGAGAGTAGCGGTGGGGCCTTCAAAAAATTTCCGGCCGGAGCCGGTCGCGTTCGTTTTGACTTCGAGAGAATTCCATTCGATGGCGGTTGAGGTCATGGCGGAGGTTTTAACAGATTGAGCCTGCACGGCAAGTCCGGCGGTGGTCAGAGCGGTCATTAACAGCAAGGTGAATTCTCTTCGCATTGGCATACAAGTTTGTTCCTTTCCATGGTTGTTGAACCGCAGCTTAAGCCAAAGGCCCGGTCGGGCAACGGAATTTTTCATGGCCGAAGCATGAGGATGCCGCTTGTCCAAAAGTTGCCATTTGCTGGGAGGTTCCCTGTGAGAAATATTGCCACCCTTCACGCGCTCGCCGGTCAGGACATAAACACGCGCTTACATACAAAATGCTCACGGGCGACTGCCGGGAAAAGTCTTCATGCAATTGGCGCTGGCAACCTGATGCACAGGACATCGCCCCTTCGCTGAAAATTTCACGCGAACGAGCCCATCTTTCTGTCAGATTCAATTTGCCGGGGCTGCCGGGGCTTCGGCCAAGTTTTGAATCCATGTTGCGGCGGCAATGGGATCTGTTTGCTGCCAGTATTTTGAAACAGTGTCTATGGCGGTGAGTTTGGTGTCGTCATCGGGAAGCTGGCTTGCCCATTTGGCCGCACTGGCGGGGTCTTTTGTGACCCATGTTTGGATGATGTTCAGCGTCGAGTCCTTCACAAGATCGTCAGATTTGGCCATTGAAACCAGCCATGCCGTGGCCAGTGCAGGATCGGTCAATGCATACGATTGGGCGGCAGAAGCTGCCAATTGTTCCCGCAGCGACGGATCTTTCACGCTGGCTATCCAATTCAAGGCGGCGTTGGGGTCACTGGCCGCCCAGTTACAGGCCACCGATTGCAAAAGGCTGGTCTGGTCGTAGCCGGGAGTCATCTGTTGCGCCAGTTTGACGGCTACAGCGGGATTCCTCACGGACATCTGCGATCCTACCTCCTGTAAAAAACTTTGCCTCCACGCGGTGTCCGGCAATTGGGCGACATAATTTTGCAAACCGGCGCTATCAGCCGCCCAACCTTGGGCGACAGCCGCAGTTTGATCCTGCGTCGTGTCCGGCCGCGCGGCGAACCAATTTGATGCCTGAACGGGATCTGCATTCATCCAATGACGGATACCTTCGAAGCCGAATGGCGTGTCCAATTCGTCCACCGACAACGACTGGATTATTTCAGCCGCATTTGTGTCCGTCAGCATGGCCTGCAACTCCACCATTGATTGGGTTTCATCCTCCTCCGAGCCGTTTTTCTTTGCTTCCAGCCACTTGTGCAATTTCGAATGAATCAAAGCCATTGTGTCTTCAAAGGGGGTAGCCTGCCTTGGTGTTGGCGCAGGTCGAATCATGATAGATGACTGATCAATAATAGCCTTGGGTGGGGAAATAAATTCGCGGGTTTCCACTGGCGTCGTTCGCAGCACTGCCGCCGTCTGCGCCAAATTCACGTTTTTGGAATGCCGGCTCCACTGGCAGAAAAAAATCACGACGATGGCAATAACCCCGATCGAAACCACTTTGGCCGAAGATTTCATTTTATTGCGGACGATGTTTGACAACGCTACGACTAGAGGAGCCGGATCACGGGGTCCGGCCCCTCTGTTTATATCAAGCGCTTTGGAAGCGCTCTGTTTTTGTCTGCTATCACCTCCATGACCGCCGCTTAATTTGAAGTGATGATCTGGAACTGGTTCCCCGCTTGGAAGGTGGTGCTGCCCCAGATGTAATTCTCGGTGGGCCGTTGGCCGGCCTGGTTGAGATCATACCCGTCATACGTTACGGCGCACCAGTCGCCGCCGGCATTGACTTCATTCTGGAGCCAAGGCCCAACTGGCTTACCGCCCTCTCCCACGCCAACTGATTCGTAGTGGAAGCAATCAAAGCGCGTGCCCGGATGGAGGCCATTCGCCACCCAACCATAACCGAGATCCGTATTTCTGTTGAAATCGGACATATTGACATAGGTGGTCGTGCTGTTGTTTCCAGTCGTCATCTGGGCCAGGGTAATCGGGTAGGCAGGATTGCATTTGGCGGCACAGCGCACCTTGAATTGAATGTGAGTGGGATTGCCATTGTCAGGTTTGCCCCAGTATGAGTTGATGCTGTAGTCGCTGCTGCCGATGATCAGCAGATTTGCGCTGGTCACCGTTTTGCCCTTGAGGGGGGTCAAATCGTATTCGAAATAACAGGCCTGCTCATTGGGAAGCTCTGTCGAATAGCCGATTTGATAATTCGCGGTTGAGCGGATGCCCGCGCTGTTCCATGTTCCGCTGGCGATGCAGTTCAGGTTGTAGGTGTGACCCGCCGCCTGGACACTGGCTGCGCCAATGCAGAGCAAGGCGACCACGCCCGATAGTTTTTGTATGGTTTTCATTTATTGTTCTTTATTTGTTTGATGTTGGCTTTGTCTTCACGCGGAAATCCGCACAGCCCCACCATGGGCACGATCATACCCCTCCGGGTATTAAGGGAAGCTATGCGAACAATAAGTGAATGTTAAAAACAACGCCATCGGGAGTTCTACCGATGGCAAATCATGGTAATGCGCCAACGCCATGAATCATTCGGGGGTATGGAACGGCCTGCCGGTTTGATAGAGTTCCACCTCATGCTGGATTTGCCCGGCCATTCTGGGGTTGGATTGCGCTTCGGCCAGATGCAAGACGTGCTGCGCCGTTTCCAGCGCCTCGGGAAACTGCCCGGCTTCGGCGAGAGCGGCGGCGAGGATGTGGAGAATGTCCGGGTTTTCCCCGCCGGTCAGCGCGTTGGCGTGCCGGGCCAGCTTCACCGCCTTGGCGCCATCTCGCAGCGACGCCTCCGGAGATGTGGCCAGTAGCCACGCCAGATATTTCAAAGCCTTTACATCGTCTGGTTCGAGTTGCAGCCCTCTTTGAAAATGAACAATCGCTTCGACCTTCCTTCCTTTTTGCAAAAGAATAATTCCGAGGTTGACGTGGGCCACCTCGGCGTCGGGATTGATTTGCAGGGCTTCTTGGTATTGGGTGATCGCACCGTCCACGTCTCCTTCTTGTGCAAGAGCGGTGCCGAGGCTGATATGGGCGTCCCAGTGGTTTGGATTGATTTGGAGGGCCTGCCGAAAATGTGTGATCGCGCCGTCCAAATCCCCTTCCTGCGCAAGATGGTTGCCGAGGTTGACGTGGGCCATCCATGAATTTGGATTCCGAATAAGCGTTGTTTTCCAGAGCGTTTGGTCGTCAATGAACATCCCGCATTGCTTCCACGTCAACATGCCCAACACCATCAACAAGACCGCGCCCAACACCGGCTGCAAAAAATGTTTCCCCGCCGCGATCCGGTCCAGCCCAATTTTCATTCCCGCCACCGCCAGCGCAATGGGTCCGATGCAGGCCAGATATTGGTAATGATCCGCCACGAACGAATACAGAAACGTGTAAAGCATGATGAACCCCAACACCGGGCTTAAGGTCACCGCAAAAAATAACGCCGCCACCTCCACGCTCCGCCCCGCCCATCTTCGTGCGCACCAAATCACCACGCCTAGGACCGCCGTCACCAGCACCCAACCGTAGGCGTGCGGATCAGAGGCCGAGATTGTCCAGCGCGGATAACTAAACGTCAGATTTACCGGCCAGAGCAGCTTGCCAGCATAAAACCACATCGCCCGGCTCGCAATCAGCACGCGTTCAACTGGCCCGATGACAAACGATTGACCCTGCGTGCCCATGTGGTAGCGCTCCCACCACATCGTCACGAAGCCCATGCCGATGCCCATCGCCACAAACGGCACGACCTGCGCCAGCCGACGCCAGCCGATGGGTGTTTTTTC
>Ga0265337_1001698_pt1 | contig 10680 bp, 10 predicted proteins | sample 42122metaG_FD_192441 | JGI IMG/M metagenome (GOLD analysis project Ga0265337, IMG submission 192441) | Rhizosphere microbial communities from Carex aquatilis grown in University of Washington, Seatle, WA, United States - 4-21-22 metaG | ecosystem: Host-associated > Plants > Roots > Rhizosphere >... | reverse complement strand
CGCTCACGCAAATCGTCATAGGCGAACACCGCCCGCACGCCCGGCATCCCGCGCGCTGTTTCCACATCGACCCGCATCAGTTTTGCATGCGCGTGGGGGCTGCGAAGAAACGATGCATGCAGCATGTTGGGCAAGCGGATGTCGTCGACGAAGCGCCCACGGCCAACGAGCAACAGCCCGTCCTCGACACGCAGCATCCGTCTGCCGATGAGTTCCGCCATGTCCCGCGCCGCTCCCGAACCGTGGGCCAAAGTGAAGGAGCCCGCAGCCGGTGACAAGTTGACAATCGGGGCCAGCGGCTTACAGCAAAGCGGTCAACAGGGGAGACGCCCGTGTCCGATCCGCGCCTGCATCATGCCGCCAATTGGGAGGCCCGCTTCACTGTCAATGGCGTGGCCGCGAGCGATTTCCACGATGTGCTGAATTCGCTCACCTCTTGGGACGATTGGTGCGGCACCTGGTCGGCGCGCGCCGCCGTTCACGAGCGGCTCGGCCGCGAGGCGCTCGATGCCAACCAATTCGTCTCCGCCGGCGAGCACCTATCGCGTGCGGCCGTCACCTACCATTTCGCGAAATATCTCTTCGTGCAGGACATGGTCCAGATGCGCGCCGCCCATATGAAGGCGGTCGAGTGCCTCGACCTGGCGCTCCCCCATCTCGATCCGCCGGGAGTGCGCGTACAAATCCCGTATATGGGGAAGCACCTTGCCGCAACCTTGCGCAGGCCCAAAGGCGCTGCCCGACCGCCTGTCGTTCTGATGACCATGGGCCTCGATTCCACGAAGGAAGAGCTCCTCACCTTCGAGATGGATTTCCTGCGCCGCGGCATGGCGATCCTCGCCTTCGACGGACCGGGGCAGGGCGAGGCGGAATATGATTTTCCCATTCGCTACGATTACGAGAACGTCGTGGGACCCGTGATCGATTGGCTGGAATCGAACTGCTCCGACCTCGACACCAGCCGCATCGGCATCTGGGGCATCAGTCTCGGCGGCTATTACGCGCCCCGCACGGTCGCCTTCGAAAAGCGCATCGCGGCGGCCATCGCCAATTGCGGTCCCTACAATTGGGGCGCGCTGTGGGAGAAGCTGCCCGCGCTCACGCGTGACGCCTATGTTCGGCGCAGCCATAGTGCGTCGGAGGCGGAAGCGCGCGAGAAAGCGTTCACGCTATCGCTGGAAGGGCTCGGCGAAAAAATCGAATGCCCGCTGTTCGTCATCGCCGCCGGGCTCGATCGTCTCTGCCCGCCTGAAGACGCCGAAAGGCTCGCGCGCGAGACGGCAGGACCGACGACCCTGCTGGTGGTGGAAGACGGCAATCACGTCGCGCACAATCGCTTCTACAAATACCGCGCCAAATCGGCCGATTGGATGGCCCGCCAATTGGACGCTTAAAGGAGGATTTGCGGTTCGGGAAGGCGTGCAATATCGTCCGGCCCGACCGGAAATCCCGGCTGATCCGGGATTGGGACTTTTGGGAGGAATGAATGCGCAAATTCGCTATGGGCGCCATCGCGCTCGCTTTAGCCGGGTCGGCCGCCATCTACGCCGTGCCGGCTTCGAGCGCCGATCAGCCGACGGTCGTCCGCAAGGTGCTGATGCAGCAGGACTTGCCGATGCCTAACACGACGGAAGCCCTGATCCAGGTGACCATTCCGGTCGGCGGACGCGAAGGCAAGCACACCCATCCGGGTGCGCTGATGGTCTATGTCGTCTCCGGCGCGATCTCGCTCGATTACGAGGGCAAGCCCAACATCACCTACAAGGCGGGCGAAACGTTCTTCGTCGAATCCGGCAAGATCCATGAAGGCATCAATCGCGGCAATGAACCCGCAGTCGCGCTCGCAACGTTTGTCGGTCCCAAGGGCCAGCCGATCACAAAACAGGTCGAATAGCGCATTTGAACGTCACGGCATTTCGCGGCCTTCGGCGCCGGCAATCAGTTGGGCAATAATCCGCTGATTGCTGGCGTTGGCCGCGGGGTCCACCATCGTTTCGCGCGCGACGCCCGCGAAAATATCCTCGCCTTTCAGCCAGCGGGCTTCGGCATCCGGCGTTTCCAGGGCGACCAGGAGCCCGTGATGGAATTCGTAAAGGGTGCTCGGGAGTTTCGCCGCATCGAGCGCCGCCCACAGCGCCTGCTTCTGCGCGCTCCTGAGTGCGGTCCACACCATTGGCGTATCGATCTGCACGTTCTCGCCGTTGTAGCCGCGTTCGCATGATTTGGCCGATGTCGAGGTGAAGCCGCGGCAGGCACCGGGCCGTGCCGCGTAGACCGTGCAGGCATTGTCTTCCAGCATGGCGCAGGGGATTTTCAGCCGCCCCCGCAGCTGGCTGGTAAGCCCGCGCGTTCTTTGATCGGCCGCGCGCACATGCGCGATGCCGGCGGCGAGGTTGTCCTTGTGCCGTTCGCGCACCGCATTGGCGACGAGGAATATCTCCGGCGCCGTCGCCGTCACGCTGACATGGCAGCAGAAGGCGCAGCCCTTGGCGCAGGCAATCGGAAACTTCGATGGATTGTTCTTGAGCGACGTCTCAAAGAATTCCATCACGCGCTTGGCCGCGGCGCTGGCCCGTGAAGGGCTTCGCGTTTCCAATATATCCAGCAGAATGCGTGTCGCGGCGATCACGGACCAGCTTTGCTCATTGCCGGGCGCGGCCAAATCCATCCCGCCGCGCGACACGGCCTCCACACTCCGCTTCAGCTGAATGCGCCTTTCGTGCCGCCCCATCCTATCCCCCGGTTGCGTCTCGGCTCATGCCATTTCCTTGCCGGTCGCGCCGGCGATCAGCCTGTCGATGATCCTTCGATTGTGCGCGTTGGCGGCGGGGTCGTTCAGGCGCACGCGCGCAACATCGGCGAACAAGTCCTCGCCCTTCAGCCAGCGCTCTTCGCCATCGGGATTCTCGAGCGCAACACGAAGTCCATGATGAAAATCATAGGATTCGCTCGGCAGGTTCGACGCGTCGAGGGCCGCCCACAGCGCCTGTTTCTGGGCGTTGCGCAGGCTTGTCCACACCGCGGGCGTTTCGATTCCCGAGACATCCCCATTATAGGCGCGCTCGCAAGTGTCCGCGGAAATCGACGCCAGGCCCCGGCAGACGCCAGGCCGATCCGCATAAACGGAACACGCATTGTCTTGCAGCAAGACGCAGGGGATTTTCGCCATCTGCCGCTCCCGGACCGTCAGCCCCCGCGTCTTCTCGTCGGCGATCCGGACGCGGTCGAGGATGGTCCCGAAATCGTCCTTGTACTGATCGCGCAGCACATTGACGATTTGGAAGATCTCCGGCGCCGTCACGGTGACTGTCATGTAACAGCAGAAGGCACAGCCTTTGGCGCAGGCGACGGGTTCCCGCGACGGGTTGCGCTTGAGCGACGTCTCGAAGAACGCGTTGGCGCGCTTGGCCGCCTGGCTCGCGCGGGTTGACCCGCGCCCGCCGAGGATGTCCATCAGGATTCGCGTAACGCCCGCTACCGCCCAGGTCCGGTCAACGCCGTTCGCGCTCAAATCCATGCCTCGGCGCGAAACCTCGTCGACGCTTTGCTTCAGTCTGATGCGCCTTTCGTGCCGTCCCATCTCAGCCGGCGTCGGCGAAGGACGAGGGGTTCTTGCGATAATCGAGCGGCGGCTTGCGTTCGCCGATCAGTGGCTTGTAGGTGAAATTGGGACCGCGGGCCTTGTTGAACTCGGCCTTCGCAGCGGCGATCGAATCCGGGCTCTGATAGAGCTGCGCCATCGTCAGCGCGAGCGTCTTGGCGGCGACGACAGCGCCCTTCAGTCCGATGCCCATGCCGTCGGCCGCGGTGGCCTGCCAGGAGTGGGCCGGCGTGCCCGGTACCCAGGTGGCGGTGTTCAGGGTCGCCAAAGGCGTCACCCAGCTCACGTCGCCCGAATCGGTCGATGAATATTTCTGCCCATTCACGCGATAGGGCTTGATCTGCTGCGCGGTGTCGATGGAAGGCACATTCGCGCCGAGCGTCTTCTGCAACTTTGCCGCCCAGGCTTTCTCGTCGGCGTTCCATTGCGGCGCACCGACACGGCGCAGGTTCGAATCCATGATCTTGCCCAGCACGTCGTTGGGGAGGATCGAATAATCCCCGCCGATCAACTCGAAATCCATTTTGGTGCCGGTGCCAAGAGCTGCTCCCTCGGCCGCTTTCTTCACGCGATCGAACACGTCGGCGACCACGCGCGGGTCGGGATCGCGCACCATGTAATAGGATTCGGAGAATTCCGGCACGATGTTGGGCGCTGCTCCGCCATTGGTGATGATGTAATGGATGCGCACGTCGGACGGCACGTGCTCGCGCATCAGATTGACCATGTTATCCATCGCCTCCACCGCATCGAGCGCGGAGCGCCCGCGCTCGGGGGCGGCTGCGGCATGGGCCGGTATGCCGTGGAAGCGGAATTTTGCGCTGATATTGGCAAGGTTCTTGTCCTGGGCTGCGGTATTGGCGTCCGCCGGATGCCAGTAAACCGTGACGTCCACGTCCTTGAAGAGTCCTGCGCTGACCATATAGGACTTGCCGCCGCCTCCTTCCTCCGCCGGTGTGCCGTAGACGCGCAACTGTCCGTGGACGCCGTTCTCCTCCATCCATTTCTTGACCGCGATGGCCGCGGCAACCGCGCCCGAGCCGAACAGATTGTGGCCGCAGGCGTGCCCTGAGTCCTGGCCGGCAATGGGCTTGCGTTCGGGCACGGCTTCATTGGAAAGGCCGGGGAGCGAATCCATTTCGGCCAGGATGGCGATCACCGGGCCGTCATTGGAGCCGGCGCGCGCGATGAACGACGTGGGCATGCCGGCGACGCCCGTCTGCACGGTGAAGCCCGCCTTCTTCAACTCGCCCTGCAGGAGCGCCGTGGTGTTGTTTTCGAGATAGCCCATCTCGGGCATGGCCCAGATTTTCAGCGCGACCTCGCTCATGCGCGGCGCGTAGGCATCGACGGCCGCGATGAGCTTCTGCTGATTGGCTGCGGACAATTCCGCGGCCCACGCGGAACCCGCCGACAACGCCAGCGCCGCAACCGTCACCGATAAAATCCGCCGCTTCATCCGATCCTCCTTGGGCCCGCCCTCAAACATCGGAGGGTGCAAACGCGCGCTTTCAGAAATCCGCTTTCTTTGCCACCGGCATTTCGTATTTCTCGGCCGCAAAATGTCCGCCATTGTTTTCAGCGCAGACGAATTCCTCCATGGCGCCCTTCTCGTTGCGATAGCGCATCATGCCGCCCCACGGCATCTTGAACGCGCCTGGATCTTCGACCGTGAAGCTGACCTCGATGCCTTTCACTTGGCCGGCGCCGCCGCGCCGCCCGCCACCGCCCGGCACATTGGTGATCTTCCAGCGCTCGACCGTGTGCAGTTGCTTGGTATGCGGCGTGCGGTAGTTGTCGACGAAGCTGAAGGGATGTTCGACAAATCCCACCGTGTCGATCACCAGCGTGTCGCCGTTCTCGTAATGACCGACGGATTCGCCGAACCAGGTCGGCCGCGGGTTCTTCGTGTGCTGGACGTTCAGCCAGACATGACGCACGAGCTGATCGCGCTCCCAGATCATGACCACCTCGTCCGGTTTCTGGATGAAATAGACCGTCGTCGGCACCAGCAATTGCCCCGGTACGCCGCCTGGCCAGCACAGCGAGGTGGCGACGAAGGGGATCGTTCCCTGCCTCACCTCCTCGTTGTATTTCTCCATTTGCGGCTTCATCCAATCCTGCAGGATCGGATTGGTAAGGTCGGCCACCCGCTCGGTCTTCTGGCCCGGTTGCAGATTGCCGATATGGGGATATTTCGGATCGTTGGTGACGGGCTTTGCGCCCGATACCGGATCCACGTAATCGGTTGCGTTGGTGTTGATCATGGTCCAGCCCGTTCCGGGCGCCATGAAGTCCGGGATGGCGTCCTTTGCGGGCTGACCATCCTGGGCGGCGAGAGGCGCGGAGATGAGCAGCGCGGCCGCCCCAGAGATCAGGCCGGCGCACAGCATCCGCCGCAAAAACACGAAATCGTACATCGGAGTTCCTTCGGAATGTGCCGGCCGCGGAGAATAGTGGGTCGAGGCCGCTTTGTCAGCGTTCGCGCGTTTCAAGCGCTCGCGAGCGGTTGACGGATTAAAAAGCGCGCCCATTTCGTTCATACTGCCCTGTCACTGCACGGGCCGATCAAACTTATGGCATCACCGCCACCCTCTGTCATCGAAACGCGCTTCGGCCAGATGTTCCCCGTTCTGGAGCCCGAGGATATCGCGCGCCTGATGCGCTTCGGCGAACTCAAGACCTGCGCTGCCGGGGAATATCTGGTGCACGCCGGTGAAACCTCGCCCGGGATGTTCGTCGTCATCTCCGGCGAAGTGGAGATCACGCAGCACGACGGCAAGCGCAGCGCGCCCATCGTGACCCATCGCGCCGGCTCCTTCGGCGGGGAACTGGCACAGCTCTCCGGCCGGCCCGCGCTTGTCGATGCTCAAGCCAAAGGCACCGCCGAGGTTCTGATCATTCCGCCGCAAAAGCTTCGCAATGTGCTGGTGGAAGAAGCCGACCTTGGCGAACGGATCATGCGCGCTCTGATCCTGCGCCGTGTCGGTCTTCTCCAGGAGAGCGTCGGCGGGCCGGTGATCGTCGGGCGGGCGGATAATGGCGATGTGCTGCGGCTTGAAGGTTTTCTCGAACGCAACGGCCATCCTCACCAGAGGCTTGACCCGGAAACCGACACCGAGGCGAAGGAGCTGATCGAGCGCTTTCACGTCGCCCCCGGCGAGCTTCCCATTGTGCTGTGTCCGAACGGACAGATGCTGCGCAATCCGAGCGAGCAGTCGCTAGCCCGCTGCATCGGTCTCGTCAGCGCAATCGATCCCGGCAAGCTCTACGATGTTGCGATTGTCGGTGCGGGACCTGCGGGTCTCGCGGCGGCGGTCTATGCCGCTTCCGAGGGCCTCTCGGTGCTGGTGCTCGATTGCCGGGCTTTCGGCGGGCAGGCCGGCGCATCGGCGCGCATCGAGAATTATCTCGGCTTTCCGACCGGGGTATCCGGTATCGCCTTGATGGCGCGGGCCTACAACCAGGCGCAGAAATTCGGCGTCGAAATGGCGATTCCCGATGAAGTCGTCAGCCTGGCCGATGAGGCCCATCCCGGGAGCGGACATTTTCAGCTGATGCTCGCGAACGATGAACGCGTCGCGGCGCGCGCCGTGGTGATCGCGAGCGGCGCGCGCTATCGCCGCCTCGATCTCCCGAATCTTTCCGAGTTCGAATCCACGTCGGTGCATTATTGGGCTTCGCCCCTGGAGGGACGCCTGTGCGCCGCCCAGGAGGTGGTGCTTGTCGGCGCCGGCAATTCCGCGGGCCAGGCGGCCGTCTATCTCGCAAGCCAGGCGGAGAAAGTATGGATGCTGGTGCGCGGGCCTGGTTTGGAAGCCAGCATGTCGCGCTATCTGATCGACCGCATCGCGGCCCAGCCGAATATCGAAGTGCTCATCGAAACCGAGGTTGCAGCGCTCGAAGGAAAGGACGGCGCGCTCGACACGGTCCGCTGGCGCAACCGCAGATCGGGAGCGGAGCAGGCCCGTCCGGTCCGGCACATGTTCCTCCTCATCGGGGCGGACCCCAACACCGACTGGCTGTCGAACTGCGATATTGCGCTCGATGCCAAGGGCTTCGTGCGCACCGACCTCAATGGCCGCCCGCTCGAGAGCAGCCGCGAGGGCGTCTTCGCCATCGGCGATGCGCGGGCGGGCTCGGTCAAGCGGGTCGCGGCTGCCGTCGGCGAAGGTGCTCAGGTTGTGGCCACGCTGCACGCCTATCTCGCCCAAGCCGGCGAGGGTGCGCCAATCGTCAATCCGGGGACAGTGTAATGGGCGACAGCGAATGCACGCATATCGACGGCATCCGCGACGTGACCCCGAGCGCGCTCGGCTGCGAGGAGTGCCTGAAGATCGGCTCCAAATGGGTGCATTTGCGCTTGTGCCGGACCTGCGGCCATGTCGGCTGCTGCGATCAGTCGCCACACCGGCACGCGACGAAGCATTTCGAGAAGACCGGTCATCCCATCATCGAAGGCTACGATCCTCCCGAAGGCTGGGGCTGGTGCTATATCGACGAAGTGTTCCTCGATCTTTCGGACCGCAAGACGCCGCACAACGGCAAGATTCCGCGCTTCTACTGACGAGCGAAGATCGCCTTCGGGATCATGCCGTGGATGCCGACCGTGCCATCCACGGTCTGGGTGACGTGGTAATCCACCGCCACGCTTGCGATCATATAGGCTTCTTCGCGGCTGAGCTTGGGAAAGCGCGCCGTGATGAAGGCTATGGTCTCGCGCACGGCCATCTTCATCGCGTCGTCGAGCTTGGGCGCGAGCCCCATCGCGATCCAATGTGTCGGCGTCTCGCCGCGCGGCCATGTGAGTTTCATGTCCTTGTGCACGATGAACTGAAAGCGCCCGCGCAAGCCCGTCTCGATGGCGGAAAGGTCGACCTCGCCTTCCCCTTGCGCCGCATGGCCATCGCCCGCCGAGAACAGCGCACCCGGCGCATGCACCGGCATATACAGGATCGATCCGGCGCCCAGATCCTTGTTGTCGATGTTGCCGGTGTGGATGCCCGGCGGCCCGCTGCCGATGCGCCCCATCACGGCGGGAGGCGCCACGCCCATGGTTCCGAAGAAGGGATGGTCGAGCGGCACCACCACGCCGGGCGCGACTTCGGCCGTCTTCTTCGCGCGGTCGAGCTTGATGACGCGCTGCCAGAATTGGGTGAAATCGTCGGGGACCGTGCCCGTATAGGGACGCTGGCGGTTGTAGGCGTAATCGACCGCAAGATCGACCGCGAGAATCCGCACCTCCAGCACGTCGCCCGGCATCGCGCCGTTTATATAAATGGGACCGGTCAGAACATGTGGCCCCGGCCCCCTGTCCTTCACGTCGCGATAGATGTCGCGGACATATTGCGGCACCGCTGACGGAGGCACCACGTGCGAAGCATCTATCGCTTCCGGTTCAAGCTGGGTTGCCGCTTCCAGATTGACGATGTCGCCCGAATTGATGGTGAGCGCAGGTCTGTTGGCCGCGTTGAAATTGCCGATGTTCACGGTCTTGGGGCTCGGCATCAGCGTGAATTCGGCGGCACGCGCGTCAGTTAAGGCGAGTATCGACGCAGCAATCGCAATCGTTGCCATTCGAGCCATGACGGCCCCCGCTCAATCGGTTTCGAGCGCGAGATTAGGCTCTGCTATTAGAAAAGTCAGGCGGCCGCGCGAAAGCTCGCTGTCACGGCAAATCCGCCGCCTTCGCGGTTGGCCGCGGCGATGTGCCCGCCAAGACCTTCGACGTTCCGGCGCACGATCCAGAGCCCGAGCCCGAAATGGTTGTCGCTTTGGGCCGGCGCTTCGGCGGGTTCGCGCGTCTGGGAGCGGGCGGAGAAATGCCGCTCGAAAATCAGCGGCAGGTTGTCGTTCGGAACGCCCGGGCCGTCGTCGGCGACGGTGAGATGCACCTGAGCATCGGCTGACTTCAGCGATACCTCGATCGTGCCTCCCGGCTGCGTGAAGCTCGCCGCATTTTCGAGCAGGTTCTCGAAAATCGTTTCCATGGCTTCTTCGGTTGCATAGGCATGCACGTTGGGCTCGATGATCCAGAACAGGTGCTTGCCTTCGGCGGTCAGCGTCGTTTCATACGCGGTAATGAGCTGCGCCAAATGCGAGGACAGGTTGATCGGCCGCGAACTGGATGAAATCGCATCGGCAGCCGCCTGTTCCAGATCGCGCGCCGCCGAAACCAGCAGATCGAGGCGCGCGGTCGAGCGCTCGATCAGTTCGAGGCTTCGTTGCGCCCGCACATTGGATGTCGGCACGGCCCGCTTCAAGGGCTCGATCGCCTGCGAAATCACGGCGAGCGGCGCCTTCAGCGCATGCGCATTCTCCTCCGCGGCCTGGATGATGAAATCCTTCGATTGCTGCAATGCCGAGACCAGCGAGTCGAAATCTTCGGCCACGCCGTTCAGTTCCGGGATCGTGTTCATCTCGTGAAACGAGATGTCGCCCGCGCCCTGGACGCGGATCTTGCGCGCGGTCGAGCGGAACTTGTCGATGCTGCGCCAAAGCTGAATGAACAGCCAGGCGACAACCAGCGCGCTCAGGAAGTAGACGAAGATCGCGATGCGCACCGTGGAGGTGCGCCAGACCGGCTGGCCGATGGAGGTATTCAAAATCGCCGCCGTCGATTGGGAGGTGATCACCACCCAGCAATTCTTGCCCGTATGGATGGAGGTGACGGAGGTGAGTATCTCCGGCCGGCCGGCGGGATTGGTGAAACGCATCGTCGGGTTGGTCTCGCCGGCACAGCTCGGCGCAAGCCGGTCGAAAATCCCCAAGCGGACAAGCTCGTCCCGCTCCTGTTCGAGGTAATCGGCCGACGTCTCCGGCGCCGAAGCCACATACAGAAATCCGTTGGTTGCGGGCGTTCCTTCCTGCCGGACCAGGACTTTGATGTTGGTTCCCGCCGCGATGAGGGCATTGAGCGCCTACTGCAGCCGATCGGGGGGCTCGCTCTCGAAGCCTTCGAGGCGGGGCTGCAGCACGGAGGCGATCAGGGTTCCCTTCTCTTCGACCGTGCGCTGAAGCAGCGCGCCCTCCTGCGCGTCGGCGATCTGAAACAGCCGGTAGAAGATGATCGGAACCAC